>Ga0209536_100001799_pt1 | contig 35243 bp, 34 predicted proteins | sample DeeMarSeWOR28_12_FD_187461 | JGI IMG/M metagenome (GOLD analysis project Ga0209536, IMG submission 187461) | Marine sediment microbial communities from White Oak River estuary, North Carolina - WOR-2-8_12 (SPAdes) (version 2) | ecosystem: Environmental > Aquatic > Marine > Intertidal zone >...
CCCCCCGCCAGTTCCTGAGAGGAGCCCCGGGTCGGTGGCACGCACCAGCATCCAGAGCCTCGGTTCGAGGTGGGTGACCGTTCCGAGGACGACGAGCGGGATGAGATGGCGCGGCCGGCAGGCCCCGTCGACGAAGAGGGCGTGGAGCGCGAACAGGAGGGCTCCCGCGTGGTACCAGGGGTAGGTCTTGTACGAGAGCACCATGAAGATCATGTGCACCACCGCGACGAAGGCGGCGGCCGAGTCGAACCCCTCGCGCCCGCTTCGCAGCCGCTCGACCGCGAAACGCAGGCAGAGCGGTCCCAGGGTCAGCAGCAGGGCGAGCATCGAGAGGCGCTTGACGGCGACGGCGTTGAGATCTGTCCCCGTCAGGAGGGTCAGCAGGAACCAGGTATTTCCGCTGGTCGCGCGGTGTTGGTAGTTCACCGCCCGCTCGGTGACGTCCATGTCGATGGCGCTCGACGCGAGGAGCAACGCCCCGAGGGCGAGCACCACGGGAAGACCGCGGGAGAGGATGCGTTGCGGCCCGAAGAGCACGATGGCGGGCCACGACAGGATCATCGTGATCTTCGAGAAGAGGAGTCCCAGGGCCGCGACGGCCCCCGAAGCTGCGTCTCGTCGTGATTCGACCAGGCCCAGCGCCAGCGCGGTGAACAGCCCGATCACGATGTTGTTGGTTCCTACCACCCCCACCCAGTACCAGGACAGGGGGCTCGCGCTGTAGAGGAACATCACGCGCCAGCCGCCGGAGAAACCGGCGCGCCGGTTGCGTCGCGCGTAGACGGCGAGCATGGCGCTCTCCACCAGCAGCATCGTGAACACGATCGCGCCGGGAGAGCGCCACAGGAGCAGGCCGGGTCCCAGCAGGTAGGGGAAGAGGGGGCCGTAGCTGGTCGGGAAGTCGCGCAGGGGGATCTCGCCCGCGAGGACCCGCAGCGCCTGGGGCAGGTAGTGTCGCTGGGCGTCGCTGCCGAGTCCGTCGAGGGGAAGGAGGGTGTAGATCAGCACGCAGCCGAGGAGCTTCGCCAGCGCGATGCCGATGACCGCGCGCCGAAGGAATGTCTCTTCGAAGTCCCGCCCTCGGATCCAGAGGACGATGCCGACGGAGAGCAGCGACGTGACGAGATCGAGCGGAACCTTGAGCCAGGTGAGGTTGCCCTCGAACACCTCGATCATGGGGCGCGGAGACTCCCGGGGGCGGTGGTTCCGGCGGGAGGGTAGCCGAGGCGGGTCGGCGGGGGGTGGTGGACGACCTGCCCGCTGTGGGAGAGCGCCGCGTCGGCGCGCACCGGCAGGGTCAGCGGCGGCGGACTCGCCGGCGCTCGAGCGCTCCCAGGGCCGCGCAGCCCGCGACGAGCATGAGCGATCCGCCGGGCTCGGGGAGGAAGACGAATGCGGCGCCCTCGTCGGTCTGGCCGGCATCGTATCGGTAGGCCCCGAGCACGACGTCGCTGAAGCCGTCGCCGTTGACGTCTCCCGCACCGGAGACGGACGCGCCCATGAAGGCGGTCGCCTGGTCGGCTTCGACGCAGAAGTGCGCCGTTGCAGGACTCGCGTTGGCGATGCCGGAAGCGCTGCCCTTGAAGATGAATGCGGCGCCCTCGTCGGTCTGTCCGCCGTCGTAGCGCCCGGCGCCCACGACCACGTCACCGTAACCGTCGCCGTCCACGTCTCCGGCTCCGTCCACCGAGTAGCCCATCCAGGCGTTCGCCTGATCGCCCTCGAGCTGGGCGTCGGCGCTGGCGGGGGTTCCATCCGCGATACCGGACGCGCTGCCGTGGAAGACGAATGCGGCGCCCTCGTCGGTCTGTCCCGCGTCGTAGAGACGGGCCCCGACGATGACGTCGGAGTACCCGTCGTTGTTCACGTCGCCCGCTCCGCCCACGTTGACGCCCATCCAGGCCCCTGCCTGATCGCTCTCGAGCTGGGCGTGGGCCGTCGCGGGCGTGGTGCCGACGATGCCTCCCGCGCTGCCCAGGAATACGAAGGCGGCTCCTTCCTCGACCAGGCCGCCGTTGTAGAAGTGCGCCCCCACGATCACGTCATCGTAGCCGTCGTCGTCGACGTCGCCGGCGCCGTCCACGGAGATGCCCAGCTGGGCATTCGCCTGATCCGACTCGATCTGAGCGTGGGCCGTGGCGGGCGTCCCATTGGCGATGCCGGACGCGCTGCCGAGGTAGACGAGGGCGACCCCCTCGTCCGTCTGGCCTGCATCGTAGTGCCACGCCCCGACGATGACGTCGTCGTAGCCGTCGCCGTTGACGTCTCCGGCGCCGGCCACGTTCACGCCCATCTCGGCGCCCGCCTGGTCGGCCTCGAGTCGGGCGTGGGCGGTGGTCGGGTTCCCGTCGGCGACGCCGGAAGCGCTGCCCAGGAAGATGAAGGCAGCTCCTTCGTCCACCTCGGGGGCGTCGTACCAGAAAGCGCCGACGATGACGTCATCGTAGCCGTCCCCGTTGATGTCACCCGCGCCGCCTACGTACTCGCCCATCCTCGCGTTCGTCTGATCGGACTCGAGCTGGGCGTGGGCAGCGGCGGCGGACGCGTCGGCGATGCCGGCAGCGCTACCGAGGAAGACGAAGGCGGCTCCCTCGTCGACCTGCCCTGCGTCGTAGCGCCATGCGCCCAGGATGATGTCGGAGTACCCGTCGTTGTTGACGTCGCCCGCTCCGGAGACGGAGAAGCCGAGGTGCGCCGTGGTCTGGCCGCCCTCGAGCTGGCTGTTGGCCGCCGCGGCCGTCAGCAGCGGGTCCACCACGATCGGGTAGGTCGCGTCCGTGTCGTCCACCGCGAGCCGGATCCGATCCTCGGCGGGCGCCGACAGCGCCACCTGGAGCGAGGTTCCGTCGGCATCGACGGCCATCAGTTGGCCGTAGACGAGCTCGCGTCCGTTGGACGTCACGATCCGCAGCGAGTCGCTGCTCTCCGACGCGCGGGCGCCCTCGAGCGAGAGTTCGAAGAGCAGGAGACCCTCGCCCCGGGGCCGCTCTTCCAGGGTGAAGCCCTGCTCCAGGCCGGAGGGGTCGTTCCGGTACCACTCGAGGAGGGCGTCGCGCTGGATCTCGACCCGCGGCCCGTCGTGGCTGATCGCGCCCGGTCCGACGGGCGAGAGGGACTGCGGGCGCCCCATCCGCTGCAGGCGCAGGGCGAGGAGGTCCGGGCTGCCTCCGGCCACCCGGTCCACCACCCGGATGCCCGTCGGCTCGAAGTAGGTTCGGAGCCCGTGGCGCCGGTTGGGGGCCTGGAGGCCCTCGCCGTTCTCGCTGGCCCGGTACTCGCGCAGCGCAATGTGGTCCTGGGCGCCGCGGATCCACGTCCCATCGGGCTCGGGCCCGGGGGCGCTCGCCTCGGCCCAGCCGGCAGCGGGAATCAGGCAGAGAATCTGGATCGCGACGGCGTGAAAGAGCGTCCGCGCAAGGCTCGACAATGGCTCACCTCCCATCTGGCTAGAGTAGCCACGGATCATCCGAGGTGTCGGCACCCCAGGGGACCCGCAGTCCGCCGCCAGACCGGCGGCCGCGGAGGGGCATCACCCGGGCGCAAGGCGACCCTCTATGCGGCTGGATTCGCGGTGGAATCGCGGGAAGCGGACGGTTGCCGATCGCCGCCGCCGCGCCCATCCGCCGCCTGGGCCGGTCTTCCTCGACCTGCTACGCACTCGGATCTCGCACCGGTCCGGCCGATCTCCCCGTTGGGGCCCGAGCCCTTCGGCCGGGATCCCTCGTCACGCAGCGGAGGCCCCATGTCCATCGCCCGCCGTCTCGCCGACAAGGCGGCAGACGTGCTCGCGTTCTTCCTGCGCCTCGGCGGCAGGATGTTCTATCGCTACTTCGTCGAGGCCCTCTGGCAGCGCCATCCCTCCTTCGAGCAGGCGGACACGCGTCTTTCGGTGACGCTCCACTTCCCGGATCCGGTCGCCCCGGACCCGAGCGAGCGCGGGATGGTGGAGCGCCTCTTTGCGGCCTACCGGGCGGCAAAGCAGGTGGAGCAGGCGGTCGACCCGGTCTTCCACCCGGGCGGGGGCTGGAAGCGCGTGCGCGACAAGGCCTTCGCACCGCTGTTGGAGGGGGTGGCGCGCGACGATCTCGAGCCCTTCCATTTCTTCCTCGCCAACTTCGGGTCCTGGAAGGACTCGACCGGGATCGAGACCTCGCGCCTCGTCCACGAGTACTCCGTCGATCCGCGCAAGCGTCGCCACTACGAGCAGCGGATGATGGCTCCGATGATCCAGTGGTGGCTCACCAGCGGCGGTGGCGGAGCGGCGCTGTCGGAGCTGGACCTGCCGCGCCACGGCAACCAGTGCGGCGTCCTCGCCGGCGAATCACTCGTCACCTCCGGTGCCATTTCTTCCGAGATCTACGGCCGGATGTTGGCGGGCCTCGTCTCGGGCGAACGCCCGGTGATCGCGGAGGTCGGCGGTGGCTTCGGCCGGCTGGTCTACTACCTCTCCCGCCACCTGGAGAGGTTCTGCTACCTGGACTTCGATCTGCCCGAGACACTCTGCTGCGCCTCCTACTTCCTGATGAAGTGCTTTCCGGAGCGGCGATTCCTGCTCTACGGAGAGGGAGAGCCGGCGGCCGCGTCGATCCGGGAGTTCGACTTCATCATGATGCCCTCGTTCGAGATCACCCGGCTGCCGGCACGCAGCGTCGACCTCTTCATCAACGAGAACAGCCTGGGCGACATGCCCGGGGCCACCGCCCGCTTCTTCGTCGCCGAGATGTGCCGCACTGCCGACGCCATCTGGCATCGCAATCACGAGGCGTGGCGCAACGAGTTCGAGGAGGGGGGGAGGTCCCTGATCAACCGCGAGTACCCGATCACGCCGGAATTCGAGGAGGTGATTCGCCACTGCGATCCGGCGGGGCTGATGGTGAAGGGCCGCCTCGACTACGACGCCGACATGTTCTGGTACTACTACCGGCGACGGGTGGGCCCGTCGCAGTCGTAGACCGCGGGGTTGCTTCGGGGGACGCGGGCGGGGCGAGGGGCGGCTCCGGCGGATGGCTCACCGGAGCGTCAGCTCCGCTTCGGGCCGCCGTTCTCGCCCGGCCAGCGGGAGCCACCGATGGTGTCGATGAAGGGAGCGAAGGCCTCGCCGTCGAGCTTGCCCGCGAGTGTGATGTCGCGCTCGAAGGAGCTCGGTGTCCAGAGGCGCGCCGAGACCTCGCTGCGAAGCGGCAGCAGCTCTGCGATCGGATCCCAGGGGCTGTCCCGCAGGGTGAGCTTGCCCTCGACCTTCTGGTTGCAGGCCGTCCCGTAGCTCGTGTGCACGCGAACCACGTGGGGCGGGAAGTCGTAGGTGGCCTCCGGCAGCATGCCGACGCCGGGCGACACCTTGATCCACCACTCTGTCTCGGAGTGGCTCTCCGGGTGCGGCACGTTGCCTCCGACCTTCCCCTCGAATTCGAGGAACGTGTAACCCTGATGGGTGCAGCGCGCGCGCACGGTGTCGAGCATGCGGTAGTAGGTGATCTCGCAGGGGTACTTCGGCTGACCGTTCCGGTCGCGGCTCACGAAGATCGCAGACTCCTGGTCGATGCCGTAGCCGAGCGTGTAGAGGCCGTCTTCGCCCTTGTAGCTGGCGTCGACGGTGATGAGGATGCCGTACTCGGGGACGTCGGGAACCGGGAAGTTGTAGACGGTGAGGTGGACCTGGGACGTCGCGCTCGGCTCGATACCCGGAGGCAGGAGATCCGCGATCCGTTGGCGATCTGTCTCGTAGTCGAGCTTCAGCATCGGCCACAGGATGATGTCTCCGGGGTTGATCTTCGGTCCGGTGTCTTCGCTCATGGAGTCTCCTCGGTCGGCAGTGGGCCGAATGCGTCGGGCAGGGAGCGGGGGCGGTCAGTCCGGGCTGCGGAAGGAGCGCTTCTCGGGTCCGATGCGCGCAACCAGCGGCGCGAGCTTCTCAGTGTCGAGTCCGTAGAACTCGGCGGCGTTACCGCCGAGCATCCTGCCGATCTCGTCCTCGGGCAGATCGTGGAAGGTCTCGCGGAGCTGGTCCTTCGTGTAGGGCCAGCTGCCCTCGGGATGGGGGTAGTCGGTGCCCCACATGATCTGATCGATGCCGATCTCGTGACGCATCTCGGCCTCGCGGCGCGGCATGCACGATGCGCCGATGCGAACGTTGCGGCGGAAGTAGTCCGCCGGAGACATCGAGAGGTGGCTGCGGTAGTCGCCGAGCTTCTGCGAGTAGTGGGTCTCGGAGTAACGCTGCTCCAGCAGGTGGAGGTACTCCGGGACCCAGATGGCCGTGCCCTCGGTGATCGAGACCTTGAGTCGGGGAAAGCGCTCGAAGACGCCGCCCCAGAGCATGAAGGTCAGCGGCCGCACGAGCCACATCGCGACTTCGGTGATGTAGACCCCCATCGCGCCGGGGGGAGCGACGTGACCCTCCGGTGCGGGAACCGGCCCGAAGTACTCCTCGATGGGCGCCGGCCCGGAGTGGAAGTGGATCGGCATGTCGCAGTCCTGGGCGATCTCCCAGACCGGGTCGTAGCGGGGGTGGTGGTAGGCGTCGAAGCTCCCCCAGCGCGGCGGCAGTACCAGGCCGCGCAGTCCGTTCTCGTGGGCCCAGCGGATGCCGTCGACCGCGCGATCGATGTCCCAGAGCACCGGAATGCAGGCGAGGCCGATCCTTCGCTCGGGCGCGGTGGACACGAACTCGGCCATCCAGCGATTGTGGGCGATGCAGCCGGCCCACTGGAGATCCGCCGTCACACCATCCGGCGACATCGTGAAGCCCGCGCCGAAGGGAGGTGCGTTCATCTCGGTCACGCCGTCGGGGAAGAGCACCTCGGCAGCGACGCCATCGGCGTCGAGCACCTTGTCGCGCGCCTCCGCGTCCCACGCGCCCGAGAGCTCGTAGTCCCGGCCCTTGCGCCACTCCTTGTTGATCTCGTCGACGAGGAAGCTCTTCGCGGCGGCCTCGGTCATCCGGATCTGGATCGGAAGGGCGACGTCGAAGACCTCGCGGAACTGGGGGTCGACGTAGTCGCGGTACTCGGCGGCGTGGGGTCCCGCGTGGCCGTCGGACGAGATCACCAGGTAGCGATCCATCTCAGCTCTCCTCCTTCGCGACGTCCCCCACCGGGTGGGTGTAGAACTGGCGCACCCACTTCCGGTAGTCGCCGAGGTAGTGGTCTCCCTCGCAGAAGACCGGGTTTGCGCGGTGGACCTTGTACTTCCAGATGTCGAGATCCTGGTCGATGCCGGAGGTGACGTTGTTCATGAACTCCTCTCCCGCCAGGTCGACCATGTTGTTGGTCGCGGAGAGGAGCCAGCGCGAGTGCACGCTCTTCTCGTCGATCGGTGTCGTCGCGGCGAACATCATCAGCCCGGCGCCGGGGATTCCCTTCATGTCCATGCAGTTGAGGCCCAGCCCCCAGGAGTCCCGGACGAAGGTCATCTGGAAGGTGCCGTTCGGATAGACGGCCTCGTGGGTACTCTCGATCTGGTAGTGGGTGCTGTCGGGGGTGAAGCGGATGGTCGACTCGGGGACCTCCGTGGCGCCGTGGACGTAGAGGAAGTGCACCGGGTCGTTGTTGTTCTCGTGGGTGTCCTGGATGTGGGCCTCGAGCACCTTCTCGAAGGCCCGCGGCTCGCTCCAATCCTCCACGTCGCCGTCGAAGACGGGCTGCGAGGGGAAGTCCCACTGGGGCGGTTCGCCTTCGGAGTGGTACCAGATCCAGATGAAGCCGTTCTTCTCCTGGACCTCCCAGGAGCGGACCTTCGCGAGCGCCGGGACCCGCTTGCAGTAGGGGATGTGCGTGCAGTTCCCGGTGGTGCCGTCGAACTGCCAGGCGTGGAAGGGACAGCGCAGGGTCTCGGCCATCACGCGTCCGCCGTAGCCCATGTGGGCGCCGAGGTGCGGACAGAACGCGTCGAGGACCCGCGCCTGACCGGAGCGGGTCCGGAAGAGCACGAGGTCTTCACCACAGTAGTGGACGGGCTTGACGTCGCCCGCGCGCAGCTCGCGGCTGAAGTCGACAGCGAACCACCCGTTGGGGATGGGGAGCTGGACATGCTCGTGCTCACGTCGCGCCATGCTGTTCCTCCGGATGGGGTGCGAGTGCGTCGGCCAGGATCCGGGCTGCGGCCTCCCCGCGCTCGCGGATCGGGAAGTCGTCGAGGTTTGCGTAGTTGAAGATCAGCACGTAATAGGCGCCCAGGATCATCTCGGTGAGGGCCTGGGGATCGTGGCGCCGCGTGACGTCGCCCAGCGCGAGCCCGTCTTCGACGATCCCCCGGAATGCCGCGTGGAGGCGCTGCACCTGCTGAGAGCGCTCGGCCGCATCGCCGCTGATGAGGTGCACGAGCTCGACGAGGAGCTCGCGACTCTTCGGGCCCGCCTCGGAGATGTGCGCCGCGACCGTGCCGAAGAAGCGGTGGATGCGATCGCGGGTGCAGAGCTCCGCCTTGCGGATGTCCTCGATCTCGAACATCAGTTCCTCGATCCCGGTCTGGGCGATGTCTCGGAGCAGGTCGAGCTTCGTGGGAAAGTGGTTGAAGAAGGTCTTCTGGGCGATGTCGGCGCGTTCGCAGACGTCCGCTACCCGGGTCTCCAGGAAGCCCTGCTCGCTGAACAGCTCCCGAGCGGCTTCGAGGATCCGGCCCCGCATCTCGAGCTTCCGGCGCTCCCGCCGCGACAGGCGCGTGGAGGATTGCTCCAACGATTCCGAGGGGTTGGGCGATTCAGACTGGGCCATTGGGGCAAGTCTACGTAAATTACAGTCGAGTGCAATATTATATTTCGCTATACGATGGCCGCCGGTGCGGCGCGGAAGAGAAGGGGAGCATTCAGTCGATGAAGGATCTACGAGATCGGGTCGCGGTGGTGACCGGTGCAGCGAGCGGCGTAGGCCGAGCGCTCGCGAAGGCCTTCCTGGGCGAGGGGATGAAGGTCGTGCTCGCCGACGTCGAGCGGCCCGCCCTCGACGAGACGGCCGCAGAGCTCGGGGCCCTCGGCGAGGTGTCGTCGGTCGTGACCGACGTCCGCCGCTTCGAGGCGCTCGAGGCACTGGCGGATCACACCTGGTCCACCTTCGGCGCCTGCCACCTGCTCTGCAACAACGCGGGCGTCAGCGTGGCGCAGCTGAACGTCTGGGAGACGACCCCCAACGACTGGACTTGGGTGCACGGGGTGAACGTCCACGGCGTCGTCCACGGGATCCAGGCCTTCGTGCCCCGGATGATCGAGGCGGGTCAGGAGGGCCTCGTCATGAACACGTCGTCCGGCGACGGAGGCATCGCGCCGCTCGCGGGCCAGTCGGTCTACGCGGCGAGCAAGGCCGCGATCTCGATCCTGACCGAGTGTCTCGATGCGCAGCTCGCCGCTGCGACGAAGCTGCGCGCGGCGATCTTCTACCCGTCGGGGGGGATGCTCGCGACCGGGATCTGGACCACGCGGCGCAACCGACCCGACGAGCTCGCTCGTGAGCGACCCGTGCCCGAGGGCTCGGAGACCACCTTCGACGACTTCATGAAGGGGATGAAGGCCGTGGGAATAGACCTGCCGGTTCAGGACCTGGACGAGCTCGCGGAGTTCGCCGTCGAGGGGATCAAGCAGGGCGACTTCGTGATCATGATCCGGCGGGAGGAGATGGAGCAGCAGCTCATCGAGCGCGCCAGGAAGCTCGCCGCTGGCGAGAATCCGACCGGTGTGATTCCGGGGATCTAGGCCCACCCGTGCGAGAGGAGAGGCTCGAGTTCCGGGGAAGCGGTGGCCTCCGGCTCGTCGCCACCGGTCGAGGCCCGCGTGAGGGGCCGATCGTCGTGCTGCTCCACGGCGGCGGGCAGACGCGCCAGTCGTGGGGCGGGACCGCCGAACGCCTCGCGGACTCGGGGCGCTACGCCATCACCCTCGACCTGCGCGGCCACGGCGAGAGCGACTGGTGCCCGGACGGCCGCTATCGCGTGGCGGACTTCCGAGACGATCTGGCCGCCGTGCTCGCGCGCCTGCCCCGACCTGCGGTGCTGGTGGGAGCATCGCTAGGCGGCCTCACGAGCCTGCTCTATGCCGAATCCTGTGACATGTCCCGGGTGCGCGGAGTCGTCCTCGTGGACGTCGCCGCGCGCGTCGAATCCGAGGGGGCGCTGCGGATCGGCAACTGGATGGTCTCGACCTCGGATGGCTTCGACAGCCTCGACGCGGTGGCGGCGGCGATCCAGGCCTATACCCCGCAGCGCAAACGGACCTGGACTCCGGAGAGCCTCCTGCGCGTCGTTCGCGAGCATCCGGACGGCCGCTACCGCTGGCACTGGGACCCGAAGTTCATGAGCGAGAGCGGACCGCGAGAGGTGGCCGACCACGCGCGCCTGCACCGAGCTGCCGCGACCCTCACCGTTCCGACCCTGCTCGTTCGCGGCCGCGAAAGCGACGTGATCAGTCTCGACGGCGTGCGGGAGTTCCAGCAGGTGGTGCCCCACGCGGAGTTCGTCGACGTGTCCGGTGCGGGACACATGGTGGCCGGAGACCGCAACGACGCCTTCACCAGTGCGGTGGCCGGCTTCCTCGATCAGCACGATCCGGTGCGTGAGGCCGGTTGAGGTGGTCTACGACTGGAAGGCAGCGCTGGGATTCCTCGTCACCCTCGTCGCGCTGACGTTGATCGGTCGCTTCCTCGTCTTTCGGGTTCCGGCCCTGGTGCGGATGCGGGCGCTCAATCGCGAGGCGGACCGGGCCAAGCTCGGTCGCAAGCGCTTTCGTCGGGCCGTCGATGCCAGCAACCGGACGGGTCTTTTCACGAACGTGGTCTTCTACGTGGCCGTCCTGCCACTGTGCGTGAATCTCGAACCGCGTCCGCTCTGGCGCCACGCTGTCGATGCCTTCGCCGTCTTGATGGTCTTCGACTTCTTCTACTACCTCACCCATCGATTCCTCTTCCACGGGCGGCTGCTCCGCAGGGTCCACTCGCTGCATCACCAGGCCCACAAGCCGACCTACGTCGACGCGCTCTACGTGCACCCTCTCGAGACCTTCGTCGGCCTCGCGCTCTTCCTCGGGACGATTCCTCTGATCGCGGCGCTCACGGGTGGCCCCCTGAACGCGATCTCGATGGCGGTCGCGACGCTGATCTTCACGCAGCTGAACATCATCAATCACACCTTCGTGAATCTGCCCTGCTTCCCTTTCAGGACGCTCGACACCATCACCTCGCTGCACGCGGCCCACCACGTCGACATGAATCGCGGTAACTTCGCGACCTTGACGATGCTCTACGACTGGCTCTTCGGGACCCTCGAGGAGCCCGTGAGCCGGACGACACCCTAGGACCCGAGGCGAGGTCGACGTGCGGATCGGCGTCATGCTGGGCGGCAGCTCGAGTCGGATCGGTCTCGACGACCTCGTCGCGCGGGGGCAGGAGCTCGAGTCCCGGGGATTCGCCACGCTCTGGGTCCCGCACGTCTTCGGTCTCGACGCGGTCACCGCGTGTGCCGTGGTCGGGCGCGCCACGAGCCGGATCGAGCTCGGCACCGCCGTGGTGCCCACCTATCCGCGGCACCCCGCCGCCCTGGCCCAGCAGGCGCTCACCGCGGGCGTGGCCTGCGCGGGACGCTTCACCCTCGGGATCGGCCTCTCCCACCCGGCCGTGATCGAAGGGATGCTCGGTCTCTCGGCAGAACGTCGGGCTCTGCACATGCGGGAGTACCTGTCCGTCCTGGGCCCGCTGCTCCGGGGGGAGCCGGCCCGCTTTGCGGGTGAGGAGTTCCGGGTGAACCTGGCGCTCGACGTCGCCGACGCTCGACCCGTCCCGGTGCTGATCGCCGCCCTCGGGCCTCGGATGCTGGAGATCGCCGGGCGCGAGGCCTCGGGGACGATCCTCTGGATGGTGGGTCCGCGGACTCTCGAGCAGCACATCGCCCCGCGGCTGCGCGCTGCGGCGGGCGCTGCCGGCCGACCCGCCCCGCGCATCGTGGTCGGAATGCACATCGTCCTGACCTCCGACGCCGCGGCGGCGAGTGCGCGCGTGGGGAGGCTGCTCGAACTCTACGGCGCGATGCCGAGCTATCGGGCGATGATCGAGCGGGAGGGCGCCTCGGGGCCCGCCGACCTGGCGCTGATCGGCGACGAGCGGGTGCTCGAAGCCGGTCTCGAGCGGCTGCGCAGCCTCGGGGTCAGCGACTTCGAGGCCTCGATCGTCTCCGTCGAGGAGGGCGACGAGGAGCGAACGCTCCGCTACCTCGAGAGCCGGATCTGACGCCTTGGCTCAGGTGCCTTCGGGACGGGTGCCGATGACGCCCTTCGCCTCCAGCGCCGCGATCTCGGTCTCGGTGTAGCCGAGCTCGCCCAGAACCTCGGCGTTGTGCTGGCCGAGGGTCGGCGCCGCCCTCGTCAGCCAGTGGTCCACGCTGGCGTAGCGGAAGGGTGCGCTCATCGTGGCCTGTCGGCCGACCACGGGGTGCTCCACCGGGTCGTGGAAGCGTCGGGCGACGAGCTGGGGGTGGAGGGCCAGGGTGCGCGGGTCCACCACCGCTGCGGCGGGGACGCCCGCTGCGACGAGGCCATCGACGCAGGCCTGGCGATCGCGGTCGGCGAACGCGCGGCGCAGGGCGTCATCGATCTCGTCCTGGGCGCGACTCCGTGAGGCGGAATCCGCGCCGATGCGAAGGGCCCACTCGGGCCGGCCGAGCCAGTCCACCAGCGCCTTCCACTGCGCCTCGCTGACGACCGAGAGTGCCAGCCACTGCGGGTCGTTGGAGACGTGGTGGCCGCGACAGGCATAGAGGCCCTGGGGTGCGGCCCCGGGGCTGCGGTTGCCCTGCCGTCGCATCAGGTGGCCGTGTGCCGTGTACTCGATCACCTGCTCCGCCGTGACGTTCACGGCGGCCTCGAGCATCGAGCACTCGACGAAGTGACCCCGATCGTCGTGGTCGCGCTCGCCCATGGCGACCAGGAGCGCGAATGCCGCGTGCATGCCGGCCAGCGGATCGCAGGGCCCCCGCTGGATCCGCGGCTGGTCGTCGACATGGCCCGTCAGCCATGACAGCCCGGCCATCTGCTCCATGGTCGCTGCGAAGCCCACGTGCTCGCGCCACGGTCCGTCGAGGCCGAAGGCCGGCATGCGGACGTAGTGACAGCGCGGGTTCAGCTCCCGCACCCTCTCCCAGCCGACTCCGAAGCCCTCCATCACCCTCGGGCTGAAGTTCTCCACCAGCGCGTCAGCGTCGGAGACCAGGGCTTCGAAGATCGCCATTCCCTCCGGGCTCCCGAGGTCCAGCGTGATGCCGCGCTTGTTCGAGTTCGCGGAGAGGAAGATGAAGCTGCACTCCCACCAGTCCTCGTGCTGTGCGGCGAACGTGCCGCCGACGGAGCGGGATCCGTCGATCCGCTGAACCGATTCCACGTGGACCACGTCCGCGCCGAGCATGGCCAGCATCTGCGTGGCGATCGGCCCGGCCCACCAGGTCGTAGAGTCGACGATGCGCATGCCCGCGAGCGGCAGGCGGGGCTCACCGTCGGGGTGCGGCCGCTGCGGCGGGCGCGCCTCGATGCGACCGTCGTGCTGGCCGAGGCGGGGCGCGGGGCGGGGCGGACCGGGGGACTGGCCGTCGATGCGGTAGGGGGGCGTCGGCCGCTGGAAGCCGCCCGAGGGGTCCTCCACGAAGGCGCCGCGAGCGACGAGCTGTTCGTGCTCGAGCACGGTCCGGCCGTCGCAGATCGGCGCCACCGGAATCCTCAGCAGCTGGGCCTGCTCGATGATCTCTGCCGTCGAGTGCGAGCGGGTGTAGGCGTGCACGATCTCCTCCCAGTCCTCGAGCCGCCCCAGTCGTTGGGCGAACTGGTCGAACTCCCCGGACTCGCGCAGGTCCGGGCGGCCGATCAGCAGCAGGAAGTCCGACATCTGCTGTGCGGAGTAGGTCGTGAAGCCGACGAAACCGTCGCAGGTGGGCTCGATCGAGGGAGTCTCGAGGTTCGGGAGGATCCCCAGCGCCGGTGGGCGCCCCAGGATCCCCCACATCAGGTCGAGGTAGCAGTTGGTGACCAGCGCCGTCGCCTCGTGGAGCGAGAAGTCGATGTGCTCGCCGTGGCCCGTCTGGTGGGCGCGCCGCAGCGCGGCCAGTGCGGCGACGGCGGCGAAGCAGCCGCCGGTCCACCAGGCGACGCCGCCACCGGCCTGATAGGGCTCGGCCCCGGGACGGCTCCGCGCGCCGATCGAGCCGCTCTCCGCCTGGATCGTGAAGTCCGTGGCGGGACGCCCGGCCATGGGGCCCGAGAGGCCAAAGGGCGTGATGGAGAGGACGACCAGGCCGGGGTGACGCGCGCAGAGGCCGCGGCGGTCGACGGCCTCGGGCGGGAGGTCCTCGATCAGGAGGTCGGCGCTCGCGATCAGTGCGTCGGCCTCGCCCAGGCTTCCCGTGACGCTGCGCTTCGAGGCGTTCAGGTAGCGGAAGAGGCCCCCGTCCCCGGTTCCCGGGTCGCTGCCGCTGGCCGACCACCGTCGCAGCGGGTCGCCCCCCTGCGGCTCGAGCTTGACGACGTCCGCGCCGGCGTCCGCGAAGAGCTTGCTGCAGTAGGGCCCCGCGATTCCGCTCGAGTGATCGACGACCCTGAAGTCCTTGAGTCCGCGCATTACACTCCTGGCGACGAGCGCCGGTCACAGGCGGTGCGCCTCACGACGCCGGTGACGAGGGCTCGTCCCGTCAACGATCCGTCGCGTGCGTTCCCATGCAGCCCGTGATCATGGGCAGGTCGAGAAAGGTCTTTATACCGGGATCGGGCGCGTCGCAGACCAGGGGCACGGCGTTCACCAGATGGAAGGCGGTGGTCGAGAGGCCCTGGGCCACCCGCTCGTCCTGGGTCAGCTCCGGCGGGAAGTCGATGTCGATGTTCAGGTTCACGTCGCCTTCGAGCTTGATCCGCCAGCCCGACTCGCGCGGGATGTCCATCTTCCTCTGGAGCCGGGTCTGCTGGATGTCGTCCACGTACCAGATCTGCTCCTGGATGATCTCGGTGCCCTCTCGGGTCCGCCCGATGTGCCGGTAGTGGTTCAAGGCGATCGTTCCCTCCTCGATGGTGCCGACCGCCGTCTCGATGGGCTGGTTGGCGAGGATGAAGTCGTGCTCCGCCTCGTATTCGACGACTTCGCTACCGAGGCCGGCTGCGATCATGTCGATCGGCTCGTTCCAGCTCTTCGCGAGCATCTCCTTGATCGGGTTCTTCGTGGCCTGCTCCGGCGTCATTCCCAGGTTCATCAGGGTTCGCATCACGCCTTCGGAGCTGTAGGTGCGGCAGTCTCCGCACTCGGTCATGGTGATCCGGTCGATGCGGTTGCACCAGCCGGTGAAGGTCAGGGGGAAACGGTCGGCGATGCCGCCGGGATTGCAGCCGGAGGCATGGAAGTTGACGCCTCCCTTAAGGCAGGCCTCGGCCAGCGACGCAGCCACCTCGGGGTTCTGAACGAAGGGGAACCAGTAGGGGCAGGGCGTGATGACGTGCTTGCCGGATTCCAGCAGGCGACACATCTCCTCGGTGCTCCAGGGCAGCGGGCAGTAGAGCACGCAGTCTGCGTCGAGGTCCATGATCTCGTCGACGTCCCGGGTTGCGACGACACCCGTCGCGTCGATGCCGACGATCTCTCCTGCGTCGCGCCCGCACTTGTCGTCGCTGTACACCTTGACTCCGACGAGGTCGAGCTTCGGGTGCCGGACGATGCTGCGCAGGGCGGCGCTCCCCACCACACCCGTGGCCCACTGGACGACCTTGTAGCGCTGCGTCACGTGTCCTCCTTCTCTTCTGATTTCGCAGGACCGGGTCCCGTTCCGATTCGGCTGAGTCGGAACACCCGGATGTTCCGCTGGGTGCGGTTCTCGTATACCTTGATCTGCGGAATGGCCCGCTTCACTTCGGGCCACACCGCCTCCTTCTCCGCGTCGCTGAGCACCCGTGCCCGGGCGGCGAAGCGCTCGCCCCGCATCTGGACCTCCACCTCGGGATGGGCCTCGAGGTTGTAGCGCCAGGCCGGGTGCCTGTCCTGGCCCATGGCGCTCGCAACGACCAGCGGGTCTCCGTCGCGTTCGAGACAGGCGAGCTGAACCGAGCGCGGCTCGCCCGAGCGGCGTCCCTTCGCAGTCAGCGTGAGCATCGGCATCGCCGGCGGACCCATCGAGGTGAAGCGCCCATTCGTCGCCCTGAAGAGGATCGGGTCGAGGCGCGATGCCACGTTCCGGATCAGCCAGGTGGCGACCGGGTTGGTCGAGAGCCAGACGATCAGCCGCTCGGACATCGTTCAGTCGAAGACGATGACTTGCCGCGCGACCTCGCCCTTGCGCATCCGATCGAAAGCGTCGTTGACGTCGTCGAGCCCGATACGCGAGGAGATCATCTCGTCCAGGTGCAGTCGCCCGTCGAGATAGAAGTCGATGTACTTGGGCATGTCGAAGCGGAAGCGGTTCGATCCCATGTAGGAGCCCGTGATCTTCTTCTCCTGGAGCGTGAGATCCGCGGCCGAGATCGGAACCAGCTGCGTCATGGGAACGACGCCGACCAGGACCGACGTGCCTCCGCGCCCCGTCATGGCGACGGCCTGCTGTACCGTTGGGATCAGGCCGATGCACTCGAAGACGAAGTCGGCTCCGCCGCCGGTGAGTGCCTGGACCGCAGCGACCGGGTCGCCGTCCGTGGCGTCGATGCAGTCGGTGGCCCCGAGCTTCCGGGCGAGGTCGAACTTCCAGGCCTGGGCATCGACCGCGATGATCTTCCCGGCGCCGACGATGCGCGCGCCCTGGAGCGCGGCCAGGCCCACGCCGCCACAGCCGATGATGACGACGCTGGCGCCCGCCGGGATGTCCACCGTGTTGAGTGCGGCGCCGAGCCCCGTGGTGACTCCACAGCCGATCAGCGAGGCGCGGTCGAGGGGCATGTCGTCGCGGATCTTCACCAGCGACCGCTGCGGGCACAGCATCTTCTCGGCGAAAGAGGAGAGATTCGCGAACTGCGAAATGGGGGATCCGTCCTCGGCAACGAACGTCGGCCCGCATCCCTCGGGGCGGCCAGCGAACTGGGACAGGCAGAGGTAGGGACGGCCTTCCGTGCAGAACTTGCAGACGCCGCACCAGGAGCTCAGGCAGCCGATCACGTGATCGCCCGGAGCAAAGTCGACGACTCCCTCTCCCACCTCCTCGACCACTCCCGCCGGCTCATGGCCGAGGATGCAGGGGGGAGGCACGGGGAGGCTGCCCTCGATCACGTGAAGGTCGCTGTGACAGATGCCCGAGGCGGAGGTCTTCAGGAGTACCTCGCCCGGGCCGGGATCGTCGATGCGAACCTCCTCGAGCTGAAGGGGGGCATTGTTCTCGCGCATCACGGCTGCTTTCACGGGGATCTCCTGGGTTATTCGCCCTTGTAGACGGGCTTGCGTTTCTCTGCGAAGGCCTTCGGCCCCTCTCTCGCATCCTTCGAGGCGAAGACGGGGCCGCCGATCTCGATCTCCTTGGCGAGGGCGTCGGCCTCGCTGTAACTCTCGTCGATCTCGCGCAGCATGCGCATCAGGGCGCGGATCGAAAGCGGGCCATTGTCGCAGATCTGCGCGGCGATCTTTCGGGCTTCCGCCAGGGCCTGGCCACTGGGCACCACCCGACCCACGAGCCCGAAATCCAGCGCCTCCTGGGCGGTGACGTGTCGCGCGGTCAGCAGGATCTCCGCGGCCAGCGTGTAGGGAATCTGCCGCCGCAGCCGGACGCTGCTGCCGCCGAGAGGAAAGAGGCCTCGCTTCGCCTCCGTCACACCGAAGACGGCGTCCTCGGCCGCGACCCGGATGTCCGTGCCCTGGAGGATCTCGGTCCCACCCGCGACGGCGAAGCCCTCGACCGCGGCGATGATCGGCTTCATCGGCCGGTTGTGACGGAGCAGCGCCTGCCAGTGGAGGTCCGGCACCTCGGCCATCAGCTTCTGGAACTCCTCGTCCTGCTGGCCTCCCCCCATGGCCTTGAGGTCGGCGCCGGCGCAGAAGACGTCACCCCGACCTGTCAGGATCGCTACCCGCAGGTCCGGGTCCTCGTCGAGCTGGCGCCAGGCGCGGTACATCCCGGCCATCATCCCGCCGCTCAGGGCGTTCTTCGCCTCGGGGCGATTCAGGGTGACGGTCAGGACGTGGCCTTCGCGCTCGACCAGGCAGTGTTCGGGGTTCACGGATGGCTCCTCGGGTTCGGGTTCAGCCGGCGTGAGCGGCGTGAGCGGCGAATACGACGCGCGCAGCGCGGACATCGCCTTCGCCGAGCATCCGGTTCATCGCGTAGCCGACCGTCAGTCGGTTCTCCACGTCGACGACGCACATCGAGCCCCCCCATCCCGCCCACCACAGCGTCCGGTCGTTCACACCGAGGGGTGTCTTCTGAGAGTGCAGCCCGTAGCCCATGCCCAGCTTGAAGTGGCGGCCGATCACCCGGTCGATGCCGTCCGCCTGTACCTCGAAGGTCCGCTCGATCGTCGCGGGCGAGAGCAGGCAGCGTTCGCCGGATCGGCCTTCGTTGGCCAGCGGTACCATCGCCTGCGCCACCGAGCGGGCGTTGCCGTGCCCGTTCGAGGCTGGAAGCTCGGCCCGGCGCCAGGCGCCTGTGTTCACGAGTCCGGCGCTGCGGGTGCTCGAGGGATCTTCGAGGGCCCGCAGGGCCGGGTCCGGAGGGCGATTGCCCACGGCGTGGAGGGTCGCGACGTCGGCGACCCGCGGGAACTCGCGATCGTCGAGCCCGATGTGGAGATCGATGCCGAGGGGAAGCGCGACCTCGTCGCGGAAGTAGCTGCCGAGGCTGCGCCCGTCGACCCGACGCACCAGCTCGCCGAGCAGCCACCCCTGGGTCTCCGCGTGGTAGCCGGAGCCCTCGCCGGGCGTCCAGCGGGGCGGCTGGGCGGCCAGGCGTCGGCAGCATTCGGCGGGGTCGAAGACGGCGAGGTCGTCCACGGGCTCGTCGAAGACGGGCAGGCCCGCCGTGTGGCCCAGCACGTGGCGAACCAGGACGCCCTCCTTTCCGTTGGCGGAGAACTCCGGCCAGTAGTCGGCCACGGGCGCGTCGACCGACAGGGCGCCGCGGTCGTGGAGCATCAGCACGCACAGCGCGCTCGGCATCTTCGTGGTCGACCAGAGGTTGACGAGGGTGTCCCGCTGCCACGGCAGGCTTCGCGCCAGGTCGCGGTGCCCGCCCCAGAGATCGACGACCAGCTCGCCCTCGACGGTGACGGCGCAGCTGGCCCCCAGGTCACCGCCGGCGAAGTTCTTGGCGAAGGCCTCGCGAACGCCGGCGAACCGGGGGTCGCAACTCCCGTCGATTCCGCCCTCGGCCCCGGTCATCGTCTTGCTTGCGCCTCACTTCCGCTCGAAGTCGTCGAGCCTCGGCCTGGCCATCTCTTCCTGGAACCGGTCGAAGGTCCAGGGCCAGGCCGTGGGCAGGCCGCTCTCGTCCAGGTACCAGCTCTTGCAGCCGGTGGCCCAGATCGTCTTCTTCGCCGCCTCGCGGCGCTCGGCGTCGAAGCGCTCCATCGCCTCTCGCGAGGGACTGATCTCCCGGCAGGCTCCGGACCGCACCTGCTCGACGAGCCGCAGGATGTACGCGACCTGCTGCTCGGCGACCTCGATCAGCGAGAAGTTTCCGACCGGGGAGTTGGGGCCGTTGAGCATGAAGAAGTTGGGGAGCTCGGGAACCGTGATCGCCATGTAGGCGAAGGGGCCGTCCTTCCAGGTTTCGTCGAGGGCGACGCCGTCCCTCCCGATCACCTGCATCGGCCGCACGAAGCGGTCGACGCGGAATCCGGTGGCCAGCACGAGCACGTCCAGCTCGTGGAGCTCGCCGTCGCGGGTCCGCACGCCGGACTTCTCCACCCGCTCGATGGCCTCGGTCACGAGCCGCGCGTTGGGTCGCTGGATCGCGTCGTAGAAGTCCTCGGACAGGACCAGCCGCTTGCAGGTCGCCCGGTAGTCGGGGCGGAGCCTCTCCCTGAGCTCCGGGTCCGCGACGTTGTCCTCGAGATTCGCCACGCAACCGTCGTGAATCGCCTGGATGACCGGCGACTCCGCATCGACCAGGACGTTGGCGAACCCCTCGGTGAAGGCGTGGGAGACCTCCGCCCGGACCGCCTCCATCGCCTCGGGATGACTGCGGAACTCCTGCTTCTGCTCCTCGCTGTAGGGCAGGTTCTCCATGGGCGTGATCCACTGCGCCGTACGCTGGAAGAGGGTGAGTGAGCGGACCCGATCGACCACGGCGCCGACGATCTGGATCGCGCTCGAGCCGGTGCCGATGATCCCGACCCGCTTGCCTTCCAGGGGCTCGTCGTGGTCCCAGCGTGCACTGTGGAAGAGCGATCCCTCGAAGCGATCGAGGCCCTCGATGTCGGGATAGGCGGGGTGATGCAGGACGCCCGTGGCCGCGATGATGAAGTCGGCCTCGTCGGTGGATCCATCGGCGATCTCGACCTTCCAGAGCCCGTCCTCGAAGATGCAGCGGGTGACCTCCTTGCCGGTCTGGATGCGCGGCGTGACGTCGTAGCGGCGGGCGACGTCCTCGAAGTAGGCCTGGATCTCGGCACCCGGCGAGAAGCGCCGGCTCCAGTCCGGATTGAGCGCGAAGGAGTAGCTGTAGAAGTGGGAGGGCACGTCGCAGGCGATGCCCGGGTAGGTGTTCTCCCGCCAGGTTCCGCCGAGACGATCCGCCTTCTCGTAGATGGTGAAGTCGTCGAGCCCCGCCTCGTGCAGCTTGATCGCGCTCAGGATCCCCGACATCCCCGCGCCGATGATGATGAATCGCAGGTCGGAGCGCGTTGTGGATTCGGCCTCGCCCGCCACGGCGACCTCCCTCGAAGGTTTGAATCGGACTCGTGTCTGACGTATCGTACTCCTGTCCGATCCTCCCAGCAAGCGACCGAGGGAAGCCCCCGGACATGTCGAAGACGCCCGCCGAACTTCTCCAGACCTTCCGGCGCGACCAGATCGTGGCCGCTGCGCGCGACGTGATCGGCGAGAACGGCTACGAGCAGTCGTCGGTGGATCAGATCGCCAAGCGCGCGGGTCTGAGTCGCAGCACCGTCTACGAGTACTTCTCTTCGAAGGAGGAGATCCTCAAGGGCAGCTTTGCCGCGCATCGCGAGGAGCTCGCCGAAACACTCGACCGTTCCATCCAGCGCGCCCGGGGCATCGAGGCCCAGCTCGCGGCCTTCTTCGAGATCTGTCTCTCCCGCGTCGACCAGAACCGCGAGTTCTTCCTGGCGATCTCCTTCCCCCTTCCGCTCGACGAGGCCAGCGCTGCGGAGGGTCCGGGCGGCACCGAGTTCGCGCTCGTGATCAAGCACTTCAACGACGCAGTCGACCGCATCCTGGAAGACGGCTTCGTGCGAGGCGAGCTCTTGCAGCCGGTGAGCCCCGCCGACCGCACCTGTCTCGGCACCCTGGTCGTCGGCGCCATGGGCGCTCGCTGTCGGCTCGACGCGCCGCCGCCCCTGGAGGAGTCGGCTGCGCAGCTGGCCAGCTTCGCCCTGCATGGGCTCGCTCCCGCATCGGGTCGGGACCCACAGGGGGATGGGTGACGAGCGCGCCGCCGAACACCCCGGTCCTGGTCGGCGTCGGGCAGGTCCTGCAGCGCCTCGAGGACCCCAGGCAGGCGGACGAGCCCCTCGAGATGATGCTCACGGCGCTGGAGCGCGCGGTAGCGGACGCCGGCGCCGAGCAGCTGCTGCGGCGCGCCGGGGCGATCTACGTGCTGCGCGGGGCGTGGGGCTACGGAGATCCGGGGCGGGAGATCGCGCGCCGCATCGGCGCCGGACCCGTGGAGACGATCGGCACGCCCTACGGCGGAAACTTCGCCCAGGCCTGCGTGATCGATGCGGCCCGCGCGATCCAGGCGGGGCATCGCGACGTGGTGCTGGTCGCCGGCGCCGAGAACGGTCGCAGCCAGGGACAGGCGCAGCGTCTCGGACTGGAGCTCCGCGAGACCGCGGTGCCCGGCGCTCCCGACCGGAAGCTCGCCGAGGACAAGCCGATCTTCCACGCTGCCGAGCTCGCGAGAGGGATGAACAGCGCCGGCGACATCTTCGCCATCATCGAGAGCGCCATCCGCTCTGCCCGGGGAGAGAGCCTCGCAGACCACGCCAGGCGCATCGCGGTGCTCTGGGCCGGCTTCAATGCCGTCGCCTGCGGGAACCCCCACGCCTGGCTCCGCGAGCCCCGCTCCGCAGAAGAGATCGGTCGGGCTTCCGACGACAACCCGATGATCTCCTATCCCTACACGCGGCTGATGAATGCGAACGCCCGGGTCGACATGGGGGCCGGTCTCGTCCTGTGCGCGCTGGAGACGGCCCGACAGGCCGGCGTTCCCGAGGAGCGACTCGTGTATCTCCACGCCGCGACGGAGGCCAACGACAGCAGCTTCCTGTCCACCCGGGCCGACTTCCACCGCTCGCCCGGGATGCGCATCGCAGGCGGGCGCGCCCTGGCGCTGGCCGGACGGACCATCGACCGGATCGAGCACTTCGACCTCTACAGCTGCTTCCCCTCGGCGGTGCAGGTGGCCGCCTCCGAGCTCGGCATTCCCGAGGGCCGCCCGCTGACCGTCACCGGGGGGCTCACCTTCGGAGGCGGCCCGCTCAACAGCTACACGCTTCACGCGATCGCGCGCATGGTCGAGGTGCTGCGGGCCGACCGCGGCTCGACCGGGCTCGTCAGCGGCAACGGCGGCTGGCTGGCGAAGCACGCCTTCGGGATCTACTCCACGGAGCCCCCGCGCGAGGGATTCCGCTACGAGAATCTCCAGGCGGAAGTCGATGCCGAGCCCCTGCGCGAGGCCCTGATCGACTGGGATGGCCCGGTCACCATCGAGGCCTATACCGTCGCGCACCGCAAGGGCGTGCCACGCATCGCCCACGTGGCGTGCCTCACCGACGACGGGCGCCGCACCTGGGGAAGGGTAGACGATCCACGCGTGATGGAGGCCATGATGCGCGAGGAGTTCTGCGGCCGCAGCGGCCGCATCGACGGCGCGGGCGGGCTCAGCGTCGAGGGTGGAGGCGCGTAGCGCGCTCTAGGCGAAGTAGCGCTGGGAGCCGGCGGCGGCGGCCACGTTCTCCTGCAGGTGGGCCAGCGACTGCATGTCTGCGTTCACCACGTCGAGTCCATGGGCCAGCACGAAGGCGTAGCTGCGCTGGTAGGGCGTGAGCTCCGACGCCAGGAACTCGGGCGTGTAGTACTCGTCGAAGGCGTCGGGCTTGCCCCAGCCCAGGAACTTGCGTCCCGCCAGATAGCGACCGGCCTTCATTCCGACCAGACCGATTCCCGCCTCCCGAGCGCGAGCGAGCACCGGCTGGAGGTCGCTCATCGGTCGCGAGTCCTCGAGGATTCCCTTGTTGGCCCAGTCGTACCAGCCGGCGGGGGTGATGGCGATCATCGCGAGGCTGTAGGCGCCGGTCGAGACCGCCGTGTCGAGCACGCGCTCGGCGTTCTCGTGGGTGCTGAGGCCCAGGTGCTTCACCTTCCCGGCCTGCTTCGCCTGCTCGAAGGCGCGGCGGACCTCGTCGCTGCCGACGAGGTCGACGTTGTTCGAGGCCATCAGGTAGTAGGCGTCCACGTGATCCACCTGCAGCTCGCGCAGGCTCGCGTCGAGGCGCTGGGCCCAGGTGGCGGCGGCGTCCCGGCGCTCCTTCCCCGAGAGGGCCTGGCCGGCCTCGTAGCGCGCGGCGATCGCCTTCGAGATGAGGAAGATCTGGTCGCGGTGCCTCTTCAGGAAGGGCGCCAGATTCGCCTCCGCGTCGTCGTAGTAGCCGCGGAAGCCTACGTCGAAGACGTTGATGCCGGCATCGAAGGCGGCCTCGAGCAGCTCGTCGCGCCGTCGTCTGGAGAGGGCGGCGCCGCAGCCGAAGACCAGCCGGCTGGCGTTCCAGCCGGTCCGGCCCAGCGTGCGGCGAGCCATCTCGGGCCAGGCGATGTCGGCGCGTGCCACCTCTCGGGCGGCATCGACGGCGGCCCGAGCGTCGCCGGAGTGCAGCAACGTGCGTCCACCCACCGAGAGCATGGCGAGGATCTGGAGGAATCGACGACGGCTGGTGACGGGGAGCGGCGCGTCGGTCTGCTTCACGGAAATCTCCTCAGAGCGCGATTCGCTTTCGCGAGGAGTCTAACAGCTTGCGAAGCAGGCGGGGCCCTCGCAGCGGTCCGGTGGGTTGCGGCGCACCGACGTGCGGGGGGAGCGATGACAGGCGGGGGCGAGCAGGGCGCAGCGCGCCAGTCGTCGCATCGCGCGCTGGTGCGAGCCGGAGTGGTGAGCAGTCGAGTCGTAGACGCGATCGAGCAGCCCCGCCTCCCCTTCGGAGCGGCGGAGCACGACGCCCGTGGTGCGGGGTTCAAGCTCGCGCGGCGGCCCTCCGCCGTCGGTGCAGCCACATCAGGGGCGGCAGCACCAGGGCCAGCTCGAAGCCGATTCCGCAGCCGACCGTCGAGGTCGTCGCGGCGACGACGATCGCGCTGCGGTCCTTCGACAGCAAAAAACCCTGGCTGCGCAGCCGATTCGCGGCCGCGACGACCTGGCTCACGTAGGTCCCGTGATTCGGATAGAGCGTGTCGAGCGTGGCGTCGTCGAAGGGCTCGACACTGCTCGAGAGGAAGCAGGCGAGGTTTCCGATCGACTGCAGGAGGGGCGGAAGGCTGGGATCGGCAGAGTTGCCCGGCGTATAGGTCGCGATCGGGGCCTCCATGGAGGGCAGCCTCACCCCACCCAGCCCATTGCCGAAGGCGTCGCGCTGAACGACGCCTGCATGGACGTCCATGAGCACACCGGCGGGCAGTGCTGCGCCGCTGGTGACCTGTGCATCGAGGCCCTCCCACAGGGCGTTCATCACGTAGGAGAAGAACACCGGGCCGTCGGCGGCCTGCAGCCGCCGACCAGGTAGTCCATCGACTGGTTGCTGTTGGTCACGCCGACGTAGACGATGCCGTTGCGCGCGAAGTACTCGGCGGAGGCATCCCAGACCGGGGCCGTGTCGAAGTCCGCCGTCGAGTTCCACCACTCGATCACGACGGTGCCATTGAAGGGGCCATGGCTGGCGGGGCGCCGCAGGATCATGCGCGTCCGATAGGGCACGTCCGTTGCGATCGTCGTGAGGTCCGTCGGTCCCAGGGGCGGATCGTTGGCGTAGCTGAAGAGGTCGGCTGCGCCGCGGACGAAGTACTCCTCCTCGACCTAGGCCTGGGGGAGATCGGCCACCTGTCGCACTCCGGGGACGAACGCGTCTCCCTGCCCCGAAGGAGGCAGCGAGACCACGACCGGATCGGTCGGTGAGGCCGACGCCGGGAGGGCGAGCGAGGCGAGAAGCAGGAGACCGGGCAGAGACCACGCGAGCGGGCTGTGGATCGTCATCGGGGAAAGCTCCTGACCGCGTGGAACCCGCAGGGGGGGCCGAGTCGACGGCCGCTGGCGGTCGGCCGGATGTTCTCAGGTCGCATCGCGGGCGGTCAAGGATCGAATACGCTGCGACCCACGCGGCTGTGGCCCGGGAGACCCTCGGGGGATGACGCGCAGGGGCTGTCCCACGGGGCTAGCCTTCTCCCGTGACGAGTGGCGTGCCGATCGACCGACGCATCTCGCTGCCGGGGCGCGGTGAGACGGTGGTACGCGACATTCCCGGGCCCCGGGGCGCACCGACGGTGCTGCTGCTGCACGGACTCGGGGCCACGGGCCGCCTCAACTGGGGGCGCTGCTATCGCCCGCTCTCGCGGCACTTCCGGGTGATCTCGGTGGACCATCGCGGTCACGGCAAGGGCCTCCGCACGCGGCGCTTTCGTCTCGAGGAATGCGCCGACGACGCGGTGGCGGCGGCAGAGGCGCTCGGGGTGAAGCAGTTGATCGCCGTGGGCTACTCGATGGGCGGCCCGATCGCCTCGCTCACCTGGCGTCGGCATCCGGACCGCGTGACCGGCCTGGTGCTCTGCGCCACTGCCCGCCACTTCGTGCCGCGAAGCACCGCGCGGCTCGCTCGCGCCACCCTTCCCGCGGTCGCGCTGGCGACGCGCCTCGTCCCGCAGGTCGTCCACCGCCGCATGGTCCAGCGCATGCTGGTGCGCATCGAGCATCCGGAGCTTCGGGACCGCGTCCAGGAGGAGCTTCTCGGTCACGAGCCGGCCACCGTGATCCAGGCCGCCGAGGCCCTGACCCACTTCTCCTCTCACGACTGGATCGGAGATGTGGACGTGCCCACCGTCGTGATCGTCACGACCCTCGACGAGCTAGTGCCCGCGTCGCGTCAGCTCAAGCTGGCGCGCTCGATTCCGAGCGCCCGGATCCTCGAGATCGAGGACGACCACGACGCCTGCGTACGGGGCGAGTTCTCCGACGTCCTGATCCGCGCCTGCCGGATGGTGGCCGAGACGCCAGCCCGCTGAGCGTCGCGTCAGTCCGCCGTGCCGCCCGGCCAGGGCTGCTCCGGTGCGTCCACGCTGTAGAGCTCGGCGGCGTTCGCGAACAGGACCCGGTGCCGCACGTCTTCCGAGAGGTGCCCGAAGGCCGCATCGATCTTCTCGCGCACGTCGGCTCCGTAGAGGCAGATCGGGTGCGGGTAGTCGGTCTCGAAGAGCACGCGATCCGTGCCGATCGCGTCGAGGAGGTTCTTCACGGCGAACTCCTCGAAGAAGGTGCAGGCCCAGACCTGCTCGCGCAGGTACTCGCTGGGGCGCTTCGTGAACTCGGGCCTCTCGGTGCGGACGTTCGCGTACTCGAAGCCGTGGTCGAGGGCCTCCTTCACGAAGGGCATCCAACCGATCCCGCTCTCGACGGACACGACCCGCAGCCGCGGATTCCTCGGCAGGACCCCCGACATCATCACGTCCATCAGCTGGATCGCGTTGGCCAGCAGGATCGACATCGAGCCCGAGACCGTGGTGGGACCGATGCCGTGGGCGGCAAAGCGCCCCGGATTCATCAGCTGGTCCTGGAAGTCGCCGCTGCCGATGTGCAGGCTGATGGGGAGGTCCACCTCCTGGGCGGCGTCCCAGATGGGATTCCAGTGCACGTCCCCGATGAAGGGCATGCCGAAGTCCTGGGGAGCGCTGGTGAAGAGGATGGCCCGGTGACCCAGCTCGCGGCAGCGATGGATCTCGACCACCGCGGCCTCCACGTCCCAGAAGGGCGTCGCCATCACCGGGATGAAGCGGCGGGGGTCGGGCGAGATCCACTCGATCAGCCAGTCGTTGTAGGCCCGGACGCAGGCGAGCATCAGCTCCGGGTCGTCGAGGCCGAGGAATGTCTCGCTGCCGAAGCCGCCGATGTTGGGATAGAGGGCCATGGCCCAGGCGCCGATCTCGTCCATGTAGGCGAGGCGGGCGTTGGCGTCGTAGGAGGCCGGGGGGCACTCGTCCAGGTTCTTCGGGATCGAGGGGAAGGGCTCGGGCCAGCCCGCCACCGCGGTCGCCCCCACCGGGATCTTCCGCTCCGTCCGTCCGAACTGCCAGACGTCCACGCCGTCGTCCGTGCGCACCATGCGCGGTGCGGCGTCGAGGAACTTGCGGGGCAGGCGCGACGTCCAGACGTCACCGGGCTCGGTGATGTGGGTGTCGGCGTCGATGAACCACTCCCTGCACTTCATCGGGATTCGTCCCTGGAGACGGGCCGGAAGCGTGGGATCGCCAGCTCTGCGCTCATATCCTCCCACACCAGCTCGACGGGCAGGCCGATCTCCACCTCGCCCGGATCGATCCCGACCAGATTGGAGATCATGCGCACGCCTCCCGCGTCCTCGAGCGCGATCACGGCCACTACATAGGGGAGGTCCTGGCCGGCGGCGATGGGGCGGTGGACGACGGTATAGGTGAAGACCTCACCGCGTCCCGAGACCTCCCGCCAGTCGGATTCGGGCGAGCGGCACTCGGGACAGATCGGTGCCGGCGGGTGTCGCATGTGATCGCAGGACGTGCAGCGCTGGAATACCAGCCGATGCTCGGCGGCGGCCTCCCACCAGGGCAGCGTGGTGGTGCTGGCCAGGGGCGGCGGCATGCTGTCGGGAAAGAATCGTTCGCTCATCGTCGCCCCAGCAAAACCGCGCTCGAGGGCACGCACGCTCCGCTCGTGACCAGGCAGACCTCGGCGCCCTCGACCGGGCTGGTGGACTCGCCGCGCAGCGAGCGCACGCCCTCGACCACGTGGTTCAGGCCGTGGATGTAGGCCTCGGAGAGGCTGCCGCCGTGGGTGTTCGTGGGGAGACTTCCGCCGTGCCAGGAGAGGGCGCCGCTCTCGATGAACGGGCCTCCCTCGCCGCGCCCACAGAAGCCGTAGTCCTCGATCTGCATCAGGACGCAGCCCGTGAAGTGGTCGTAGATCTGCGCCACGTCCACGTCGCCGGGGCCAAGTCCCGCCTTCGCCCAGAGCCGACCGGCCATCTCCTCGCAGCCGCCGGTCGCGTAGAGCGCGTCTGGAATGTTCGCGTTGGTGAAGGGGCCGAAGGCGTAGCCCTTCGGCGCCCCCTGCTCGCTCGCCAGGATCTCGACGGGACGCTTCGCGAGGTCGCGCGCGCGCTGCGCGGTGGTGACCACCACCGCGCAGGCGCCGTCGCTCTCGAGGCAGCAGTCGAAGAGGCGATGGGGGTCCGCGATCATGGGCGAGGCCTGATGGTCCTCGAGGGTCATGGGACGACTGCCCATGACGGCGCGAGGATTGCGGCTCGCGTGCTCGCGGAAGGTCACCGCCAGCAATCCGAGCTGCTCGCTGGTGGTCCCGTAGAGGTGCATGTGCCGGCGCGTCGGCAGGGCGTAGGCCGCCGCGGCCATCAGCAGGCCGTAGGGCATGGAGAAGCCCAGTGAGGCCAGCATCATCGAGTCGGCCTGACGGACGGTGGGCGGCGCCGGGTCGGCCGGGGCCGACGCATCCATGCCGCCGGTGCCAAAGCGGAAGAACTGACCCTGGCAGAGCGAGCGGTAGACCACCACCACCTCGGCCTGCCCGGTCTCCACCGCCATGGAGGCGTTGGAGATCGCGGCACAGCCGCCGCCGCCGCCCGGCATCCAGACCATGTTGGCGAAGCGCAGCGTGGGAAGACCGAGCTCGGCGGCGAGGAAGACGGCCTCGTTGCGGTCCTCGGCGAAGGACGCCAGACCGTCCACGTCGTCCATGCAGAGGCCGGCGTCCTCGACGGCCCGCCCGATGGCCTGGCAGGCCAGGGCGTGCTCCGTCACGTCGCCGATCCTGCCCCAGCGCGCGTAACGGGTCTCTCCGACGCCGACGATGTGAGCCTTTCTCGACGTCATGCTAGGCGGCGGGGAGCCCGTGGGTCGCGATCGACCGGCCCAGCTGCTCGAGCTGATGCTTCGCCGAGCCCAGCTCGTGCTCGATCTGGATCGCCCAGCGGAAGTAGCGGTGGAGCGGATAGTCCGTGTCGATGCCGATCCCGCCGTGCAGATGCTGGCAGGCGAAGGCGGCGGACTGCCCGCCTTCGGCGGCCCAGAACTTCGCCACACGGACGTGCTCCGTCGCGGGAAGCGCCTCGGAGAGGCGCCACGCGGCCTCGAGCGCGCTCAGGCGAACGGACTCGACGTCGATGTAGGCGTCGGCGGCGCGTTGGTGGACGGCCTGGAAGCTGCCGATCGGCCGGTCGAACTGCACTCGCTCCCGCGTGTAGGCGGCGGTCATCTCGAGGGCCCGCTCCGTCACGCCCAGCTGCATCACGCAGCGAGCGGCGACGGCGTGCTCGACGAGCCAGCGCAGCACTTCCGCGCCTTCCCCCTCCGTGTCCAGCCGGGCCGAAGCATCGACGCGGGTCCCGTTCAACGCGAGCCGGGCATGGGGCTGACCGTCGGAGGTCTTCTGGGCGGTGAGGCTCGCTCCTTCGCTGCCCGTCTCGACGAAGAAGAGCCCGATGCTCCCGTCGTCACATCGCGCCGGCACCAGCACGTGGGAGGCCTGCTCTCCGCAGGCGACCTGGGTCTTCGTCCCCGTGAGGCGCAGCCCGTCGCCGTCGCGCTCGGCCCGCGCCGCGGGGGAGAGGGGATCGCTCGATTCCTCCTCGACGAGGGCTGCGGTCAGGATGCGCTCGCCGCGGGCGATCTCCGGCAGCCATTCCCGCTTCCGGGCCTCGCTGCCGAAGCGGGCGACGGGCAGGGCGCCCAGCACGAGCGCGGGGTAGACGGGTACGGGCGCGACGCTGCGTCCCACCTCGCGGAGAAGGGCGCAGAGGGCCATGAAACCCAGGTCCGAGCCCCCGAAGGCCTCGGGGATGGCGGTGCCCAGCAGATTGGAGGAGGCCAGGGTCCGCCAGAGGACCTGGTCGTAGGGCTCGCCTCCCGCCTCGAGCTCCTTCAGGCGCTCGTTGGTCGCCTGGTCCTCCAGGATCTTGCGCGCCAGGTCCGCGACTGCCTGCTCTTCGTCCCGATAGTCGAAATCCACGTCTCAGTCCTTGTAGTGGGGCATGCCCAGGCCCGCCATCGCGATGATGTCGCGCTGGACCTCGTTCGTGCCGCCGCCGAAGGTGAGGATGAGCCCGTTGCGATAGGAGGACTCGATCTTCCCCTGGAGCACGGCGCCGGGGCTGTCCTTCGAGAGGATGCCCGCAGCGCCGAGCACCTCGATCAGCGCCCGGTAGGCCTCCATCATCAGCTCGCTGCCGTAGACCTTGATGGCTGAGGAGTCGGCCATCTGCGGCTGACCCTTCTCGGCGGCCCACGCCTGCTTCCAGTTCATCAAGCGCAGTACCTCCATCTTCGCGTAGACCCGGGCGATGTTCTGCTGGACCCATGGCTTGTCGATGACGCGCTCGCCGTCCATCCGCGTGGTGGCCGCCCACTCGGCGACTTCGTGCAGGTTTCGCCGCATCCTGCCGACGGTCATGAGCGAGATGCGTTCGTGGTTCAGCTGGCCGGTGATCAAGCGCCAGCCGTTGTTCTCGCCGCCGATCAGATTCTCCGCGGGAACGCGGACGTCATCGTAGAAGGTCGCGTTCGTGGTGACGCCCCCCACCGTGTGGATCGTCTGCCTCGTGTAGCCCTGCGCGGTGGTCGGGACGAGGAAGACCGACAGGCCCCGGTGCTTCTTCGCCTTCGGGTCCGTGCGCGCCGCCAGCCAGATGTAGTCGGCGTACTGGGCCAGGCTCGTCCACATCTTCTGGCCGTTGATCACCCACTCGTCGCCGTCCCGGACCGCGCTCGTCTGCAGTCCGGCCAGGTCGGTGCCGGCGCCGGGCTCCGAGTACCCGATGGCGAAGAAGATCTCGCCCGCCAGGATCTTCGAGCAGAAGTACTGGCTCTGCTCCTCGGTGCCGTACTCGCGGAGGGTGGGGCCGACGGTGTTCAGTGTCAGGAAGGGCAATGGGAAGCCCGCGGCCTGGATCTCGTCCACGAAGATGAACTGCTCGACCGGGGAGCGCTCCTGGCCCCCGTATCGCTTCGGCCAGCTGATGCCCAGCAGGCCGTCGCGACCCATCCGTTTCATCGCCTCGCGGAACTCGGGCCCGCCGCCCTCTCCCCCCGACGACAATTCCCGGGTCAGGGCGTCGGTCATCATGTCCGCGAAGTAGCCGCGCAGCTCGTCGCGGAACTTTCGCTGCTCCGTCGTGAAATCCAGCTCCATGGTGGCCTCAGGTGTTCGCCTTCCAGTCGGCGACCAGCACCGGCATGGTGACATCGGCCACGACCTTCAGGTCCTCGTCGAGGAGTTCGTAGAGGCGTCCGTCGTTCGAGTGGTTACCGAAGAAGACGATCCCGCCCTCCGCGCCGCCCCGCTCCAGGTGGGGCAGCGCCTCTCCCGCCGTCAGTGCGTAGTCGCCGGCGCGTCGCACGCGAGGCTCGCCGCGGGTGCCGTCCGGGTGGAGGTCCCAGAGGTGCTGCTCGCCCTCGAGCACGAGCACCGTGGTGGTCGCCACGTGGCGGTGGATCGGGCAGTGCCCGCCGTCGCCCGCCCAGCGCACCGCCATGTCGAGTGTCCCGGCGGCCAGGTCGTAGCCGAGAATCGTGTAGTCGTGGCGGACCTCGTAGGAGAGACCGGGCTCTCCCTTCACTTCCCTCCACTTGTAGCGGCTGGGATCGAAGTGGCTCTGGGCCATGGCGTGCTCCCTGGTGGGTGTGGAGGTGGGAATCGTCGGAGCGGGCCTCAGTCGAGTGGCAGGGTGACGGAGACGGTGCCGGTGGCGTGATCTCCGAGGTCGTTCGCAGCGCGAACCGCCACCTCGATCATGCACTCGTCCCCCTCGGTCCGCTTCCCCTCGACCTGGCCGGTGAAGCGCAGGGGCTGGCCCGGGATCGCCGGGGCGCCCAGGCGGATCGCGATGTTGCAGATCCGCGACTCGGGTCCCGCCCAGTCCGTGATGAAGCGCGCCACGTAGCCGTTCGTGGTGAGGATGTTCATGAAGACGTCGGGTGCGCCCTGGGCCTTCGCGAACCCGGCATCGTGGTGGGCGGGCATGAAGTCCCGCGAGGCGATGGCGCCCGCCACGATCACGGTCGAGGTGACGGGCAGGGAGAACTCGGGCAGCTCGTCTCCCACGGCGATCTCGCTGCTGCGAAGTGACTCCTTCGCCCGGCGCGTCATGACGCGGCTCCGATGGTCGAGGGGTCGAACTTGAAGATGCGGAAGAGCTGGCGTCCCACCACCTCGTCGCCGCTGGTGTAGGTGGTGATCCAGGTCAGGAAGTAGCCCTTGCCCAGCGACGTGGTCTTGCGGTTCGAGATGGATTCCACCTCGGTGCTCGTTTGGAGGTGGTCCCCCGGCCTCAGATAGCGCACGAAGGTGAGCTCGGAGTTGGTGGCCAGGGTGCCAACGTAGCCCGCCTCGTCGAGAACGATGATCGGGTTGTCGCGGCTGATCTCGACCGGTGAGCCCCCGCGCTCGGCGATGCCTTCGATCCTGGGGCGGGCCATCGACCAGGTCTGGAGCATGGCCGGGGGAGCCACGATGCCTCCGTGGCGCGTGGTGGCGGCGAACTCCTCGTCCAGGTAGACCGGGTTCTGGTCGTCGAGGGCGTCGACCCAGTGCCGGATCATCGGCACGTTCACCGGATCCGGAGCCACCGAGGGGGGCGCCATGGGTCTGCCCACGTAGACCTCGAGCCGTGCTCGGAGCTCGTCCATCTCTTCGTCGCTCACCTCATCCCTCGCCACGGATTCTGCGCCGCGGATGGTAGGCGATCCGCGGGAGGGTCTTGCCGTGCTCAGCGGCTCTCCGGCTTCGCGCCTTCTTCCTCATCCTCTTCTCCATCGTCCTCACCCTGCGCTTCCACGAAGTGGAGAGCGGTCTCGAAGGCGGTGCGGGTGAAGCCGAGCACCCGCGCGAAGTCCACGTCCGAGAGGGCGCGGGCGCCGTCGTGTCCGCGCAGGATGTTGACGAACTCGCGCTCCCGCTCGAGCTGGAGCGGAAGCCGCCCGACGCCCCAATCCTCGAGCAGCTGCCAGAGCAGGGGGTTCGAGGACCTCACCAGCCGTGAGATGAAGGGGACCGGATCGTGGCGGGCGAGCACGGCGGCCAGCCGCAGCACCAGCTCGAAAGAGAGCGACGCGGTGCCGGACTCGACCGCTCCGAGGAAGGAGTGGTCGGTGAGCTCCACCGCCTCGCTGAGCTCGTCACGGGTGAGGCCCGCCACCTCGCGCATCTCGCGCAGATAGGCCCCGGCCTCCCGGCGCATCTCGGGTCCCTCCGGCAGCCAGTCGCCGAAGCGCCGACCGCCGCGATCGATCACCCGGCGCAAGGTGTCGGCCGCGACCTGCTCCACCATCTCGCCGAGTCGCTCGGTGAGGGAGGGCGGGGCGCGCCGCGGAGCCGGCGCGGGCGGCTTCTTGCGCCGGGCGCCGCTCTTCTTCGAGCCGGCCGCGCCGCCGCGCTGGCTCGTCTTCTTGCCGGTGCTCCGTCCTGTCTTCTTGCGTGCGGCCACGGCGCCTACCCGAGTTTCGAGGCGAGCCGGCGCATGATGCGCTGCACCGGATAGCGCTCCGGGTCGCTCTCGCGCACCTCGCGAAGCACCTGGATCTGGTTCTCGATCACCGTCTTCACCCGTTCGCGCAGCTCGAAGCAGGCGTCGCGGTCCTCGTGGCGGCCGGCGTAGCTCCGGGTGGAGATGGGCTCTCCGAAGAGGAAGTACTGACGTTCCAGACGCGGAAGCGCCCCCGGGCCCTGGCCGCGGGCGATCGGGGGGATCACCTCGCCGTTTCGGAACCAGGGCTGATCGGTGATGCCCAGCGCGCGCAGCAGGTCGCCCACTGGAGAGCGCAGGATGTCCTCGGCGTCGATCACGATCTCGAACATGTCCTCCACGCCCACCGATGCGAAGGGCACGATCGGCACCCCGTACTCGATGGCCATGCGTGCGAAGCCGATGCGCTCCTTCCAGATCAGCCGGTAGCGTTCGTGCTTGTGCTTCATCACCTCGCGTCCTCCGCCCGGAAAGACGAGCACCGCCTCCCCCGACTCGAGCAGGCGACCACAGACCTCGCGGGTGCCCCGGACGGCGCCGATTTGCCGTAGCAGATCCCGCCAGATCGGCAGCGCGAAGTGGTTGTGGTCGGCCAGTCCGCGCACGGTGCGCCCCGTCTTCTCGTAGATCTCGAGACCCAGCATCGGAATGTCGACCATTCCGTAGATCGTGTGGTTGCCGATCAGCAGCACCGGGCCCTCTCGAGGGATGTGATCGGTTCCGATCGCGACCGGGCTCAGCAGGCGCTTCAAGGGCTGGATCCGCTGATCGAGCGCGTCGATCACGGAAGGGTCGAAGTCGAGACTCTCGGGGGGGCCGGCCATGGTGTCCTGGCACTGAGGGCCGTCGAGCATAGCTCGCACGCTCGCGCCGACCCGGGCGGGCTACCCGGTGCGGACTCGGACGGCGGGTTCCGGCTCGGCGCCTCTGCGACCCGGCCCCGTCTCCCGTCGTCCCGGCTTCTCGCCCCGCAGGCGCTGGCCATCGGGCCTCTCCCCTTCGAGGGCGCTCGGAGGGAGATCCTTCGGCAGGGGGAGGGGCTCGAGATCCAGCTCGGCCATCTGCGACAGCCGCCGGGCAAGCAGACCGCCGGCGAGCGGTCGGCGCTGCTCGAGAGGGTCGCAGCTCGCGAACGGGCCCTTCGTGCGGCGCCAGGGTCGTAGCAGGAGCAGGCTCGCGCTCCGCCTCGCCGCCCGGGTCACGCCCTCGAACATCAGGTCCAGGGTGCCTACGGGATCGCGTGTGTCCCACAGGGCAAAGGCGAACTGACCATTCAGATGCTCGACGGCATCGCTCCCGTGCTCTTCGTATAGGTGGACTATCACCTCGGTGTCTGATCGAGTCCGGAACCGATGACCCCTGGCTCTCAGGTGGTTGCGCAACTCGT
>Ga0209536_100001801_pt1 | contig 35221 bp, 22 predicted proteins | sample DeeMarSeWOR28_12_FD_187461 | JGI IMG/M metagenome (GOLD analysis project Ga0209536, IMG submission 187461) | Marine sediment microbial communities from White Oak River estuary, North Carolina - WOR-2-8_12 (SPAdes) (version 2) | ecosystem: Environmental > Aquatic > Marine > Intertidal zone >...
GCTCAGAAAGAAAACAATCAATAAACATTTGAACAGGATCTTATTAATTAAATGCATAGTATCAAAATGAATTTGCATGAACCAGCAACCTAAAAGACGATTGTGCAAAAAAAGTGTTGCTTAAAATGACAAACAGTTGTACCACATTTTAACCCATCGAATTCAATTGAAACAATGTTTGCAGATTTAATTTTTGAAATAGGTTTCGGCCTTAATGCCTTCATGATTGCTCAGCCTGTTTCGTGTCATTCATTCTCTTTGGCAATAAACATCTTCTATAGATCTGTCCAATTAAACTATAGGGTAAGATCGGGACCAGCCGGATCACGCATTTGTTGAAAAAGCCCGGGATGCATTCAGCCCGATTATGAAAAAGGGCGTTCAAGCCTTTCTCAGCCACATGAGCCGGATTTTTTACCAGGCCAAATTTCTTTGCTCGCTCATAACTTATTTCGTTCGCCTCATTTAATGGTGTGTCAGTTGCGCCCGGGATCAGGCAGGTGACTTTCACACCGAGCGGTTTCATTTCAGTGCGGAAAGCCCTGGTAAAATGGCGTAAAAATGATTTTGTTGGACCGTACAGAGATATGGTGGGGTAGGGCATAACGGCCGAAATGGACGACACATTCAGGATCCAACCGGATCCGCTCATGGCCATTTTTTCGCCGAATAGCCGGCACATCAGGGCCGGGGTGGTCATGTGGAGATTCAGGATTGATTGCGCATGCTCATAATCTACGTGGATGGTTTCACCGTAGGCCATGATACCGGCATTATTGATCAGGACCTCCACATCATAATCCCTCTTTATACAATATTGAAACACCTCCCTGGCTGCGTCTTCCCTGGCCAGGTCAATGAAGAATGTGTCGACATGTATGTGGTATGCATCCTCGAGCTTTTTCTTGAGTTCTTCCAACCGATCCGCCTGGTTACTGATCGCAATAATGCCATAATCGCGCAGTGCCAGCCATTCGGCCATGTGCCATCCAATTCCAGAAGAAGCACCGGTTACCAGGGCATAACTCCTGGCATTATTTCCATCCATTGCATTACGTCCCTTTTGTTTTTAAAGATACCCCACTAGAAAGAAGATACAGACTCTAAGATCCAAATCCTTCAATTGATAATACAGATAGCCAAATCCGCCTCTATTATTGTAATTTTTAACTGGGAAGGGATTACGCCTTCTGCATTGCATCCATTATCCTACGAGGTGTCATGGGCATTCTGAATACGCGTGCTCCGGTGGCATCGAAGATGGCATTGGCCAGGCATCCGCCCATGCAGATGATCGCAGGCTCCCCGCCACCCTGTGGAGCTTGATCCTGTGCATCAATGAAATGCACATCGATCTTCGGCGCCCACGAAAATCGTGTGAATTCATAGGTGTCAAAATTTTCAGTGATCATTTTACTGCCTTCAAATTCGATCTCTTCACTCAATGCGTATCCCAGCCCCATCGTTACGCAGCCTTCCGCCTGTATGATAGCACCCTGGGGATTGACCACCATGCCCATATCCTGAACAACGGTGGCGCGTTTCACCTGGACGTGTCCGGATTCTTTGTTCACGCTGGCTTCGACCATAACACATACACATGTTCCTGCATCAATGCCGCATGCCACCCCATAACCCCGACCGCTTGGTGCCGGTGCCGGGGTCCATCCGAACTTTTCAGCGGCAGTTCTCAGCACCCGGATCATTTTTTCGTCCTTCAGATTCCTCAGCCTGAATTCCACAGGATCGATACCAACCCTGGCGGCCATGATGTCGATCTGTGATTCCCTGGCAAACGTGTTGGTATTATTGGCCGGAGCCCTCCATGCGCCTGTATAAAAGGGGTGGGCTGGCTCTGAGCCACGCGAAATATCCCATGCAAGAGTGTGGTGATGGGGGATATTATAAAAATGTTCGGATCCCCTCGAACCTGCAAAATACACACCGTAATCCCACAGGGTGATCTGGCCGGACGTGTTGATGCCTGACTTGATCTTAACCACTGCGGCCGGCCGCAGCCGGTCGTACAGGAATTCCTCCCTTCGCGTCCACACGACCTGGATGGGTTTTCCCGTTCCTTTTGCGATCCTGGCCGCCTCAATGATCTGCTGGTTCGACGTCTTCCCGCCGAAACCACCCCCCAGGAATATTTGGCGGACATGGACATGTTTTTCCGGCATACCGAGAACTTCAGCCACGTCTTCCTTCGCTCTGAAAGGGGTTTGCGTGGATCCCCAGATGATCATCCGAGCCCCCTCCATCACCGCCGTTGCCGAATGATTTTCAATTGGGGCATGGGCGACATAGCCATCATGGTATTCATGTTCGATAATCTCATCAGAGGCCTTGATCCCTTCGGACAGCTGCCCTTCTTTTTCTATTTCACGGCTATCGTTGGCCGATTTGAGCAGGTGTTCAAAGATCGTTTCATGGTTGACGTTCATCTCCGTTACGACAAAATCAGCTTTAACCTTTTTTACAGCCTCTTCGGCCATATCCGGATGAGGGTGCAGGATGGCCACCAGGTCGCCGTCCCGGAATGTTTCCACACCGTCTATCTGTTCTGCAGCGGACGTGTCAACGGATTTCAACCTGGCTCCCAACGCTGGCGGCCTGACAATTCTGGCATATAACATGCCTGGCAGCTGTATATCACCGGAGTATTTGGCCTGGCCAGTAACTTTCAATGCAGAGTCGCTTCTGAGATGGGATGTTCCCATAATTTTGAATTGGGTATGATCTTTCATTTTAGGAGGTGCGTCCAGTTCTCTGAAAATTTCTTTCCCTTTGGCTAATTGGGCATAGGAGACCTTGTGCCCCGCATTGTTCATGTCAAATACAATTCCGTCTACGACCATTAAACGGCCGACCGGGACGGCGAGGGATTCTGATGCCATTTCCAGTAAAACGGCTCGTGCCTCAGCCACAGCGGCCCGCATTAATTGACCAAAAACCCGCGTGGTCAGCGACCCAAATGTTCCGCGATCCCAGGGGCAGCGGTCGGTATCGCCCATGATGATATCGACATCCTCCAATTTCACATCCAGTTCATCGGCCAATTCCATGGGCAGTGAGGTGATGGGTCCCTGGCCCATCTCAATCTTTCCGGTCAGACAGGTCACCCGACCATCTTCTCCAACATGCAGGTAGGCATTGAAATCCGGTTCTTCCTGCAGGAGCGGACTGGACTGCCCGAATATGTTTTGAACGCTGTTGGAAGAGACGGCAATCACAATTCCCCCTCCCAGGTATTTCAGGAAGTCCCGCCGGTCGAGACGGAAAGGGTCGTTCATGTCCTGAAAGTCTTTTTTCATATAGGTATCTTCTTTTTTCATACGGCGACCCTCCCTTTCATTTTTTCTGCTGCGGTTAGTATGGCCTCGATGATCCTTCCATACGTTCCACAGCGGCACAGGTTGTTTTCCATTTCCCTGATGATCTCATCTCTGGTGGGCTGAGGACTTTTTATAAGCAGACCATAAGCGCTCATGATCATCCCAGGCGTGCAATATCCACACTGCAGTGCATCATGTTCTGCAAATGCTTCCTGTAAAGGGTGAAGTGCGCCATTTCGGGACAAACCCTCAATGGTCAGGATCTTTTTACCCCTGACATAGCTGACGGGTACCTGGCAAGCACGGATTGGCTCATTATCGATGAGGACGGTACATGATCCGCAGAATCCTTCCCCGCAGCCGAATTTGGTGCCGGTCAGTCCGAAGTCGGTGCGTAAAACCCACAATAATGTTTTGTCGGTTTCGTAAGAGAACCTTTCCTGTTTCCCGTTGAGTTCAAATTGGACGGTTACTTTCATAATCAACTCCTGTATTTAAGTTCTTTATTATAATCTTCAATGGTATCAATATCTCGATGTATTTCAGGATGATCCACTTCCACCTCCAGAATATCATCCCGATGCATTTTTAGAAAATCGTGTAAGCTCTGATCTGTTCCCAGTGCCTCTATTTGCGGTGTGTATGTTACATCAATTAATACCGGATGGCCCCATTTTCCCTGGTGCACGGCCACTGCAATATTTTTCTCTGAATGACTGGCGGCATCTATAAGGCGGTTTATTACACCGGGCTGCATCATGGGTTGGTCTCCCAATAGAACCAGTACTTTCCCAGTCGGATGCGGTAACTTCTTCAGTCCTGCCTGCAGGGATGATAGCATGCCGTTTTTGAAATTCTCATTTCGTGCGATCACCAGCTGTTTTGATTTGATCTTTGATACAATGGCCTCGTAATGCGATCCCAGGACCACAATGGTATGGGATACATCTGTCTTTCCAACCGTCTCGATGACCATTTCTATCATACTGGAATCACCAAACGGTAATAATTGCTTTGGTTTTCCCATTCTTCTGGATTCCCCTGCAGCCAGAATGATGGCACTGGTGACAGGTTTTTTTGGAGTATTTTGCTGCAACTGTCTCACCAATACCAGCTGGGCGGCGATACTGATGGCTATTTCCTGAACTGTTTTCGATTGGATTTCAAGACCAATGGGGGCGTGCACCTGGTCCAGTTGCTCTTGTGTGGCCCATCCCTTATTGATAAACTGGTCCTTCATAAGTGCAATCTTCGTCCGGCTGCCAATCATTCCAAGGTAGGCTATATTGGTGTCAATAGCATTTCGGAGTGCATCTGAATCATCCCGATGGCCACGCGTTACGATAACCAGATAGGTATCTTCTGTTTTTGGATCCAGCCTGATGGCGTCTCCAATATTACTGACCACCAGGTGGTGTGCATCCGGAATATTTTCACTATTGCAAAATTCTTTTCTGTCATCGATCACAGTCACTTCAAATTCGAGTAAATTTCCGAGATGGGCCAATGCTTTACCAATATGACCGGCGCCAGCAATAACCAGCCTTGGTAATGGGATCAATGGTTGTATAAAAACGACCGGGTCAGCATGCTCTAAATAGATGAGGGAGTTCTCAGAAATTGCCTTTTGGATATCGTGTTTAAATGGCCGTATTTTTTCGGAAAAAGCCCCCGTTTCTATACTCCTGGATTCCATCCATATTCTTTCAACCAGAATGCACTGAGAAGAAGATTTTGTTAAAAAAGTGATGAGGGTGCCTGCTTCCCGGTCCTGGATTGATTTTGTCAGAACCTTAAACACATCCTGGTGATGTGGATCGCAATATTCCAAAAGAATGATGGCCGATCCGCCACAAATCGCCCCTTCTTCAGAATCAATGTCTGCATCGAGGCTGTAATCAAACAAAATGGATTCTTTCCTGTTCCAGGCTTCCAACGCTCTTGATTGTGCCTCACCTTCGAGAACACCACCTCCCAATGTGCCCAACATCAGTCCATCCCTGTTAAAAATGGCTGAAACTCCTGTTACCTGAGGTGTTGAACCCTGCGTTTTTATGATGGTTCCCAGGACGATGGGCCCCGACTTCTCAATTATTTTGGATACCGTTGTAAGAATGAAATTCATATTCGTTCAGCCATTAACCGTCATGATACCAGATCACTACAAGAATGAATCATGACATATTCACTGGAAGCAATACCCTGATCAGGAATACGAGTAGCAGGGAAACGACCAGTGTCGCAGTTGATATCAGTTGACTGGAAACCTTCTGTTCGAGTAAAACTCCAAGTCCGGCATTGTCAGGTTGAATCTGGTCAGCTACATAGAAACCCAAAGGAACAGTCAGAATGGACAAGAGGATGGCCAAAGGTGCAAATACGATGGAAAGTGGCACGGCAGTGCCTGCGAACACACAGGCTGGTACTGTTGTGGCAAATCCCACCAGAGGGAACATACTGACCGCCATGAGTGCGGATCCACCACCCAGCCACATGCGGGATGACCTTGATTTAAACCTGGACTGACCGAGTACGGCAACCAGTAATATGAAAGCGAAGATTTGAGTCCAGAAAGCAAAGATGGGATTGGCGATTGCCCCGTGCAGAACGGGTAGATCCAGGATCAGAGCGTCAAAAAGTTTGAACAGGGAAGCGATCAAAACAATCAGGATGGGGACGAACCAGCGTCTGGTGGCGGCCCATCCCAGTGCAATAAAAAACAGTGCAACAGCAGTCATCACGGAACCTGAAATATTTGCGGCGCAGGCGCGGATTCCCATTCCCAGGGCAGCCTCAGATAGACCCCAGACCGATCCGAAAATGACCGCCAAGCCTAAATGAAATCTTAATGTGGATTTTTCCATGGTCAATTGGTTGTGATAGATGGAAGGAATAATATAAAGATTAATTTGTTAATGGCCAAAAATTCTGTCGGATGAATATGCAATGATATAAAGGTTGTGATGAGTTTATTTATCTGTTTATCCGCCTTCGCTGCTTTGCAGCTATGGCGGACCAGGTTTGATGATTAACAAAGTCGAAGTGTCAAAGGGTAAACGAGCTGAAGAAAACCTTGTTTTCTTAATACGTCCTGACAGATACTACCTGCTGCTCTCTGCCCTCCACTCAACGTTCCATGCTCTGTCAACCAACTGTTCGAGCACGCTTGTGCGAGAACCTCATGAGACAAAAAGTTTGCCGAATAACTTCTGACGAAGGCAAGGGACTCGTAAAAAATTTAAACTCTACCTCTGCTCACTGATCATCCCGCAATGATGCAAATCCCTGATTCTCTTGTCATTTCAAGGATTCCTGAAAAAAATACGAAATCGAAAATTTCTTTTTTCGTAACTGTTCCCTGTTCACTATTGAAGTTGAGGCGTTTGGCAGATTCAGTTGTTTAGAGGTTTCGATCTGGAATCAAGCAACCAGCACCGAGCAACCAATACCAGGGAATCAGGAACTAAGCACTATTAACTAACAGGGGCCACCGCTTTTGAACCCATCCAGGCAACACCCCGGAGATATCCAGGGATCTGAATGCCAGAAGGATGACGACCGGTATCAGGGCATTATTTAAATCCTGTGGAAGAACAGCCCAGGTGACCAGAAGAATGATCTGTACGATACCGTAGAACTTCAGGTAATTGTCATACCATGGTTTAAACCATTTTACGCTGCGGGCAATAAATAATAGGTTCAGGGGGAAGGCCCAGATGATATTGAAATTATAATTGGTACTCTGGTGGTCGGATCCGAACCACAGGAATGCGACCAGGAAAGAGACGAGCCCGGTCACAACAAAAAGGAGGTTGTCGAAAATCCCAACAATAATGGAACTTTTTAAGAGGGTGCTTATAATGATTCCGGTCAGTAAAATCAGCCACAAATATACGGATGGGGGCCACCTTTCAATGGACTCCTGTTTTGTTTCCCCTTCATAAACCGTCACCGGCTCCCCACTCAGATGCGGTGGAAGACCATCATTGAGTTTATTCATCAGGTTTAAAGGCAAAAACATGCTTTCCCTGATGGTCATGATCTTATCTGAGGGCAGGCCGAGGCCAATGTCCATTCCGAGGTAGACCCATGGATTATTTTTCATATAGGGTTTCAGGGCTTTGCGAAAAGACAGACCGGTTGCATTGTTCAAATGCTGTATTGATGATTTATCTTTGAGAACCGAATCAAATTGATCGATAATTTTCGAAGAGCAGTTGTTATAAAAAAAATCATACAGGTAATCCCTGTTTTCAGGTCGGTTATTGATTTCCAGAATATTGAATAACGTTTCCTTTTCAGCTGTCGTGAGGTATATTTTCTGGATATATACGCTTCTTTTGGATTCAATATATTCCTGAATAAATCCCTGGTAATTGGTTCGTCCGAGTTGGTAAAGAAGCTTCCCTTTCACGAATTTCATATAGAAATTGGGGGTATTGAAATCAAATAATCCATAATTGTATACGTAATCAATATTGAATTCCGGATCGCGAATCCATATCGCGCTGTGTCCGAAAACAGAATATACCTCTTTGCCAGGATCACATGTAATCAAAAATACCTCCCCCTGATCTGAAAGCTCCTGTGCAGAAACCGGGATGCTATTCATGAAAAGCAGACTTAACAGAATTGTATTAATCAGTCGATTCATTCGTATGAGCTGTTAATTTTCAGACTAATAGAGGACGACATAAGCAAATGGTTTGCGCATCGTGTATTATTCTTTGATAAATGTTTCGTTCATTATTATTGCGCTGCTGACCTTGCCGGCTGTATTTAATTGGAAGTTGATCATGACCTGACCCAGCATGGGATCATGGAGGGTACGGAAGGTGTTGTAATGCCAGTGAGATGCTGCAACCGTCTTAACCTCATTGAAATGTACCAAAAGGTCGTCCTGGTTGACTTCAATTTCCACTTCACCAAACATCGGATGCACATAATTCCCTGCATAGTGATGCAACGGTAGTGAATGACGGGTATTCGTCACCCGGTCGCTATTAACCAGGTCCAGGCGGGCCAAACTCAGTTTCTCGAATCCCTTATACATTTCAAATACGTCACGGTGCCAGTCTCGGTTGTTATCTTCGAATCCATATAAGTCCATTACCATATACATGATGGCATGGCGCAGTTCGGCATGATCGAGATTGGCGAAAACATAGACGCCCAGGTCCTTACTGAACATCAGGCCGGTTATGGCAACGAGACCGTCAATACTGCCAGTGTGAAAATCCAGTTTTTCACCGCGGTAATCGTGCTGGAACCAACCCAATCCATAGGTTTTCCATTTTGGCCGGGTCAGACGCTGTGTGGGATAAAATTCTGAATCTGTAATGATGACCTGTGGCTTGAATAAATAATCAAATGTGGCCGGTTTTAAGAGCGTGTCACCATTGTGAATTCCTTTATTCAAGATGAATTCCAAATATCTGGCCATGTCATCGGCACAGGACCAGAGGGCACCGGCGGCTCCTACCTGGTCAAAATATAATATTGGGAGGGTGATCACACCCTGAAGGCGATCATCCACATGGGGTGTGGTATGATTCCCGAGTGCCCGGATCCCGGAAGGGGATGTGACCGACCGGGTCATACCCAATGGTTGAAAAATATTTTGTTCCACAAATGTTTCCCACGGCATTCCACTGACGGCTTCAATCACTTCACCGGCAATGGCATACATGAGATTTTGGTACACAAAACCCCCACGTAAGGGATAGGCTTGCTCTGCCAGACTGAACCGGTTAATGGTTTCTTCGGTACTTGCACTATCGAGATACCAAATCATATCGGCATTTCCGATGCCCAGGTTATGGGTCAGAAGATCCTTAATGCGCGCATCTTCTGTAATATAAGCATTTGAGAGTTGGAACGAAGGCAGATGACTCCGGACCTTATCGTCCCAATTCATCAGACCCTTGTCAACCAGCATGCCCATGGATATGGCAATAAATGCTTTGGTGGTTGACGCCATGGCAAACATGGTTTGTTCGTCAACAAACTCCCCAGTATGAATGTCTCTGATGCCGTAGGCCTTTTTATAAATGACATCGCCATTTTTAACAACCACCACTGACAGTCCCGGGATCTGCCATTCTTCCATGCCTTGTTGGATCATTTGATCAAGTTTGTTGTTGGCCGATCGGTATTGAGCGGGCAGGGTGGATGCAACAAGAAATAGCAAAATCAAAAAAGCACTGGAATTTTTCATTTTTCGGAATCTTTATTTGAATGGATACAAAGATGTGGAATTCTTTAATAACATACAGATCGGGGTTAAAATTTCTGCACGCAATAAGACCGAATCCAGGACCTTATTCCTGGAAATCCCATGGTGCCATTCCACACCTTCCATTATCTTTGATTTCATCTCCAAACATATTTTGCTCGTACTTCATATAATAGAATGGCTCTATAAATAGGCGTTTTGTAATTCCTAATGAATGGTTTAAATTTATCCACCTTAATAAAAGCGGGATGATGCTTTCCAAATTTTCGCAAACGGCATTATTTGATTATTACATGGCAAATTAATACATTTTAATCATGAAAAACCTGTTAAAATATTTGACTGTGAGTATGATCGTTGTTTCTGCCAGTATGGGACACGCTCAGAAAAAAAGCCGGACGATCGACACCATGAATAATGATACACTGGTGGATTCTGTCTTTGAAGGATTGAAGCTCAGGAATATCGGGCCGGCCTTGATGTCGGGCCGCATTGCCGATATCACCATTCACCCTGACGATGATAATATCTGGTATGTGGCGGTTGGTTCCGGGGGCGTATGGAAGACGAATAATGCCGGGACCACCTGGACCCCTATTTTCGATGACCAGGATGTATATTCTATTGGCTGTGTTGCCATCGATCCATCCAACCCCCATATTGTATGGGTGGGTACCGGAGAAAATATCGGAGGGCGCCATGTGGGATTTGGTGATGGTATCTATCGGAGTGGCGATGGTGGGCAACACTGGAAGAACATGGGATTGGAAAAATCGGAACACATTTCAAAAATTATTATTCATCCTGAACGTTCCAACGTGATTTGGGTGGCTGCCCAGGGGCCCTTATGGAACAAGGGTGGGGAGCGCGGATTGTATAAATCAATAGATGGAGGGATTACCTGGGAAAAAACATTGGGTGATGATGCATGGATCGGAGTGACTGATCTGGTCATGGATCCACGGAATCCCGACCGGCTTTATGCGGCCACCTGGCAGCGACACCGGAATGTGGCTGCTTACATCAGCAGCGGTCCGGGAAGCGGAATATTCCGAAGTGAGGATGGGGGCGAAACCTGGGAGGAATTGACCAACGGTCTGCCCGATGGACACATGGGTAAAATCGGTTTGGCCATTTCCCCGCAGCAACCCGATATCATATACGCTGCCATTGAACTGGAACGCCGAACCGGCGGTGTATTCCGGTCGGCCGACAGGGGTGCCAGCTGGACGAAAATGTCGGACGCCGTTGCTGGTGCCACCGGACCCCACTATTACCAGGAGTTGTATGCTTCGCCGCACCAATTTGAGCGGTTATACCTGGTGGATGCCTGGATGCAGGTATCGGACGACGGTGGACAGACCTTCACCCGCTTCAATAACCAGTATAAACATGGAGATAATCATGCCATAGCCTTCCGGGAGGACGATCCGGATTACCTGCTGGTGGGAACCGATGGAGGCCTTTACGAAAGTTTCGACCTGGGGAAACACTGGCGTTTCATGGATAACCTCCCTGTGACCCAGTTCTACAAGGTGGCGGTGGATGATGCCACGCCTTTTTACAATATTTATGGGGGCACACAGGACAACAGCACGCAGGGTGGGCCGTCACGCACCGATAACATACATGGCATTCAGAACTTTGACTGGCGCATCGTGCTGGACTGGGATGGTCATCAGCCCGCGACAGAACCCGGGAATCCCGATATCATTTATGCTGAACGTCAGGAAGGAAATCTTTCACGGATCGACATGGTGACCGGGGAGGTGGTCGATATCCAGCCACAGCCCGGAGCCGGCGAGGGACCCGAACGCTATAACTGGGATGCCCCCATTCTGGTGAGTCCCCATAGGCCCACCCGGATCTACTTTGCCTCACAGCGGGTGTGGCGTTCAGATGATCGTGGCGATAGCTGGACTACCATTTCAGGGGACCTGACACGGAACCAAGAGCGAATTACACTTCCGATCATGGGTGAGACCAAAGGCTGGGATGAGGCCTGGGATCTTTCTGCGATGTCGAATTATAATACCATTACCTCCCTGGCTGAATCTCCGAAACAGGAAGGATTGATCTATGCAGGAACCGATGATGGACTCATCCAAGTCACTGAAAATGGCGGTGAAGACTGGAAAAAAATCGAAGTCGGAGCCTTGCCAGGAGTTCCTGCTACGGCTTTTGTCAATGATATTAAAGCAGACCTTTTCGATCCCAATACCGTTTATGTGGCTCTTGATAATCATAAGTTTGGCGATTTCATGCCCTACCTCCTGAAAAGCTCCGACCGAGGGAAATCCTGGCGGTCTATTTCAGGAAATATTCCAGAGGGAACCCTGGTCTGGCGTGTGGTGCAGGATCATGAAAAACCAGAACTGATGTTTGCAGCAAGTGAATTTGGAGTCTATTTTACCATGAATGGAGGTGACCGTTGGATTCCACTTTCCGGTGGCGTACCAACCATTTCTTTCCGTGACCTGGCCATTCAACGACGCGAAAATGATCTGGTTGGCGCTTCATTCGGTCGAGGATTCTTTGTTTTCGATGATTACAGCTTCCTCCGTGAAGTTTCACCGGAGCAGTTAGAAAATGAAGCCATGCTCTTCAAAACCCGGAAGGCCTGGTGGTATGTTCCACGGTCGCATATCGGGTTTGGTGATGCGAAAGGCAGCCAGGGTGCTTCTCATTATGTGGCTCCCAATCCGCCATTTGGAGCCGTATTTACCTATTATCTGAAGGATGGATTGATGTCGCTTAAAGAAAAACGTCAGGATCATGAAAAAGAACTGAAGAAACAAAATAAACCCATTTCATTTCCGGGTTGGGATGCCGTGGAAACAGAGCGACGTCAGGATCAACCCGTGATCTTGATCGGGATTACCGACCAGGATGGAAACACTATCCGGCGGATCAAAGGACCTGTTAAGAAAGGATTTCACCGCATCGCATGGGATTTGAGATACCCCGCCCCTGACGCCATCACATGGCGTGAAGAAAGTGGTGTAGAAGACGGTGAACCGACCACCGGTTTGCTGGCAGCCCCGGGGACTTATATGGCCACACTGTACAAACAGGTGGACGGCGTGCTCACCACCCTTTCAGGTCCGGTTGAATTCGATGTCAAACCTTTAAGGAGTGGTGCGCTTGAAGGAAGCGATCCCGAACAGGCTGCGGCATTCTGGAGGTCTTATGAGGATGTTTCCCATTCCATATCGGCGGTTCAGGTTACTCTGGGCAATGCCATGAAAAAAGTACAAGCCATGCAAAAAGCGGCCCTACACGCCACCACTATTCCCGGAGACCTGGATGCCCGGTTGCATGTGCTCAATCAGGATTTGATGGATCTGGCAGAAGAGTTGAATGGTATCCAGTCGAAACAACAGGTGGGCGAAAAGACAAAACCGACCATTGGTGACCGCATGTTTTCGGTGTACCGTAGTCTATCGAATGCCACATACGGTCCCACCCAAACCAACCGGCAAAGCATGGAGATTATAACTGCGGAACTGGCTCTCTTTAAGGAGGCGCTTCAGATCCACCTGGAGACCATGACCGGCCTGAGTCAGGAATTGATCGAAGCCGGTGCACCATGGGTTGAAGGTGATCCTTTGCCTGATGGCAGTTGGTAGTTATGAGTTATGAATTGCGAGTCGAGTAAAGGGTTTTCAGTTTCCAATTCCAGGTGTACAGCTCTGGATCTGAACCTGCGTGTCCGCCCGCCCGAATGAATTCTTTCGGTCAGGGTTGACGTCATTCTTAGAGACCGGCAGGCAGGGATTACGGATGTACCGTGCATGTATACAAATTACGTGTCATCCTGAAGTTGGTAAGGATCTTCTGTGGTACGTACTGGCCATTCCACTTTCCATCTTCAGGGGTTCATGTCATTGGCGCATTATGGTGAGCATCTGGGGGTGCTTTGATGCATTGCTGAGAACAGGTTTGAGACATGTCGTTTACACCATTTTGTATCCCGTCGTGCCGTTCTGATACAGCCTGATAGATCATTCTACCGGCCATACCGGATGGATCGGTTTGCCTGGTGTCCATTCTACCCCCGATTGAAGCCAGCGGCGATTGACATTCGGTCCCTTCCGGACCTAAACAAATCATCAATCAGCTTTTTCGTTTGCTGCTTCGTTACAAATCTTTTATAATCCTCACCGGTTATTCCGGTTTGATAATCATCGTTCTTGCCCGGCCTGTGCCGGTTTCCAATAACAGGAAATACATTCCGGCGGGCTGATCCTTCATGGGATGTTGCAGGATATGGGAGCCCCGGTTTTGAATCTCATCCATGACCACCGATACCAGTTGGCCTTGAACATTGTATAATTTCATGGATATCCGGGATTTTTCCCGCAGGTAAAAAGTGATGGTCGCATGGTCTAAAATGGGATTCGGATAGACCGACAACTGGCAGGCCTCTTTTTCCAAGGGCGGTGGCATGATACCGGTACTTCCGGAAAATTCAAGGGATAGTATCACACCACTTTCACCCACGGCCCAGCCATGCGTGGCATCGCCGAAATAAATATCATACATCGGAAAATCGGTAATGGCCTGGTTGGTCCAGTTCAATCCGCCATCGGTGGTATGGAGGATCTGTCCACGGTCACTGGTGACCCAGCCGGTCAGTTCATCGATGAAATGGACGCTGCTAAGCCAGTTGTCCGTTCCGCTATCGATCGTGTTCCATTCTTCTCCACCATCCACGGTATGCAAAATGGTCCCGTTTTGCCCGGCGATCCAACCAGTTTGATCATCGAGGAAGAAAATACACTCCAGGGTGTCAGTGGTCCCACTCAGCTGGGGTTGCCAGGTGCTCCCCCCATCCAATGTGGAAAGAATGGTACCATATTCTCCCGCTGCAAATCCTTTATATTCATCAATGAATTGAATGCCTTTTAAAGCATGCGGGGTATCACTGTACTGTTCCGTCCAGTTTTCCCCACCATCCTCCGTGTAAAGAATGCTTCCATCCTGGCCGCATATCCAGCCCACGGTATCGTTTGTAAAACACACCGAATGCAGCCAGCCATCGTACGGACTGGTCTGGTAGTTCCAGTCGGTTCCGCCATTTTCCGAATGCAATATGGTTCCATTATTTCCCACCGCCCAACCATTTTCAAGATCGGCAAAGAAAATGCTTTCCAGCCACTCGGCCAGGAACAGACTTTGCCCGATCCAGGTCTGTCCACCATCCTCGGTGTAATGAATGATGCCCTCGTAACCGGTGGTCCAGCCATGGTATTGATCCAGGAAAAAGACATCCTTAAAAGGATGCCGTGTTCCGTTTATTCGGAAATCCCAGGTATCGCCACCATCCGAAGTGGATCGTATGACACCAGCGTCCCCGACCGCACATATGTGATCTGTATTGATCACATGGATGTCGGTGAAATTGGTGCCTGAACTATCCTGTTGTTCCCATGTTTGACCGCCATTGATGGTTTTAAAGATCACACCCGAATTTCCAATGACCCATCCGGTCTGGGCATCAAGGAAATCCACAGAATTCAGGTTTTGAACAGTGGAAATGATTTGTGGCGTCCAGGTCGTTCCTCCATCTTCTGTATGAATGATCACTCCATTCAGCCCCGTGGCCCAGCCATGATTGGCATCCATAAAATAAACACCCCACAAGGTCTGGTCGGTACTACTATTTTGGGGGGTCCAGGTCGTACCCCCATCCATTGTATGAAGGATGGTGCTGGCGGGATCCGTTCCTCGGCCACCACCTCCAACAGCCCACCCCTCCAGGTCATTGATAAACCAAAGGGCATTCAAATGGAATGCGGAGTCGATTTGCTGTTCAATCCAATTATCTCCTCCGTCCTCAGTATGGATGATAACTCCGTAGCTTCCTACAGCCCATCCTGTAGAAGCATTGGTGAAAACCATATCACGGTATCTGCTGAGGACCGGGGTAGTCTGAGGAGACCAGTGTGTTCCTCCGTCTTCTGTGGACAGCATGACACCGCCGATGCCACTGGCCCATCCCAGGTTACCATCCCAGAAAAAAATGGTCCGCAGCCGCTCCATGGTCCCACTTTGTTGCCGGGTCCAGGTTTGTCCACCATCTTCGGTATATATGATGGTCCCAAAATGCCCGGCAGCCCAACCCTTGTTCTGGTCTATAAAATGGACATCATATAGCGTGTTACCCTGGGGTATGGGATTCTGCCAGGTCCATTGGGCTAACAGTAAATTGCAACTGACTCCAATGAGGCCAATAAGAATGGATCTTTTCATGAGGTTTACGTATTATAAGGCAGTGAGGCAAATAACTGTTTAAAGGCCTTTGATGAATAAGTTACAAAAATTTGATCAACCCGGGTTGAAGAACGCACCTGTTTTTGAAGATAAAAAACCAGAAACGAAAAGAGCACCGGGATCATTTCCCGGCGCTCTCTTTTTTACTCTATGGTTACAGATGGTCACTGGTACCACCTGGCCAAACGGTCTCTTTATTATTTTCTCACCCGGACAGGGAAGGGCGGACGTTCCGGCTTAGATGGCGGATTCTGTTTAAGTTCCTCGAGTATGACCTCGATGGCCTTTTCCAGCTGCGGATCATGACCTTTGATGACCAGTGCCGGCCATTGCTCCACTTCAATATCAGGGGGTACCCCTACGTTTTCCACAACCCATCCGTCCTCCGTCCAGATGGCCACGTTGGGTGCGGTCACATAACCCCCATCCATGAGCTCCGGATAGCCCAGGGTACCGACCAATCCTCCCCAGGTACGCTTACCGATCAATTTTCCCAGATTGAATTTCCGGAACATCCAGGGAAGCATATCGCCCCCCGATCCGGCCGTTTCATCGATCAACATCACCTTGGGCCCCTGAATGGAAGCACTGGGTGTTTTGAGGTCGGCTCCATAGCGCATGTTCCAGTAACTCTGGTATGGCCTCCGCAATATATCGATATAATAATCGGCGATCTGTCCCCCGCCATTGAATCGCTCATCAACGATGATGGCATCCAGGTCGGACTGGGGAAAGAAATACCGTTTGAAATATTCATGCCCGGCCCCGGCGGTATTCGGGACATACACATAGGCCACACGACCATTGGTGGCTTCATGTACCTTTTTGATGTTCCCTTCCACCCAATCACGGTTCCTTAAATTACGCTCGCTGGATACGGGAACCACTTTTGTGGTTCGTGAGCCTGTCATATCTGGATTGGGTCCCACGGTGATCTCCACGATTTTATTAGCCGTGTTTTCAAACAAGCTGAATAGATTCATATCCGCAGTCAATTCCCGGCCATTAACAGCCAGCAAGTAGTCACCTAAATTGACGTCCACCCCTGGTTCGGTGAGAGGAGAACGTAACTGCGGGTTCCAGTTCAATCCTCCATAGATCTTCTGTATCTTATACCGGTTATTTTCAATGGTGTAATCGGCTCCGAGCAATCCTCCGGGAATATTTTCAGCATCCTGAAGATCGTCACCACCTCCTACCCGGTGGTGACCCACCCCCAGTTCACTACACATCCATTGAATCACCCTGTTCAGATCACTTCGGCAGGAGAGATACGGTAAAAACACTTCATATTTCTTTTTCATGGCCATCCAATCGGCACCGTGCATTCCCGGATCATAGAAATAATCCCTGTTGATTCTCCACGCTTCATCAAATATCTGGTTCCACTCCACCCGGGGATCAATTTTTACCTGTATCCCATCTGTATCCAGTTTTCCCTCCCCGATCTTCTGAGGACCTGATGTGCCGACGATGTCCCAGGAACTGCCGCTTCTGCACAGGATTTTTTTGTGATCCGCAGAAATTTCGTACACTGAGACACCGGATAACAGGGTTTCTTCTTTTCGTTCTTTCAGGTCATATTTTTGAAGTTGTCCCCCTCCAAATGGCGCCCCGGATGATCTTTTTAAATAATAGATGTGTCCCTCGTCTCCAACCTGGAGATTTGAATAGTTACCGGAACCCACGGGAATGGTGATGATCCTCTGATCGATCCCATCAAAATCAATTTTGAACTGGGTTTCCGGACCATTTACGTTATCTTCTTTTCCATCTTTTTTTGATTTCTTTTCTGCTTCCTCGGCTGGTTTATCCTCTTCCTTCGGCTTTTCTTCATCACTTTCTTTAAACAGGGGCGAAGGCACATCTTTCTGCAAGGTGACCAAATATATGTCACTTTCCATTTCCATATCCGCGTTGGATTGATCGAACCAGTGCCGCACCGGTCCGGCTTCTGTGGATGAAAAGAAATAAAGATACTTACCACTTGGATCGAATACCGGATTGCTGACATCGCTCAATCCGTCCGTGATGGCATAGGACCTTCCTTCATCAACGGAATAGAGGTATACAATTTGCATATATGCCAGGGTGTTGAGGGTATAGGCGATCCATTTTGAATCATGCGACCAGGTTCCGTACATATTCCCGAACGGTCCTGGTGCATAGATGGGTTCCGTGGCGATTTTTGTGATCGCTCCCGTTTCCACATTGACCATGTAAAGATTCCTGGCATTATCACTGAAGGTGATTTTTTTGCTATCCGGTGACCAGTAACCACTGGTATAAAATCCGGAACCATTCAGTTTGAATTTCTTAACGGTACCTTTTCCATCCTGTGGTGCAATGATTAGTTCATTTTCGCCTGAAGCGTCTGAGAAGTAAGCGATTGAAGCCCCATCTGGTGACCAGAGTGGATACCGGTCGTTACTTCCTGGCGACAACGTGATATTTCTCGGATCTCCCTTCTTGGCCGGCAATGTCACAATCTCTCCCCTGAAGCCAAAAACAGCGCGGGCACCGGACGGCGATATACTGAATGACCGGATATAATTCGATCCTTTTACATATCGGGGTCTCAGTTCCTGAAGGTCGGTGGCAATACCCAGTGTTATTTTACTGGAGCTTCCGGTTTTTATATCATAAAGGAACAAATACCCGGCCTGTTCGTAAATGATCTTGTCCTGGCAGGCAGAGGCATTCAATATTGGAAAATCGGTGTAATGGGTCATTTGTTCAATAGCGCTCGTTTCCGTATCAAAAGAAAAAAGGTTGAATTCCCCATTGCGGTCACTCCGGAAAAAGACCTTGTTCCCGATCCACATCGGATCGGTATCATTGCAGCGGCCCTCGGGTTGCGGTATCTTTTCAACGCTGTAATCGTCAAAGGAGAATAGCCAGATATTGGCCACACCCCCGCCTCTGTAATTTTTCCATTGTGCAAATGGCTCATTCAGGGGAATGTATGCCATCGAACGGCCATCGGGCGCGTAGGAGGCTTTAAAGGCATTTGGGATTTCCAGTTTATGTGGGTTTCCACCATTGATGGATACGGTGAAAAGCTGGAAGTACCGGTTTGAAAAATCTTCCCGGTTGGATATGAATAATACGGCACTTCCATCCGTGGTAAAACTTCTGGCTATATCCGGACCGGGATGCCAGGTAAGACGTTTCGGGATGCCCCCCGTCACCGGTACGATAAAAACATCCATATTGCCATCATACTGGGCTGTAAAGGCAATCCATTTTCCATCGGGTGAGAAAACCGGAAAACTTTCCGAGCCCTCATCGGAGGTGAGTCGCCGTACATTTTGCCCGTCCTGGCCGGCCACCCACAGATCGCCCGCATAAACAAAGGCAATATGGGTATTACTGACAGCAGGTTGGGTCATCAGTTTGGTGTCCTCAATGTCGATACTCCAGGCCAGGGTGTTTCCCAGCATGAGACCCATCATGAATAAAAGGGTCCAGAACAAAATTGATTTCTTCATAATGATTATGGTATTAGGTAAGAATATTATGGTAATGCAGGCTTAGAAATGCTTATAAGCCCTAAAAAAATAGTTAAATAAGTAGCAATTGTGGTCTGCTGAATCAAAGTCATTATAAATTTAGATAAAATCATGGGTTTTCCAATCAATACCCGATATTTTGGTGATCTGGTGTTCCACCTTCATTCCAATAAACTGGTACTACGGTGTACAGGGGTTGAGAAGGTTTAGTTGTTTAGTTGTTGAGTTATCGAGTTGTTGATTGAGTTGATGGATCGATTTCAGATTTCTGCCCACTCCTGCCTGCCGGCAGGCAGGGCTCCCTGCTCCCTATTCAATTAAAGGTCAGAAGGATCCGTGTTTCAGTTAAACCCTCTTGCATATTCCATATTTTATACGGGCATACTTATGATGTGAAACATATTTTTAATGGGATGATTCAGAAAAGTATCTTGTAAATTTGATGATCCAAATTCAACCGAACCATATATTTGTATGAACCACAAAAAATAGTGAAACATGATACGTTTGACCTTGATCCTGATAGTGAGCCTAGCATTTCTTGCAGGCTTTAATACCGAATCAAAAACCGATACAGAGATGAATCCATTATTGACCGAATGGAAAACCCCGTTTGAAGTGCCCCCATTTGAAGACATCAAACCGGAGCATTACCTGCCGGCATTCAAAAGGGCCATGGAAGTTCACAAAATGGAAGTGGAAGCCATCATAAAGAATGAGGCAGATCCCAGCTTTGAAAATACCGTAATGGCCCTGGATCTCAGTGGTAAACTCCTGGACAAGGTCAGTGGCGCTTTTTTTCCGATCAATTCAGCCAATACCAATCCGGATATCCAGGCCGTCAATCGGGATGTATCCCCCCTGTTGACAAAACACCGTGATGATATCAGCCTGGATCCACGCTTATTTGAGCGAATCAAAGTGGTTTGGGCCAACCGGGATTCCGAAGACCTGAATAAAGTCCAGATCACCCTTCTCGAACGCTACTACCGGAATTTCATCCGGAGTGGAGCGAATTTACAGGAAGATCAGAAAGAAGAACTCCGGTCAATCAATGAACGTCTTTCTTCTTTAGGTGTAAAGTTCGGTGAAAACCTTCTGGCGGAGACCAATAATTATCAGATGGTCATTGAAAATGAAGAAGATCTGGCCGGCCTGCCCGATGGTGTGATCATGGCCGCTGCGGAAACAGCTACCAGGGCAGGGAAGGAAGGCCAGTGGGTATTTACACTTCAGAAGCCCAGTTGGATACCGTTCCTGCAATATTCTGAAAACAGGTATCTCAGGGAGAAATTATACCGGGCTTATTTCATGCGTTGCAACAATGATAATGAATATGATAATAAAGACATCATGAAGGAGATTATCAACCTTCGTGTCAAACGCGCCAAACTGCTGGGTTATGAAAGCCATGCCGATTATGTTTTGGAACTGAATATGGCAAAAACACCTGAAACGGTATTCAATTTCCTCGAACAGGTATGGGCATATGCACTGCCTGTGGCCAAACAGGAAGCTGCGGCCCAACAAACCATTATCGACCGGGAGGGTGGGGGTTTTAACCTGGCATCATGGGACTGGTGGTTCTATACAGAGAAGATCCGGAAAGAAAAATACGCTTTGGATGATGAGCTGATCCGGCCTTACCTGGCCCTGCCCAATGTTCAACAGGGGATGTTTGACCTCGCAACCAAGTTATACGGGCTCACATTTAAGGAATTGACAGATATACCCAAATACCATCCTGAGATCCAGTGTTTCGAGGTATTTGATAAAGACGGATCGCACCTGGGCGTTTTGTATACCGACTGGCATCCGCGGGATGGCAAGCGGGTGGGTGCGTGGACCACCAGTTTTCGCAGTGCCCGGTACGAGGAAGGGAAAAAGATCACGCCGGTTACCTCCGTGGTGGGGAACTTTTCCAGATCAACCGGTGATGGTCCGGCTCTGTTGACCTTCGAGGAAGCCGGGACCATGTTCCATGAATTCGGTCATGCATTGCATGGCTTATTTAATGATGTACCCTATCCCGGGCTGGGCCGGGTACCTCGCGATTTTGTGGAGCTGCCCAGCCAGATCATGGAACACTGGCTGCTGGAGCCTGAAGTATTATCCATGTATGCACTTCATTACGAAACGGGTGAGATCATTCCACAGGCATTGGTCGATAAGATCAAAGCGGCCGCCAACTTCAACCAGGGTTTCATAACCGTTGAATATATTGCGGCATCTTTACTGGATATGGAATACCATAGTCTGACCGAACCCTCTGTCGAGGATGTCCTTCAATTCGAAGAGAAGGCGATGGATAAATATGGCTTGATCAAAGAGATCCTGCCGCGTTACCGGTCCACTTATTTTAGTCACGTCATTGGTGGTTACGCAGCCGGATATTATTCCTACAGCTGGTCTGAGCAGCTCGATTCGGATGCGTTTGAAGCATTTAAAGAGACCGGGGATATTTTTAATCCTGAGGTGGCCGGACGTTTCCGTGAATATGTCCTCTCAAAAGGGCAATCGGACGATCCCGCGGTATTATACCGGAATTTCCGGGGCCAGGATCCCAGTATTGAAGCTTTGCTTCGGAATCGGGGTTTTATTGATTAGGTTCGTTCATAAAAAAAAGGAGTATCTCATAAGATACTCCCTTTTAACAAGAACCGGTGATGTGGTAAACCGCCACATCACCTCACTCACCAGATCCGGCTCAAACTGAGCACTTTCTTGTGGTCCCCAGAAGAATCTGATATATCAGGTATCGGGACCATTTTATCGGTCAAATTTCAATTGCATGTATTCTTCAACAAATTCGGACAGACCCTGAAAGCAATATTTACATTCTTCTTCAACCTCCTCAAGCCAGAGCCTGAAATCCGATTTGTTCCGGATGGCTCCCCTTTTCAACAGGTCATTCATCTCGATCAGGAATTCTTCAAATTCCTTTTGCTTGTTGAGGGTATTTTCATGCATTTAGTAAATGGATCACAGTCATCATCCTGTGTCATAATACGGACAGTTTTTTTTCGGAGTTTCACAATTTACATGAACTGGAAAAAAATAGTGATGAATGGTGTTATTTCATTCACAAAAAAATTTCTGATGACGCATTCAGATCACCCATTTAAATTTCAACAATATATTTATAATCATTTGTTTTATAATTATATACAAAGTTTTTATCACCCCGGATCTCACAAATTCCAAAAACGGGATAGAATATTTTATAAATTTTTCTAAATTGTTGTTATCCTTACTAAATCCATATGCCATGAATCCATATCAAAACTGCAGGTTCCTGCAATCCAAAATGTGGCTGGCGCTTCTGATAACCATCTTCCTGTTACCTTCTTGCAAAAAGGATGCGCTTTATGATGACCTCCCAAGAGGAACATTCACATCGAATGACCAGTCCATCCTTTTAACGTCAGGAGGTGCATTTATCCTGGAGAACTATCCGAACACAAACGATTACAGGAGTTTCAGGATTGAAGGGACGTTTACCTATACCCGTGACCTGATCGATAAGGAAAACGACAGTTACGGAAAGATCACTTTTTTTGTCCAGAAAGTGATATTGGACGGTATCGAGGTGGCTGCACTGTATCTCGATAAAGATGAATCGGCCCTGAGCCTCACCGTTGCAGGAGATGACCTGGAAGGATGGTGGGTATACTCCGATAATATCAGCTGGGGCGGTAAGATGCGGATCTGGTTCAACTGGCCCGGGATACCCCGTGGCAACAATTTTTATGACGGGCATAATGAATTGTTTTCAGGCGATCCGTAGGCCGGTTAACTTTCATACCGACTCTATTGACACAGATTCACTTTCCTGAATCCTTTCAAATTAACTTGAAGCTTTTTCAGGTGGTTATTTTAGAATGAAGATAAAGTCACCTCCTTCATCGCCTACATTCTGGATGGTTCCAAATACGGGCACATTCGGTGAATTGTTGAGTACAGCTGGCTTAAAGCTACCGAAGAGTACCTCTGACGGCAGGAACGGGTCTTCATTTTCTTCAAGGCGCGAGACCAGGTATTTTAAGAACACACTGTTGTCTGGCACTTCCTCCCCTGTATTTCCACTGGTCATGGCTTTCCGGCTAGGCAGCTCATATAATTTCTGGATGCCTGCTGAAGTCTCAGTAAAGGCGGCCCGTGTCTTGAATATGGCCCCGCTGAAACAGGCATCGGCAATCAGCATGGTGTGTTTCGACTGAATACTCCCAATAAAATCACGCAGGGTGCTGTTGCGAAACCAGTTGACGCTGTTGCTTTTGCTGGCATCCGATGGGAGCCAGTAGCCCACACCGGTTTTTTCTTCCCAAAATCCGTGACCGGCATAAAAAATAAGCAAATTATCATCCGGGGTCACCTTCCGGCTATAATCATCCAGGGCCATGATCATGTCCATGCGGGTGGGGTTCTTTAAAAAGATAATATCCTCCGGATTAAAAGTATACCGGTTCACGATCACATTATAGAATCGTTCAGCATCCTGTATTGGATTATCCAGGTTGGTGATATTGGGATCCTGGTATTCATTGACCCCCATGATCAAGGCATAAAATTTTCCTTTAATACCTGAAGGTTCCCGATTGGATAAAGGCATTCCGGCTTCAGAAGTACAATCAATAACCAACCGGCTGGTGTTCATCTTTCCATCATTATTGATGGCCACCAGTTCTATCTCGTTCAAACCGGGCTTGAGATCCAGGTTATATTGAAAAACACCCGCTTCAGATAATGTCGCCACTTCCTTATTCACGAGAAACACATTGATGCCAGCCGGGTCCTCCGTTTTGCCGATTAAAAAAATATTGGGTTTGTCATGCTCAACCTGGCCTGACACCGGTACCGGGGAGAATAAAGTGATGGATGGAAATTGAGGTGTTTCTGTAATCCGGGCTTCAGCTTCAGACATCTCCTGGATTTTTAGTTGAATTGAATCCCCGGGATCGATCTTCTCTGCCACCGGTGGTGTAGTGTCTTTCGAGGGTACTGGAATCCTGATCTGAGCAATATCAGGCATGCCATACGACCAGATCTTCAGGTTTTCTGAAAATAAAGTCGCAGATACAAAATCTCTCTTTGCAGGATAAAAACGGACGGCCATTACAATTTGTCCTTGTTTTGGAGATTGGATAACCGGCTCACCTTTTTGGAGATCCCAAAGTATGATCAGCTGGTCGTGTCCCCCGCTGAGGATATATTGGTCATCCGGGCTAAAACTGAGCGATTGTACCCAATTGGCATGTCCCGTCAATGTTTTAACAGGTGACAAATCGTCTGAACGCCATATTTTGATCAGGTTGTCATACCCGCCACTCGCAATAAATGATCCGTCATGGCTGTAATCTAAACATCGCACCCAGCCTTCATGGGCATTGGCTTTGGAAATTAACCTCCCTGATGGAACATGCCATACGATAATGGTCCCATCAGCGCTTCCGGATGTCAGCTGATTGCCATCCGGACTGAATTTCAGGTCATTCACATCCTTCGTATGCCCGTCCAGGTCAAATACTGTGTTCCCTGTCGAAACATCCCAGATTTTCACCACCCGGTCTTCGCCTCCAGAAGCAAGAAGTGTTCCATCGGGATTGATATCGATGGTTTTAATTGATTTCTTATGTCCTTCAAATCTTTTTTCAACCTTCATTGACAGGAGATCCCACATACTGATGATCCTGTCTTCCCCTGCTGAAAAGATCTTCTTATTATCATCAGATATGACCACTGTATTGGGTCGCTTTTTTAGTCCAGATAGTGTGCGGTAAATCACATCGGTTTCCGTATTCCATATAATCACATTATGGTCTGAACCAATCGTGGCCATGTACTTACCGTCGTGGCTGAACTCCACACTGATGATCTCATGATTTGTTTCCTGCAGTGTTTTTTTTGCATTGATTTGTCCTGAAGCACTCCAGGTTAAGGATCCAGAGACCAGTATAAGCAATATTTTTAGCCGTATGTTCAAATCCGTCATCTCTAAAGATCTTTTGATTTCCAAAAACTAAAGCGAACCCCGAGCTGCAATTTAAACGCCTGTAAATTTTCTTCTTCTTCAGGATACTGAAATTCACTCTTATTTAAAAAAACAAGGTAATACCCGGCATGCAGAAAAAATCCCAGGTTATCATTCAGATTATATTCTATTCCGGCTCCGGGAAAAAATCCCAGACCAAAACTTTTGTCCATCCAGGCTGCTGTTTCACTCTCTCCATATTCTTCCAGTCTGCCCAGTTGATCATAAGCTTCATACTGTCGGTCGATAAACTGGACATTGGTATAATTGATATTAATACCGGCGAAAACAAATGGATTAAATTTTTTACCTGGCAGGAAATAATACTTGGGAGTAAAACCAATATGTAAATTGAACAGGTTCAATTCATCTTCACCACTGGCTGCGACCACATAGTCGATGGTATCCTCGTAGATCTCAAAATAGAGGTAATTGTAATCATCTTCCGGATCATTGGGGTCGGAGGGATCGTAGTACCAATAACCGGAGTACATAAATCCGATATCTGCCAGGAGGGAAAAGTGCCGGTTGATATTGAATTGCACCCCGCCATTTATGGCCCACCCGGTTTCAAAATGTGGCATGAGGTGGGGTTCCTTATCCTCCGGACCGCTGGCCCAATCGGGTATATAGGTTTTTGGTCCAAATGTTTTAAAAATCCCACCAGCAAAATTCAGACTGACTTTTTGTTCGAATTGTCCGGATGCTGACAAGCTGATCAGAGCCATTAACACCAGCATTAAACTGTTTTTAAAAAGTGTGGGCTTTATTCTACAATTCGAGAAACGATCTTGTGCGAAAGTTGAGGTCATCATAACATTTTTTTGGGTACCATCCGTAAGTAAATTTAAAAATATTTACTCATATACTGAACCATACAGATAAATCCTTTTTCTCAAGGCATTACGGTTTTTTAATTCTATCCCAGGCAAAATTAGGTTAGTGTATTAGCGTGGAATTCTGACAGGTGTTGCGATCAAATAGGTATTGATGGTTTGTACTCGACCTTCTGCGCCAAGGTTCATGCGATCACTGATGGTGTAAAAATCCGGATCGAGTCCAATCCCATGGTGATACACGATACCCTTGTCAAAATCAACCAGGTTCCACAACCCATAGTTTAAGTATGTTGGTGAAAGAACGGTTGTACGACGTTGCCCTGACGGAAGATGAACGATGGTCAGGGTAGTAAAGTCATCACTCCCCATGGTGCTCAATTTCCTGTGAGGCCGGTACACATATTCTCCTATTTCAGCCATTGTATAGCTTGAAATAACAGATTTCCTGAACAGTACTTGTTGAGAAAGCAGGTCCTGATAGTAATTGAGTATGGCTCTAGTAACCAAAATTTGCGCAATTACCTGCCCCAACTCAATGACAGACCATGCAAAAGCCATATTGGCCTCAAATTTTGCCATATTATCGGCGTGTTCACGCCTGATTTCGGAGATTTCATAACCGATATTATCTCCTCTTGAATAATAACTCCTGCTTTGCTGGGCATATTTGTTGGCCAGGTTTTGATATCGCATTCTCTCCGCTGAATGGAAATTGGAAATATTCATGACAGCGGGTGGTTCAGCAGAGGAAATGGCTTGGACTTTTTCAGTATAGATTGGTATTGCATTGTCGAGTCCGGCCACAGACACATTGAAATCTATCGGTGTAATACCATGATTATAAATCTCCTTGCCGGAGGCGGGATCAACTGCCGCAACAACCAATTCACCAATAAAGAAAATTTTCTCTCCGTCATACATAATATGAACCGGGTAATTGGCATCGTTTGATGAAACAGATGTTTTGAAGATCAATCGTCCGGAAATTTTATCGATGGCGTACAGATCTGTGGACGTACCAAAAAAAACAGTTTCATCAGTTTCCAGGAAATTACTGAGTGTGGGATCCGGTGTACTGAAATTCCATAACTCCATTCCTGAACGCTTATTATACGCCGTAATTTTGAAATTATCACTATTCAGATTTTGGGCTCGCTGCTTCCAAGAATCTGCTACTGATACCGACTTTGTAAATTCAAAGGTTTGGAACGATTTGAGGATATCCTCTTCTGAAACGGGCCATTGTTCAGCACCACAAAATCCCATAAAACCAGCTGCTTTTTTTTGATCAGGATCCCAAATGGCCCCAAGTACGGATTTGTAATTTAATTTATCTTTTTGATCCTCCAATTTTCCCTCGAAATATTGCCACTGAACCTGCAATGGATTATCACCAGCGTTCTTGGTTTGGAGCGGTTTGGGATTTCCTTTGGATAAATTTTTGAGTGCCTCCTCCATCATTTCATATACCTTGATTGGAGAATCTGCATTTGGGATGTAGGCCAGAAGGATGAATGCGCCTGTCCTGTCATCGCGGTATCTTGATACATAATTATTAACTTTTTCATCCAATGCCCATGTATGACCCAGGTGGAAGGCATAATTACCACTTGCATCTTGCTTTGGTAGTTCACCCCGGACCAGTAATATTTCTTCAAGTGGGTATAAATTCGTAGTAAATAGACCTGATGATTGTCTCCAAAGCGTTTGGCCATCATCAACATCAAGTGCCAACACATGATCATGAATTGAAAGGAACAAGGTATCATGCAGAACCTGTGGTGGAGGATCGTTGAGGCCAATAATCAGGTCAGGACGGGACCAAAGAGTCTGACCATTTTCTATGGAAATCCGATTCAATCCACTAAAAAAATGGAAAAGTAACGGGCCTTCCTGGAACAAGCCAGGAATTGTTTTTCCTCCTTCCACAGGATAGTTTTGCGACCATTTTATGTCACCAGACTCCATGCTCAAAGCCAGGATTTCAGCACCCTTATCTTTCCTTCGATCCAGTAAGATCATGTTATTCCCTGGAATGGCATGGAATCGATCTTGCATGTCTTTTTCCCGAAGTTGCCATAGCGATGTACCATTATTTTTATCAAGAGCAGTCAGGACTTTGGTCCCCTCCGTTTCACCAATAAGAATAAGTATATCGTCTGAAGCTGAAAATAGGTTATAGTCCGTCTTCGATTTAAATGGGTATTGCCAAATCGGTTTGCCAGTGGTTAGATTAATCATCAGGCATTCCTGGCTGGGCAGATTTTTTTCATTGGTTTTCAACCCAAGAAACAGAGTATCTTGCCCCATTTGTATCATCTCACTGATATGAACAGGACCCAAGGGAAGACGCCAAATCGGGGATTCTTCAAGTTCTTTGTATTTCTGGATGTTTTCCCTGGGTGTTGCAGGTTCAACTGTTTGGGCTAAAATGGTGTATGGCAGTAATAAGACGATCCAACCCAATACCGTAATGGCTATCCGGCATAAATAGTAATGAAACATTGAACTACCTTAGAGTTTTTAATATGGTTGTCAATTCCTCAACCGCTTCTTTTTTGATTGAACCTGAAAACATGCCCATAAATCCCAGACCCCGTTCTTTGTTTTTTGCTGCTGCAATAAGTGCCCCCAGAGCAATGCTTTGACCTGAAACTTCTATGCTTCCCTCAAATTCTTCAACCCTTAGAACCTCTCCGGCTGATGTGGTCAGATCATATGGTCCTTTCACTTTTTTCATAGAAGGTACTCCTGCAATGAGCCCATCCACCATACTGGAATGAATTTGTTCAATGGAAGATCCAAACTGATTCTTTTTTTTGCCCATGATTGACACGGAACATGTTTGGTCACCCTCCTTATCAAGCTTTACGATAGTTTCCCCTGAACCAATCAGTGACACCCATCCTGCTGGGACATCTATTGTAAATAGTTCATGTTCAAAGGTTGAGGCAATTGTAATGGTTTTCTCTGTAAGGGCTGAATAGTCGATATTCACTTCCTGGACATTGGTAATACCTGAAAGTGGAAGATCATGTAATTGAAGGGTCTCAAAACTATGCTTTATCGCATCACCATATTTCCCCAGCGTATTATCATTTAGCATTGAAAAGAAAGCCATCCCTCGTTTTTGCGGATCGATGGATGCTCCTAGATATACATATAGCTTTACCGTTCCATTCCCGGTATTCATATCAAAAGGGTATTCAATCCAACGAGCAGAGGCACCATTTAATGTCATATCCACAATGGATCCTGGAGGCGGTAAAATACCACCTTCAATCTCTAATACACTTTCAAGGTACATTGTAATCAGGTCATCTAGTGATTCTACATCTTCCATATAGGTAAGAACAATACGTGCAGATGCATTCGGATCTCCAAACGTATATACCATGTTCATTTGCTCCACGTTTAATTTCCAATCAGCAGGTTGTTCAAATGAAAACCGCCCCTCCAGATCTCTATATGTGTTTTGGGAATTGACTTGAAACAATGAAAAAAAGAACATTAGGGTGGTCATAAATATGAATGATTCAGGGGTGCGTTTGAGATATTTATGCATGATGGGATCCTCCAATTTAATGATTAACGGATTAATATGATCCAGATATGATAAAGGAAAAATAATCTGATTTTCTAATCATATCAATGTTTCAGAATAGACAGAGATTGGTAATGATTACAAGTTAAATTAAAATGTTGAAAATGAAATAAAATGACACGGTAAATTTTATAAAACCTGGGAAATACCGGACCAATAGCTATTTCAGTTAAATCAAATCTTACACAGCATCTTTTTGGATCTCGTAAATTTTGGAATCAAAATTTTTGTATAGAAATATATCAAGAGCACCTAATATCATCATTGTAATGACTAAATATCTGATGCCTAATCAACGTAGCTTGTGCATATTATTTTCTTGGTTATTAAGAAATTTATTTTAAATTTCGAATGGTAAAACCCCTAAAAAACCTGCCATGATTCTGCGATTTTCACCCTGCAGGGAGATACCCATTTCATTTTTTTTTAACCAACGTAACAATAATACCATGTCCATTTTAAAATACAGGTTCGCATGGACCCTCTTCATCATTATTACATTCACAATTCCGGCATGCGATAAAAATGAGACAGACTTATTAGATCCGGAGGAGACCGGCCAATTTGTTTTCTATAATACCTCGAATGGCCTGCCTGGGAATTTTGTCTGGGATCTGAAGCTGGATAGCCGGGGTGATTTATGGTTTGCCACATATGGTCAGGGTGTATCCCGGTATGACGGGGAATCATGGACCGTCTATAATACGTCCAACAGTAATATACTGAATAATAATGTTACATGTATTGAGGAAGATCCCGATGGTGATATGTGGTTTGGTACAGACAATGGCATAACCTTTCTGGTCGATAACAGCAGCTGGTTTTATTTGACGAATCAGGATACGATCTTAAATGTACTCGATATTAAAACGGTTAGTACAGACCTGGTTCTGGTTGGTACGGATGGTTTAGGGTACATTATATATGATGGATATGATTTTTATTATAGTGATCCCTCTCCTATTTCGGAGCAGAATACGATTAATGTCATTGAGGTTGATGGCGATGGAAATATCTGGTTTGGTACAGACTATGGAGCTTTTCGGTACGATTATCAGAACTGGAATGGTTACTTCTCATCCAATGGGCTCCCTGATGATGCCATCTGGTCGATATACGCTGACAGCCGTGGTCGGATCTGGTTTGGTACCGGTGGGGGGGGAGAGGTGGCCTATTATGATGGATCAAGATTTCATGTTGTATCGTTATTTAATGGGAAGAACTGGAATGCCGTGGTCAGTATTTTTGAAGACAAGGGCGGAGACATCTGGTTTGGAACCTGGTTTAACGGGGCGATCCGTTATGACGGGGTGTTGATGCATTCATATAAAGAATACAATGGATTTTTAGAAGATGATATTGAGGCCATTGCTTCTGACAAGGACGGAAATGTATGGTTCGGAGGCTGGAGCAAAGGTGCCGCAAAATATACACTTCCTGTAACTTTAAAATGACCGGCGTATGAATCTTATACTTAGACCAGGATTCCTAATAACCATTTGTTTTCTTCCACTGAATTTCGGTTTTTCTCAATCCGTAGAAAGTAACCGGGATACCTATTCGATTTTAACAGAGCCTTATAATGAGCGTCCACTCAATCTGCATCGTGGGCAATTGCAGGCCAACCTGGGTTATATGCTGGCCATACGTACCCGGTCATATGATGCTGGCGGGGCCAGGATCAGCCTTTCAGAAGATGGCCGGGCTTCTGTTATACATACATTCCCGCTGGATATCCGTTATGGAATCCTGGAGTTCCTGGAAGTTGGAGCCCGGATAAATTATTCTAAACAGGGGATTCGTGAACAAACACGAACCTACATAAGTGGAGGTGATTATATTAATATAAATGAATTAAATGAATATAAGGGATTCAGCGACCTTGAAATCTGGGGGGGTATGAGGTTACCAATCCAATATAATATCTTTGATTTTGCCATTAGGGGAGGGGTGTCTTTCCCCACAGCCAATCACCGGCCTGACAAGCCATCCCATACAATAGAACCATTAGAAGATCAATCGTATTCCATTCAGTATCACTATAACCATAAGAATGGGAATGGCGTGATGCAATATTTGGTTTCAGCGCTGTTTAAATTAAGATTAAACCGGTTCTCAATAATCGGGAATGGGATATTTTACATTCCATCGGGAGAAGGAGAGAGCATCCAGTGGAATGAACGTCTTGAGAATAACCAGTTTGTTTACGAGGAGGTTCCATACACGTATTACTTAAGTCGATCACTAGATTTTAACGGGGAAATTCATTTCCAAGCTTTGGGTTGGCTTGATATTTTCCTTGGAGGCCAGTATTTTTCAAATAATGGGGGATGGACGGAACAATATGGCGACCAATATGCTCTTCCTGAAAGACGTTTGGTCTATATTCAACCTGGGCTGGAGATCCAGGTGTCCCCTTTGATCCGGTTGAATCAGGAAATTGGATTCCCTGTTTCAGGTAAAAATACGGATGCTCCGTTCTTTATAAATATTTCGTTGAGCTTTAATATGATGCCGTTTGCCATGTAAAACATATATCATGAAAAAAATAATCATCCTTAATCTATTATTAACCTTTGCTTGTTGGAACTTGTACTCCCAGACAGAGAATATCCTGGTGCCTTCTGACCTGAAGCAGCAAACCATTGTTACAGAACCTGCTACCCTTCGGGGCGGATTTTTCAGGGTCGGATTGGTCGGGAGTATAGCCATTGGGGATAAATATTTTGATGAGTATTCAAATAAAAATTACCTTTTCGAGAGTGCATGGGGCACAAACCTCTCCTTTATTGCCCTTGCACAGTATGGTATTTCAGATCGGCTGATGGTTGAATTTTGGCTTCCATACAGGATCCAGAAAGTTCATTTTTCACAAAAATACATATTACCAGGTTCAGATACGGACTTGGAAGTGAACTGGGATCAGAAAGGGCAGGGCTTAAGCGATATTACAGCATCTTTAGCCTATCAGATTCTGACCGAAACTCAAACAAGACCGGCACTTATTGGGTCCCTGTATCTTGGTATGCCCACCGGACAGAAAAACCCATCCAGCATAGATACATTGGGAAGATATGATCTCCCTACTGGTTCAGGAGAATTTGAGCTTCAATTGGATTTAAGGATCAGAAAAATTAAATACCCAATTGCATATAAAGGATATATTGCTTATTGGTACCGTTTCCCTGGTCAAAAATTACTGGATCCTTGGGATAATGAGGAGTCGCGATTTAAATCCGGGAATCGATTTATTATGGGTGGCAGTTTGGATTTTCACCTGAATGAATGGCTGGCAGTGGCAAATGACCTGAATTATTTTTATACTGGAAAAGGTGAGGAAGAAAATGTCCCCGATGAGGAACTTTCAGATTCCTGGGGCATTGCTTATGAGGGAAGACTGGTTTTTCAGATCCGGAGGTTCAGGTTGGCACAGGCAGTAAGTGTTTTATTAAAAGGGAAAAATCAACCTTCCGATCCGATTTACGTAATGCTCGTCCAGTATACATTTTGATCAATTCAGCTTTGTGTAAAGAATTATTGTAAACACTATGCTAAGACATATTAGTTTCGGTATTATAATCGTGCTTTCCGGTTTCCTGGCCTGCTCTACTCCTTCTAACCTGGTCATACAGGAACAGCAGGCAGGTGATCTGGATTTTAACACCCATGATTATAACTCAGCCATTATCCATTATGAAAACGTGTTAAAAGCGAGTAGCCAGCTTGGCGTATATAGAAATCCTGGTATGGAAGCGGATGTGCACCGGAAAATAGCCAATAGCTATGAAATGATGGGACAGTACAGCAACGCACTGAACCATGCTGAAGATGCTTTAAGACTCGATTCTTTGGAACATAATACCATGGAAATCATTGAAGATCATCGGCATATTGGACAGATATATCTGTATATGGGTGATAATAATGCAGCCATCTCATATCTGATCAAGGCCCTTGATTATAGTCAGGGTATGGATCAAAGCCTGAAGAATGTGAACCGACTTTCTATTGCTGATACATATTTGGCATTATGTTCCCTAATGGCAGTGCAGGGTCGGTTCCATGAATCTATGACATATGCAGAATCAGCCCTGACCTTATTCAGGGAATTAAATCACTCCTCTGGTGTTATGGAAGCCTTGTTGAGTCTGGGCAGCATTTTGATTGATCTGGGAGAAATTGATAGGGCCATGGTTCATATACTAAATTCAAGAGAAATTGCTGAAACTACGGAGAAATCAACAGCCAGGCATTACGAAAAATTGGCTCAAATAGACGGTTCCATGGGAAATTATGAAGACGCCTTACGACACCAGGAACTGGCCCTGGAACAAGCACGGGAATTTAAAATAATTACTCAGGAAGTCTGGTTTACGATCCGGCTGGGAGATATTTATAATAATCTTGGTGATCTTGAGGAAGCAGAAACCAATTACAAAAAGGCGGCTGCTATTATGGATACGGTACATATTGAATCCCGCAGCCTTGAAGCCTCAGAAGATCTTCGACTGGGGGAGTGGTTTAAAGCAAAACAATATTTTGTCCGTGAGGGTTCACTAACGGGAGCCGGTATCGCCTATTTAAAGATGGGAGAGGTGATCATGATGCGTGGCAGGAACGAACTGGCTATTTCCCATTTTGAGCAAGCTCATTCCTACTTCTCAGAAGCCGGGAATATTTTTGGACAGGTGGCCGCAAAAATTAGATTAGGAAAAGTATATATCGACCTGGGCAACCCGGATCTAGCCTGGGAAATACTTTATGGTATTGAGCGCATTGGTCATTTCCCTGATTTTCAATGGCAAATTTTTTTTCAACAAGGCCGTCTTTTTGAATTACAGGGGCTAATTGAGGAGGCCATAAATGCCTATCGGAAATCCATCGACATCATTGAACAGATTCGTGGAAATTTGACTTTAGAAGAATTCAGGAGTATTTATCTCGATAAAAAAAGAGATGTCTATGACCATCTCATCCAGCTCTTGATCGAAAATGATCAACCCGGACAAGCGTTCCAGGTGTCTGAAATGGCCAAGGCCAGGACATTTTTCGAAATGTTGGCAAATAAGAAAATCGATTTTGCGAAATACGATGAAACTAATCTGGTAGCCCTGGAACAAAATAAACGATTTGAAATTCAACAATTATACAAACAATTCCAAAAGACCAACCTCAATGATAATATTTCTTTACAATCCAGGCTTTACAGCCAAAACCAGATTGAACAGACGCTTCAAAAATCACAGGAGGAATACCAGGATATCGTCAGACGACTGAAACTGTTCAATCCATCATATGAAAAATGGGCGTCTGTTGAGATACCGGATCTGGTTATACTCAGGGCTAATCTCGATCCAGGAACAGCAGTGATTTCATACTGGATCAGCGA
>Ga0209536_100001802_pt1 | contig 35188 bp, 24 predicted proteins | sample DeeMarSeWOR28_12_FD_187461 | JGI IMG/M metagenome (GOLD analysis project Ga0209536, IMG submission 187461) | Marine sediment microbial communities from White Oak River estuary, North Carolina - WOR-2-8_12 (SPAdes) (version 2) | ecosystem: Environmental > Aquatic > Marine > Intertidal zone >...
CCGCACGGGGTTATTTTTATCTCAAATCATAAAGAATGGCTCTATCATCTGCTGTGGAAAACCAATCAGGGCAATATCCCGTTAATTAAAAAATCCTTACAATTTGGCCTTGGTCCCTGGAAGTGGACCGGTTTGTCATCCAAAGGCGATTATATCGTAGACCGCGACGGCAATGAGTACCAGATCCATGTCGTAGAACTGGGATCAAACTATCCGGAGTGGAATGTGGTGCATTTACGCAGGGTGGATGCCATTGTTAAAACCGTCATCGAGCCGCTGATTAAAACCACCGGTCCGATTGTTATGGCTCTGTGTGTGCTCATCGGGATAGCGGTTTTCTTTTTATACCGTCAGGCCAGTCATGAAATCCAGCAGCGCAGATCAGTTGAACGTGCGCTGCGGGAGAGCGAAGGCCGTTATCGGTCTTTGTATCACCATACGCCGGCGATGTTGCATTCCATCGACCCAAAGGGCTTGCTGGTCAGCGTCAGTGACTACTGGGTGGAGGTGATGGGACATTCACGGGATGAAGTCATCGGACGCCCGCTGACTGATTTTTTCACACCGCAATCGCGCCAATATGCCAAGACAATCATTTTTCCTCAATTTTTTAAAAACGGATTCTGTCAGGACATTCCCTATCAGTTTGTGAAAAAAAATGGTGAAAAAATCGACGTCCTGCTTTCGGCCATTGCCGATCGGGATGCCAACGGCAACATCAAACGTTCACTGGCGGTCTCAATCGATGTTACTCAGCGTATTCGCGCCGAGCAGGCTTTAAAACAGGCCAAAGAAGAGCTCAGTCTTTACTCCAAAGATCTGGAGCGCCTGGTTCGCAAGCAAACAGAAGAAATTACCAATATATTAACCTATACACCTGCCGTTGTTTACATTAAGGATAAAGCGGGACATTATACATTGGTGAATACCCGCTATGAGGAGTTGTTTGATGTCCGTAACGCAGAAATTAGAGGTAAAACCGATTATGACGTTCTACCGGAATCGGTCGCCGACCAGTTTCGTACCAGCGACACGAAAGTGTTGAAGGAATCCCGCTCCCTGCAGGTGGAGGAACAGATCCAGCAATCCGACGGATTGCATACATATCTGGCAGTAAAATTCCCACTTTATGATGAATCCGGTGAGATCAGCGGCGTGTGCGGGATTTTGAACGATATCACCGCGGTCAAAAAAGCCCAAACGCAACTGCGCCGGCTTTCGGGCAGCATCATGGCCAATCAGGAAAAGGAGCGCTCTGCCATAGCGCGGGAACTGCATGATGAACTGGGGCAGGTATTGACCGCATTGCGCATGGATTCGGTCTGGATGTATGAGCGTTTCAAAACCACGGATCCTAAAGCCGCTGAGCGCGCCTCAACCATGTGCCGTTTGATCGATAAAAACATTGAAGATGTGCGCGGCATGGCATTTCGTCTGCGTCCAGGAGTTTTGGACGACCTGGGTCTGGTCGATGCGTTGGAGTGGTTCACCGCCGATTTTGAAAGACGCACCGAGATTGCCTGTGTTTTTGAACACGAAAATGTCCCGCGCTTAAATGAGACCGTTTCGACCGCCGCCTACCGAATCGCCCAGGAGGCACTGACCAACATCGCCCGGCATGCAGGTGCCACGCGGGTTGATGTAGGTCTCAGATCCAACGACGGCTTTCTGACGTTGGCAGTGGTTGACAATGGCCAGGGGTTTGACGCCGAGCATCTTTCTGAATCCGAAGGTTTGGGGGTTGCCGGGATGAAGGAGCGCGCCAGTCTGGTAGGCGGTGTCTTGGATGTACACTCTGAACCTCAAAAAGGCACGCACGTTTATTTGAAGGTGCCCATCGACGGGCAATCGGAACCTTAACCAAACGTAATTGATTATTGTCTATTGAATATTGACGATTGATTGATGTCGCTACGCTCCGCCATTCTAATTATGCCTCGATTAACAAAAGATAGCATACCTTAAATATTCAATAGTCAATCGAAAATAGTCAATTTCTAATAGATTAAGCGCCCAGAGCCTAATTTTTTAAAGCTCAACCTGGTAGGAGGTGAAATTGATAAAGGTTTTACTGGCAGATGACCACAGCATTGTCCGCGCCGGCCTGCGGCGCATCGTCGAGGAAAGCGGTGAGATGCAGGTCGTCGCTGAGGCCGCCGATGGACGGGAGGCCATTCAGCTGGTCAATAAGACAGCACCGGATGTCGCCGTCATCGATATATCCATGCCCGGATTGGACGGCCTGGAGGTCATCGCTCAGCTGCAAGCCCTGCATCCTAATTTGCCCATCCTGGTGCTGACTATGCACGAAGAAGGTCAATATGTGGTTCGCGCGATTCAGGCCGGCGCAATGGGCTATCTCACCAAACAATCGGCACCTGAACAGCTGGTCAATGCCATACGCAAAATCTATGCTGGGCAGCGCTACATCACCGATGAGGCCGCAGAGTCGCTGGCCTTGCGGGTGGCCAAGGGATCAATCGGCAACTCACCTCTGGATTCATTGTCCATGCGGGAGCTCCAAGTATTACGCCGCCTGGCGATGGGGCATACCAACCGTGAAATTGCCAGTGCCTATCACATCAGCATCAAAACCGTAGACACCTATCGTTCCCGCCTATTAAAAAAATTGGGATTGCGTAACAACGCAGAATTGTCGCGTTTTGCCATTCAAAACCGGCTCATTGAAGCCTGATCCGATTAAAATAAAGGAAATCCTATCCAGCGACCAGTAACCAGCGGCTATCTATAGATCTTTTTTAAAAAAATCATCCGCATCACTGATTTCGTTTGGGCGCTTGGTGTATTCGGTGGGCTCCGTACCTTCTTTAAAGCATTCGAATATAACCTTCTTGGATTCCGGAATGGGTAATAAACCGGTTTCGGCATCGATTTTTGCAAACACAACCCCTTCCGGCGCCTGAAACAATTCCACAGGTTTGTCTTTCAGCACTTCTTTCATAAACCCAAGCCATATGGGACTGGCCGCTCTGGAGCCGGTCTCGCCTTTACCGAGAGGCGCTTCGTCATCAAACCCGACCCATACCCCGGTAATGAATTGCGGCGTATACCCTACAAACCAGGCATCAAACAAATTATTGGTAGTACCGGTTTTTCCGGCAGCCGGTCTTTTTAGTTCCCGGACTCTCCATCCGGTTCCATCCTGGACAACCCCTTCCAGCAGGCTCGTCATGATGTAGGCGGTACTTTTTTCCATCACTTTTTTTCTTTCCGGAGCCATCTCTTCAAGCACATTTCCATCGCGATCAACAATTTTCAGAACAAACATCGGTTCGACGAGGTAACCCTGGTTGGCAAAAACCGAGTAGGCCTTCACAAGTTCAAGCAGAGAAATTCCCGAGGAACCCAACGCTATGGAAAGATCCCGACTCAGCTGGGAGTCAATCCCAAGTTTGTTCGCATATTCGATGGCATAGTCGACACCGATATCCTGCAGAATCTTAATGGTAACCAGATTCCGCGACTTGGTCAGGGCTTTGCGAAAAAGAGTGGGCCCGTAAAATGTTTGCTTGTAATTTTTTGGTTTCCAGGTGAAATCACGTTCCTCGTCTTCGTATACGATAGCGGAATCAATAATCATGGTCGCGGGCGTATAGAATTTATCGGACTCCTCAAATTCCTTGTCCAGCGCCGCCGCATAAATAATCGGTTTAAACGCTGAACCCGGCTGTCTCCTGGATTGGAACGCCCGGTTAAATTGAGTTTCTTTAAAATCGCGTCCTCCAACCATGGCTTTGACCAAACCCGATTCCGCCTCAAGACACATTAAGGCAGACTGCGCAATTGGCATTTGTTCAAGAGCCAGCATCCATGAATCCTTATTTTTTTCTTTGCCCTTGCACCTTACCAAAATGACATCCCCCACACGCAATACCTCACTGGGACGTTTTATTTTGGCCTCGAAATAAGCGACTTCCGGGTCGGGTTTTCGGGCCCATTTCATATCCTCGAAGGCAATAACACCCTGGGAATTTCCGGTGCGTACCGTAACGTTTTTCTCGCGGTCGTTCACCGCAATCACGACCGCTTCGACGATCATGCCTTCCTCAAGCGGAGCTTTCTCCAATTTTTCTTGCAGGGTTTGAGAAAAAGACTCAATTTTCTCGGGTGCAATATGGCTTGAAGGACCTCGATATCCCTGACGCTTGTCCAGTTCAAACAAGCCTTTTTGAATTTCATCCCGGGCGGTTTTCTGCATCTCGATGTTCACAGCGGTATAGATTTGAAGTCCCTGGGTGTATAGCATTTTTTCGCCATATTTCTTCTCAACATAGCGCCGCACGTGCTCAGTATAAAAAGGAACTTCTTCGATGTACCAGTTCCGTCGGGGTTTAATATCAAGCTGCGTGTTGATGGCTTGCGTTGCCTGAATATCGGTAATGAAACCCTCATCAACCATACGATTCAGCACATATATCTGTCGCTGCTTAGCCTTTTCCGGATGTCGGAATGGGGAATATTTACTGGGGGCTTGGGGTAATCCTGCCAGCATGGCACATTCGGCAAGGTCTAAATCCTTGGCAGACTTACCGAAATAATTTTCGGCAGCGGCTTGCACACCATATGCGCCATGGCCTAAGTATATTTGGTTTAAATACAAAAAAAGAATATCCGTCTTAGAAAACGATTTGTCGATGCGATAAGCCAAAATTGCTTCTTTTAATTTACGGGTATAACTTCGCTCAGGCGTTAAAAGAAACGATTTGGTTACTTGTTGGGTAATGGTACTGCCGCCCTGAACAATGGTTCCGGCTTCAAGATTTTTTACAAACGCCCGCACAATGCTTATAAAGTCGATCCCCCGGTGTTTGTAAAACCGTGCATCCTCGGCTGCAATAAACGAATCGATCAAGGCTTGAGGCATATCCGAAAGAGGGATAACGATTCGACGCTCTTTAAAAAGCTCGGCAATTTTGCGATTATCATCCGAGTAAATGGTTGTGATTATTGAGGGACGATAATCCGACAGGGAGGTTATCTTGGGTAAATCTTCACTAATATAGGTAAACACCGCCACGCCTGCTATGGCCCCGCAAATTAACAAAATCACAGCGAGCAAAAAAGACCATAATACAAACGTTTTTAGGAAGCGCCGCTTTGCGGGTTGGGTACGTTTTTTTTGAATCTCTGCGTTGCTTTTTTTCTTGGGCATATTTCAGTATCCTCAGACGTATACGCATCTTCTCCATCGCAATGATGGATTGAATTCGGCTCAAAAGACCGGCGGTCCTGTTCTCGAGGCCAAACTAACTGATTATCACCGCGCTGCGGTAGGAAAATACATTGTGCTCAGAGCGAGCGTCGGATCAGTCGAAATATCTTTTAGGTGATCAGAAAAGGTTTTGTTGCAGCAGCTTTCTGACATCTAACGTTTACAACCCATCAAACACAACCGCTATTGAACCAAAAAAAGCAATTGACATTATTTCATGCAATGGTTACTGAAAAGGGTTTAAAAATTTCTCGGCAGGACCTCCAAGGTTACTCTAAATAATCTAAGTCTTTTATATTAACGCTATCGCAGGATAAATTCAACATCATATTTAAAAATGATTAACTTGGATTTTAAAAAGGCCGGCGGGCTCGTTCCGGCTATCGTACAGGATCATGTTAGCGGTGAAGTCCTGATGCTTGCTTTCATGAATCAGGATGCCTGGAACATAACGCTGTCCACCGGCAAAGCCACCTATTACAGCAGAAGCCGCCGGAAGCTCTGGGTAAAAGGAGAAACCTCCGGTAACCTGCAAATAGTAAAAGAAATCCGTATTGATTGTGACGATGACACCGTTCTTTTGAAGGTCGAGCAACTTGGGGGGGCAGCATGTCATACCGGACATCGTAGCTGCTTCTACAGACTAGTTGAAGAGGGAGCAATTATTGAAACCGGTGCCCCGCTATTTGATCCCAAGGAGGTATATGATAAGTGAAACCAAATTTGAAATTGGGAATTCCTAAAGGAAGCCTTCAAAACGCAACCATTGCGCTGTTCAAGCGCTCAGGATGGAATATAAATGTAAATGGGCGCAGTTATTTTCCCGAAATCAACGACGATTCCATTGAATGTGCCATCTGCAGGGCCCAAGAAATGTCTCGGTATGTGGAAAGCGGCACCCTGGATGCCGGGCTTACGGGAAAAGATTGGGTCGCAGAAAACAACTCGGACATCCATGTTGTCTCCGACCTGGTGTACTCCAAAGTGAGCTCACGGCCGGCGCGCTGGGTGGTTGCGGTTCCCTATGACTCGTCCATAAGAAGGTTGGAAGATCTGCAAGGGAAAAAGATCGCAACAGAGCTAACTGAATTTACCAGAAGATATTTCAGGGAACGCAATATTCCGGTTACAATTGAATTTTCCTGGGGTGCCACGGAGGCCAAAGTTGTGTCTGGGCTTGCCGATGCCGTTGTCGAAGTTACCGAAACTGAGAGTACGATCAAAGCCCATGGGCTGCGAATCATTCATGAGTTGATGCAGACCAATACCCAGTTGATCGTAAACCATAAATCCTGGAAAGACCCGCAAAAAAAAAGAAAGATCGAGCAGATAGCACTTTTGCTTAAGGGCGCGCTGCTAGGTGAAAAGATGGTGGGACTCAAGATGAATGTTCCTGCAGAGAAGATGGAGGAAATCACCAATTTGCTTCCAAGTCTGAATGCACCTACAGTCGCATCCTTGTATCAGTCGAATTGGTTTTCCGTGGAGGTCGTGGTCAGCGAGGAGACGGTTCGGGAGCTCATACCCAGGTTGCTTGAGCACGGAGCGGAGGGCATAATTGAGTATCCTCTCAACAAGGTGATATGAAGCCATCAGCTTTGACGAACTCCAGGCAATCATGGCGTTCGAAACGAAATTTAAATCCGAAGCACGACGCTGGAAACCAACTCTAACGTCTAAATTTCCGAATCCCATTTTGAATATTGTCATCGTGTTTTCGGATGGCTCTCAAAATTTTGGACTGTCAAGCATACTTATCAGTTAGAACCAACAAAAGGAGTCGATGTCAGGATTATGATCTCCAAGCGCACAGAAGAAATGACCTCATTTATAGTGATGGACGTCCTTGAGCGTGCCCATGAAATGGAACGTGAGGGTGTTCATGTCATTCACCTGGAAGTGGGTGAACCCGATTTTGATACGCCCGTGTGTGTTAAAGAAGCTGCGTGCAAGGCATTGGACGAGGGTCATACCCATTACACCCACAGTCTCGGAATGATCGAGCTCAGGGAAGCCATCTGCGAATATTATTTTAAAACTTACGGTGTATCCGTTGGCCCTGATCAGGTAATTGTGACGTCCGGCTCTTCACCGGCCATTTTTTTGGTGTTTGCAACCTTGTTAGAAAATGACGACCAGGTAATCATTTCCGATCCTCATTATGCGTGCTACCCCAATTTCATTAAATTCGTTCAAGGTATACCAGTTACGGTCCCAGTATATGAGGAAGACGGATTTCAATACCGACCCGAATCCATTCAAGAAAAAATTGTTTCAAATACGAAAGCTATTTTCATAAACTCGCCCTCCAATCCTACTGGAAACCTGCTCTCGGACGCCCGCATGCAAAAAATTGCTGCCTTGGCATCAACCCCAGAGTCTCCGTATGTCGTTTCCGACGAAATTTATCACGGGCTCGTCTATGAAGGACAAGAGCATTCGATATTGGAATTCACCGATCGTGCTTTCGTGCTCAATGGGTTTTCAAAACTCTTTGCTATGACCGGTCTTCGGCTGGGTTATGTGATTGCACCGCGGCCGTTCATACGGCCCATGCAAAAGCTCCAACAAAATTTCTTCATATCCGCCAATGCGATGGTTCAAAAAGCAGGCATAGCTGCGCTGCGAGAGGCCCAAAACGATGTGGACCGGATGAAAAAAATTTATGACGCGCGCCGACGATTCATGATCGGCCGACTAAAAGAAATCGGTTTTGGAATCACCGTCGAACCGACCGGAGCATTTTACGTCTTTGCCAATGCCAAGCACCTCTCCAATGACTCATACAAACTCGCCTTTGACATATTGGAAAAAGCCCATGTGGGTGTAACACCCGGTATCGATTTTGGGCAGAACGGCGAAGGATACCTCAGATTTTCCTACGCCAATTCTATGGAAAACATTGAAGAGGGAATGAATCGGTTGCAAACATATTTCGAAACTCGAATTTAAGACAACATTCAGCAAAAAATGCTCATTAAATCCGCAGAATTTGTCACCAGCGCCACTCAACCCTCTCAATACCCGCCCGCGCAGTTGCCCGAAATTGCATTTGCCGGTCGCTCCAATGTCGGCAAGTCCAGTTTGATAAATACCCTAGTCAACCGAAAGCATCTGGTGAAAACGAGTTCCACTCCGGGGCGAACTCAACTCATTAATTTTTTTGAGATCAACAATCAGTTTCTGTTTGTGGATCTTCCTGGATACGGATACGCAAAAGTTCCGTTATCCGTTAGACGGAAATGGGGCCCCATGATTGAAACCTACCTAAGGCAACGCATAACATTAAAAGGGGTAGTGGCGATTATGGATATCCGACGAAAGCCCGGTCAAGAAGAACTGGATTTAATCCATTGGTTGAATCATCATGCCCTCTCCAGTATTCTGGTATTGACCAAAGCCGATAAATTGTCAAAAACCAAACAGATCAATCAACAAAACGCGTTCACCAAAGAATTTGATATCGACAAATCCAAATTAATAATTTTTTCCGCAAAAACTCGCCAGGGAAAAAAGAATCTTTGGTTCGCCATTGAAAAGCTGCTGGGTAATGACGTATGAAAGAGTGCATATGGTCACCAACGTGTGTTTCTTCATGGGTTTTCAACCCAGGTTGACAACCATTCGGTAATTAACGTGCAAGACATCAACGATCCATACGCCGCTTTCAAGTCCGGCTACGTCGCCATAGTCGGCGCTCCTAATGCTGGAAAATCTACTTTGCTGAACCGGATTCTCGGTGAAAAAATTTCGATCACCTCCAAAAAGCCGCAAACAACTCGTAACCGGATCCTGGGCGTCTTGCATCGTCCTGGATCACAAATGGTTTTCTTTGATACACCGGGAGTGTTTCAGGCTAAAGATAAACTGAATGTGCGGATTGTCGAAGCCGCCATTTCCGCCGTGGGTGATGCGGATGTAGTTCTAGCCGTCATCGATGTAGCTCAGCCGGACCCAAATTCCGAACGCTATCTGGTGAAACGGCTTCAGAATCAGAATAAATCCGTAGTCTTAGCCCTGAATAAAATCGATCTGATCGAAAGAGCCAATTTGCTTAACATCATCCATATATGGTCAACAGACTATGGGTTTAACGACGTTGTGCCGATTTCAGCCAAGAAAGGTATTCAGATTGAAGAGCTGATTGCAGCCATGGAAAAGATTCTCCCCGCCGGCCCTCCGTATTTCCCGGCAGATGCCCTTACCGATGTTTCCGAGCGGTTTATCGCCTCAGAGTTGATCCGCGAACAAGTATTCAGATTGACCGGCGAGGAGATTCCTTACGCCACTGCCGTCACGATCGAATCATTTAGAGACGAAAAAGACGGCAAACTGGTAAAAATCGAGGCAACCATCCATTTGGAGCGCGCATCCCAGAAAGGGATCGTGATCGGCAAAAACGGCAGTAAACTCAAACAGATCGGCACCCGTTCACGAGTTCAAATTGAACGGCTGCTGGGTACTAAAGTGTATTTGAAGCTGTTTGTGAGGGTCCAGAAAAACTGGCGTAAAGATACGAAAGCGATGCGAAGATTTGGCTACTAAAAATTTTGAATTTGTCTCAAGCAATGAATAACTTCTCCGACCAATTTCCTAATTATTATGAATTATTGGGAATAGATTCAAAGGCCAGTCAGGAAGACGTCAGGCAGGCATATCTCAATAAGATCAAAGAGTGGCATCCGGATAAAAATCCCAACCGCGTCGAAGAAGCCGAAAAAAGGACCAAAGTACTTAATCAGGCCTATCACATTTTAGGTAATTCCGAACGGCGCAAGACCTACGATCGGATGCTTCGATATACAAGAGGCAAAAAATTCGGTGAATATATAAATGATGAAGCATTTTGGAATAAAATCGATAAAGCATATCCTGCCTTAAAAAAAGTTTTAGACAATGTTCGCGAACTTTATTCACTGTTCAAAGACTCTGTAAATGGGAATTACAACTTAGATCCAGTTAATCTGGCCATGATCGGCGGCGGATTGCTTTATTTCATCCTACCTGCGGATCTTATCCCGGATGTCATCCCATTTATTGGTTATTTGGACGATCTGGCAGTCCTGACAACCATAATGAATTCTCTTAAGGGAGAAATAAACGAATATCGCAACTGGAAGAAAAAGACTGAATAAAAATTACGTCAAAAACCCCTCTAAACCCCTAATGGAAAATTTTCATTTTTTTGTTGGTTTTGGTATAATAAAAAATAGTGTTGATTCTCGATCGGATCGGATGGCACCAGCTGTTCGGCGAGGCTATCTTTCTTAATGTGAGCCGGATACAACAACCAGAGTATCCCATTGTATTCGGCCAAAAGAAATCTGAGAAAAAAAATGACATCAAAAGGTATTCATTTAGATAATGACGCAGAGGAACTCTATGCGCAGCTTGACGGAGTGGAAATTCGAAAGCTAAAAAAAGCGACCTACTCCGGGTCTGACCGATTGGCCCAAAGCCTTCTGGCGGAGCAACGGCACTATGATGCCTTACGATCCCTGATTGCCAGTCTAGCCTACCACATTGGCGTCTGTCTAAGCAATTCTTCCGGATCCGGTAAAGAAAGACTTAAAGAATCCACATTTGCCCAGCTTGAAAAAATTTTCGGTATCCTCAAACAGAATCCACGAATCGGCAATACAGCGCTGATACGTTATCGTGGGGCTTTTGGAGAATTCAAAGCCGATAATAAAGCCGATTATGAAGTCCTTTACGGGGATATCACACTCGATAATGACCTAGTGCGTGCCATTGCCAAGCAACGGAAAGAAGATAAATCCCAACTTTTGGAACACATGCACAACGCCTTTGCGTCGTTTTGGAACCTCGGTATCAACAATCTTTTGATAAAAATACCCATCGACAAACGGGAGCTGAAGCGTCTGTGGATATCCCTTCACATTGCGGCACAATACTTCGAGGCGCTAGAAAAGAACTCGCCCATAACCGTCAAGATGAAGGGCAGGCTTGTGTCCATTCCACTGGTCCGCGATGAAAGCAACAAACCCGACCTGAACTTAACCTTGCTGGCTGCGCTCAACGGCATCCAGCCGCAGAAAATGCAAGCGTTGGTGGGAAAGGTGGACGCCTGGATGCGCAGCACGGAAGCTGTTGCAAAACTGTATCAATACTTAAGCATCTACGATACGATCGTAAATACTAAACGTTTCCGATCACAGAGAAATCCTTCGCCCATCGAGGTCAACAACATAAAGTGGTTGATGATCGACAGTGAGAAAACACACATATCGGATGGAATGGCCCAAGTTGCCCGGCTGGTTATGCAAAACTCCGGCGGTTCCAGTACTGAAACGGCACGAGTATTGAAAAGTGTTTACGGCGAAGATTATGAAAAAATCGACTCTCAGCAAGTCGTCGAGAGGCTTCAAGTCACAACCGGTCTGTTGAATACCATCGAGCAGAAAACCGAAGGTGACGAAATCGAGACTGAAGTTTTAACTAATGTGGAAAAACGCCTCGATAAAGTCAGCGACGATGTTTATGACAATATGCATATTGAAGGGAACAAAATAAAGGCCCAAGCACCGGATAAAGAAACGTTTATCGGAAAGGTTCACGCCAAAGTTCTTAAAATGGTTTCCTTTCGCAAAAAAAGATCCGTGACCAAAAAAAAGATGACGCAAATGGTCCATCAGGTGATCGACTTTGGGCACGAGGATTTTGAAACCGTCGCCAGGGATTTCAACGTGTCGGTAAAGGAAGCTGAAGCGTTGATAAATATGCTCAAAAGCTGTTTCGACAACCAGGGAAATTTCAAAAAAAGTGTCTTCGGAAGAATAATTCCCGAGCTTGAGCGTTATGAAAGAAAGATATTTGAATTCCTGTGGCACCACCTGAAGGAATCCCTGCATCAAAAAGATCGGGCTGCTTTCCTGGATTCCCTACAGCTGCTCGTCGACCGTTTGAAGCAACCCAAAAATTCGATTTCAGTCCTGTTGGAAGATCTTTACCAGAATCCTTCAGTGATCCGATTTGCAGACAGAAAAGCCTTTATGCTCGGAAACCGGCTGATACGAAAATATTCACAGGAAATCGTCAGCTACCAGATCACTCCGGAAGATATTCTATTGGAGAAGGAAGGTATCGACGACAAAATCGCCAGTTATGCCGCCTGGAAGATCGATAAAAATCAGGATAAGCTCTTTGAAAAAATCAGAACCATCCATCGCAGGCTGCTGGAAATCCTTGACGCTGACGAAGAGGATAATCGCCTGCTCGGGATTCAAGACCTGCTGACGCTCGAAAGAGAAATCTATATTTTCCTGGCTCTGGTCGGCGGTAATACTGGCAGATCGGTACTGCTGAGTGCTCTCAAAGAGTACGGTCACCCAGAATCCGACCTTTACCAGCTGAGTAACAGCCAACACCACATGGCGGATCTGTTGCAACTTTTAAAAGTTGTGATTCGCGGCATCAGTCGAGTGGGTGACGGCACCGAGGCGGTATTTGTTGAAGACATCATCGGGCGGTTGGAAGTCTTTTCACAGCTGACCAATAACCTTCACGAAAAAGATCTGATCAATCAAATAAAAGAATGTGCGGTTTCTGCCAAACAGGAGCTTTCGGTAAAAGCCTAAAATCATAAAGGACATTACCCGTAAACGCTTCATCCCAAATGGGAAATAATTTTACCCAGTGCAGCAATTCCTCTATCGATGGTAGTGGTAAACGGTGACCCGCAGCTAATCTGAATGAAGCTTTTAAATTGTCGCGCGTTTGAACATACCACCCCCGGGATAAGTGCGATGTTTTGATCTAATGCTCTTCGATAAACTTCCAATCCTTCAACATTTGGCGGAAGCTGAACCCACAACAATGTACCGCCGGTGGGTACCGCCAATCGGGTTTCCGCAGGAAAGTGTTTTTGAATCGCAACAGCGGTTCTGATGATTTGCTTTTTGAGTGAATTCCTTAACCTCCGAAGATGTCGTTCGTAGGCACCGCTAGCCAGAAACGTTGATATAAGATATTGATCAAGGGTCGACGTCGATACGGTGGTCGCGGCTTTTAAATTTTGAATTCTCTCTTTGAAGCGCTTTCCCGGAAGCACCCAACCGATCCGCAAGCCCGGCGCTAATGTTTTTGAAAATGAAGAACATGTTATAACCAAGTCGTTGCGGTCAAAAGCTTTCAACGGCATTGGACGCTGCCTCTCAAAATACAGTTCCGAGCTGATGTCGTCTTCAATGACCGGCACCTCGTATTCATGGATCAATTCGACCAATCTCTTTTTGCGAGCATCCGGCATAATGGCACCCAGCGGGTTGTGAAAATTGGGGATAAACAGGCACGCCTTGATGCGGTTTGAGTTAAATATTATTTTCAGTTCATCTAAATCCACTCCGTACCGCGGATCCGTCGGGACCTCCAAGACCAGGAGCCCTAATTCTTTCATTAATTGCAGAAAACCAAAATTAGTAGGGGTCTCAATAGCGACGGTATCTCCCGGCTCCGTAATGGTTAGCAGTGATAGCGCCACCGCCTCCATACAGCCGTTGGTAATCACGACATCGTCAGGTGAAATTCCTTCCAAAACGCCAACCGTACGAAGCGCAATTTGCCGCCTGAGCTCGGGATACCCTTCCGAAAGCGAATACGATATCATCGATTTCAGTTCGTTATGAGAGATGTCTTTCAGGATTCGGTTAAAGTACTTAAATGGCAAAAGTTCGGTATCCGTCACCGTTGATCCCAGTGGAAGCATACGGGGGTTGCTGATGGCCGAGATAACCGAATTGATCATAGAGGATAATTTAACATGTTTAGGAGGGTAGGATAATTTCTTCAACCGCGGGACTTTTAACGTGTTTAAAGCAACAGGAGCTACATAATAGCCTGATTTCGGCCTTGCTTGCACCAACCCCATTGTCTCAAGCTCCATATAGGCCCGACAAATTGTGGAAATACTCAGATTGGATTGTCTGCTGAGTTTTCGAATTGAAGGAAGCCTTTCACCGGGATGATAGATCCCGTTCATAATCTTATACTCTATCTCTTCGACCAACTGTCTGTAACGGAAACTCTTTTTCATCTTTCCGATCTCTCCATTTGCTGAGGAGTTCATCAAATGCGCAAGAGCGATAAAACTAATTTTATTTCTCCAAATCAGATCTCAATATTATCCAAATCTGTCATGCATATTTTTCCAACTAATTGTATCTGTTTTTTATTACCACAACCGCTAATATGGCCGCAAACGAAAACGTCACTTAACGAGGGAGTTTTCACCTATTCAGCACCGGCGTGTCCGGGTTAGGAGGTACACCTGATGGCAACGAATGAAAAAAATCACGAAACCCATGTGGGTAGTTTTACCGTCAAAAGTGGTTTAGCCCAAATGCTCAAAGGTGGTGTAATTATGGACGTGGTATCTGTGGAACACGCCCTTATTGCAGAAGAAGCCGGGGCTGTGGCGGTGATGGCACTGGAACGGGTGCCGGCTGATATTCGGGAACAAGGTGGGGTGGCTCGCATGTCCGATCCGGCGTTAATTAAGGAAATTATGGATGCGGTAACTATACCGGTGATGGCTAAATGCCGAATTGGTCACTTTGTGGAAGCTCAAATTTTGGAGGCCATCGGTGTTGATTATATCGATGAAAGTGAGGTGCTGACGCCGGCTGACGAACGCCACCATATAGACAAACACCCCTTCACGGTACCATTTGTTTGCGGGTGCCGTAATCTCGGAGAGGCACTGCGACGTATCGGTGAAGGCGCCGCCATGATCCGCACAAAAGGAGAAGCCGGTACAGGGGATATTGTCGAAGCTGTGCGCCATGCCCGTGCCGTACTGGGGGAAATTCATAAATTACAGACAACGCCGGATGACGAACTAATGGCCTATGCCAAGGATATGGGGGCACCTTATGAGCTGGTCAAGCAGATCAAGAAACTGGGCAGCTTACCGGTGGTCAATTTTGCTGCTGGCGGTATTGCAACCCCGGCGGATGCAGCGATGATGATGCAAATTGGGGTCGATGGCGTTTTTGTTGGTTCCGGTATCTTCAAGTCAGGTGACCCGGCGCGCCGCGCAAAAGCGATAGTGCAGGCAACAACCCATTTCAAGGATCCCAAAATACTGGCAGAAATCAGCCAAAACCTCGGTGCTCCGATGGTCGGCATCAGTGTCGGTACGCTGAATGAAAACGAAATGCTTGCGGAGCGCGGATGGTAACGTAGTTTGATCCAATGTGAATAGGAATCCTTTCCCTCAGAAATTTGTGGGTTTTTTACATGTGAATATCTGGTTATCTCCAAAGTCCAAGTGACTTCTCTTGGAACAGGCGTCGACGATGTGACTTACTTGAGCTTTCAGGATGACCACGTTTGAATATTCTAAAGCCTGTGGAGGCGTAATGAAAATCGGTGTCTTGGCACTTCAGGGAGCCTTCATTGAGCACATTCATGTTCTGAAGAAGCTTGGAGCGGACGCTATCCCAATCCGTATGCCGGATGAACTGGACGCTTTGGATGGATTGATCATTCCCGGTGGTGAAAGCACCACCATCGGTAAGCTGGCGGTGATGTATAATTTTATCGAGCCCTTGCGCTGTTTTGCCCAAAAAAAACCGCTCTGGGGCACCTGCGCCGGCATGATTTTAATGGCCAAAAACATCGGCCGGGATCAACCCGTTCTGGATGTTATGGATATTGTTGTGGAACGTAATGCATTTGGCCGTCAGCAGCAGAGCTTTGAAGAAGATCTATATGTGAGTTGCCTGCAAAATGGAAAAACAATGCCCTTTCACGGAGTATTTATTCGATCTCCAAAGTTGCTCGAAGCAAGAGGGAAGGCCAACGTAGTTGCCAGATTGGCCGACGACACCCCGGTTGCGGCTATTGAAGGCCGATTGCTGGTCACATCATTTCATCCTGAATTAACCGACGACCCTCGATTTCACCTTTTTTTCGTAGGCCTGATAATGAATCCATCATGAACACTGAAAATCAAAATATCCAGCTTTACCTGGCACCCTTGAAGGGATTTACCGATCATATTTTCAGAAATACGTATACACGGTACTTTGATGGATTTGATGGCGCCGTCGCGCCGTTTATGTCTGCGCTGAAAACGATCCGGGCCAAGCCCGTTTATCTCAGAGATGTACTGCCGGAAAACAACTCGGCGATGCCCATTGAACCTCAGATCATCGGTAACAATCCAAACAATTTTGTCCCGCTATCCACGCAATTATTTGACATGGGCTATAAGACCGTAAACTGGAATCTGGGTTGTCCTTACCCAATGGTTGCCAAAAAGCAGCGCGGCTCCGGTTTGCTCCCATTTCCGGAAAAAATCGACATGTTTTTGAAAAAAACCGTGCCGGTCATTCCCAACCAACTGTCGATCAAATGCCGGCTGGGACTTAAGAAACCCGACGAAATCCTGAAACTCATACCGATTTTCAACCAATATCCGCTGAAGCAAATCATCATTCATCCACGAACCGGTAAACAGATGTATGGTGGTGAGCCGGATCTGGAAACTTTTGAGGAATGTCTCAATTTATCGAGGCATCCTGTAACATACAATGGAGATATCACGGATTTAAAAACTTTCCGAAATATTGCTGCTCGCTTTAACACAATCAACCATTGGATGATCGGGCGTGGAGCAATTGCCAATCCGTTTTTGCCGGCCATTCTCAAGGCCGGGGAAGATACATTTACCAACAAAGTGATCACATTCAAACAGTTTTACGACAACCTTTATGCAGAATACCACCGGGCACTTCAAGGCCCGGGGCATTTGCTTGAACGCATGAAAGGTTTTTGGACATATTTCTCACAATCATTTCAAGACGGGCATAAAATCCGAAAAAAGGTTCATCGAACCCATTTACACTCACGCTATCAGGAAATTGTTAAGCGATTTTTTGAAGAGGATGCAACGTGGTTGGATTGAATTTATTGGATTTACGGTATTTGTTAAGTTTATTGAATTCTTGGAGTTGGATGAGTTAGATGCCCGGAAAATATGAAATTTTCGAAAACCGGCCTGCCATTCAATCGCCGGATCTCAGATCTCCCCGGGAAAAGGAAAAGAATATGCCGATGGCACAGAGGCATGCAAAAATGATAAACGTAATCTTTACGCTTCTGACCAACAGGGGATAAAGATCCGGGGTTATCCGGGTGCGGCCGATAAAAAGTGCAATGACCAGGGTGGCAATTCCCATGCTGAGCATCTGACCCAGCAGGCGCATGGTTCCCACCGACCCCGAGGCGATACCGTAATACTTTTTAGCGACCGAGCTCATGATCGCATTCATGTTAGGTGATGAAAACAGGGCAAACCCGAATCCTAGAACCATCAGGCTGATGACAACGAATAAAAGCGTCGTGTGGTGGTTGACCAGCGCTAAAAGGATTAATCCCAGGGTTGTCAACGTCATGCCGAGCGATGCGATCACCCGCGGTTCAATATTATCGGAAAGCTTGCCGGCCAGGGGTGAAAACACTGCCATCACAATCGGCTGGGCAATCAATACCACGCCGGCTCCCTGGGGTGTCAGCCCTTTGATATACTGCAGGTAAAGACTTAACAAAAAGGCGACAGCAAAGGTGGCACTGTAATTTATCAGGGCCGCCAGGCAGGAAAAAGAAAAGGACCTATTTTCAATAAACAGCTTCACTTCAAAAACCGGATATCGCACCCGGGTCTCCCATTTGACAAAACCGGTCAATGCCATAAGGCCGGCCAGAATGATCCATATGCTCGCCAGGGCCGGGATTATCGTAATGCCGTACATAATGGACACAATCCCCAGACCATAGATCACTGATCCAGTAAGATCGAATTTATCACCCTCCGCCCCGGTCCACTCGCCTTTTAATTTTAAGAGCACAAGTACAATGATGCATAGTCCCAGCGGGATATTCACCAGAAATATGCTCCTCCAGGAAAAATGTTGGGTCAACCACCCGCCGAAAAACGGCCCGCAGGAAAGGCCGATATAAACGGCGGCCACGGCTATTCCCAACACCTTGCCGCGCTCCCGGGGCGGATAAACCGACGTCAAAATCGCAATGCTGGTGGCAAAGACCATGGCCCCACCGACACCCTGAAAAATCCGGAAGACAATCAGCATGGGCACCGAAACAGAAACAGCGGCCAGTAATGAGGTAACCGTGACAATAATCTGGCCGGCTATAAAAATTTTTTTACGGCCATGAATATCCGCCAACTTCCCAAAGGGCACCAGAGAAACCGAAGCCGCCAGAAGATAGGATGTCGCCACCCAGCTTAACAACACCGCATCAGTTTCAAATTCATTTCCGATAGCCGGCAACGCGATATTGACCGATGAGATCATAAACGGCGTTAGAAAAGAGCTGATGGACGCAATAATTAGGGCCGATAATTTGGCAGCGTTATCGTTCATCAAAAGATACTATATGCTGAGGAAGAAGCTGAGATCCGGAAAAGGATAATTCCGCTAAGAGATAAGAAACTCGAGATTATTAAAAATCAATCTACACAACATGTTGAATAATGTCAATGATACTAAATTAAAGATAAGCACCTATAGACAGTAATAACGTAACACGAGCTAGGATTTGAATTCTTGCAATTTTTTACTTTGATCTTATTTAATTGGGGTAGTATCAATTCTGAATCGATATCTAAAGAACTATAGGTTACGAAAGTTAAAACATGCTGCGCTCGCTGGCCTCTAAAATACCCATGAAAATTTCCGTTCCGTTGCTGTTGGCTGCTCCTGTGTTTATCGCCGTCGTGGTTGTGTCAATGATTGCATACAACGAGGCCAAATCCACAGCAAAAGATTTAATTGAGCAAAACCTGGCTCGGATTCATGATCACATCGAAGAACGCCTCAAAGATCTATTGAATTTGCCCAACCGGATACAACAGGTGAATGCCAGTCTGATCCGGGAAGATAAGCTCAATTTAAAAGATTTACGTTCCTGGCGACAGATATTGTTCGATCAGGCAGGGGCATTCAAAGGGCTCAGCAGTATTGCTTGGGGTGGATCTGATGGCCGCAGTGTGAGAATCGCACGCTTCCCTGAAGAATACGGTTACGAATTCGCTATCAGAGATGAATTCACGGGAAGTAATCTTGATGAGTACTTTCTTGATGCTTATGGCCGCACCGAAAAAACGCCAAGAGACTCATACCCGTACGACCCTCGCAGCCAGCCCTGGTATAAAGCCGCCTTAATGGCTGAAAAACCGACCTGGACGGAACCCTATGCCAAAGAGCACGGTGATGCAATCCACGTAAATCTGGCCCTGGGCTATGTCCAGCCATTCCATGACAGTAATGGGAATATTATAGGTGTCATGAATGCTGAAATGACCTTAAATGACATTTCATTCTTTCTTGAAACGCTCAGTGTCGGCAGAACCGGCAAAGCGTTTTTAATCGATCATCGAGGTCGCCTAATTGCCACATCTACCGGTGTTCCTGTGACGGATGCCAAGTATTACCCTATACGTGCAGCCGAATCTTACGACAGAGAAATCGCGGCGGCGGCCAAACACATAGAAAACGCATTTGGATCTTTTAACAATATCGAGGCACGCTATCAGCTCAGTCTGAGAATCATGAGCACGCCTTATCTTTTAATGATTTCTCCTTCTGAACACGAGACTGGACTGAGATGGATAATTGCAACTCTGGTTCCTGAGAGCGATTTTATGGTACAAATTAAAACAGGTCGACAACGCAGCATTAAAATCGGCATTATTGCCGTTATCATCACGTTATGTTTCGGCATTATCTTTGCGGCGATTTCTCTCTGGCCGATGCTGGATTTGGTCAAACACGTCCAGAGAATTGGTAAAGGCATACTAGATCAAGAATTGAAACTCGAATATTCTACCGAGTTCGTGCAGCTTTCAAAAGAGATCAACTCCATGACTGCGGGACTGAGAGACCGCATGCGCCTCCGCGACTCACTTGCTCTGGCCCAAGAAGTTCAGCAAAACCTGCTGCCATCAGATACACCAAATATTGATGGTTTAGACATTGCCGGTCACGCCATTTATTGTGACGAAACCGGCGGGGACTACTTTGACTTTTTGGAGATCAACGGACTGCCAAAAACTACGGCTGCCATTACGGTCGGCGATGTAGTGGGGCATGGGGTGGCGGCCGCCATGCTCATGGCTACGGCCCGAGGTATTTTGCGCAGCCGCTGCCGGCAACCGGGATCTCTGGCTGACCTGCTTACCCACTTGAATGACATGTTGGTGAAAGACACCGGCGAAGATCGCTTTATGACCATGCTGTTAATGACAGTGGATGCAAATCTCAAGGAGATGCGGTGGGCCGCTGCCGGTCATGAAGCACCGCTCGTATACGATCAAACTGAAAAGCGGTTCATTGAATTAAAAAGCAGCAGCATGTCATTAGGTCTGAAAAAAGATGTGGTTTATGAAGAACACCGTTTCATGGAAGTAAAGCAGGGTCAAATCTTCATGGCGTTAACCGATGGTTTGCCGGAAACATTTAACAAGAGCGGTGAAATGTTCGGCATGCAACGGGTTCAGAACGTAATCCAACAATATGCCCATCTGTCAGCGACTGAACTCTGCCAACAGATAAACACAGAAGTATCACGTTTCCGAGGTGATGCGAGTGCCCAGGACGATCTAACATTTGTCCTGATAAAGGTGCTCTGAATAATTCACTGATTTCAATAGAAAAGCCACATAAACGGAGTGTTTATGTGGCTTTTTTGCTTTGGGTCACGATCAAAACCGACGTCCGCACCAAATTCAGTGAGTAATACTAATTTGGTACGGACGTTTTTGTTTCGAACCGAAGTCACTGCACATCACGCAATCTTGATAACAACGAAACCGGCATTGGATCTTTTCACGAGCAGTTGTATGGACTTGCCTGATTTTTCTTTTTTCAGCTCAGATGTTAAATCACTTACCGACTTGACCGGTTTACGATTGATCTCTTTCACCAGGTCGCCCTGTTGAATACCGGCGCGATCGGCCTTGCTTCCGGATTTGACGGATAAAACCAGAACTCCGGATTCATTTTCCGCATAACCGAATCGGCGGGCAAGCTCCGGGGTTAACTCGGCCGCCTGCAGCCCAAATTCCTCATTGTTTTCGAGTTGCCGCCGGGCTACTTGATCCGAGTCATCACGCTTTGCAATCAGAGCCTGAACCGTTTTTTCCTTGCCGTTCCTCAGTACGGTAATATCAACTTCTTTTCCCACTGGAACTCCGGCAATCGTGCTTGAAAGTTCTCGGCTTGATGCAACCGATGTGTCGCCCACCGCAACGATGACATCATTGGTCTTGATTCCAGCTATGTCGGCCGGATCACCATCAAAAACCTGGGTAACCAATACCCCTTTTTTTTCTTTCAGTCCGTAATATTCTGCCAGTTCAGGAGTCAAATCCTGTATGGCCACTCCCAGCCAGCCACGAGTAACAGCGCCGTCTTTTTTGAGCTGAGCAACAATTCCCTGGGCCAGATTGACGGGAATGGCAAACCCGATCCCCTGTCCCTGAGCAATTATAGCCGTATTAATGCCGACCACTTCGCCGTTCAAATTAAGCAGGGGTCCGCCGCTGTTCCCGGGGTTAATGGATGCATCGGTTTGGATGAAATCATCGTATGGCCCGGAACCGATGGTGCGGCCTTTAGCGCTGACGATTCCGGCTGTGACGGTTTGTTCCAACCCGAAGGGACTACCGATGGCGACCACCCAGTTTCCGATCTCTAAATCATCGGAGTTGCCCATTTTCAGCGGAGCCAAATTGCGGGATGCTTTAATTTTGATGAGCGCCAGGTCCGTTTTAGGATCGCGTCCGACGACCTTGGCGTCATATTCTTTTCCGTTGGAAAGTTTGACTTTGATTTCATCGGCGTTTTCGATCACATGGTTGTTTGTTACAATGTAACCATCCCGGTCGACAATGAAGCCCGATCCTAAGCTGCTCTGCTTAAACTCCCGATCTGGATTGTTTTCAAAAGGCCCAAAAAAATCGCGGAACGGATCATTTTCACCAAATGGTTGTCTTTGACCAAACGGGTTGCCGAAAAAATGGCGAAAAACCGGACCGCCGTCCTTAATCTTCTTTACGGTGCGAATGTTTACTACCCCCGGTTGGGCTTGCTTGGCCAGTTCACTGAAATTCCCGGGAACCATCTGAATCCTGGAGTCTGATGGCGTGGGAGCTTTGGCAGCCGTTTCGTTGCTAAATCCATAGCCCCAAATCAGCCCGGTTAGTGTGACCACTGCAATTGCGAATGTTAGTTTTTTCTTTAGAATTGATTTCATGTGTCACCTCCCAAAAAATTAGAAATGATTATTCAGCAAAAACTTTGTGTCCATAAGATAAACGAGAAAATTAACCGGGAGATGACCGCAAAATGATTAAAATGTTAAGTTCAAAATCAGTAATTCTGGTTTCGAAGCAACACCTCCAAATTTCTTCCTAAGACTTCCTTATATTCAAGGACGTCTAGCTGCTTCAGTTTTTCAATCGTGCCCTTGGTCATGCGATTTTCAGGTGTTCCCCGGAGAATACAATCGGTTTCGTCCTCAAAAAATATCGGGCCCTCCTCAAAATGGCGTTTCATATCTCTGTTCATAGGGCAGGCTTTCTGACAGTACATGCAACCGACGAGGCTGTTGTGCCACGAAGGACGGATCCATACAGGAAACGTTCCCCGTCTTTCGTTATAAAACGTGAGGCATCGTTCCCCATGAAGCAGAAAGCGGTCAGTGTCGATCGCATCGGTGGGGCAGGCTTTCCTGCAGGCGCTGCAATCATTGCAAGGTTCCATGATGACATGTTCTTGCCAGGAGTCATGCAGATAGGGAAGATCTGAAATGAATGCCGCCAATCGATAAAAGCTTCCCAGGCCTTCAATATATGTGATATTGTTTTTGCCATACATCGCCAGCCCGCAACGAACGGCCAAGAGCTTTAAGGGCAAATGCACCTTTGTAATTTGATATCCTTTCGAAATGATTTGCTGCTCAAGAAGACGATATATTTGCCTGTCGGTCTCATAGCTGTAAGTTGGCGGAACAACAAATGAATATGAATTACCTGGCCGCCTGAAGGTAACGCGTTTCTGAGGTTGCGTGGCCGCCGCAACAATCAGTGATTTGGCTCCCGCAAAGCGTTTTAGAATTTCGAAATCAAATCCTGTCAGTTCTTCACTGTAAAAGTCCGTATCAAATAGACCACGTCGATATTGGGTTTCGATTTCCTGCTGTAGTTCGGAAATATGTTCAGCGGATATGATTCTTGCGTGGTAGCCCTTTTTTTCTAAGTGCTGCAACACTATCGAAGATACATTGTCTGTTTTCATAATTGGGCTCCTTTTGATGCGATCTGGTTTTGAAGGCTAGGCTTATCTACAAAGCCTACGAGACGTATCTTGCAATCAGCGTTGGTGGTGCCCGCTTGGTGGATGGGTGGTTGACTGAGGACAACACTAAAGAGCGTTGCATCAAAACGCACGACATCTTTCCATCAGACCTTAACGAGGGCTTTTAGGAAGCGCAACGGTAAAAGTACTTCCCTGATCCGGAATGCTTGACACGGTAATATCACCTCCATGAGCCGTTGCGATGGCCTTAGCCAGGCTGAGTCCTAATCCGCTACCGCCTTGAGATCGACTCGGATCGCAGCGATAAAAGCGTTCGAAAATGTGCGGTAGATCTTTGTCGGATATACCGATGCCGGTATCTTTTACAATCAATTGGAAGGTTTGTTCCTTTTTTGAATCAATAATCACTTCGATTTGGCCGCCGGCTGGTGTATACTTAATGGCATTGTCGAGCAAATTGGCAGTCATTCTTTGTAGCATGCGGATGTCGCCATGTATAGTACTGGAATCATGTGCATCGCAAACAAGGTTCAATCCCTTGTCTTCCGCCGAGGAATGAAAAAGATCGCAGGCATCTCTTACCACCTGGGATATATTCACCGCTTTGCTTTCAAAGTGATCGACTCCGGCTTCGCTTTTGGAAATGATCAACATCGTGTTGATCATGTCGAGGAGCCGATCGCATTCTTCAATTGTGCTGCCTGCCATGTTTTTGTATTCATTTAAGGACGAGCCGGTTGTTAATGAAACTTCGGCAATCCCACGAATTCGAGTAATCGGGCTTTTTAAGTCGTGGGCAATATTATCGCTCATCTCTTTGATTTCCTTCACCAATGTCTGAATGCGGTCCAGCATCTGATTAAACGTTATCGCCAACTGATCGATTTCATCCGCCCTCTTTTTGACCGGAACCCGCTCATCAAAACTGCCGCCCGCTATACGGCGGGCGGTCTGGGTAACTGTTTCGATACCGGCAAGGGCTCTGCGGGCCATAAACCACCCGACAATTACAGCTAAAACAAACAACACCGCCATGGTTGTTACAAATATTTTTTGAAAGGCCTCGATAATACGCGTGTGGCTTTCCATGGACCTCCCCAATTGTAAAATCATACCGGGGCCGATAACGGCATATAAGATGCGCACCTTATGTTCACGATCCGGTATGCTGATTGTGTCGAAGACCGGCCTATCATCGTCTACCAGCCGATTGATTGCTTCACGGTTAATACCGATATCGCGCCAGTAGGACATATTTGAAGACGAAAAAATCTGGCCGGTAATGGATAAAAGACGAAAGAAAATTTTCCTCTCTCCGGCTGCCTGGGCTTGAAGAAATGCCTGCTGCTTGAGCGCTTCAGTGCCTTTTACCGACAGGATGGACGTGAACGTCCGGACTTCACCGGAAAGATCTTGATCAATTTGCTGACGAATAACAGAAGTAATTAATAAGTAAAAAAAGAAAAACGCCATACAGGCTGACAGCATAAACACACCTGCATACCAAAGGGTTAAGCGAAACGCCAGGGTGTGGCGAATATCAATCAGTTTCTTCTTTAAAGACATAGCCCACTCCGCGCACGGTGTGTATAAGCCTAGTTGGAAAACGTTTATCGAGTTTCTCTCTCAGTTTATAAATTCTGGATTCCACGACATTAGTTTGAGGATCGAAATAGTAATCCCAGACATGCTCCATGATCATAGTCTTTGACACGACTCTTCCGGCGTTTCGCATCAAATATTCCAGCAGTGAAAACTCCAGCGGCTGGAGATCGATCTTATTCCCGGCACGCACCACTTCGCGGCTTATTAAATTCATAGTAACATTGGCGACCGTCAGTTTGGTAGGTTCGGATTGTCCGCTGCTGCGTCGTATCAGCGCTTGGATCCGTGCCAGCAGTTCGGAAAAAGCAAATGGTTTAGTCAAGTAATCATCTCCGCCGGTTTGCAAACCTCTAACACGATCATCGACAGAGCTCTTGGCGCTTAGGATTATCACCGGTGTTTTGATGTTTTCCCGCCGCATTTCTTCAATCAGCCTCAGACCGTTCTTTTTGGGAATCATAATATCGATGATGGCAGCGTCATAGGGTTCAGTGACGGCAAGGTGAAGACCATTCTCACCATCGGCAGCGTGATCCACGGCAAAACCTTCGGCTTTCAGTCCTTTGAGAATGAAAGATGCAATTTTACTATCGTCTTCTACAAGCAAAATTCTCATTGGTGATCCTGCCTAAAAAACAGAATTAGACAAATTCTGTTGGCGAATGCAAACGGGAGGCAATCGCCACCCACTGATGTTTAGTGCATATCTCGAGAATTTCAAATCCGATGTTTTTCATGCGAGTAAGAACTAATTTTTCATTTTTTCCAAGAATTCCCGAACAAATAAAAACTGATTTGTCGCAGAGAACCTTCTCAATACTTTCCAGGAGATTGCAGATCACTTGAGTCAGGATGTTGGCAACTACCAAATCAAATTTTTTGTTTATGCCCTCAATCAGATTGCCCTGTTTTACTGAATAACTGTGTGGTGCAATTCCATTGAATCGGAGATTATTCGATGCGATTTCTACTGCCAACTCATCTTTATCAACTCCGCAAACGAAACTGGCGCCTAATTTTGCGGCGGCAATCATCAAAATCCCGCTGCCGGTTCCGATGTCTAATACCGAATCTCCTTTATGAAGGAAAGTTTCAATCAAATTTACGCAAAGTGACGTCGTTGGATGCGTCCCGGTGCCGAACGCCATACCCGGATCCAATTCCAGCACAATATCGCCGAAATCGGCATCGTATTCTCGCCAGGTGGGTTTTACGACAATTCTATGCCCAATTTTCTGAGGTTCAAAAAACTCTTTCCAAAATTCGGCCCAATCCTCCTCATCCAGTTCTTTGTAACTGATTCGACAAAAAAAATCGAACTTCTCCTTTAATACAGCCAGTCTTTTTTCAATAGCTTCACAGCGATCTTCTGCCTGACAATCTTTTGGATAATAACCTATGATCGCATGCTGGGTTGGACGCCCGATTGTATCTTCCGACCAGCCTTCGTCCGGTTCGAGATCGGGATCTTCGACGACCACTCCCTGCAGGTCGAGATCGTAAAAAACATCGGATATCAGATCGGAAGTGAGCTCTTTTTCCGGATGATCAAAAACGACTTTTGCTTCTATCCATTTCATTTACATTTACCGCACGGCCCAATGTTCGTTTAGAAAACAATCGCTCTGGTGGTTAATCGAAAAATTTATCCTTGGGAGGGTTGAAATAGCCGTGTTTTAGTTTCGGGAATTGCTTACGTAACTTTTCAATAAGATTCCCCATCCCGATCGGTTCGCCTTGTTGGGTCGCACCATTTATCAGTTTCCAATAGCGTAGAGGATCAAAATTGAGATTACGCCACTGTATCATATGAATCGGGTAGTTTTTTAATAAGCGAATCAAAGCGTTTAATTCCTGCGGTGTATCGGTAACCCCCGGGCAATTCAAATAATTGATGGCAACATGTCTATTCCGCTCCAGAGCAATCCCGATGCTTTTTAATACATCATCAAACGTATACCCTTTGGGGCGAAAATACAGATCATAGAGGTCTTTACGAACACTGTTCATACTGATGCGGATACTGTCCAGTCCGGCGTCAAAAAGGGTTTTGAGCTGTTCAGGCAAACTGCCGTTGGTATTAACGTTAATTGTTCCTTTTTGGGTTTGTGAGCGAATTTGTCGTATGGCCGGTTCAATCACGTCGACGGTCAATAATGGGTCGCCTTCGCATCCTTGTCCAAAACTGACAACGCTCTTCTTAACCCGTCCGATATGCATCAAGGCTACCTCGGCTATTTCAGTCGGCGATGGCTCAAAGGCAATGCGATCCTGGCTGTGGGGGACACCTGTATTTTGCTGTAGCGACAAACATCCCAGACAGCGGGCATTGCAGGTTTTAGCTGTCGGCAAGGGTGCTTCATAGCGCCCTAAAAAAAAATTTTTTCCTGCCGGACACCCGTATTTCAAAGCGCATCTCTCTAAATGCCTTCTTAGCCGATTGTGGGGCATTATCTTGCGCATTTGTTTCACACCGGCCACCACGTCTTCACGTTTCATACGCCGGAGATCCTGGCGCGGTTCGGGATCCACCAGAATAACCGCTGATTTAAACTTCCCTTGAAACCATCCTACAGCCCCGTAGGAAAATAAGGGCAAACGCCCGGCATTCTCACACTCGCGGTAAGCACTTATGTGGGCAATTACATAGCCCGGCGAGTTAAAGGCGGCAATTGGGAAGATGGACTCATGTGGTGAATAAGGATTTTTTTTCAGGGTTTCGAATTTACCTGTCTGTAGATTGAATACTATAGGACGGCGGTCCGGCAAAAACATTAACTCACTGCCATACGGCATATTACGTGTATTATCCGCATGTAATCTGCAGAGGTAATTGCCAGACATACCGACAGCCGCATATCCTTCCAGCTCAAATATTTCACCATTTTGATTGGCAACCACAGCGGTAACCCATGTGTTCGTTTTAGTTGCCGGTTTGTTAAATCTCATTTCATTTTGACCTAAATCAATTGCATGGAAATTCTTAACTATCTAAATCCCATTATCGGCTTTGGCAGTGAAACGCCGTTCAATCAGGAAACTATTCAGCTTCACAAAGGTGACAGATTAATTTGTATGCGGACGGACTTTTGGAGAGCCGTAACGCAGCAGCCGTCGTACTTAATCAGGAATAAACATTACACAGCGTGAACTCCTTCCGTCCACTTTTAAAACAAACGATGTAGGCAGCTTCACGTGGGCAACAAACGCCGTTTTTTTAATCACTGGAAGCGATGTCAGCCAGGTCCAATCCAAAAATTCTTCCGTGTTGTCTGAAACAGTGACATAGTTGATGCCAAGCGTCGTGATATTGTGGAAAAAGTGAGACCCCTGAGATGGATCCGCCCTCAGTTCCGGTGACGATGTTTCTATTATGGCACCGACTCCACAAATTTCCGTCCAACTAACCGGAATCCCCAGCCAGCGATCGGCTGATCCCCATCTTCCCGGACCGATAAGTAAATATTTTCTTCCATCTTTTAGCAGTCCGGCATTCAACTCACCGATCTCACGTGCAACATCCAACGTTCGGCTGGGATCGAAGCCATCCGGCATCACATAAAGAATGTCGGCAATATCACGTTTTTCCGCATTGCCAAGGGCATGATTCGAGCGGCAGAATGCCCGGGCAATATCGCTTTCGTTTATTTCAACCTGACCGAGCTCCGCTCTGGCCGTCATGGGGCGGAGCTGTAAAAAGGCGAATTCCGTTTTGCGCGCCCCATCCTGAGGCCAGTTGACGGAGAACTCAAGTTCTACAGGGCAACCCATTCCTTCCTGCCCCATTTTCAATGTCTCGGAAAGTAGATCGGCCAGTGGAAATAAATCAAATTTAAGAACTTGAGAAAACGTGAGAATCTTGTAGCCCTCAATGGCAGCCGTGTCCCGGATACGATGATCTTCCGGGATGTAGGTACTCGCCAGCAATTTTATCGGCGGTTCATGGACGGCATCGTCGATTTCACGCTTCTCGAGATTGGCATCTTCAGTGATGCCAGGTTCATGATGCCCACCGCCTAATTTCAATGAATAAAAAAACCGTTGGGAATTTTCAAGAATGTCTTCGACGGTTGTTCTCTGGGGCAAAATTTGAGGATATCTCGGAGAAAAGCGCAGAGCCTTTTCTCCCTCCATCACGGTTTTTCCCAATCCAAGAGCGATCGTAGCAATTCCCTCTTCGGGCCTCATTTTGGAAAACGGATAGTAATTATAAGACTGCGCCACACCTGAAATGGCCGGGTAGAAATGATCACCGTAACGCTCGCCGACCAGCTGTTGAACAATAACCGCCATCTTCTCTTCTTCGGTGCGTTGACCAACCCGTTTTGAAAACGATTTGGGCCCCTCAAAATACGTTGATGCGTATACCAGCTTGATGGCATTGACCAATTGTTCCAACCTTTTCTCAAGATCCGGATCATCATTGGGAAGCATATAGGTCCGGTAAAGACCGGCATAGGCCCGAAATTGCGCATCCTCCAACAAACTTGAAGAACGAATGGCCAGTGGATATTTGATCCTTTCAAGATAGGCTTTGAGGGCATTTGAAATCCATTGCGGAAAGGTCGCTTCTCGAAACGCATTTGCAATGTCCTCGTCCGGAGCTTCCGATTTAGAATGCCCTCGTAAATTATTTTCCTCCACAAACGTGTCAAATCCTTCAGTGGTAATGACCAGTGCTTGGGGAACAAAAATGTTTACATCTTCAAAATTCTTATGCATGCTCGGCAGCCGCTGAAGTAAATTGGATACAAAAGCAAGCCCGCGCGCCTTTCCACCTAAAGAGCCCTTGCCGATCTTGAAAAATTCCGTATCCAAATCGAATTCACTGGTTTCAAAGTTTACCACCACCCCTTTCTGCCGTCGGCTGCGCCGGGCATGGATGAGAGAGATCAGGTACTGCCGATGGTTTTCCACGCTGGAAAAATCGTTCCCTCTTATAGGCCGCACCTTTGAGGCCAGAACGATTTCCGTACGTGCAAAAAACCACCTGGAAAAATCGTTGCGGCTGCTGTGATATACAAATGAATCTTCAGGGATGGTATGAAGATGGTCTTCAAGTGCCCGCATGCTCGACGCACGGGCAATTTCTTGGCCATCCGGTTTGCGGAAGATGAATTCACCGAATCCAAGCTGATCCAAAAAGAAAGACCGTACTTCGGCAATCAGCGACGGTGAATTTTTGTCGACAAACGACGCAGGGATTAGCGACGCTTTGGTGGCATTTGCCGGCTCAGAGCTGGTTAGCAGCAGTGGTATATCGAACCGTTCTTTTTTAATTCTGGAAAGGAAGGCGACGCCGGCATTTTGGTCCAACTTGCCGTTTCGCGGAAACCGCACGTCGGAAATCACGCCTAAAATATAGCGCTGATAGGTATCATACAGGTCGAGCGCCTCTTCATAATTTCTGGCCACAAGAATCTTCGGCCGGGCACGCATGGTCAAAAGACGGTGTTCTTCATTAAGTCCCTCTTCGAGAACTGCCTGGGTTTGACTGACCAACTCTCTGTACAAAACCGGCAGCAAGGTGGAAATATAAACCGGGGAATCTTCCACAAACAGAATCACCCGGATACCCCCAGATTGCGTGTCATTGGCCACATTCATGCGATCTTCGGCGCTTTTTACCAAGGCCACCAGAATGTCGGTATTCCCTGCCCATATAAATGTACGATCAATTCCGGGAGGCTGCATAAATACCCGGCTTGATTCCGCGGAAGGTAACGCACTATGGCTGAGCAGAATCACCGGCAAATCGGGATCTCTTTTTTTAATTTCCGGACCCAATACAAACGCATCCATATCCGCCAAATGTAGCATGGTAATAACCAGGTCAAAGCTTTTTTTTTCGATGGCTGCGAGCGCTTCCTCAGCGGTGGAAACCCAGGTGAAACGGGGCGGGTTGCTGAGATTTAATCCCCGGTATTCATGAATAATTCTTTCAGAAAGGCGGCAGTCCTCTTCCATGATCCACGCATCATATGGTGTGGACACTAAAAGAATGTCCCGAACTTTCGTGGCCATTAGTTCATGAAACTTTTTAAAGCGCGGGTCAAAGTCTTCAGCAAAACTGTCGATGGGCAAGGTCATATGAATTTATCCTTTACCTAAACTGATCGGTTCTGGGTTCAAAGGATACAACTATTTGAAACTGCGTACTATAATTATCAAGATCCATAATACCCGAATTCACCCATTGGGTGAAAAGGCTTCAGAAAAACAATGAAGACAGAATCCCTTGGATAATAGCTGGTTGGTAGTTTTTCAACCCGGAACGTTGAACCCTAAACCACTTAACCTTGGCTTTAGTAAGTTAACGACCATGATTGTTTCTAATTAAAACCACAACTGAGGTAAAATCTCAATGATATTGATTAATATCATTTTTTTGATAATAAACTATCAAACTCTCAATTACTGGAAATTACGACACTAGTTCGGAAAACAAAGAAAGGATAATTCAATTGGACATCTGGATGACGTTGCAAAAAGCCCTGGACTTGTATCCGGATAAAGAGGCGGTTAGGGACGGTAACCGCTCGTTTACGTACAGTCAAATTGGAGCGCGCGTGATGGCTATTGCGCGATTTTTCCAGGCTCAAGGACTTCAGCCTGCAGATCGTATTTCCATCCTGGAGGTCAATTCCCATTCGTTTTTGGAGACCTATTACGCTGCCGCAGGTATGGGTGCAATTCTAAATCCTATAAACTACCGTCTAGCACCGAATGAAATGGCGTTTATTTTGAGAGATGCCGGTTCGCGCTGGCTGGTGACCGGCGCTCAGTTTGCCTCCCAGGTGAACGGAATTTTAAGAGAAGATACACCTCTGGAGGGTATTCTTTGGATTGGCGATCCCGGGCTTCCGCCTTCAGATATCCCCTATCGTGATTATGAAGATGTCGTCCGCAACTACACCGGTTCTTTTGACTCCGACAGAAGAGGTGAAGACCAGGTCGCCCATCTTTACTACACCAGCGGCACCACCGGACGTCCAAAAGGTGTCATGCTCAGCCACAAAAACGTATGCCTGCATGCGCTGGGCACCATTGCTGAGTTGAAGCTTGTGGATACCGATATCTGGGCCCATATTGCTCCTATGTTTCATCTTGCGGATGCCTGGGCCACGTTTGCCATCACCTGGGTTGGTGCCCGTCATGTTATGGTGGAGCAATTTGATGCCGAGGCAGTCATGGCAACCATAGAGAGAGAACGCGTTACGTTGAGTAATTTGATCCCAACTATGCTCAATCTAATGATTAAACACCCTAAAGTAGGAGAATATGATTTTTCAAGCCTTCGCGTAATACTGAGCGGAGGAGCTCCTATCGCACCGGAAGTTGTAAAACGCATTACCGAAGTCTTCGGTTGCGATTATATTCAGACATACGGCATGACCGAAACCAGCCCCTATTTGACCTTCAGTATTCTAAAACAACACCTGCAGGATCTATCTCCAAAAGATCAGCTTAGATACAAATCCAAAACCGGCCGCCCGTTTATCGGTGTGGACCTCAAAGTGGTGGATGAAAGCGGGAATCCCGTCATACCTGACGAAAAGCAGGTCGGCGAAATTTGGGTGCGCGGTGACACCGTCACCCCGGGTTATTGGAATCAGCCGGATGAGACTCAGCGGGCGTTTTCAAACGGATGGCTGCGCACCGGGGATCTCGCCGTTGTCGATGATGAAGGATATGTGAATATCGTCGACCGCAAAAAGGATATGATCGTCACGGGCGGAGAGAATGTTTATTCCACGGAGGTTGAAAATGTGCTCTACATGCACCCCAAGGTATTCGAGGCCGCGGTTTTCGGTGTGCCGGATGAAAAGTGGGGCGAAGCGGTGATGGCTGCGGTTGTTCTCAAAGATAATGAATCCGCAACGCAAGAAGAAATTATCCAATTTTGCAAGCAACATCAGGCGTCTTATAAAGCACCAAAATCCGTTGTTTTTTTGGACGAGCTACCCAAAACCGGATCCGGAAAAATAACCAAGAACGTGTTGCGGACGCCCTACTGGAAAAAATGATAATTTTTAGTATTTCAATAAAATTTTTATAGTTTATTGAGGATTTCAGAAATAAATTAAAAAATTATTGACAATTCCAACAAATATTTTTATCAAAAGAAACTCGTTAATGCCGCAAGTCAAGGAGGTCTCCCAATGGGCTCAGAGCAGTGGACGATTTACAATCCTGCCGGCAGTAAACGCGTCATTGTCACCAAGGAATTACCAGGACAACAATGGCTGGAAATTCTAACCCAAGCCGGGTGCAAGGTTGAAGTCTGCACCTCCACTGCTGTCTCAAGCGTTGATGAGATAAAAGCGGTCATGGGCAATCAGTGTGACGGCGCCATCGGCCAATTGACAGAGGATTGGGGAGATGAACTTTTCGCCGCCCTCAAAGCAGCCGGAGGCACAGCCTACAGTAATTATGCGGTAGGCTTTAACAACATCGATTTAGATGCTGCCATCAAACACGGAATTCCTGTGGGCAACACCCCTGGGGTTTTGACCGAAACTACGGCTGAGATGGCAGTGACATTGACCTTTGCAGCAGCCCGTCGCACTGGCGAGGCCGAAAGATTTTTGCGTGCGGGGAAATACCGGGGATGGTTACCGACCCTTTTTTTGGGTGAACTGTTATGGCGTAAAACCGCAGGCGTGGTGGGAGCCGGACGTATCGGTGCGGCTTACGCCCGTATGATGGTCGAAGGCCACAAAATGAATCTAATTTATTACGATCTTTATCAAAACAATTCCCTGGAACGGTATATCGCGGCATACTCTGATTTTCTCACCGCCCAGGGAGAAGCACCGGTATTCTGTAAGCGTGCCGATACCATCGATGACGTGCTCAAGGAAGCAGATTGTGTCAGTATCCATACGATTCTCGATGACACCACCCACCATTTAATCAACGCCGAACGCTTGGCAATGATGAAAGAAAATGCGATTTTAATCAACACGAGCCGCGGTCCGGTAATCGACGAGAGCGCTTTGGTAACCCACTGCAGGAAGCATCCGACCTTTAGAGCCGGATTGGACGTTTTTGAAGATGAGCCGGAACTGAAACCAGGATTGGCGCAGCTCGACAATGTTGTCATTGTGCCCCATATTGCTTCAGCAACCAGCTGGACGCGACAGGGAATGGCCACCCTTGCAGCCAGCAATGTCGCCGGCTTATTAATGGGATATCCGGCCTGGAATAAACCGGATATTACACCGTTTCTAGAAGGTGATTCACCGCACGCCGCACCCAGTATTCTTAACGCCGAGGCGTTGAATATTCCCATAATTGATGATTGAATTTCATTAAATGCTTAGGAAAAAAACCATGAAGATCGCCGATCGTATTGCTCGTCTAGGTACGGAAACGGCCTTTGCCGTTTCGGCCGAGGCTGCCGCTTTTGCAGCTAAAGGCAATAAGATGTATCCCTTTCACCTGGGAGACATGGATCTCAAAACGCCTTCCAACGTTATGGAGGCGGCTATCAAAGCCATGAAAGAAGGCAAGACCGGCTATTGCCCCAATGCTGGAATACCCCAGTTGAGAGAAATCCTGGCCGATGACGTCAGCGCGTCCCACGGGCTTTATTACACCATGGAAAATGTGGCTATCCAGCCGGGCGGCAAACCCAGCATCAGCAAATTCTTTTTGACCTTGATGAATCCTGGAGACGAAGTGCTTTACCCGAATCCAGGCTATCCGATTTACGAGTCGCAGATCGAATTTCACGGTGGAGTCGCAGTCCCCTATAGCTACGTTGAAGGAAAGGATAAATTCGATATCGACATGGACATGATTGAGCGCCAGATCACCCCACGCACGAGATTGCTGGTGCTCAACGATCTGCAAAATCCTACGGGAGCTGAATGCTCCATGGCAGAGTTTGAAAAACTTGCCGACCTGGTGCTCCAACATGATCTTTACGTGCTGTGTGATGAAGCCTACTTCGACATCCGGTATGAAGGCAAAAGCATGT
>Ga0209536_100001803_pt1 | contig 35173 bp, 30 predicted proteins | sample DeeMarSeWOR28_12_FD_187461 | JGI IMG/M metagenome (GOLD analysis project Ga0209536, IMG submission 187461) | Marine sediment microbial communities from White Oak River estuary, North Carolina - WOR-2-8_12 (SPAdes) (version 2) | ecosystem: Environmental > Aquatic > Marine > Intertidal zone >...
CGCGCGAGCGGGCATTTGCCGAACTAACCATAGCGGTGAACGGGAGTACGAGTGTGGAGCGAGCGCATGAGGTTGCCGATGCCGTTGAAGGACACTTGCGCCTGCATCTCCGGCTGCACGAGATCATAGTGCACGTCGAACCATGTTGAGCAGTCCTCGTCCCCGCCCGCGCCCACTGCGTCAGCAATCGCTACGACAGGAGTATGAGGAGTTCGTACTCCAACGGATCGAGGAGTACAAAGAACAGCTGTCGCGCACCGAACTCTTGGCGATTGCCGATGACGCCGTGCGTGAGTTGGAGGTAAGCGCGGAAGAGCAACTGGTGCTCACGGAGGTTCTGGTGTTGGAGCACGTGGATCGCCTCATAATGAGGCGTCTCCGCCTGCCAACGTTCCGCCGCTGGCGAGAACGATATCTGGAGCTGCGCAAGTCACAACAGGACCCTGAACACTGGGATCTCGATCCAGCTACCCCTCTCGTCGAGCTAGCGCATCGCCTGGACGAATCAGACATGGTGTTGGTAGTGGGGGGTGGTGCAGCCCCTGCAGGCTTCTACCTTGCTGCGCACGACTGGCCAGCCCTCCTGATCGACCAGGAGCTCAGGGCCGTTGAGGAGGTCGAGGCTCGGGCTGCAGCCGAGGGCCTCAGGTCGCGCATCCAAGCCCTGGTCGTGAGCATGGCAAACTGGTTTCCAGATGTCACTCCCACCCTGACTGTCATCGAACCGAAAGCGGTCGGCGCGCTGGATCCCCAGGTTCGGACCAGGGCCATGAACTCATTCAAGTCACAGACTGCCTCAAGGGGAGTGCACTTTGTGCTGCCGGCCGACCGAACAGACGGTGTGATCCCCTTCGCGGCCGAAGCACTCCAGGAACACTATGCGGATTGGTGGGTCCAGAGGACCCGGAGTGACCACTCCAACTGGGGATTCCTCGCGATTAAGCCCTGACCACCCCTCCAAACGTTGCAGGGCCGGCAGCGTGCCGGCCCCATCCGCAACGTACTACAATGGCTACTATGGACTCGGTCTAGCGACGCTTTGCCCGAGCCTTCTTCTTGGTAGCCTTCTTCTTGGTGGCCTTCTTCTTGGTGGCCTTCTTCTTAGTAGCCTTCTTCTTAGTAGCTTTCTTCTTAGTGGCCTTCTTCTTGGTGGCCTTCTTCTTGGTGGCCTTCTTCACGGCCTTACGTTTGGCGGCCTTCTTCTTTGCTGGCATGCCTACCTCCTCTTGGTGGGTTGAAACCCGCCGTGTCCGACGGGACGACTGCCTGAGCGGCACACGATGCCACCCATTGCATCTTGCTTCCTACTCTCTGCTACATCACTTCGCTGCTCTCACGCTCACGATCTAGGAGATCACCGAGTTTCGCTCCGCTATATGGCGTCGGACCCGGACGTGATGTGAAAGTCACGTACGACCATAGGTGGCACTACCACAGGCACATCCAGGCCACCCGACTCTGAGGCAACTACTCGCACTGCTGACCCTATCGACTCCACGTTGTTCAGAATCGAGATAATGCTCTCGTTGAACCGCATGTTGCTCACCGGTCGGATTGTTCGTCCGTCTTCTATGAGAATCACCCCATCCCGCGTAAGCCCCGTGTACGTCAGTCGACGGCGGTCCACCGGCTGCACATACCAGAACCTCGCTACCAGCAGTCCGCGGTTGACGGTCGATACCAGGTCCTCAACGGTCCCGTCACCGCCGGTGAGTTTGATTCCACCCCCGCGCGGCAGCGGCTCTCGACCCTGCCGATCTGCCCAGTAGCGGTCATACTCGAGGTTCCGCAGGACTCCGTTCTCTATCCACGTTGTGCGACGCAGAGGCGTGCCGTCAGGGGCGAATGGACGGGCCAGTAGGTCGGGATCAGTGGGATCCGATAACACTGAAAGGCGCGCATCGATTACCTGCTGGCCAATCCTGTTGCCACCCCCTTCCTGTGAGAAGAAGGAACGGCCTTCATCTGCAGCTCTGGCAACCAGGGCAGATTGAAGCAGTTGCACCAGATCGCCGACAGCCGTCGGTGCTAGGACGACCGTGTATGCTCCGACATCAACAGCAGCGGCGTCTACACTCTGCCGTGCCTTGTTGATGGCCTGCTCCGCGATTTCGCGCGGTGCGAGCATCTGCTCCCAATCGTTGTGGGTCGTACCGGCCCAGCCTGACCCACTTCCGTCCGCGGTCCGCACAGTCACTGTGTGGGATGCGAGGGTCGACCGGTGGTAGGCAGACAGTCCTGCGGTGTTCAGCAATGCCTCCGACCTACCCCAAGTTTGGATGAACCCAGCGGCCGTCAGGTCAGTCGAATACGTCCGCTCAGTGACTGCCTGCACCGCGGTCACGAACTCGCCTTCTCCCAGTTCATACGTGCTGTTGAAAAAAGCGGCACTTGGCAAATACTGTTGCGGGCCGAGTAGAGGCATGGTTTCCGGATCATCGGGGGCTAGCTGAGCCAATTCCTCACAGTGAGAGACTGCGTCTTCAACTGCCGTATCGCGCAGATCATTCCACGTGAAGGTTCCCCGCTTCTGACCGAATGTGGACGTTACAGTCACCTCCGCATCCGAGGCGTCTCCCGATACCGTCATCTCGTTGCGCGCATATCTAGCGTACCGAGTCAGCCCCGAAACCAACCTCACTTCCGCTGCATCTGCTGAGCTGTACGAGATGACCCGCTCGCACACCTCACGGGCCTCGGCTTCGGTTAGCAGCTCCGCCATCCGCAACTCTAGCTACGCCGCCGTGTTGATGACTCTGCAGTCATGAAACCGCGCTGCCGGACACCCATGGCTCGCCGCGTTCAGCTGCGTGGGCTGCCCTTTGGTATCACCAATCGTCCCACAGAGTTCATAGCTACGAGGGCCGCCCAGCATATCCAGAGAATTCCAAAACTCCAGCGTGTTCCCCTGATAAGCCACGTCCTTGAGCATGCGGGTGATTCTTCCGCCGCGCACTTCATAGCACACGTGACCACCGAACTGGAAGTTGTACTGGCGCTGATCAATGCTATAGGGACCACACCCTTTGATGAGGATTCCCCGATCTGTTGCAGCAACCAAGTCGTCTAGCGTAACCTCGTTCTCTCCCGGCAACAACGAGACGTTCGGCATCCGCTGCAACTGGGCAACATCCCAAGACTCCCCAAACGAACACCCGTGCGACCGAGTGATGCCCGTCAACTCCGCGATCAGCGTCGCTTGCTCGCGAGTCGTCTGGTAATCCACGAACGTGCCATCCTGAATGATGGGCCAACTGTCGGCGGTGACACCTTCGTCATCCCACCCCACTGTCGCGAGACCACCTCTCTGAGTTCTATCACCGATCACGTTCATGAACTCAGGTCCGTACCGAACTTCACCGATTGCCGTCTCCGGCGGCGCCAAGAATGACGTACCTGCATAGTCGGCTTCGTAGCCAAGCGCCCTGTCGAGTTCGGTAGGACGGCCGATAGTCTCATGAATGGTGAGGAAGAGATTAGTCGGATCAATAATCAAATCGTAGCGACCCGGCTCCACTGAAGTGGCAGACAGCATCTCGACGGCCAGCTCTGCCCATTCCGTGGCCCTGCCCGGCAGATCCGCAGCCTCGACATGCTCATATCCCAATCCCATTGGGGCAATATCAGTCGATTCGTGGGACGCAACGTCATCGGAGTCGGTGCCCACGGCCGTCACAGTCATCGCAGGGTAAGACCGGTACAGTGTCTGCTCAATGATACTGCCGTCTGTGGAGGCAAATGTGGTTTCCACCTTCACGAAATACATGCTCGACGCCACAAACCGGGCCGCTGACACTGCTGCGGCTGCCCTATTCGCCTCGAGTAGCAGTTCGGTCTTGTCGCTCATTCTCACAGTGAAAGGGTCCCGCCGGATCGGCGTCATCCATCTCCCGTCGGGATAGGCGCTCACTGTTGCGAGCTCCACAGGTCGGCGAATCGCTCTGCTGTTCACCTCCGCTTGCTCCACTGCCCGCAACGCTACTCTACTGCACTCGTCACGTGTCACAGTCCGACTCGCCGCGAAACCCCAGGCACCGTTGACCAGTGCCCTCACTCCTACCCCAAACGTCTCACGGTCCTGCAATTCACTGACACGCTCTTCCTGCGTGGCCACGAACTGGTTGCGCTTGTTAACGATCCGCACATCTGCATAGGTGGCTCGCTTCGAACGAGCGGCGTTCAGAGCAACCAGGCACAAATCCTTGAATGCCGCACCCTGCACCGTTCCCTGTGGAGTAAACCCAAAAGTCGGCAGCCAACCACCACCAGCTGCACCCAGTGCAACAGCGGATAGCGTCGATTGCTTGATGAACTCGCGTCGCGTTCGTGACATCAATCTCTTTCCAAGTATCGCATACGACGGTGCGAATATTATAGATACCTTTGAAACACGCAATACTCGCTTATCACCAACAACACACTGACCGGTGAGGTTTCTGCCGCAGTGGATTGGTGTGAACGTGTCGGAATGGACTTCACCCATCCCTCGCGAGCGCATTCACAACTTCCATTTGAGTGGGTTCAAGCCCGCGGTTGGAGATGTTCATTGAGGTCGAGCTTCGATGGTTCGAGAACTGTATCACTCGGCGGGCCGCAGTGAGCCGACGATCGCACACTACTGTATGGACCGCAACTGACCGCGCGAACTGTAAGAGTAGGTTGCTAGAGGTTACTGATCAGCACGTGCCCTGAGTGCAATGTCGCACAGCGCACACTCGAGGTTGAAGCCCTACACAGTGGTATCAGTCTTCTTCCAGCGTAGACAGATCCCCGACTTCTTCGCCCCACTCGAGAGCCCGTAGATAACGCCTGAGAATCTTTCCTGATCTGGTCTTGGGGAGCTTTTCCGAAAACGCGATCTCGTGAGGCATGGCCAATGGCGAGAGCCGCTTGCGGATGAAATTCATGATCTCGAGCTCGAGTTCTTCAGACGGTTCATAGCCTGGATTCAAAGATACGAACGCCTTGACCACCTCCATGTTGATCTCATCTGGCTTGCCGACTGCTGCGGCCTCTGCCACGGCTTCGTGTTCGATAAGTGCAGACTCGATCTCGAACGGACCGACCAAGTGTCCTCCAGTGTTGATCACATCGTCGTCACGACCAACGAACCAGAAGTACCCTTCGCTGTCGACACTGGCACGATCGCCAGATACGTACCACAAGTCGGCATTGCTGCGAAGTTGATCAGGCTGGTCACCAGGGTTGGCGCCAATGAACTTGCTCCGGTAGATGTCTGGCTTTCCCCAGTAGGTTCGGAACATAGCTGGCCAACCAGGCCGAAATGCGATCAGTCCGACGTTGCCCGGTTCTCTGATCGGCTCGTGACTGTTCAGATCTAGTACCGTCGCGGCGATCCCTGGGAACGGCTTGCCCATCGATCCAGGTCTGATCTGCATACCCGGATAGTTGGCGATCATGATTGCGCCCGTTTCCGTTTGCCAGAATGTGTCGTGGAAGGGAATACCAAAGGTCTTCTCACTCCAGACGACCGCTTCAGCGTTCAATGGCTCACCGACAGATGCAAGGTGACGTAGTGACGACAGATCATACTGTCGCTCTGGGTTCCCAGCTTCCCGCATCAAGGAACGGATTGCGGTCGGAGCCGAATACCATACGGTCACTTTGTTGTCCTGTAAGAACTGGTACCAGCGGGCCACCATGAACCCCGAGTCCAACACGCATTGAGTAACGCCGAGTGACCAGGGACCGATGATCCCGTAGCTGGTGCCGGTCACCCAACCAGGATCTGCGGTGCACCAGTAGACGTCCTGGTCAGCAAGATCGAGGACCCAACTGGCTGTCAAAGCCTGACCCCAGACAGAGCCGTGCACGTGTAGCGCACCCTTGGGCTGTCCTGTGGTGCCGGATGTGTAGTGTAGAACAGAAGGACTCTCGGGATCGGCCTGAAATACTGCAAAGTCATCCACGCGCGGTGCTGCCTCGACGTGGAAGAACACTTCTCCCTCCTTGATCCTGGACTCATCCCCTTCCACGACTATGACGTGTTCCAGAGCGGGTAGTCTGCCCCTGATCTTGCGAACCTTCTTCACGTGTTTCTGGGTTGTCAGGATGGCCTTCGTCTCGGCATTCGCTAGTCGAATCTCAAGTGATTCATCCCCAAATGCCGAGAAGAGCGGCTGGGCAACGGCACCGAGCTTGAGGATTCCGAGGAACGAAAAGTAGAGGCTGGGAATCTTGTCCATGAATATGCATACTCTATCGCCCTGCTTGACACCTAACCCCGCCAGAAACTGTGCAATGCCATTGGACAGAACGCGTGCATCGTCGAAGCTATAGGTGTGCTTCTTTCCTCCGAATCCTTCCCAGATCAAGGCGAGCTTGTCACCTTTGCCTTGCGCACATATCCGATCGGAGCACAGCGCCCCGATGTTCAGAATCTCACCGTCGGCAAATCCCAAAAGCTCCTTGGCGATATCCCAGTTGAAGTTGCTGACTCTCTCGTCATAGGACACAATATTGCTCATTCTGCGACTCCACATTGTGTTTTGAATCTGTTCACCGTGCGTGGGTATCGAAGTGATCAACCTAACGTACGGATCTCTGTCAATACGGGTACTCCGGAGTTCTCACTCCCCGCCACGACCCTTGGTAGTCCACCGCGCATTACTAGGGACTCTTTGAATACTGGAGCATTCAGGGTTGTATCGATGGTGGGAAACCGCGCCGTCCAGCTCTGACTGGGATCGAACAGCCCGATGAGATCGTTGAGTACGGCAGTCGCCACCGGTAAGGCACCCCCAACCGTGCCAATGAGTACGTTTTCGCTGCCATCCGGATAGTGCAGTACCACAACTTGGTTCACATCCTTGACCATACCCAAATGACTCTGCGCCCGAACTGCCATGGGTCGCACCGTGGCCAGCAGTTCATCGGGTGCCCGTATTGCCATCGCCACCAGCTTGACTCTGAACTCGAGCTCCGGTGCACGTCTAACCAGTTCGGCATGGACCTGGTCAAGGCCGACGGTCTCAATCTGCTGGCCGACGTGCCGCCGACCGGTTGCCTGGGTCAGCAACAGCATGAGTTTCTGAGCTGTGTCCCAACCAGATACATCCAACTCCGGATCCGGCTCGGTCAGTTCACGTTCAACGGCTCTGGCAAGCGCCGCGTCAAGCGTAGCTCCCTGCTCCATGTGTTCCAACATCGTGTTACAGGCACTCGACAGCACGGCCTGAAGGTCATGTATGGTGCGCTGAGCCAGCGGCCTCTCCAACGAATGTATGAGTGGCCATCCAGCCGCAATCGAATCGTGGTACGCGATGCGAACCCCATGCTGAAAGGCCAACCGATCCAAGATCTCGCCATACGCACGGAGCAGCACCTTGTTCGGAGTCACTACATGGTGGCGGCGGATCAAGGCCTTCTCCACCAGTGGCAACGAGCCTAGCCCGCGCGTCAGATCCAACACTACGTCAATGTCTTGTCGCGAGACGAGCGCATCCGCGTCGTAGCTGACCGGGATGGCGTCAAAGATGGGGTCCAGCTTCTTTGCAGTGTCCGTCTCTGCCACCCCAGCAACTTCGATGAGCAGGCCGTTCCTCTCTGCCAACTGGTGGTGTCGTTCCTCGATCAGCCGCAGGAACGACGCAGCAACCTGCCCGGCACCAAGGACAGCGAGCCTTATCGACCGCAGTTCACGCGCTTTGCTGGTAGACGGAGTCTTGAGCGCAGCGGCGGCTGGTGCCCCCAGAAGATCAGCAATCTGGTCCGTGTCCAACAGGAAGGCGTCGTGACCGTTGGGCGACCGAATCTCCGCATAGCGAACATCGCGACCCAGATGCTCCAGGATGTCCGCCCCTAACTGCACTTCAGCTGGTGGATAGAGATTGTCTGAGCTGATACCGATCACGATTGTGGAACAGGTGACTCGGTTCAGCGCGCTTACCAGGTCACCCCGCCCCGCACTCACATCGTGCAGGTCCATCGCGCGGCTGAACAGAAGGTAGGTGAAAGGATCGAAACGTTGGGCAATTCGTCTGCCGTGATGCCTCAGCCATGACTCGACATTGTACATTCCCCGCTCTCTCAGCACCGAGCCCGGTGCTTTGAACCAATCCCGACCGAACTTCTCCTCGAGACCGATGGGAGAACGGTAACTCATCATCCCGACACCCCGCGCCACCATCTGCCCGACTTTGGCCACCACCTCATCCTCGGTGATATCGAGCTCGATGCCACGACGCTGAAGCCAGTTCAGACCGATCTGGTAGGGTGATGTGCGCAGCGGAGCTGCCACGACAACAGCTCGGTCGACGACATCGGGCGCCTCGATTGCCCATTCCCAGGCAATCATCGCTCCCATACTGGGGCCGATGACCATACTCAGACGCGGTATACCCAATGCCTTCACGAACAACCTCTGAACCCGCATCATGTCGAGGGGAGTGAGCAGGGGGAATCGGTCCAGGTAGGGTTTGCCCTCGCCGGACGGAAACCGCGGCCCGGTGGTCCCGTAGCAACCACCCAGGAGATTGGGGCAGAGGACGAACTGTATGTCGGTGTCTATTGCCCGACCTGGACCGATGAGAGATTCCCACCAACCCCGGGGTTGCCCCGCAAACTCACCTGTGGCGTGACAGTCGCTGGTCATCGGGTGAATGATAAGCACGGCGTTGTCTCTTGCCGCGTTCAACTCACCCCACGCCTCGTAGCTAACCTGGATTTCCGGCAGCTCTCCGCCGTATGCCGCCCGGAACGGTTCGGGCAGATCGACGTGTACAACTTTGCCAAGCTCGACGGTCGGTGAGCTCCACCAGAGATCGCGATGGTCCTTCATCGAATACCGGGTTGACCCAACCTCACATTCCGAACTTTGCTACGATTCCCTTCTTGTCCAACCCCAGAATCCCGAAGTTGTCACCAACCTTCTTGAAGGCCTCAAGTGCCCGCTCCAACATCGAGACGTCGTGGTCAGCCGACAGCTGAGTTCTGATGCGGGCCTGCCCTTGAGGCACCACCGGGAAGAAGAACCCTATGACGTACACACCCTCATCGTAGAGGTTGCGGGCGAAATCCTGGCTCAACTTGGCGTTGAACAGCATGACCGGCACGATGGGGCTCTCACCTTGCTTGATCACAAAGCCAGCATCCGTCAGTCCCTTGCGCCAGAACTTCGTGTTCTCCTCCAGTCTGTCGCGACGCTCTGTGCTGCGATTGAGGATCTCGAGGACCTTGAGAGCTCCCGCAACCAGCGGAGGGGCCATGGTATTGCTGAACAGGTATGGTCGCGCTCGTTGGCGGCAAAGCTCCACCAATTCTCTGCGCCCCGAGACACACCCGCCAGACGCACCACCCAAGGCTTTGCCGAGCGTCGTGGTGATCACGTCGATCTTGCCCTTGACACCGAAGTGCTCCGGCGTGCCACGACCGGTCTTTCCGATGAATCCGCTCGCATGGCTGTCATCCAAGAACACCAGGGCGTCGTGCTTCGCAGCTAGATCGCAGATCTGATCTAGCGGCGCCAGGTCGCCATCCATGCTGAACACCCCGTCGGTCACGATCATCCTCACGCGCTTGTCCCGATGTTCTTCCAATTTTTGCTCGAGGTGCTGCATGTTGGAGTGCTTATAGGTGTCTGTCAGCGCCTTGCACAGTCGAATCCCGTCCACAATGCTGGCATGCACCAGACGGTCGGATATGATCACATCCTCCGGGCCCAGTATTGCCTCGAAAACACCGGCGTTTGCATCCATGCAGCTGGGAAACAGAATGGTGTCTTCGGTATCGAGGAACTCCGACAGCCCCTTCTCCAGTTCCCGATGGATGTCCTGCGTGCCACAAATGAACCTGACACTCGAAAGGCCGTAGCCGCGTTCCTCCAGCGCCTTGTGCGCAGCCTCGATGACTTCCGTATGAGAGGATAGGCCCAGGTAGTTGTTGGCGCACAGGTTCACGACCGACCTCAGTGCGGCGCCGGCTGGAAATTCCACTCGAATGTTGGCGGACTGAGGCGAGTGAATGAAGCGCTCTTCCTTGTATAGCCCCTGGTCGCGAATGGAGTTGAGCTGAGCTTCAAAGGATTCTCTGAGTGAACCTGGATAGGCCATCTCACTCCCCTCCCTGATGTTTCTTCACGACACTCACGATGTTCCTCACGGTGTCAAATGCTTCAGCAGACGCCTCTTCATCGGGAATGGTAATGTTGTACTTCTTCTCGAGAAACCGCTTCAAGCTAACCATGCTGAAGCTGTCTACTATGCCGCTCGATATCAGGGGAGTGTTCTCATCGAGTTCTGTATCCTCGTCATCGTCTTCGAGGTATTCGTTGCGAATGTATTCCAGTATCACTGCTTCCATCGGTTCCTCCTCATCACATTGAAATCAATCGGCGACCGAGGGTTGTGCACTACAGACAGTGCAGGGACCTTTCACGCTCTCTCCAACACCACTACGGCCCCCGCGTACTCGCGCTCGTGGCTGAGACACAGATGGATCTTGCCAACGCCAAGGGCATCTGCCACCTGCTCGGCCCCTCCTCGGAGCTGCAACCGCGGTGTTCCCCTGCCATCCCACGCCACCTTGATATCCTGCCAGGACAGCCTTCCAAAGAGACCCGTTCCGAGTGACTTGGAGAACGCTTCCTTGGCCGCAAAGACCGCGGCATATGACGGGAACGGATGCGGCCGCGCTTGGCAGTTGGCAATTTCGTCAGCCGACAAGAACCCCTCTAAGAACCCCTCGCCATGGCGAGTGACTCCGTCTCTGAACCGCGTGATCTCAGCCAAGTCAATCCCGATGCCTACAATCATCTTCCGCGATTCACTTCGACTCAAGCCCCTGAGCGTTCACGGTCAAACTCAGCCTCTCGGTCCGAAACTACATGGAAAAGACAGATTCTGGCACCACCACAGGCGGCACGGGTAGCTGACGCATTGCCAACCGGAAGATGATCAGCCTCCCTGCCCAGGGTGAGGCCCGTCAGCGACTACCAATCAATCCTTATGTTATCGAAGCCAGAATACCGGACGCTCGTTGCGTTAGAGTGAGCGCTCACATATCGCAATCCGAGCAAGGGACTCCGCGGCAAGATGGTCCGAACGCAGCGCAGCCAGGGTGTGCCATTCCCATATCGCGAAGTCTGACAGCACCTCAAGTAGTTTCGCGATTTCGGGACTTAACCCTCACGCTGGCAACACACTACAGCATGCGGCCGCGCCACCGTTGGGGGTCGCGTTTTTTGCCTGGAAGTTCTATTTTGGGAGGCGTTGTTTGTTGGTGGCGCGGAGATGTGACTCGCGGCACTGACGCAGACCGTAGCGCTGATAGTGTTATGAAGCGCGGTGCCGAGCCGCACCGCTAATTGACGCGGAACAATGGGATCGAGCCACACACGGAGGTTAGGCTGATGCGGAGACTGTCCAGGAGTTTACCAGCTGTCGTGTTACTCGCGCTTGCGAGCGCGCCGGCCTCCGCCCAAACGGATGCGTGGAAGAACCAATGGTATTGGGGAGCACAGGCCGGGGCATTCGTTTACAAGACCGCCACGAGTGACTTCAGGCGCGCGTTCAGTTACGGAGGGCACTGGTTCATCACGGCGAACCGCGTTGGCCTGCTCCTCAGCTTTGATCAGCTCAGCTTCAGGACCGGCACTACGTCCGCAATCTCGGATTTCTCCGGTGTCCGTACCGTTGCGTTCACCGCCGGCCGCGTAATCGGAGGGGAGCTTGTCGCGATGCCGACCATCGGGGACCTCATTCTCATGGGAGGCTTCGGAGTCAACATCACGCAGATCACGAACGCCGTGGCAGGGGGCTCATTCTCCTCATCCGCGGAGGAGGCACTGGTCGCTCAACTGGTGGAAGACGCGGCCAGCAAAGCGCTGATGCAGATAAGTGCAGGTGTGCAGTACAACTACCAGAGGTGGGGGGTCTTTGCCAAATACACGCTCCTGACACAAGGCCGCGATTTTCTCATCACGTCCGAACAGCACTCGCTAAGCGGTGGGATTCGGTACGCTATCACCGCTTCCAGCGAGGCCGTCGACACTGCACGCTGAAGGCCTGTTCGGTAGTACATCAGGGGCGTGGGTGCCATTCACCCACGCCCTTTTTTGTCCGACCCAGTTCCAGGCCGTTCCGAGCGCGACAGCCAAGGCGAGCCCTGTTGCATGAATCGGAGTGGCCAAGTCTCCGCCCGTGATACGCCGATACGGGGTCCCGCCACTACCGGCAGCGGTTTCCTGACGGGAGGAGGCAAGATCCTCACTGGTCCCGTCACCAACGAAGATCCGTTCAGAGAACCAGTGATACCGAGAGACTGACACAACCGCGCGGGGCCAGAGCAAAGGGATTTCATGCTGTCCACCCCGCGGCGGGCCTGCATTGCTTCAATTCCGAATACTGGCTCCAGTGCGCGAATCAGCACTGCAGTGGGGCAACCGGCTCGCTCCGTCACCGCATTGAAGCACCAGTGCATCCCGTAGACGAAATAGACATAGGAAACGCCCGGTGACCCGAAGAGGACCTCGTTGCGCGCTGTCCTCTTGTTTCCGTACCCGTGGTCAGCGGGATCCTCGGCCCCGACATATGCCTCCACCTCAACTATGCGTCCGCCCGCTCGGTGCCCCCCCACGTAGCTTTCCACGACACATCCCAACAAATCGCGCGCGACATTCGCGGTGTCGCGCGCGTAGAAGTCGAGTGGGAGCGGCTCTCCGCTCATTCAACGAACCTCGGCCTAGTCTGAACCCTCATCCTCCCCAGGTGCTGAGCCGTGCACTGCACGTTGCAGCGCCGTTGTAATCCTCCTGAGGAAACCACTCCCCTCCGTAGCTGACCCATCGGCCTGTGGTTCACCGGTCGGCGCACTCGGTGGAGCAGCAACATCAGGAGATGGCCTCGGAGCAACCGCCGCAGTCCCTGAACCGTGCTCCGGTGGTTGACTGAGCATCTGCTCCTGCACGGGCGCCGACTCGGGAGAGCCAGTATCGGTTCTCTTCCCGCTGCGGCTTCCCTTTCGAACGCCCAACGAACGGCCCTTTACCTCCTGTTGAGTACTCGCGGACACAGCGGGAAGAGTGACCGAAGGGACGTCCTGCTTTTCGCCCTCCGTCTGTGCTACCGGAGGCCGTGGCGTCACGCCCCGAGATCCCCGCCGGAATCGCGGGTTGCGCCTTGGAGTGGTACCCACTTCGCTTGATGCCGCAGTTCCGGCCGCCGAATCGTCCTGCAACCCGGTTCGAGGAGGTGACTCCTCGGCAACCTCGCCATTCTTTGCAGAAGTGCGCGCCTCTGATCTGGGGGAACGTCTAGTTGCCGTCCTCGGTCGCCGAGTTGAGCGCTTGGCCAGGCTGGGCGCTTCAGCAGCAACCGACTTCTCCGTGGCAGCACCCTCATGTGACGCCGGCTCAGCCGCAGCTTCGTCGCCCTCCGGTTTGTCCCCCTTGGGGACCCGCAACTTAGTGGTTCGTGAGACTGTCTTGCGGCGGGCTGGTTTCGCAGCCTCTTCAAGCTGTTTCTCCGATTGCACGGCCAGCTCACCCTCGGATGCGGCCTCACCGCCTTCGGGCGCGGTCTTCTTGGCCCTGGATTTGGCTGATCTACGAGTGGTAGCACGAGCTCGGCGTGCCGGTTTCTTCGGCTCCGCCGGTTCCGCTAGTGATTCCTGCGACTCCGACATCGCACCCACGACGACCGGATCGGTACCCGCCGGCTCGGGAACACCCGCTGCCACGGCTGCAGGGGCCAACCGCAGCTGGTAGCCCTCGTCGTCCCGCTTGATGAGATCGATGACCCCGGCATCGTGGGCCTGGCGCAGCATCCGCAAGAAACGCTTTGGCTCAAAAGCTGGATCCCCGATGCTGCCGGACAGCTCAGTCAACTTCTCCCGGGCCTGATCAGCGTCGGTAGATTCCTCGCCTACCGCACCGAGCGCCACCAGCGCCTTGCGCAGCAACTCGAAGCTCTCACTCAGAGTCAGACTGGGTGCAGCAGCCTCTTCCGCTGGTCTGCGAGCAACCCGCGGTCGGGACTTGTCAGGACTCGGTCTGTCGCCCCCGACCTGCGGCGCTGATACCAGCTCCTGGGCGTGTGGCACGTTGGCGTTGGCCCCAATCTCAATGGCGTACTGGCCGTTATCCATCTTGGCCAGCTTGACCAAACCCCGCTGACCGGCTGCCACAACGAACTTGCCAAACCTGTTGTACCCCGCATCACGTTCATCGAAGTTGGGATCTAACGTTTGCATCACTTGTTTGAGACGGTCCGACCGCATCACGTCACCGTCTCTCTGCATCCGCTGTACCGCCTCAACGACGAGTTGCCAAGGGTCTTTGCGAACGTGCTCGACCTCACCTTCCTTGGCCAATCCGGTCAATTCGTTATAACTGTAGTACTCGTCGCAGTTCTGCACGAGCAGGTCGCTCGCAGACTCCCGTATTCCGACACCGATAATGAACTTGCCGTATTCCTTCAGCTTCAAGACCAAGGCCGAGAAGTCGGAGTCCCCCGACAGCAGGATGAAAGTGCCGATCTCGGGACGAATAAAGACAAGCTCGAGCGCATCAATTGCGAGCCGGATATCGGTTGCGTTCTTCTTGTTCGCACCGAATGCCGGGGCGAAGATGAGATCAATGGAAGCTTCGGATAGCGGGACGATGTACTGAGGGTAACGCCGCCAGTCGGCATACGCTCGCTGGACCGATACTTTGCCCTTGATGATGTCCGAATTGAGTAGTTTGCGAAGCTGATTCTGAAGATCCGAACGGATCCCCATCGTCACGTTGTCAAAATCGATCAGCAGCGCAGCATTGGGCGCATCGCCCAACGGCTCCGACCGGACGGTTCGCTGTGACCGCCCGACTATGGTTTCTCTCACGTGGCACTCAGTTCCAGCCCGACAACCTGCGTCAGCTCCCTTCGCTTCACCTTCCCGCTCCCGGTAAGAGGGAAAGCGTCGAAGAAACGAACCAGGTCCGGCACCTTGTAGTCAGCCACCTGATCACGGAGGAAATCTCTCAATTCGTCCCCTGTGATGATGGCACCTTCCACCGGTATGACACACGCGCATGCCAACTCACCGAGAATCTCGTTCGGCACGCCAACCACGCATACGTCATCGACCGCTGGATGCGTGCGGAGGATATCCTCCAGCTCGCGCGGAAAGATTTTGTAGCCGCCACGAATGATCATGGCATTGCGGCGGCCCACGATCGTCACGTACCCATGCTCATCCACAATCGCCAGGTCTCCCGTCAGGAAGAAGCCGTCTTCCGTGAACGATCGTTTGGTCTCCGTCGGCATGCGGTAATAGCCCGCCATGACGTTGGGACCTTTGACCGCCAGTTCGCCCACGGCTTCTGGACCGTGCAGTTCCCCCGTCCTGACATCCACCACCTTCACTTGAACTCCCTCCAGGGGCCGCCCAACGGTATGTGTGCGCAAGTCTGGTGGGTCATCGTCGCGCGTGATAGTCACCGTTGATGCAGCCTCTGTGAGTCCGTAGGCAATCTGGACGTTGCACCACCGTCTGAGCCTTTGTATCAGGTTGTCGGACACCGGACTTCCGGCCACGATACCGGTTCTGACGGTAGTGAGCTTGCGGCCCCTGAACGCCGGATCACGCATCAGAAGCTCGAACATGGTGGGCACACCGGGGCAGACCGTTATCCCCTCGGATTCGATGAGGTTGAGAGTCGCAGGGGGGTCAAAACGCTCCTGCAGGATGACGGTACCACCCTTGAGGAGCGTCGCGATACCCACATGCGCGCCGAACGCCGTGAACAGTGGCACCGACAGCAGAACCCGGTCAGACTCCGACAGCTTCAACACATCGCCTGTTGCCTCCGTCGTAGCCGTCAGATTCCGGTGCGTGAGAACGACCCCCTTGGGCTTGCCCATCGTACCGGACGTGTAGATGATCGCAAGCGTCGCAGAATCAGGATCCAGTGCTGCGGGCTTAGCGTCAACTCGCTTCCCTCGCATCAGCAAGTTGTTGAACCGAAACACCCTATCGTCATACCAGAAATCTTCCTGACCGGCCAAGACCAGGTACTGCAGATCCGGCAACTCCGTGATCAGCTCGTCGAAAACCTCGAGATAGTCCATTTCACCGAGAGACTCGACTGCCACGGCCAGACTGGCCTCCGCATGTCGCAGCTGATACTTGAGATCGCGGTAGCCTAGGGAAGGGTTCAGCGGAACGAGGACTGCGCCCAGCTTCGCCGCTGCCAACATGGTGATGATCCACTCTGGACGGTTCGGAAGGTCGACCGCGATTCGGTCGCCCGCCTCGATCCCCAGATCCCGCAATGCGGCAGCCAATGCCGTGGAGTCAGCATTGACCTGATCATACGTCAGTTTGCGTGATCCGAAGACCAAGCACTCACGGTCGGGTTGCTGTTGCGCCCGTTGGGCAAATAGGTCCGCCAGGGCGTGCGTCTTCAAATAGACCCTCTCTCCTACACGTCCAGAATCGTTCAAGATACCGACTGTGCGGTCGGGCTACAACTGGCGAAGCCGCTGGGGATACAGAACGGCGGAAGTGCCGCTGGGAAGCAGGGTCAGCAGAAACGGCTGGCGGATGTGGCTGCCATTCCGGTCTCTCCGACTTACTCTCCTAGCACCTTGACAATCACCCGTTTGCGGCGCTTGCCGTCCCACTCGCCATAGAAGATCCGCTGCCACGGTCCCAGATCCAACACACCTTCAGTGATGGGCACAATTGCTTCATGGCCGACGGTCAGACTTCGCAGGTGTGCCGCACCGTTGTCCTCCCCGGTCATATTGTGGCGGTACCGCTTGGGATCCCATGGAGCTACCGTTTCCTCCAGCCATTTCAGGATGTCCTGCCACAGGCCGGATTCATGGTCGTTGACGAAGACCGAGGCGGTTATGTGCATTGCAGAGACCAAGACGAAGCCTTCTCCAACACCGCTCTCCCTGACCTGCTGGGCGACTTCATCCGTGATGTCAACGATCTCCTGACGGTTCTTGGTATTGAACCACAGGTAGTGAGTGTGGGACTTCATATGGCCTCCGACGGCCCTCGGTGGGATGAATCGAGACAGAAGGGGAGGTAGGGTCAGCGGCTAGATCGATCTTCGTCCGTCCACCTGCTCTCGCCGCTGCTCAGCCTCGCACCTCGGGGCCTTCGATCAGGCCCTCGCCAATTCATGGAGAGTACCGGCCCCATAGAACATGCGAATGTACTTTGCCTGCACAGGTGTCAACTTGCGGACGGCCCAAGTCAGGTATACGAAGTGAGGTTCCACCGGTCGCTTGAGAGGATGCATCCCGCACTGCTCCGGCAGTCGGTTGCCTTTCCTCGTGTTACAGGTGGAACAGGCCGTCATGACATTGGTCCAATCGTTCGTGCCGCCGCGGGACAACGGGACCAGATGGTCGCGTGTGAGACACTCACGGAACTTGAACTCGCTCTGGCTCCGACCGCAATATTGGCAGGTGTAGTTGTCGCGAGCGAACAAGAACGTGTTGGTAACCTGGCGACGGAACTTGCGGGGCACGTGAATGAACCTGACGAGCCGAATAACGGTGGGTTTTGGCACCGACAGTCTAGCGCTGCGGATCAACCGTCTGCCGTCTGACTCGACGATCTCTGCCTTCCCGTCCAGGACCAAGCGCAGCGCCCGCCGGACCGGCACGAGTGTCAAGGGTTCAAATGACGCGTTGAGGGCTAAGCAGCGCAAAATGGCCCCCGGTTCGAGTACGCAAGAGCCCGTGGCTCCACGGGAGAGCCCGCGGGTCAGCACAACGTAGCCTAATTGTACCGAACGCTGTAAGACGCTGCAATGGGGGAGTTTGTGGAACACAGGACCGTGACAATCAGTGACCAGGCCAGGTTAGCGCGCCCAAATCGAGCGGCACATCGCGGGCCGCATGACATCGGAAGATCTAGCCTCGGGGGCCAAAGAGATGCACCCATACGGCAGAGTTCGAGCCGACTGCAGCAACCAGTCGAATTGAGGAACCAACTAGAGGAAATCCCCATGATCTCGACGACTGAACCGACGGCGGTTTTGGCGCTCGTCGAGATGCCCGACTGGTGAGGAAACCCGTAGTCGTTTGGCTGATCCTGTCCCTGATTTGGGGCTCCACCTGGCTCTTCATCAAAGTCGGCCTGGAAGATCTCGAGCCATTCACGTTTGCGGCGTTTCGATTCATGGTCGCGGTCCTGGCGCTGTTGCCGGTCGTGATCGTCCGACGAGTCCAGCTGCCCCGGGACGCAGCCGACTGGTGGCTCATGATCGTCACAGGCTTCCTGACATTCACCGTGACTTATGGTTTGGTGTTTTGGGCCGAGCAGCACATCTCTTCCGGCCTGGCAGCGCTACTCTTTGGCACCTTTCCTCTTTTCGGCCTCCTCATAGCACACCTCCATCTACCTAGTGAGCGGATGACTTTGACCAAGGTGCTGGGGGTCGTGTTAGGCATTGGTGGTATCGGCCTTGTGTTCTCCAACGAACTCGCGGTCACTGGAACAGTCGCATTGTGGGGCTGCATCGCCATCGTGGCGGCGGCGGCATGCTCAGCCTACGCCGACGTGTTGATAAAACTCCGCGGCGGGCATCTCGATTCCTCGCTGCTAACGTTGGTACAGATGATCGCTGGCCTGATCCCGCTAATACTGATCGGGACAGCTCTAGAAGGCGATCCCCGCAATTTCACTTGGACTCCCCTAGCAGTCTTCTCCATCTTCTACCTCGGCGTGATCGGATCCGCGTTGGCCTTCGTCTTGTTCTATTGGCTCATCAAACACATGGAAGTAACCAAGACCATGCTGCTCACGCTGGTCACACCGCTGGTCGCGGTCTCATTGGGCGTAGTGTTGCTCGACGAGCCGCTCACCTGGCGCACCACAGCGGGTGGCACGGCGATTCTCGCAGGGCTGGCGCTCACGGTTTGGCAGGGAACGGCTGAGCTGAGAAAGCGGGCCGCATTCTGGTTGACAAAGAAACCGCGGGCCGTGCAATGAAGCAACGGCCCGCGGGACACACCTTCCGGTGAGGGCTGATCCCTATGGAGGTGTCAGTAACTGGAAGTAGCTCGCCACGTTGAAGCCAACGGGGTCCACCTCGAAGATCCTGCTTCTCACGAAGTGACCGGTGGTCGGGAAATACGGCGGGGGCACGTTTGCTGCACATTGGTCGTACGAGTAGCGCTTGATGTAGCCCTGACCCGACGTCAAGCCCACAGGGCCGCGTTGCCTCTGGATGATACCGCCTGTGAGGTAGATGCAACCGCGTCCGGCGCTCGTGCCCTCACAAGGTTCCGCCGAACTCGAGCCGCTGCTGTAATTCTCCGCGGTGAAAATGTCGAGCGCCAGCACGACGCCGTGAATGAACTCACCGGTCGTCTCATCATAGGTCCGATACGAGTAGCCGCTCTCCGGAATCACCGGTGCGTTTAGGGTGTTGTCCGCGATGATGATGTCGTCACCGCTGAACATGCCGAGCATGTCTGTACATGTGCCGGCTCCGGGGTCGACCGAATACCTTATGTCGTCGCCAATCACGATGTCATCGGTCGCGGCCACGGTCACTTGGCCCCGCAGCATGCCGCTGATCACCACCTTGCCGGTTACAAAGATCACGCCCTTGAAGTTGGGGTTCAACGCACGAGTGATCGGGAACAGGTAGTTGGCGTCCGGCCGTCCCGCAACGAGGGCGCTCACCGGTCCCGGCCACTGGAGCCACTGACCGCCCTCCGGATCGGGGCCTGCAATGAACCCGTTCCAGATCTCGTCAGCGCCGCCGAGATAGCATCGTCGCGTTGCACTCGTTAGACCGTTGATCCAACTGTGACCTCCGCTGGGATGGGAATCTGCGGGAACGAAAGTGGCCCCGTGATAATCGCCGCAGTTGACCGCGTTTTCCAAGTGTTTCGAACCGTAGTCGCTGGGGACATCACCACTCACCCATTCTGGATCGGTTAGATGTTGGTATACCCGAATGAAACCCTCGTTGGCATCGGTGGAGTCTCCGTCGCCGTTGAGGTCCAGGGCCATGAATAGAATCCGAGTGGTAGCCTCCCCTTCCCCTCCGCTCGTATTGCCGGTGAAATCCGTGTTCCCCGACTGTGCCTGCACCTGGAGTTTCATGAGGTCGGCGGTCTGCGGCATGGGAATAGCGGGTGCCCACTCTGTGTAACCCTGATGGAAGGTGCCATACATCGCCTGGTAGATGTCTTGACCCGTCGTCACGGTGCTGTGGAACGTCGCGCCGCTGGAGTAGATCCGGATCCGATCGTTCGAGTGGACCGGCCCCCAAATCTGGTCGTTGTTGGCAAACCAGATGTTGCCCTCTATCGTCGTGAAATACGCGTATTTGGCGAAGCTCTCCTGTCTGATCTCACCGCGGCGAACCACCCGGTTTCCCGTGTTGTCCTCTGCAATGGAGACGATGCTCCCGAACACGCCGTATTGCCCGCTGGTAATACCGGTCGGGCCAACGTAGGTGAAACGGCGCACATCCGGGATAGGACTACCACCCGCATCGGTGATTGCGACACCGTTCTCCAGCGTGTTGAACAGGCTGTCGGGATACAGCGTGTTGTCACCGTTTACCCTGGAACGGGTCTCCTCGATGCCTGCTTCCGCGGCGGACTCGAGCACGCTGAGCCGCTCGTTGTACTTGTTGATAGCTGCCGCATTCGTGCTCATCATGGCGGCACCCACTGAAAGAGCGGCGACAGCAATCGCAACCAGCAGTGCCACCACGAGTGCTACCCCTCGCTCGTCACGCATTCGTTGGCTGAACTTCATGGATGCCTCCATACTCATGGTACGGTGATCAGAACAGACAGTGCCATCGGGGAGAGCGAAGGAGTGCAATCCTGCGCAGCCAACGCGTAGTAGTACTGGTCTCCCGATGCTACGTTTTGGTCCTCATAGGTATATGTCACCTGTCCGGCCGGAATGCTCAGGAACGGATCACCCCAGTCGGGTTGAGCAACGGGCCGACGCCAAATCACGTACCGGGCGACATCGTTCTCGCCGGCAGTTTCGTCTACCGCTTGCCCCCAGGTCAGCGTCACCACGGGCTCACCTCCGGGCAGGGTACCCCCTACAGCAGTGAGGTTGCCACCCAAGATTGGTTCATCTCCGCACGATCGCTTGACCTCGAGTCCGGCATTGGGCAGCCATACGAGTCTCTCCAGGGATCGCAGCCTTTCATCGGCCCCGGTACGCCCGTTGGTCGTAGTGAAGCTCACCTGTACCGCCCGAACACTGTCGATGCGAGAGGCCGTACCTGTGTCGGCCGCCGACCCGTGCTGCGGCACGGAGTGGTACCATGGCAGCAGCCCCGTCGCTACCGGTTCGATCCGAGTCGGGGCGCTGGGTGGAGTCCTCTCACGGAAATAGCTGAAGAACGGTCGTCCCCCTGTCTGCAACAGATTGCGGGCAACCAGCTCCGGACTGTCTTGGTTGATTTGCTTGAACAGCGCGAAATCGTCATTCCGGGCAGTAGACGAATCCGGGTCAAAGAAGAACACGATCGTCTCAGCCGGGGAGTTACCGACTCCGCCGATCGCCTGGTAGGAAGCAGCCGGATAGACAATGCCGGTGTGCGGGATGGTGATTGTCGTTGCTGTGGTCAACGCGGTTACGGACCCGAGGGGCACGTCGGGATCGTAGTAGACCGCCCACACGTCGTTCGCCACGTTGGTGGCGTAGTCAGCGTTGAACGCGATCACATCTTCATCGATGAAAATGAGGAACGGCTGGTTGTCCGGCACGTTGGATCCGACCGTGCGGAGATCGAGTTCGAGCGCGTTGGCTGTGAAACGCAGGTTCTGTAGCGCGTCCATCCGCTCAGAACCCAGGCGGAATCCGCGACTCTGCGAAAGCAGCGCCGACAACGCGGAGGATATGATCAGACCAAAGACTATCAATGCGATCATCAGCTCCGGCAGCGTCATGCCGCGCTGGCTGCGATTCAAGGTTGAGCATCTCATGGTGCAGCCACCGTGATTGAGCGGGAAACCGGGTGAGGCAAGCCAGGGCCTTGGACTGTCACAGTGATCTTCTTGTGGTCGGTCGCCTGACCGAGACCTCCGATGCGGACTATGGTTGTCGTCCGTGTGAATCCAGGCAGAGAAGCGAAGCCGCTTTCCGTACCGGCGTATGTAGTGTCCAACCCCCCGTAGTTCGGATCCATCTGGATCTGATCGATCCGACTGTCGGCAAGTTGCAGTGCAGAGGCGTTGCGATCACCGGCTGCGACGATGTGCAGGAACGAGCCCGTCGTCCCGCCGAGAGCTAGCAGAACGGTACTGATGATGACCAGGGCCATCAGTACCTCGACCAGCGTGAATCCACTTTCCTTCTTCATTAGAAGCCTCGCTGCCAAGCGCCATTGTAGCGGTGCCAAGAGACGCGTCCGGTAGACCGCTCGACCTCGAGCAACCGCGCGTCATTGGCGTACTCAGTCGAACTCATCGCGCGTCGGGAGGTCAGATACACACCCCCCCGCTCACTTGCGGCCCCATTGCGGTGGAAGACGAGCGCCGGAAGCCCAGCAAACTGCCTTGCGAATGTGACCGGGCCGAGACCAATCGGGTGTGCCGGTGCCCCCCCCACTCCCATCACGACATAGTCTCCCAGCACTACTCCGCGCGTGCGTTCGCCGACGTCGATTTGTCCGTTGTTATTGGCGTCTTCAATGATGCGGATCTCGTTGAGCCCCGCGTCGAAAGTGATAGCCACATCGTGCTGGACGCTCACCGCGCGTCGCTGCGCAGACAGCAGAGTAGTCCCGACACCCCGCATCGAGCTTTCGACTCGATATTTCGTATAGTCGAATCGGGGCAGAGCGAAGGCGGCCACGATGCCGATAATGACCACCACGATCAGGAGTTCGATCAACGTGACTCCGGCTCGGCCGGACAACTGAGGACCCGACTCTGGAGATTTCATAGTGCCCTTCAGTGGCTCGCAAATGCTGCACTGCTGGAGCGTCTGGGGACCTTAGTCAATGCCACTCTGGCCCTCGACCCGATAGTGCATCCGTAGTACTCCATACCACCGGAGAGGCAATACGGATGCCACACGAGAGGTTAGCTGGGCCCACCGTGTAAAACATTGATCTGGGCGAACCTAGCCATGCAGGTGGCGGCGAACCGTGCGGTAGATCACAACCCGAATGACATCCAATATGCGAAATGTATCGAATTTTGCGACTGGAGCAGCCTCTCACAAACGTGACAGGTCTGAGTTCCCCGGCGGCTCAATCCGCCTCACCCCGGTCGGCAGGGCTAACCACTTGCTTCATTTCAGGAAGCCAAGTCCAGCCCTTCAGGCGCCCCGGGAACCGAACATACACCGCAACGATTTCGCGGTATCCTGGGCTTCGCTGCTTGGCTGCAACCAATTGGCGCTGCGACGCATCTAGACGATAGCCGAGGTGGTGAAACCACCGCCGAAGCGCCGCGTAGTGAGATATGTACAGAAAGCTGCGACGTGCTGAGCAGCTTGCCGCCAGGCAGGCTACAATCGTCAGGGAGGGGACGATCGGGACCAAGCTAGCCCGGCTCAGCACGGAGCAGCTCTCTATTTCGACTCGCTAAGGGGGTGGAGGATCGGCTGCAAAGCCCGGCCTCCCGAGGTCGAGTTCTAAGGACTCTCCGGCAGGGCAAACTCTTGCGACAATCTGGCGACTTGTGCTCGGACCGAGGCTCGCGACGATCCCCCAGCTGTGGCCCTACGCTCGACCGAGTCCTCCCACGAACGCCTGCGCGCCAGCATTTCTGGGAGCAACTTGTGAACAGTTGCCGCCGTCCCCGCGGGCACATCCATGAGTGCAACGCCGAGGGACTCAGCGGCTCGTACCAGATTGCCTATCAACTCGTGCGCCTGACGGAAAGGCACTCCCTCCACGGCCAAGTCGTCAGCCAAGTCCGTGGCGAGCAGAGAGGCGTCGAGGGCCTGCGACATTCTCTCTGGCAGGGGTTCCATCTCTGCCACGGCCCCACACAGGGCTGGTAGCGTGAGTAGAACCGTGTCGACGGCGTCGAAAAGAGGGGCCTTGTCTTCCTGGAGGTCTTTGCTGTAGCCGGCTGGCAGGCCACGCATCACCGAGAGGATACTCACCAGATCACCCACCAAACGAGATTGCTTCGCCCGCGCGATCTCCAGCACATCAGGATTGCGCTTCTGCGGCAGCAGACTCGATCCAGTACAGAACGACTCCGATAGCCGGACGAAGCCGTATTCCGAGGAGGTGTAGGTGAACAGCTCACCTGCCAAGCGCGAAGCGTGCGTCGCGACCAGGGCAAGCGCGAAGATCAATTCTGCCACGTAGTCGCGAGAGCCCGTCGCATCGAGCCCATTCGAGGCTACGCGCTGGAACCCGAGCGACTGCCGTAACGACTCACGGTCTACCGCGATTGCAGAACCAGCCAAGGCAGCGGAGCCGAGTGGCAACTCCGAGATGCGATCCGCGGCATCTGCTAGACGCTGTCGATCGCGCACCAGCGGCCAGGCATGTCCCAGCAGCACATAGGCCCAGCGGATCGGCTGGGCACGTTGGCCGTGGGTGTAGCCCGGCAAGATGAGATCTACTCCCCGCTCGGCCTGGGATACCAGTGCCCGTCCCAGGGCAGCGATCTCTCGGTCCACAGCATCGATCGCATCCAGGCACCAGAGCCTGAGGTCCGTGGCCACCTGGTCGTTGCGTGATCGACCCGTGTTGAGCTTTCCGGCTACATCACCCACTTCCTCGTAAAGAAGCCGCTCCACCAACGTGTGCACGTCTTCGTCTTGGGCGCCGTCACCCGCCCCTCCAGCCAGCCGCGCGGATACTCGACCCAGGCCCTCCGCGAGTAATGCCCGCTCCGTCGCGTCGAGCAAGCCTGCGCCAGTCAAACCGTCAACCCACGCGGCCGCTACCCGAACGTCGTACGGCCACAGCCGGTAGTCCACAGAGAGGCTCTCATTCAGTTTGACCAACGCCTCGTGTGGCCTTGACTGGAATCGGCCCCCCCACAGCTGATGCGATTCGATAGTCGGCTCCGTACTCAAGTTCCGTGCCCCAGAGAGCGGCGCTCCGCTGCATCCCTGTCTGCAGCGGGAACAAACTCTGACGTGGTCCCTTGCAGGCTGGCCGTCGCAGACTGTAGTTGCCTGACTTGCGAGGCAATCCGCAGCAGGAGCCCAAACAGGTTTGTGAAGCCGGTGGCGTCCACCTGGTCATACACATCGGCCGCCCCGAAAGTCACATGCTCAGCGGAGTAGAGCGAGAACGGGCTCTGACGAGACTGTACCGTTACGGTCCCTTTGAACAGTTTCACCTCGGCTGTGCCTACGACCGGCTGCTGCGTGACATCGGTAAGGGCGTCGAAGGCGGCTCGCTCAGCGGACCACCAACGTCCCTTGTACAACATGTCGGCATAGCGCGGTGCCAACTGGTCCTGGAGATCCAGCGTACGCCGATCCGGTACCAGCTGCTCCAAAGCCCTGTGGGCTGCTCGGACCACGGTGCCGGCCGGTGTCTCATACACACCACGTGACTTCATAGCTGCACAATCTAACCCGGGTGTGGATCCTTGGCCCGGCAGACCGGACGCGCTCGAAGACGGACACAACTGAGCACAGGAAGTCCTCGATCAGGCACAGCTAGGCGATCAATGGAGCACTCCGGTGAGGTCCCGTTGAGGGAGACCGGGGACAACTCCTGCGAGTTCCTACGGCGCCGTCAGTGGCGCCCTCCATGATCATGGTCATGCGGCCAGCCGAGCGAGATGCCGCTGGTAAACGGATTGTGGATCGGGCAATACTCGGTGGGCTCGGTGCCCGGAACAAACCACTCGTGTGACGTCGACTCCCGCGGGCACCACCCAGTGGCTAGGTAGCCGGTGTCGTGATCGATTCTCAACAGTATCAAGCTCTCCGGACGCTGCCACGGCGCGGGTGCAGGACGCCGCTCGTAGACGTCGTTCATGAATGTCGCCCAGGCCGGCGCAGCGAGCACTCCCCCGGCAGAGTTCGCCTTGATCTTGCGGGGCTGATCGAATCCCATCCACACCGCAGTCACCAACTCTGATGTGAAACCGATGAACCACACGTCGGTCCCGTCGTTGGTAGTGCCGGTCTTGCCACCGGCGGGATGCCGGAACCTCCCGTTGATGCGGACCGCCAGAGCTCCGGTACCTTCGTTGACGACCGTCTCCAGCAGGTTGGTCATGAGCCACATGTGTTCCTCGTCGAGTATCCGCTCTCGCCTGGTCTGAGGCTCCCACACGATGTTGCCGTTCTCGTCCTCGACCCGGAGGATCCCCACCGGAGAGCCGCGCACTCCGAGCGTGGCAAAAGCTGTGTAGGCCGACGCCATCTCAAGCGGTATGACGGAGGCAGCTCCAATGTGCAGCGAAGGCCCGGGATAGAGCTGGGTCGAGATCCCGAACCGTCTTGCCTCTCCAATGACGGCCTGTTCCCCGATCTCCCTGCCCAGCTTGATCGCCACCAGGTTGCGGGATTGCCTGAGCCCTTTCCGCAGCGTCATCGGACCACGATAATCGAGCTCGAAGTTCACGGGCTCCCAGGGCATGGAGTCACCCGGCTCACGCACGCTGATCGGAGAGTCGTCGATGATGTGGCTGAGCGGGATTCCGGACCGCACCGCCGCCGTGTACACGAACGGTTTGAACGTGGACCCGGCCTGGCGCTGGGCTTGGGTCGCTCGGTTGAATTCTGAATCACCAATGTCGCGGCCGCCCACCATCGCCCTAACGTAGCCGTCCCGCACATCCAGAGTCACCATCGCCCCTTGTAGGTATGGCGTCTCGGCCCGTTTCGTGTCGCTGTCGCGTTGCTCCAAGTCCTGCTGGTAAGTCAAGTGACGATAGGGCCCGTAGTCGCCATTCTCGATCTTCTCCAGCTGCTGCTCCAGAGCCCTCTCCGCCATCATCTGCATGTCGAGGTCCAACGTCGTGTAGACACGGAAGCCACCCTCGTAGATCCGCGTCCCGAACCTGTCATACAGCTGCTGCCGGACCCACTCCACGAAATAAGGTGCTGCGTCCTGGAAATCCTGCCGCGAACTCACCTCGAGAGGGTACGCCTTCCACCGCTCCGCTTCCTGGTCCGTGAGGTACCCTTGGTCACGCATCAGGTTGATAACCACGTTGCGCTTCTCAAGGGCATGCTCGGGAAACCGCCGTGGATTGTAGTAGTTGGGAGCGGGCGGCATACCGGCCAACAGAGCGGCTTCCGCCACATTCAGGTGGCGTGCAGACTTTCCGAAATAGGTGTACGCAGCAGACTCGACGCCGTACACATTCCCGCCCAGGAATATCTGATTCAGATACAGCTCGAGGATCTTGTCCTTCTCGTAGGTGTGCTCGATCTCGAGCGCGACTCGCATCTCGCGCACCTTGCGGCGGATGTTTTTGGTGCTCGGCAGCTTCTCAGGAAACACGTTGCGCGCGAGCTGCATGGTGATCGACGAAAACCCTTCGGCGAAGCGCCCTGCCAGCAGATTGGCTCGGGCGGCGCCCAGGATGCGGCGAAAGTCGATCCCACCGTGTTGAAAGAAGCGCTGATCCTCCGTCGCAATGAAGGCAGCCATTACCGCCGGAGATATCTCGTCCAGGGGCAGAACCGTGCGGCGCTCAATCCCGAGTTCCGTAATGAGCCTTCCGTCTGCGGCGTATACCTTGGCCGTCTGGGTGGGCCGGTAGCTCTCTAGCACAACGATTGATGGACATGCGGTTCCGGCGCAGGCGCGAGTCCAGGAACCAAACACTACTCCTGCACCCGAGGCAGCAAGCAACACGAAGACTGACGCACCGATCCGTACGGCACGGGAGTCCTTCAGGTGAGCCAGACGCCGAACTGGCGGGCGACGCGGCTTCCCGCTGGACCACCCACTAGGCGGTGTGTTTATCGAACCGTGGTCGGTATCCATCTATCCAGAAACGTAGTGAGGGGCGGCCCTGGTTGCCAGCGACTCTCCGGCTCACTAACCTTTGCGGCCATGGAGCACTTTCTAGACGAACTGGCGTGGCGCGGCCTGCTACACGACGAGACCCCTGACCTGCGGCGCCGGCTCGCCCGGGGTCCCATAACCGGGTACGTTGGGTTCGATCCGACTGCGCCGAGCCTGCAAATCGGCAACTTGGTTCCCGTCATGCTATTGGCCCATCTCCAGCGGTCCGGTGGCAAGCCGATAGTCGTGGTGGGTGATGGTACCGGCCTGATTGGCGACCCCAGCGGGAAGAGTAAGGAACGTCCGCTGCTGGATGCCGCGACTATCGCCGGCAACGCTGAGCGGCAGCGTAGCCAGTTGGCGCAGTTCCTCGAGTTCAACGACTCGGCAACTGGTGCCACCGTAGTCAGCAACGCCGAGTGGCTGTGTGGACTTGAGCTGGTCCCGTTCCTCAGGGATGTCGGCAAGTACTTCACCGTGTCCTACATGCTCCAGAAAGAGTCGGTCAAAGGAAGGATGGCGGACGGTATCTCCTACACCGAATTCAGCTACATGCTCCTTCAAGCGTACGACTTCCTGCATCTTTACCGGACGCGGCACTGCGAGCTGCAGCTCGGTGGGTCTGACCAGTGGGGCAATATCACCGCCGGTATAGAACTGATTCGCCGGCTCGAAGGGGGTGATGCGCACGGAGTATGCGCACCACTCATAACGACAGCGGCCGGTGCCAAGTTCGGCAAGACGGAGTCAGGTGCAGTCTGGCTCGATCCAGAGATGACGAGCCCATACGAGTTCTACCAGTTCTGGATCAATGCGGATGACCGGGATGTCGCGGCCCATTTGAAGACGTTCACCTTCATGACCCGCGCTGAGATTTCTCAGCTCATGCAGCAGCATGGAGAGGCCCCCGGGGATCGGATTCCTCACAAGGCAGTCGCGTTCGAAATGACCGCTCGTATCCACGGCGATGGTTTGGCCCGCAGCGCAGCGGAGGCTTCACTTACGATGTTTGGGGAAGGCAACCCAGCTGAGGCCAAAGCCGCAACGTGGAAGATGCTGGCCTCAGAGCTGCCACACGGACCGCTTCCTGCTGGCTTTGGGCCCAACACGCCCGTCGTCGAGCTCGTGAACAGCACAGGACTAGTGAAGTCAAAGGGCGAGGCGCGCCGGCAGATCCAACAGGGCGGCATATCGCTGAACGGCCGGCCGATAGGAGACGTCAATGACTGCATTGGCAACTCCCTGGACGGAGGGTACTACTGGGTTCGGCGCGGCAAGAAGAGCAACTTCATCTTCACACCATCTCCCTGAGCTTCGCCGCCATCGCCTCTAGCTCAGGGCGCGGAGCCGCAGTCGGGTACCCTTTCGGGAACCGCAGGCCGAAGGTGTCGTTGCTGTGTCGGGGCAGAACGTGCAAGTGCAGGTGAAAGACCTCCTGCCCCGCAGCCTCTCCGTTGGCCGTCCAAATGTTGAAGCCTGCTCCCTGCGTGACCTCGACTATGGCCGGTCCCAAGAGCGCACATAACTTGAACAGATGGCCGGCCAGATCCAGCCGGCAGTGTGCGAGGTCAGGAGTGTGCACCTTCGGCACGACCAATGTGTGGCCTGGATGTATTGGGAAAAGGTCCATGAACGCCAATGCGACTTCATCTTCGTACACGACGCTCGAATCGGCAGTGTGAGCGACTATGTCGCAGAATACGCATTCACTCATCCGGACTCCGCCAGAATCGACGCGACCTTTTCCATTTCCTCCGGAGTGTTGTAGCAGTGAGGCGCAATCCGGATCGCCCCTTCGCGTAACGAGCAGACAACACCCGCTGCATTGAGACGCGTGTGGGTCTCACGGGGGCGAGCCGGCACAATGCTCACAATACCCGACTCATGATCCGGATCTGTGGGAGACACGATCGGCATGCCACACCTGCTGGCGAACTCTACCAGCGGCTGCCGAACCTCGCGTAGCCACTCGGCGACATTATCGATGCCAAGTTCCAGCAGCATATTGATACTCACGGTCATGGCGAGGAGATCCTGGAACGGCAACGTATTCAGCTCGAAGCGGCGAGCATCGCACCTGAGCCCACCAGCATAGCCCGTGAGGTTCGCAGTGTCGTCTGTACCCTCAAATGCCATCCACCCCACGACTGGCGGGGCGAGCACCTCGAGCAACTCCCGCCGCACGTAGACGAATCCCGATCCCCAGGGCGAGAGCAGCCATTTCTGCGCGCCACATGCCAAGATGTCTACCGGTGTTTCCTTAACGTCGAACGCTACTTGGCCGATAGCCTGAATGCCGTCGACAACCAGAAAACAGCCAGCTTCGCGACAAGCCTTGCCCAGTCGAGCCAAGTCGGCCCTGTAGCCGTTGGAGAACTGAACCAACGAGATTGTGAGTGCTCGGGTGGCCGGGTCGTGTACACGTTCCACCAAGTAATCTTCATCTGGCCAACCCGCGGCTGTCCTCGGCGCGAGCTCTACGTGGATACCTCGTTCCTTCAATCGCAGCCAGGGATAGACGTTGGCCGGAAACTCGCCTTCGGAGATTAGCACCGCATCACCGGGCTCGAGGGGCAGTGATTGAGCAGCAACATTCAAGCCGAAGCTAGTGTTCGTCGCTAGCCCGATCTCATCGGTACCGGCGTTGAGCAGGCGGGCCACCACCGTGCGAGCCTCCTGGAGTGAGTCGTGCAGCTGCGGAGGATTCAGCAGGTATGGGGCTGCGCGCCTTCTGGTGAAATCGTCGAGAAACCGCCTGGTCCTCTCCGGTAGCGGACCGATTGCGGCGTTGTCCATGTACACCGTGTCAGCAGCCCAGGGAAACTCGACTTCCCTGATTGCGTGGAATACCGCCTGATCGATTGGGTTGCTCACTTCTCTAGCATCTCTCTAGCATCCATTCCCTCTCCAACACTTGCCGAGGCGTCAGGCCGAGCGGCTAGGTGTGCGGGCCCGTGGTAAGACGTTGAAATCGTGCAGCCGCTGATACAACCCGCCAGCGCCCGCCAACTCGTCATGTCGACCCCTCTCGATCAAGCGCCCTCTCTGTAGCACCACGATCTGGCTGGCACGGGCCACTGTAGATAGCCGATGTGCAATGACCAACACAGTTCGGTTCTCCATGAGACGTTCGATTGCCTGTTGCACTAGCCGTTCCGACTCGGTGTCCAGTGCAGAGGTAGCTTCGTCCAGGATCAGGATTGGGGGATCGCGTAGCAGCGCCCTTGCGATGGCTATGCGTTGCCGCTCTCCGCCCGAAAGCCGCATTCCACGTTCGCCTAGAATGGTGTCATACCCTTGCGGTAGTCGCTCGATGAACTCGTGGGCATTCGCTGCCCTGGCAGCGGCTTCAACCGATGCGTACGTTGCGTTTTCCTCTCCACCGTAGGCGATATTGGCCCGCACCGAATCATTGAAGACCACCGTGTGTTGGCTGACGATGCCCATGGCCTGCCGCAGCGATTGCCTGCTGTATTTGGATATTGGAACACCGTCGATCAGCACGTTACCCCGCGTCGGCTCGATGAATCGAGGCAGCAGATCCAATAGAGTCGACTTCCCCGCGCCTGATGGGCCCACGATAGCGACCACCTTCCCCGTGGGTACCGTCAAGCTCACATCTTCGAGGACCCACTTGCCGGGGTCGTATGCGTGCCACACGTGACTGAAGCAGATCTCATCCCTGACGCCTGGAAACGCCATTGCGTCCGGCGGGTCTTTGTCGTCGGTGGGCTCGTCGAGTATCTCAAACACCCTCGCAGCTGCCGCGAGCGACATCTCGGCGCTGACTGGAAACTGAGCCAGTGCCTTCACCGGAGAGAGCAACCTAAGGGTGATTGCCATGAACGGAATGAACAACTCAGGACGCATGCCGCTCCCAGCTTCGCTTCCCGCGGACATCCCAAAGACCAGCAGCAGGAGTATTACACCTGCGCCGAGTGTCTCGCTCACCGGATGCGCCAGAACTGCCAACTTCCGGGCCTTCACAATGCCATTGAAGTAGCTAGCGATGGCTCCTTCGAAACGGCGCCGTTCATAATCCTCCGCGCTGTGGGCCTTGACGAGTCGGGCTCCCTCGACGGTCTCGCTCAAGATCGCGGTGACCTCCCCCCGGTCATGCAGGGCTCCTCGTACCCGTAACCTGATGCGCTGCAAGATGGGCCGCATTAGCAGAGCTATCGTGGGAGCCAGCAGCAGCGTGAGGAGGGTCAAGCGCCAGGATAGTGAGAACAGGATCACGAGGTAGACACCGATAATGATGACGTTCTGCGTAGCAGATACGAGAGTGGCACTCACCACCTGACCCGCCTGCTCAACATCAGCGATCACCCGGCTCACCAGCTGCCCACTCTTCACGCGGTGGAAGAACCCAAGACCCAACTGCTGGATATGGGAGTAGAGGGTCGTTCTCATGTCCCGACCAACTCCCTCTTGGATGCGCGCACCGAGGGATCCGGCGGCGTATACCGCAACGTTCTTCACAGCTACGGTGCCGATAATGAACAAGACCACGTTCCTCAGCGCCTTGCTATGCTCCGTGGAGAGTGCAAAGCCGATCGCGAAATCCAGTGCTCGTTCGACAGCCGTTGGCGCGGCGGTCAAGACCCCCGCACCAGTGCCGAACAGAAGTCGGAGAAACGGAATTAGGAGTGCGAAGGTGAACCCATCCAGCACGGAGGCAACGACGGTCGCGAGAAAAGTGAGCGCCAGAATGCTGGTGTAGGGCCGAACAAAGCCCAGTAGCCGGCGAAAACCGGGCATCTACGAGGCCCTGCGTGGCGTCAGTAGAGCGATTGGAAGCACGAGTTCTTCTGGGGTCACACCGCCATGGAGGAACGATCCTCTGTACCGAGCCTGATACTCACGGAGCTTTGTCGGGTAAACGAAGAACCGGTCACCCGTCGCGAGCAACATTCTTGCACCGATCCGCATCGCTGGCAGGCCCCAGCTCGGCAGGTCCTCAACAACGATAGCATTCGCCGACGCATCGGCACGAAGGTCCTCTCCGAATTTGTACCGCAGGTTTGCCGTGGCATCTCGCTTGGCATATATCGTGGCTGGGCTGTTGCAGTGGATCGATCCGTGGTCAGTTGTGAGCAACACCGGGACACCCCGCCTCTCAGCCTCCTTGAGCGAGCGAAGCAACGCCGAATCCTGGAACCAGGTGCGAGTCAAGCTACGGAGTGCATTGGTGTCCCGGGCGACCTCGTACAAGATAGCGTGCTCGGCTCTACCATGGGTGAGTTGGTCCACGAAGTTGAAGACCAAGGCTGTCACGCCGCCCCGGGACAGATACGCCGGAAGACGCTGTAGGAGCGCCTCGCTTTCGGTCGCACTAGACAGCTTCTCGTAGTGTACGGGGATCTCGGTTCCCATGAGCTCCCGCAATTGCTCCCCGAGGAGCTCTGCCTCATGCGCGTTCAGACTTTCGTCGTCCCGCGGACCCCACCACTCGGGATGCCGGGCCGCTATCTCGACCGGGAATAGCCCGCTGAAAATGGCGTTACGGGCGAACGGAGTGGCCGATGGCAGTATGCTGAAGTAGTGTGACTCCTCGACGTCGAAGATATCTGTAACCAGCGGGGTGAGTGACTCCCATTGATCCAACCGAAGACAGTCTACCACCACGAACATGACCCCAGGGTGATTCCGTAGCAGAGGTACGAGGAACTCGCTACACACATCTACCGATAGAGGTGGCCGGTCACCTTCAGGACTGTAAAGCCACTTTGGATAGTTGATCCTAACAAAATCAGCGAAATCGAGGTGGAGGCTGGTCTGGAACGTCCGCAGCGCCTCCTTCAACCCGCTCTCGTCACTCATTGACAACCGCACTTCCCAGTCAGCCACCTCCCCGACCAGTTCCATCCACTCCCGCCACCCTAGCCGTGATCCGCGTTTCAACTCCATCTCGCGAAACCTGCTGACGAAGTCACGGGAAAGCCGCTGTTGCCGGATACGGTCTCCCTCAAGCAGTCGCGTCACCACTGACAGGACCTGTCGAGGATTCACTGGTTTGACCAAATAGTCATGCAACTCAATGCCAATAGCCTCTCGCATAGTCCCTGCCTCCTCGCTCTTGGTCACCATGACCACAGGGACCGCGGGATCGATTGAGCGGATCTCACTCACCAGCTCGAGTCCCCGCCTTCCGGGAAGCTGCTCGTCGAGTAGCACGACTCCATAGGGCTGTCGCCTGAGCAGGGCAATCGCATCATCGCCGTGCGCTGCCTGCTCGACTTCGTATCCATTCTCGGTCAAGAAGAGAACGTGCGCTCCGAGTGATTCGAGTTCGTCATCCACCCACAGGACTGTCTTAGGTCGAGGCATGGGTTCAAACTTACCGCTCCCGCCTGCCACCCTCAACGCGCCACTCTGGCGGGCCTGTTTGTCCCAGCCTAGTTTCCAACTGGTTCCCGGTGAGCAGTAGTGGGGGAACCGGTGGAGACCACACGGATGAACGACCACTTTGCCGCTGCCGAGGATCGCCTGATAGGTCAGCTTCAGAACGAGGTGCGAGGCCCCACGCGGAACGGGATCTTTGCGCTGTGGCTCTTCTTGCGCGTCTGTGACGGCATCCTCGCTTCCGACCCGCCCTCCAACCGGGCACGAAAACGGAGACTCGAAGCCTTGGAGCGAAGACTCAGCAGCTTGTCATTACAACCATTGCTGAGAAGGACACTGCTCGGTACCCTGCGCGAGCTGAGTCCCGCAACTGCGGACTCTGTAGTGACGTCACTTCAGCTCCTGGCAACACCCACCCGAGATTCGTTGGGGCCCGGCGCTGGGGAAGCCGTTGCTTTGGCGCTGCGTGCAGCCCAGGGTGCGGCGGCGGCGAGTCGGCAAGGGGGGCCATGACTGTTCCGAAACGGATACGGCGAGACTCTTTGACCAGCCTCGTAGGGAAGGTGGATTCTCTACCACGGGGTGAGACCCCACCTGACACGGTTCCCTCTGGGTTCCCTTCTTTGGACCGGTTCCTAGGTGGTGGCTTCCGGCAACGAGATCTCATTGTACTGGGTGGCGACGTAGGATCGGGGAAATCGGCATTGGCCTACGGCTTTGCCCTGCGAGCTGCCATGGCGGGTTACCACGTAGCCTACTGTTCTGGTGAGATGGACGAAGACCGCCTGCTCGAGCGTGCTCTCGCCATCGAGGCACAGGTTCAGGTTGACGAAATCCGCTCCGGAGATCTCTCTGACGCGGCGCGCGCGGCTGTCGGGGCTGCGGCGGTCCGGCTCAGAGACCTACCGATCCGGATTCACGCGC
>Ga0209536_100001804_pt1 | contig 35165 bp, 34 predicted proteins | sample DeeMarSeWOR28_12_FD_187461 | JGI IMG/M metagenome (GOLD analysis project Ga0209536, IMG submission 187461) | Marine sediment microbial communities from White Oak River estuary, North Carolina - WOR-2-8_12 (SPAdes) (version 2) | ecosystem: Environmental > Aquatic > Marine > Intertidal zone >...
TGGTTTCTTTTTTAAGGATAAGGAAGTAATAGTCGTCGGCGGTGGCGATTCCGCCATGGAAGAGGCCACATTCCTGACAAAATTTGCTTCTAAAGTAACCATTGTTCACCGCCGGGAGGGATTCCGTGCATCTAAAATAATGCTGGAACGGGCGCAGAAAAATCCAAAAATCGACTTTATGCTCAACAAAATCATTGAGGATATAAAAGGGGAGAAAACTGTCGGTTCCGTCACACTCAAAGATACAGCAACCGGTGAACTGTCTGAAAAGAAGGTCGACGGGGTATTTATGGCAATCGGCCATCTTCCCAATACCGGTATTTTCTCCGGAAAGCTCGATCAGGATGCAGATGGTTATCTGATCACAAAAAGCGGGTCAACCCATACTAACATACCGGGGGTTTTCGCCTGTGGAGATGTCCGGGATAAAACCTACCGGCAGGCAGTCACTGCTGCCGGGAGCGGCTGTATGGCTGCCATCGATGCCGAAAGATATCTGGAAGCGCTTGACTAAGATGATTTGAAAATGAAGCTGGGTTTCACGCTTATTTCTCTCTCTATACAGCGCCATATTTGCATATTATCCTGTTCGCTATCATTTCTGTTCATCGCGCGTAACAAGTTCGGTCCGCTTTTGTTTTGACCAGTAATAGTAAACCGGCAGGCCGATAAGTATGATCAATAAACCTAAAAAAGATTCCACCGGTTTCTCCAGCAGGCTGCTAACGGCGATAAAGGTCATGGCAAGACCAAAAACAGCCGGTACAACCGGGTAGCCCCATGTCCTGTAGGGCCTTTGTGCATCCGGATTTATTTTACGAAGCCTGAAAATGGCAAATGTGGCAGCTATAAAAAATACCATAACTGTAAAAATAACGTAGGTAAATAGTTGCTCATACGTCCCTGTCAGGCAGAGGAGTGATGACCATATGCCCTGCCAGATGATGGCGACAGCCGGTGTATGATAACGGGAATGTACCCGTGCGAACGATTTAAAAAATATACCGTCTTCGGCCATCGCGTAATATACCCTCGGACCGAAGAGGATCGTCGCACTGAGACATCCAAATATCGATACAAGAATCAGGCCGTTCATTGCAGCACCTGCCGACTCGCCGAAGGCGGCGCTGGTTGCCTTCTCCCCGATTCGCAGAACACCTGTAATTTCAGAAACAGGCAGAATAGAAACGTAAAAGATATTGACCAGCAGATACACGATACCAATAAGCGACAGTCCAAATATAAGGCTCAGTGGAATATTTCGGCCAGGATTTTTGATCTCACTGGCGACCGTATTCACAGCATACCAGCCATCGAACGTCCATAAAACCGCAATCAGGGCGACACCGATAGCGGGAATGATAGCAATCCCTTCCGGCATGGTTAACAGAGTTACCGGCTCCGCTGATCTGCCAGCCTCGTGGGACACGAACAAACCGGCCAGGATCAGAATCCCGATTGCCAGCAACTTCAGGATTGTGAAAAAATTCTGAACGGTACTTCCGGTTCTTACACCGTAATAATTGATCAGGGTAAGCACAACAATACTCATCACGGCCACAACCTGACCATAAGATACCTGTAATACGGTGCTATCGATAAGCATACTGTTCAGACCAAATCCGGGTATAAAATAGGAGAGATACTCAGCAAATCCCACCGCAAGGGCCGCTATGCCCCCGGTCTGCAGCACCAGAAATGTGGTCCATCCATACAAAAAAGCAGCCGTTTTGCCATAGGCTTCGCGCAGGTAAACATACTGTCCGCCGGCTTCAGGCATCATCGCACCTAATTCCGCGAGTGTGAGCCCACCGAACAAAGAAAGAACACCGCCGACGATCCACACCAGTAATATCATGGGCGGGGATGGCAGCGATTGGGCGATGATCCCAGTGGTCAGAAATATTCCGGAACCGATCACCGCGCCCACCACCAGCAAGGTGGCATCGCCGAGATTCAACCTAGCCTCGAGTTTGGGTTTGTCGGCCATTCAACTATGGATTACATTTGTATTATGCGCAAATTTAAAACAGACTGCCGGGATGATAAAACCAGGACGCCAAAAACATGCAAACTTTGCCGCTCTCATGCTGCCTTTATTAAGGACAGGGTTATTATTCTGGTAGTTCATACCATGAATGAATTAGATTATCAATTATTTTTTTGATATACAACAAATTGCATAAATTTCCGTAGAATTAGACGTATCAACATAGAAGAAACAGGTCGCCAAAGGCGGGAGGCATCCGTGAATTATTTTCGGTATACAACCCTATTGCTTCTGTTTATTTTTTTATCTGACACATCACTACCTGCGCAAAGTTTTGATCTTCCCACCAGTAACTGGGGAATCAGTTTCGGAAATTCAAAAAATTTCACCGGTTTACGGTTTAATTTCCGCGATCACTGGGTAGACGAAATAACCGGTGTCAATCTTACTCTATGGAAATCCTATGAGAATGAGCATGCCGTGGTAAAGGGTATTTCTTTTGGTATATTACCGGAAGCGGGTTATTTGTATGGACTAAATTTAGGATTGGGCGGCCCGGCTGCTGAATATGAAATGAGCGGGCTCTCAATCGGTATACTCGGTGCCGGTTCCGGGCGTGATGTGAACGGCGTTGCTATTGGCGGGCTGGGGATTGGATCCGGGGAAAACATAGCCGGTATTACAATTGGCGGCCTCGGGGTCGGTTCAGGAGGCGATGTTACTGGTTTGGCACTGGGTGGTCTGGGTGTCGGTTCAGGTGGAAAAATGACCGGAGTGTTTTTCGGTGGTCTCGGTGTCGGCAGTTCAGGTGATTTGAACGGAATTTCTTTTGGCGGGCTGGGGGTTGGCGCCGGGGGTGATCTCAAGGGAATTCACGCCGGACTTCTAGGGGCCGGAACCGGTAATGATATGACCGGCATTTTCCTGGCCGGACTGGGAGCAGGCGCAGGCGGGAATGTTACCGGAATAGCCTGCGCCCTCGGAGGCGTCGGCGGAGGGAACAGTCTAACCGGTGTTGCCATTGCGGGATTGGGTGCCGGCAGCGGCGGCCGCCTCACCGGTTTGACCATTGCCGGCCTCGGAGCCGGAGCCCCGGATGTCAGGGGTGTGATTATCGGCGGCCTGGGAACCGGCGGTGTACAGGTAAGGGGTGTGGCGCTCAGCGCGGCTCATTTCCGGATTGAAGATGAAGGGGAGTTAAAAGGATTCGCTGCCAGTGCCTTTAACTATATTAAAGGAAAGCAGACAGGCGTTGTGATCGGATTATTTAACTATGCCCACCAGCTGCACGGGGTTCAGATCGGCGTGCTGAATTATGTGCGTGACAATCCCGGCATCACAAAAATTCTACCACTGGTCAATGCCCACTTTTAATAGCGGGTATTGCGTGGAATGACAAAAAAGTCTGCAGTAAGCAGCAGGCAGTAAGCAGTTAACAATCTTTACCAGAATAAAACCGTAATTTCGGAACATACAGTACAGAATGACTGCAAAGTATTTTCAGTGTTGCTGACAATCCTTGTAAATAATGGAGGATAATTTATTCCGCACCAGGTATTTGCTTTCGCGCTCTAATTACAGAATTGCCGGCTGCTTACCGCCGATTGCCTGCTATATAATATCTTTTGGCCTTTTGCCCCACCCGGGACAGACAGACTTTGCCTGTTTATAACAGATCGAAACTGTATCCTATACTGATCGCCCAGTTGTTATAACCTTCCGATTCTGCACCTTCGACGTCAAGTTCCCTGGAAACGATGTGATAGACAAACTCACCATATAATCCCATGGGCATGTCAACACCGGCACCTATATTGAAACCAATGGCACTTTTAAAATCCGCTTCCCCTGTCAAATTACCGGACAGCTCTGTTTTTCCTGAATAATATCCCACGCCTCCTCGAAGATAGGGACTCGCTGCCGGGAGCGGGATAAAATACCAGCGTGCCCATAATCCAAGCAGGTTTTGACTGATTTTCGCAGTGGTACCTCCTGCTTCAAACTCAAAGGGCGATAATAACAGATTATATTCCAGACCGACATCGATCATCGGCATAATATCGGTGCCAATGATGGCACCGGCGGAAAAGGTGCTTGCTGCAGATTCCTGATCGTCAAACGCACTGCTGGTATAACCGGCCTGAACGCCGAGAATGACCTGTGCCTGTCCGAGACCGGCTATGACAAAAATCATTACTAAAAACAAACTTACTTTGGCAAAACGCATGGTACCTCCTTAAGATTGTTGAAATTTCGCTAAAGATAAAAGTATTTGGGAAATATTACAAGAATTAGAAACGGAACAGCCGTTCCAGCAGGTTTTTTTTGCCTTTTCTGGCCGTGTCCATCCAGGCTCGGTACTCTTCATATGTGACGATCCCGACCGGCCCTTCGTAGATTCCACCCGTGACATATTTATCATAAACCCTGACGGCCAGCAAATTGGACCTGCCAAAATTCAGAACATCCTCGTCAAGTCGATAGGCCCTGAATTCCCTCCATTCACCGGTTACGTGAATATCGCCCCGGCCCTCGCCTATTTTTCCGGTACCGCCGATCCATTTGCCATTGAGATAGGTTTCATCGAGATCATCAATCAGTCCCAACAGCAGAACCAATTTCTCATTTTTCAATGAAGCCGGTATAATAAACTCCTTGCGATACCACCCGATCCCGTCATAACCCTTGTATCCCTGCATCTCCCACGGGGCAGGAACGATAATAGTCTTCCAATTTTCATCCGGATATTCGGGCTCTATAAACGCCATATCATCACCGGTTTTAAATTTCCAGAATCCTTGCAGATCAATTTCCATCGAGATCGTGCGGGTATCTTCATAGATCCCGATCTTACCACGCAAGATTCCGCCACCCAGTTCATGATCATAAACCCGGACAGCGAGAATATTGGGCGCATTGGTCCGCAGATACGTCTCCGGCAGCCGGTATCTGCGTTCAATATTATAGGCTGTGTAATAATCAGGCGGAAATGTACCGGAAAAGCCGATAAAATGACCGTTCAAATATACTTCATCCACATCGTCAATGAAACCAAGATAGAGATACAGATTCTTGTTCGAGTCCGATGCCGGCAGAACAAATTCCCTGCGATACCAGGCATATCCGTCATAACCATAAAATCCTTCGTCTTCCCAGGCGGAAGGAACGAATATCTTTTCCCATCCGGAATCATCAATATCCGCATCCTTCCAGGCCATATCATCACCGATCTTAAATCGCCAGTGCCCCCTGAGATCAAGGAGCCGAATATCACCGGCGCTGTAAAGACCGCAGACCAATAGAAGTAATATTTGTATCGTTCTCATTTAATTATCCGTATCCATATTTACAGATACAGTTTACCAAATTATTCAATTTTAGTTGTGTAAATTTCGTAATTAAATGTAATAATTTGTCACACCGATACGAGTTTATAGCCGATACCATGTACCGTAAGCAGATATTTGGGGTGAGCAGGATCGGTTTCGATCTTCTGGCGTAATTTGACGATAAAATTATCAACTGTCCGGGTTGTCGTATTACCATAGCCCCAGATATTTTCCAGTAATTTATCCCGGCTGATCGTCTCCCCTGCATGTTCCCAAAGATATTTTAATATTTCATATTCTTTATGCGACATGGCGATTTCTTTCCCATCAGCCACAGCCCGGTACCCTCTGAAGTTAATCCTGAGTTTGCCAAGTTGAATTTCTGTGACGTCACTTTTTCCCTTACCGGTTCTACGCAGGACCGCCTTGATGCGCGCCAGGAGCTCGCGCAGACTAAATGGCTTTGTGATATAATCATCGGCACCTAGTTCCAGCCCGAGTACCTTGTCGACTTCCTCACCCCGCGCGGTTAACATCAGGATCGGCGTGGATATTCCGCTCTTCCGTATTTCACGGCATACATCATATCCTGACTTTTTGGGCAACATCACATCGAGCAGGATCAGATCATATTCAACATCCCTGATTTTGGCAACCGCTTCTTCCCCATCACCTGCTTCGTGGACCTCATATCCTTCAAATTCAAGGTTATCCCTCAGACCGAGACGCATCTGCTGTTCATCTTCGACGATCAGTATTCTGAACATGTATCCTCCTGCTTATGCTGATACACCTGCTTCAGGGAAGATCAGGTTAAAAGAAGTACCATGGCCAGGCTGAGAATTCACATCAATCGATCCACCGTGGGCATCAACAATATGTTTGACGAGGGCCAGTCCCAAACCACTTCCCTTTGTATTATGTATGGCGCCGGTGGGCACCCGGTAAAACTTATCAAATATGTGCCGGATATGTTGTTCTTCAATCCCGATCCCCCGATCACTGATCTGCAGGCAGATGCCCTTTGCGCATTTAAAGGTACGAATGGTGATCACTTTATTATCAGAACTGTATTTCAGCGCATTATCAACCAGATTGATCAGTGCTTCGGATATTGCTTCCGAATCACCCTGGACGCTTGATAAAGTATGATCAAGTTCCACTTCCAGTTTAAAGCCTTCCTTTTGTATATGAGGATGATAGCTGTCAAGAATATTTTCGACCACCTGGTTGATATCAATCGTTTCCATTTTATAAGTCTTTTTTCCCGATTCAATCCGCGAGAAATTGAGGATATTATTGATCAGCCGGCTCAGGCGCTCAGTCTCCTGGCTGATGATTTTATAATAGGAAAATCTTTTTTCGTCCGATTTAATTCTTCCCATTTCCAGGGTTTCGGTGTACATCCGGATAAGAGATAACGGGGTACGCAGTTCATGTGAGACGTTCGAGACAAAGTCGGACTTCATCTGTGCTAAATGGACTTCCCTCTGCACATTGCGCAATATCAGCCAGGCACCGAGCAGAAAAAGGATAAATACGATACTGATGATGATCGCATCCCGGTAAAATCTTTCACGTGCCAGATTCTCGATGTCATCTCCTGCCAGCTGAATACCTAAAACATAATCGGGCAGAAGCCAGATGGCCCTGGTCTGATTCGCTTCGTTGAATGTTAAGCTCTGAACCGGCAGCATCGATCGTTTTGATATACGATTGAATACGCCGAGCTTAAACCGGTCTCCGGCCAGTTCATCGAGTTTTACTCTGATAACCGTTTCGATAAAATATCTGACCGGCAGCATCAATCCAACCACTACTGTCCGATCGTGATAATCAGTATGGGTAAACAGTAAAAGAAGCAATTGTTCATGTTCAGCTGCAGCGGTTTTATTAAAAATAATCGGCTGTATTTTCTGATATCCGGCTTTTTGATAATCCCGCAACTGTCTGACTTTCCCTTCCATCATTCTCAGGCTGTCAGCAATCAATTGTTGAAAGCGGGCTGCATTTCCTGAAACTGAGAGTTCCGCGATCTGGAGCATATTCTCGTCCCACAAAAAAACCGCCTCTACTCCAGGCAGCTCGGCGAGTATATCCGCCTGTTCCACTGTTCCGGTACGAAGCCGGGCATTCACCCGGCTGCGCCACGAACCGATATAATCTTCAATATATTGATTAACCGAGAACAGAACAGCATCCAGCTGTTGACGATAAACTTCCCGGATCATTTCTTCCGACTCACTCAGGGTCGCTGTTTCGAAGCTGATGTATAAAACCGCCGGTAAAATAAACAGGATAATCAGGACCAGCGATATTTTGCGGAATGGTCTAATGTCGCGCAATTCTTATTTCCCTTTCCGGATCTCGCTTTAAATTACGCATCCGGACAAATAAATTCTAATCTGTGACATTTTTTTACAAGGCTTTACCGGACGGTGACATCTTTCGCAAATACCACACGTAAAGTTATAATGAAAATGACCAAAAAGAGGAGCAAAAAGATGAAAACATTAACTTCAATTACGATAATCCTGCTGGTAGTGATCGATTTCGCTATTGGACAGAACGCTGCATATTCTTCCAAGACCAATAACACCCAGGCAGAAATCTGGCAGAGGGCAATTGAGAACTATCTGTGCGGTCTGCAAAGGGCTAACCTTGGTGTTGTCGAATCTGCCATGATAAACCTGATGAAATTGCGCACGGTTTACCCTGAGGGTAATTATGAAGATATCCTTTCTGAACTGGACCGTCTGCAGGAAGAAGGTCAGACAAATTCAATCCGTGTTATGGCCTTCATCGCCGGCAATTATATCAAGTTCCCGGACCGTTTTACCTGGCTGGATCAAAATAATCTGGAATTAATGGACAACACACTTGCTACAGTCAGCGCACGTTTGAAAACATATGACCAGTAATCAGTAATTCAGACAAAGCCGGGAATAATATCCTGGCCGGCGATCCGAAATCACGTCGTTCAGCGGCGTGATTTTTTTTTGCCTGGCCAATTCGATATCCAGATCATATATAAAGAGCTCTTCCCGCTGGGCAGGTGCCCGGTGGATCAGTTCCGCGCGTGGTCCCGCAATCTGGCTCTTTCCAGTGAAATGCAACTCACCATGCGGGCGCCGGTCGGTGCCAAAACGGTTCGCAGTTATCGCATAAATGTGATTTTCAAGACAGCGGGAAAGCATGGTCTGCTGGCAGTATCCCATTACCAGATTTGCCGGGTGACAAATGATATCGGCACCCTGTACAGCCAGTACACGGCAGACTTCCGGAAAAATCCAGTCAAAACAAACCATAAGTCCGATCTTTACCGATCCAATCTTTTGCACCGACAGCGGGATATCTCCCTGATCAAAAAGATTCTTTTCCTCGTTAAAAAGATGCAGTTTGCGATACGTATGTAATACACCCTCCGGACCGATCAGCAAAGCGCTGTTGTAACATGCACCATTCGATTTTTCCGCAAATCCGGTTACCAGATGAAATTTACGTTTTCTGCACAGCTCCACCAGAGCGCTGACCGACGATGAATTTTTTATTTCCTCGGCATGGGCGATCACTTCTGACCGGTCTTTGAATAAATAACCGGTCAGAGCCAGTTCCGGAAGAACGATCAGATCGGCCGTGGTATGTTCGAGAGTAGTTATGATCTTATGGAGATTGCGTTTAACTTCGCCAAAAATCGGGCGGAATTGAAAGTAACCTGCTTTCATGGAAACCTCAAAATTTCATTGATCTTTCAAGTTTAATAGACTATATTCAGCCTCATTGCGCCGGCATGGCGCTGTATATTCGGGTTTTCAGCATCGTACCGCAACCATCTGTTTGTCGTTATTAAAATTTACTGCAGATTGCTTAAGACCTCTGAATCCAACCACCCGGTGAACTCTTGGGGAAAATAATTTGCATCTTCTTACATTTGAAGAACCATAAATCCCCGGTAGGTTACACACCATCGGAGTTATGCTTACGACATGCCTTCAGATCTGAAAATCGAATTCAACCGTTCTATGGCCAGATCTAATCGCTCCGGCGGTTCACCGGTAAAACAAAGTCTGATATAATGTTTAAAATCGAGGCCGAAATCGATTCCCGGTGCCACCGAAACACCCGCATCAAAACATCGACGAACCAGACTTTCATATTGTTCTGGCGCCGAATCCTCCGATACACGAAAAAATATAAAATACGTTGCTTCCGGAATATGAAAGGAAATTTTTAATTTGTCGACGAACATATCCCGTAGTGATTGGTAATAAATTCGAACGCCGTCCATCCATTCTCGCCGCCGCCGGACAGCTTCGAGCATCATTTGCTGGGTGAACGTGGGCGCTCCGTAAATCTGATGGACGATCACCTTGTTCATTGCTATGATCACATCTTTTTTCGCTACGGCATACCCCAGGCGCATACCAGCGAACATAAAGATCTTGGAAAACGTAAATACCGTAACGACCTGATCTGAAATCTGTTTATCCGACGCCGGACTGTGGAGTTCCCTACCGTCATAGATCAAACCTTCGTATGCCTCATCGGAAATTAACCAGAGCCGGTGCTTTCGGGCGAATGCAGTTATCTGCCGGATTTGATTCCGGTTGAGAACCTTGCCGCTGGGATTGTTTGGAGCATTGAGATAGAGTGCAACGGTATCGTCTGTAATGAACTGCTCAAGATGAGCCATGATATCCAGATCAGGCTCCTCATAGAGTTTTACAAAAAAGGGCACCTCACATATATCTGCGCCGGCGAGCAGAGCAACGCCCCGGAAGATCGGCCAGCATGGGGTCAGCAGCATAATTTGTTCGGATGGGGCAAGGACACTGTGCACCGCGGCACTCAGGGCATTGGTCGCACCGCAGCTGATCAATATCTCATCCGGATCCACATCGATCGCGTTATCTTCATTCACTTTCTCAGACAGCAACCGGCGTAGTTCCCCAAATCCAAAGGTGTCACAATAGCGGTTAAAATCAGGATACGTATGCATGAAAGATGAATCAAGCGGCAGCTGATAAGCGGGTGCCTGATAGGTATCTCCGATATGAAGACGCACCAGCTCATCACCTTTTGCAGTCATCAGATCGCGGTATTTTTCGAAAACCGCACCGGGCAGTGCGGTGATTGCTTTATTCAATTCGGGATACCTCGGCATTCTTCCTCCATCCTGATTAACTTAAAGTAAATGCTGGCGAAACAATTTACAACCTGTGAAATTATTTTTCCTTTTTATAATTACCTGTGTATTTTATGAGAAACATTATCATACAGTTTGAAAAAACATATTTCATGGATACAGAAATTAATCAAACCGGTAAATGCCCGGTCAGTTATTTAAGCTGTTAATCGAAGGATCACACATTGAAATTATTCTATCGTACCCTGGGGAAAGGAAATCCATTACTGATCCTGCACGGATTATTTGGCAATTCGGATAACTGGTTGCCGAGTGCGAAGCATCTTGCCGGAGACTATCGGGTTTATCTGCTGGACATGCGTAACCACGGAAAATCCCCCCATGATCAGGTGTTTAACCTGGTATCTATGGTTGAAGATATATATGAATTCATCACAGATCTGGGAATCAGAAAAGTCTCGCTTATCGGACATTCGATGGGTGGATTGGTCGCGATGAATTTTGCATTCGAGTACAGTCACCGTGTTCAACGGATGGCGATTATCGATATCGCACCACGTGCTTACCCGGTTATGCACGATGATATCCTGACTCATCTCCAGAACATCGATTTGAGAATGATCAAAACCCGCCATGACGCTGACCTTCAATTGGCTGATCACATTCCTTCCCGACGGGTACGGCAGTTTCTGCTCAAGAATCTTTACCGGCAGGATGATAGCCGGTTTGCGTGGAGACTGAATCTTCCGGTTATTGCTCAACAGCTATCCGAAATCCGTAAGGGGATTCTCAACCCTCACCGGATCTCTGTTCCGGTGCTGTTTATCAGGGGTGGGTTGTCAGACTATGTGCGGGAGGAAGACAGATCACGTATCTCCGATTTATTTTCAGACTACAAAATTGAAACCATCGACCGGGCGTCTCACTGGGTGCACAGTGATGCGCCGGAACAATTAAATGCATCTCTGCGCCACTTTTTTTCGCCGCTCACCCGGGTTTGACAGGCATCATTGCATCTTGAAAAATTTTTTATTAAGATTTTACGTTGGCTCGGGTTTTAATACCTTTTCGGAAGAGAAGGGATGATCAGGGCCAATTTTACGTAATAATTAATTTGTATTAAGTAAGGAGATCCACAATGTCAACTCGTGAGACAGGTAGTGTCAAATGGTTCGATGCTAAAAAGGGGTTTGGATTTATAACCCGTGAAAATCAGGAAGATGTGTTCATCCATTTTACGGGTATAGTAGGTGATGGATATCGTGTACTCAAAGACGGGCAGCGTGTGGAGTTTGATATCATTGAAGGTAAGAAGGGTCTTGAGGCCCGCAATTTGTCCGTGATAAAAGAAGAATAAGTATATTAGATCATACGAGTGGACGTGGGAGTATATCAGTACTCCCTTTTTTATATATATGAGGAAAAAATATGTTTGATAAATATATTCTGATCACTGGTGCTACCGGCAGCCTCGGACGTGCGGTAACATTCTGCTGCGCCAAAGCAGGGGCAAACGTCACCCTGCCTTACCGGGATGAGAATCGTGTAAAACAGTTGATCAGTGAAATCAGTGAACCGGATAAAGATCTGGTCAAACATATTACACCAGTTAAGGCAAATTTACTGAACGAAGAAGATGTGCAGGATGTCATCAAAAAGATGCCAAGAACGGACATTCTCATTCATCTCATGGGAGGTTTTGCTGTGGGCAGGACAGCCGACACGCCTCTCAGCGACTGGCAATCTCAATTAAATCTCAATCTGACCAGCGCGTTTATTATCACCAAACACGTGCTGCGATCGATGCAGCAGCACGGTTATGGACGCATCATAACCATTGGATCAAAGGCCGCTGTCGAGGCACCGGGGGAAATGGCTGCCTATGTTGCCGCCAAAGCAGGCCTCATTGCTTTTACCCGTTCTATAGCCGCCGAATTCAAGGGACAGGACATCACCGCTAATGTGATCCTGCCAAGTATTATTGATACACCGGCGAATCGCTCGGCAATGGGTGAAAATAATGTCCATCGCTGGGTAACACCACATTCCCTTGCACGGATTATCAGCTACTTAATCTCGGATGCTGCTAACGATATTCGCGGGGCGGTAATACCGGTCTACGGCAACAGCTGACACCCTGCCCCGGCCTAGTGGAACGCCTGGATAAAGGTGGGGGAAATACCCGGCGGAATCCTTGATATAATTTCCGGCACAGCATCTCTATGTACCAGATATGCCAGCACCTTCAGTTTCACAAAATCCACACGGTAAAAAAAGTAGCCCTTTTGCTCACCTTCCCAGGCATCCCGCCATGAATCTTTTATCAGAAACCAGTCAAACCCAGCTGACCGGGTATAACCCACCATATGCATCAAATGATCATCTGTGGTCAATCCCTTTTCAAACCGGTACTCTCGTGATTCCTGAGTGATATCTTCAGCAGGAATATCATACGCCGGAATAAATGCGACGTCACGTCTCCCATACCGGCCGTATTCCCCGGTATCACCATCAATCGCAACCGAATAACCATTTTGCAGAGCCCCGATAAGACCTGCATAAAACTGCGCGAGGGGTACATTGAAAAATTTACTGTTCTGCCGCCAGTTGTCCGGCACATTCAGTGAGCAAAACGAATCAAACGGCGCATACATAAAAGAAGTTACCAGTATGTAATCCTGCCAGGGAAGATTTACATGTTCGTTCAAGAAGGACAGCGGAGAATATATTTTTCCTTCAAACTCAAACGAATCAGGCGGTTTTCCAAGATGTTTATCCAGAATATTTTTAACCTGATTCACGGTTTTGGCTTCATCCCAGTCTTGTGTTTCCCTTAAAGAGAATACATACGACTTTATTTCTGCATACAGCGAATCCTGATTATACGTTTTACCGGCCCGCACCTGGCCCCGATAAACGGATTGCGGCACAATGCCGTAGCTATTTATAATTTCGAATACGGTACTGAACAGATCACCAGGCTCAAATCGCGTTCTACCCTTTGATTGCACGAAAGCCCTGGTTTTTTCCACAAACGTATAATATACCGGAAACATTAGGGCTAACCGGACAGGCCGCAAACCAAGCCGGTGCATTTCGGTTTCTATAAATGACAGGGTTGAAAAACTCCAGCAAACCAGAGTTGTATCCTGATTTACCGGGCTAAAATGAAATGCAGGATGATAGTCTTCAATATCGGCCGGCACTGATATTTGCGACAGCTCCTGTCTTACAGCTTCCATCTCCCACTGCGCCGCTGCACCTGCAGCAATAGCAGAAAAAAAGGCGATGAGACACATTTTTCTGATTATCATACTGAATTTCCTTTATGGTTAGCGTCAGAAAAAATATAGCGATATTTTTTGATTTTATCTCTTAAATTTATTAGGCTGAGAAGTTTATTACCGTAATAAAAGAAGGATAATACTTTTGAAATTATTAAAAACAGGTACAATTTTTTGAATAAACGAACTCCAATCAGACAATGAACCCGGTACATCGGTAAAATGCACGGATCATTACAGCTGGCGGAGATATGTTATTAAATGAGGTTATTCGGCAAAATATTTAAAAGGGGAAAAGACTGCATATGGAGCTCCTGTTCGTCTTCCTTACTGGCCTGGCTGTCGGCCTAATTTCCACCCTGTTCGGACTTGGCGGCGGTATTATAATGGTCCCGGTCTTAAGTCTTGTCCTTCCTTATTCACATCTTGAAGCTGTCGCCACCAGCCTGGCTACAATTATTTTTGTCGCCGGATTCAATACATTTAATTTCCATGCGAAAGGGGTGGTTGTCTGGTCCATTGTCCCTTTTATCGCTCTGCCGTCTGCACTCATGGCCTTTATTACAGCACGTCTTTCACTTTATCTTCCCGAAAAATTACTCATATCAATCTTCATATTATTCCTGTTATGGGTTGCAACACGTACTTTCCTGGTTAAGGATCTGCCAAATGAGCACAAAACAGGCACCCGCAAGTTCATTCCCTTTGGTATCGGAAGTCTGAGCGGGACAATCTCCGGATTTACCGGTATTGGTGGGGGTGGCATCACCACGCCTTTGATGCTGGTAAGCGGCCTGGTAAAAAACGTACAGGCGGCGCCAACTTCCAATGCAATCATGATTTTTACAGCCCTTTTTGGAAGTCTTTCATTCGCGCTCTCAACACATCCTGAGCGCCATCCTTATATGCTTGGATTCATTCATCTCGATTCAGTCCTGTTGCTTTTTATCGGCAGTGCCCTTTCGTCACGTTTGGGCGTTAAACTCAATCAACAGTTTTCGTTAACCTGGCGTAAGACTATTCTGGGTTTTATTCTGATGCTGATCTGCTTCAGGTTAATGCTTTTGCTCTTAAACAGTAATTGATTATGTATTGGCTTTATCCTGTTGACTGTATTATCGGTGCGGCCGAATTTATCAGGAATGACTCAGTCGACCTGATTATTACCGATCCGCCGTATGCGATCGATGGCGATCATCTGCACCGGCACTACCATCGCAATGAAAAATTTGTGATCGACGGGTATGCGGAGATTCAGCCAGAGCTTTATCGGCGGTTCAGCGAAGCCTGGATACATCAGGCGGAACGGATATTGCGTCCCGGCGGCTCCATCTATATTATTTCAGGATATACAAATCTGAATGATATTATCAGTGCCCTGAAAACGACCAGTCTGAAGTTGCTGAACCATATTATCTGGAAGTATAACTTTGGCGTGTATACTACCAAGAAGTTTGTCACCAGCCATTATCATATTCTGTATTATTACAAACCGGGTGCCAGACCCACATACAACACATATGCCCGTTACGGAACAACTGAAAAGGATAATTTTGGCCGTTCATTGAACTACCGTGATCGTGAAGATGTCTGGATTATAAACCGTGAATATAAACCGGGAGAGATAAAGAACAAGAATGAACTACCCTATGAACTCCTGATCAAGATCATGCAATACAGCAGTGATCAGGATGACACGATTGCTGATTTTTTCCTTGGGGGATTTTCCACCGCAGAAGTGGCAATCGGGCTGAACCGAAGTATTGTTGGATTTGAGATCAACCCGATTTCCTTCAACCATCACATCAAACGCATGGAAAAACTGATCCCCGGATTTTTACTCGATAAAATCCGTACCGGCCGGGGCGCACGGCCTGCCCGCCAGCGTCAACGCTGGACTGAGGAGGAAATCAGACGGTTGCGTAAAAGGTTCTTTGAAATTTATCGGGAAAACGGTCGGAAAGGCTGCACCATCAAAATACTACAGGATGAATTTAACCGCGGGTATTTCGCTATTTTAAATCAGATCAACCGGTTCCTCACCTGATCGAATGTTCGCAGAACATAATTCCCGTTTATTTTCATGCCGGTGAGTATACTGCTAAATTGGGAGTGCGCTTCCCCTGAAGCCCGCCGGGTCTTCGATATCCGCTCTGCTGCATAGGAGGTACAATATTTTTTCATAGAATAAGAACCGGCTTCCCTGCGTTACATGTATTTTAATCACCCAATAAAAGGAGTTACCAATGAAAAAAACAGTTATTTTAACCATGCTGCTGCTTGTTATGACATCCGCCACACCAATGCTTTTTGCCCATTGCCAGATTCCCTGCGGCATATACGGTGATCATACACGGTTCACGATATTGCGTGAACATATCTCCACTATTGAGAAATCAATGAATCAAATTAACGAACTTTCCGCCGATCCTGCAAAAAACATGAATCAGGTGGTACGATGGATCAACAACAAAGATCAGCACGCGGATGAATTTAGTGAGATTGTCACCTACTATTTTCTTGCACAGCGGATCAAGATCGCCGATCAATCCGATGTAAAAAGTTTTACAGATTATCAGAATAAACTTGTTTTGCTTCATCAGATGATATTCTATGCGATGAAAGCCAAACAAACCACCGAACTGGAACACGTCAGAAAGCTGAACGAACTGGTCGGTGCATTCGAGAAAATCTACTTTAGCCCCGAAGACCTGAAACATATTGAAGAGCACAAAAACTAGATTCATCAGGCGGACTCAGGTCCGCCTTTTTCACAATTCACAGAAAAATACGATTTGTTAATAAGTTGTTAATAACTTTTATGTGTATTTTTTGGCTTTACCGGTAAATATTTCAACTTACGCTTAAAGTTTTTCTGGGGATTTACCATTTTCAGGCCATAAATCTGGCCTCAGGGTAGATTCAACAGCGTTACGATGCACCATGGCATCTCTTTTATAAGCTATTAATATTAAACAAGTTAAGAATACTTTTAAGATCCCGGTACAATTCACGATGAGACAATCGTGCTGACGACTCAGGGCGGATAAATAGAATGTAATTGGATTACTTTATGTTAATACTGAACTTAACGTGTTCATTGATACAGTGGTCTAATTATCTGGTGGGTTAAATGTGAATAACTTTATTTAAAGATCGCTCAGCTCAACTATGCGGGTGTATGGTTGCGGCAGCCCTTCTGTACAGTTGGTGCACATGGCTATCGCCTTCCGCTCATTCATGACCCGCGCTCGAAACCTTTTAAAGTTGTCATTTTTCCAGATGGATTTAAACGATCCGCCGTCTTCAAACAGGTTGCCAAACACATGATCTGCATCTTTATCAAAACAACAGGGTGACAGGGATCCATCCCAGTTGACAGCTGGATTAAGCCACAGGCGTTTACACCAGTTGGGTATGTTCCCCTTCAGTCTATATTCACCGTTGATTTGTTCATAACGATTGAACCGGTCACCTTCCGGTAGAAATTCTTCGGCCTGCGCCCGAGAATAAATCTGGGCGGTTTTAAAGGATAGCCGGTTAAGCTTAAGTTTTTTACCGATCCCAATGATATGATCAATTTCGGCCTGATTATGTTTAAATATCAGGAATTGCAGTTCCACGACCGGCGTCTTACTTCCGATTTTTTGTTTAACCCGCGCAATCCGCTCAAGGGACTCCATTACCAGATTAAAATCACCTCCGACACGATATCTGGCATAACTGTCAGCATTTGTGCCGTCAAGTGAGAAGATAAGTACATCCAATCCGGAACGAACCAGAGCTTCCGCCTGCATGTCATTCCTGATAAAATGCCCGTTGGTAGAGGTTTGGGTCATAATACCTTTGGTTTTGGCGTATTCGACAAATGCAAGAAAATTTTTATTGATGAACGGCTCGCCCTGGTTCCACAGCTGTATCTGCACGAGAAAATCACCGATATCGTCCACAATCCGTTTAAAATTGGCCAGATCCAGCTGGCCCAATGATCGTCTCATATCTCCGTTACCCGACGGACACATCGGACATTTGAGGTTGCAGATATTGGTAGGTTCCACCATCAGTATCGGCGGATATCCCCAGATGATCTGACGGCGGGTGATGCGTGATAATATCATCGATGTATAAATCAGGATCAGATTTAATACCCGACGCGGTGTTATCCGGATTTTTACGGTTCCAACTGATTTAAACAGGGATTTTAAAGGTACAATCATAATACAATCATAGCAACGCAGGGCTGTCCGGTTTCATTTCTCCGAAGTTAAATCCGGAGATTTCCTGTTACTGCTTTTAGTAGAGCGCAGGCTGCGAAGAATTTCACGGCTGGTTTGCAGTGAGCTGCGAAATTCCCTGAAATGCTCACGTTTTCGATAGATATACGGAATTCCGATCAGCGCCGGAAGAATGGCATTCAGGACAAACAGGAACAGCGAAGTGGCGAGCGCGTACGCTGCCGGCACGCCATAAAAATTAAAGAAATATACCGCAAGTCCTTCCCTGACACCCAATCCGCTGATACTTATTGGAATGACACCGGCACTCCAAAGATATATTACGGTAATACTGGTAGCCAGCAGATCGATCTGATACTGTTCAACAATAAGAATGTAATATTGCAGCACCATAACGATATATACGCCCAGTGAGTACAAAGCGGTCATAAAAAATGTTGTATGGTACGCCGTTTCTTTTTCGGCATATTCCCTTAAGAGCGGTATTTTTGGAAAAAACAGATAACCAATCATGACAATGATCAGCAGCGTAATGCAAATCGGCAGATAGCCGGGGAAGAATATCGGCAGAAAAGCGACCGCCAGTACAATTTTCAGAAAGGTCTGAAAAATACGTTCCATGCCGAAGGCAATAATTTTACCCCGCTTACGGCCCGGGAGGAGAAATACTTTACTCAATTCAGCGTGACCGCCCGGAATCATCAGGCGGAAGGTAAATCCAGCAAAAAAGGATGGTATGAGATCACGTTGTTCAAAAGAATTCGAGTACTGACTGAGCAGATATTTCCAGCGTTTATATTGAATCCAAAGACTTATCAGACTCAACAAAATTACCTGGATGACGTCTGTGCCCTGCAGGGTCAGAAAGTACTCTAAGAATTTATTCTGATCGACCTGCATTAATATCCAGGCAACAATCGTTATTCCGACAGCGATTTTTAAAATGAATACGATCCACTGCTTCATTTTTTCCACCTGTATAGCTGAAAGACGCCTATCAGGCTGAAGAGAGTAATTAGAAAGGGATATATAATCTGCATCAACGGTAAATATGGAATCAGATCTCCCTGATCAAAAATCCGTGCTGCCCGCTGCAGAGCGATAAATTCAAGGACAAATTTGAGACCAAGCACTATGATCCAAAGCTGTATGGCAGCTGGCATTGCTAACGGAAAGACTAAAAGCAATACATAATACAAAAAAATCAGTACTGAAATTGCGACCGAGCTTTTGGAGGTTTGCAGTGCTTTGCTGTTTTTTCTTATCTGTTGCTGCAGAATATCTCTTTTCTGCCGCAATAAGCGGGTGGTCACAAAAGTTTTTGGATTTGCACAGAAATTAATTTTACCCGTATTTAGATAGCGAAATCGTTCAGTAAGATGCACATCATCGCCACTCCTGAATTTTTTCAGGGCTAAAAATCCCCCGGCATCATTATAGGCCTGTTTGCGGTAAGCGAGATTCCTACCGACACTGGTAAACGGATAACCCAATTGGGTCGGTGCTGCAGAGACGATTGCGGAAAATAAATTATCAAACTGCAGCAGCCGATATAAAAATCCTTTCCCCTTCTCCAGCGGAGAATACCCCAGTACCATGGAAACCTCCGGTTGGAAATATCCGACCATATCCTTCAGCCAGCTAGACGGAACAGTGCAGTCTGCGTCGGTGGTGAATATCAATTCATTTACGGACTGGTTAATGCCATGCAGCAAAGCATTCTTCTTCCCGCGCAATTCCTGACTTTTTTCCTGAAGCAAAATATACTTCCAGTTCTTTCGGGAAGCACAAAATGCGGCTATCTTCTCCGGTGTTCTGTCCTGGGAATGATCATCGACAATCACGACTTCAAACCGATCCTCGGGATAATCCAGCTCTGCCAGACTTTGCATGCAGTTATCTATGCTGTCCTCCTCGTTACGGGCGGCGATTACTATGCTTACCGAGAAGGCGGTAGAGGGATGTGCGTAACGTAATCTTCGCAAACCGAGATAAATGCCGGCCAGCAGCAGAAAGTAGAGTAGATTAATGAGAGTATAGACGATCGTGGTGATTGAATGATCAGTAGTCAAATTTCAGACCAAGATGAAATTCCGTTAAATTTTTCTGACCGTCTTCATTCTCCAAATTAATACCGGTCAGCGAACCGTTTATAAATAAATCGTTCAGGATCTCATACTCTACATAAAACTGAAGTCTTCGTTCCTTCGACAAAATACCCTCTAAAAATTTCCGGGTTTCGCGCGGTTCCTTCTGATCCCCGAGCAGTACATTATGTCCGAGCAGAATATCGCCGCCGATATTCTCATTCGGATAATTTTTTCCGTGCTTCCATTGCTGCCATTTTATTCCTGTCCGGAGACGTTGATGCCAGTCTTTTTCCAAATGTACGTACCATACCTCTGAATTTGGCCCGGCCCAGTAACCCAATGACCTTCCATCGTTTATATATCGATTGATGGTATATTTATGCGTGTAAACCCAGGGCATGATCGCCACATATTCAAGCCGGAATCCCACATTCGCCAGGCGGAACGGGTCAGTGATATGGGTGCCTAATTGAAAACCGTGCTTGTTGCCATACCAGTCTGTAAACAATTTATCCCGCCGAAATTCATCGATCAGAAATGTGCCATATAATTTGATCCCGGTGAAAATCCGCGCCTCCAGATCGATGGCAAGGAGAGCGTTATCCCGGTCACGCAGATTATGCTCCGTAGCACGCAAATAATTAAACGGCAACAAATATGCCCATTCCAGATACCGGTTACCATATAGGATCATACCGGTCAGTCCGACCGACATACTCGATGCCGGCGAGAATTCCAGCCTGTTGATCACGATCCACTTATCAGGGTAAACCGGTTGATCATCGATTGAATCACCGGTTGCCAGGGAAAGCAATTTACCGTGCATATAAACAAACCTTCCCCAGCCCCAATCTTTATTTACACTAAAATATGGATACTGATCAACGTTATCCGAAATTATTAACTGTCCTGATTCACCCGTCCCCCAGACAACCGGTTGATATGCAAACCGGAAATCCAAAAACGGGGATTGATAAGCCAGATCGCCGCCGCTTCGGTCAAAATAAAGTTTACTTCCGCGTTCGTTGTGCCAGCTGCTTTTTAACAGCGGGTCATCATTCCGATACCCTTCATCACCCTCGACAGTAAAGAATGAAACATCCAGCAGGTATCCCAGATTTCCCATGATGGTGCCGCGAAATCGAAATGTTTCATTGTGATTCCATCGATATACCTGATCGCTTCGCTGGTAGGTGTTCAGACCAAGGATAACATCAAAATAAAAACTGTTAAGTGAATCCTCCCAGAGGACGATATGATTTTCTTCTTCCGGCTGGTTTTGGGCAAACAATCTCCTAATATCCGCCCCCAGATCTTGCCAGCTCCGGAAGGGTGAATACCATTGACCATTATTTTCAATGCGGGCATATTTCTGCGCCGGATCTATCTCATAACGAAAATCGAGTAAATAATTATCGAGACGTGCCCCGTCAATGGGAGTTAAAATCTCACGATTCTGGTCGATCAGAATTAAAATTTCACTGATTCGCGCCCGATCCAGAGGTTTGACCCCATCGCGTATGTTTGGGATCACGCCCAGCGTTTCCATCCGGTCTAGAAAGCGGTAAATCGGATGTCCCAATGGAAGGCTGACCGGATTGCCGGCTAGAACGTATGTATGTAAAAGAAGGAAAAAAATAACCGTTTTAGACTTTTTCATGTTTGCATCCAAAAAGGGTTTAAATATAAACGGCCTCAGTCTAAATTACAAGTCAGACCAGCGGTTGCATCCATACCCGATTAACTGTATTTTAGCGACTTCAATCTTCGGAGTGCGAGGTTTATGTGTTAAACGAGTTATTATTAAGCCGGCTGTTAATTTCTCTGACGCCACGCAGGTTGGGAAATATCATCAAGACTTCAGTATCATTCGGCCTTTCTGTATTGACAGATAAAACGGTGGTATGGGGTTTGCCGCCGGTGCTGACGATTGAACCCACCAACCTGTGCAATCTTAAATGCCCACTGTGTACAACCGGCTCCGGTGAAATGAAGCGGGTAAGAGGCCAGATGACACTCGGTACGTTTAAACAGATCATGGATAATTTTGGGAAAGACATTTTCTTCTTACTGATCTATCATCAGGGTGAGCCGTATATCAACAAACATTTTCTGGATTTTGTCCGAATGGCAAAGCAGCGGGGTATTTATATCACAACCAGTACAAACGGTCATTACTTTAGCGATAAATCGATTCGTGAGACCATTCACTCCGGACTGGACAGTATGATTGTTTCAATCGACGGAATAAATCAGGAATCCTATGGCCGTTACCGGATCGGCGGTAGGCTGGAGAAAGTCATTGACGGCACCAGACGGCTTATGCAGGAGCGGAAACGTGCGGGCAGTCGCACGCCTAATGTTGCTCTCCAGTTTTTGGTGATGCGACATAATGAGCATGAGATTCCGGGAATGAAGCGTTTGGCAAAAGAAATCGGCGTAGACCGGCTGTTGATAAAAAATATTGAGGTTCATTCTCCTGAAGAAGCCCGTCAATGGCTTCCGGGTGCCGATGCTTTCCGCCGCTACCATTTTGATGGCAAGACCCTGAGAGTTAAAAACTCAGATAAAAAATCCTGTACGCGCCCGTGGATTTCAACGCTGGTAAACTGGGATGGTACGATAGTACCATGCTGTTTTGATAAAAACGGGCATTATCCAATGGGGAACATCCATACCGTTCCGATCTCTGAAATCTGGCAGGGAGAGAACTTCCTGAAATTTCGTACAAAACTGCTCCGGGACCGGTCGGATATTGATATCTGTCGTAATTGCAATCAGGGATTTGGCAGTTTTCTGCCCAAAAAACTCTGGCGGCGGAGTGTTCCACCTTCCGCTGACTAAAAATCATAGATTCCGGAAAATATCCATTTTGAACAGTTTCATATTCATTGTTACGGCAATCGTCTATCTACTTGTTATGCTCAGGCTGAGCCGGGGTCTGCGAGTGGCAGCCGGACCCGGGATCAAGGATGAGCATCCTGCGGTATCGATCGTAATAAGTTTACATAATGAGGCCGGAAATATCACCCAACTTACCGATTGTTTGAGGAGACTGGACTATCCGGCAGCTAAACGCGAGTTCATTCTGGTTAACGACCGCTCTACTGATCAGACCGGGGAACTTTTAAAGGAAGCCGCCGAAAAAATCAGTAATTGCAGAATAATAAACGTTTCAAATGCTGTAAAAGATTTCGCGCCAAAAAAATTTGCACTCGACCTGGCTATCAGGCAGGCCAGGGGGGAGATAATTCTGCTTACCGATGCCGACGGACGACCTGGATCAAAATGGGTACAGCAAATGGTTGCGCAATTTTCCGAAAACGTCGGGATGGTTTTGGGACATGCGCCTTATATTCAGGCGGGTAACAAGCATACAATTGCATTTGAATTACTCAGGATAGAATATTTCTCCCATGCCGCAATTGCAGCTGCGACCACAGGTCTTGGATTTCCGGTGACGTGTGTCGGAACCAATCTCGCATATCGCAGATCGGTATTTCTGTCTATCGATGGATTTGGAAATATGCGTCATATTCATACCGGCGACGATGACTTACTCCTTCAGCGCGTAAGGGATGAAACTGACTGGAAAATCAGCTATGCTTTTGATCCACAATCGTTTGTTCCAAACGCCGCTCCTGATAAATGGAGAATTTTTCATAACCAGCGGTTGCGTTATGCTTCCAAGGGAGTCCTATATCCCAAATGGGTTACGATCACCCTGCTGTTATTTTATTTTTTCAATTTATTCCTGTTTTTAACCACCGTTGCGGCGCTGACCGGAAATATGGCATCTTTGCCGGTGCTGGCAATTCTCGTTTCCAAGATGATATCCGATTTCATTTTCCTTAAGATCGCATCTTCTGCCTTCAGATTCAGGCTGCCATACTGGTTGATACCCCTGGCCAGTCTCCTGCATATTCCATATGTACTCTATTTTGGCCTGATGGCTAATTTTCGAAGTTTTGAATGGGGCGGAATGTCACATCGGACCGGAGGGTAATTGGAAATACTTCTCATCATAGTGATGCTTTCCGGCGGCGCCTATATTCTGATAAATCTGCTCATTCATCTGGGACTCAACCGTCAGTGGCCCCGCACAACCGATCAACCGGCAGTTACGGTTTTGGTCGCGGCCAGAAACGAAGCAGAAAATCTTCCCGCATGCCTGGAACATCTTGCTGCACAGCATTATCCCGGCGACAAATTACAGATTATCGTTTTAAACGACCGTTCGACTGACGCGACCGGTGATATTGCCCGGTCATTTGCCGCACGCTTTAATTTCATGGAAGTCATCGATATTGACCACGACAAAGCTGGTCTTATGGGAAAGATGAACGTTATCGCGCAAGGAATGGGTTATGCCCGGGGTGATATCATTCTGATAACCGATGCCGATTGCAAGCCTTCACCGGCATGGATATCCGAAATGACATCTTTTTTCACCAAGGAAACGGCCATAGTTGGCGGGCTTACGCTGCTGGCCGGGAAGGGTATTTTTGGGAAAATTCAATCCGCCGACTGGCTTTTTCTGCAGGCTGTCGCTGCCGGTGTTGCGGGAATCGGAACACCGGTATCTATTCTGGGAAATAATTTTGGCTACCGCAAACAGGTATATAATGAGATTGGTGGGTTTGAATATACAGGTTTTTCACTCACCGAGGATCTGACCCTGCTGCAGGCTGTCAGACGGGATAAAAAGCTAAAGGTTGCATATCCGCTTTCAACAGGATCGCTGGTTGTCAGCAAACCCGTTCATTCGATCCCGGCACTTATTCATCAACGATTACGCTGGTTAGCAGGCGGTCGCCAATCAGGGCCATTCGGCTGGATCATGCTGGGGGCAACGTTTATTCTCCATCTGTTACTGCCCGCTGCTTTGCCGCTTATGCCACGGAATCCCCTGCTCTGGTTTATGACCGCATTCATTGTAATGCTTGATCTCGGATTGCTCTTCCGGCTTGCCGGGCGCCTGCGATCTTGGCAATTTGTGGTGCTTTTCCCGCTGTTTGAACTGTACTATTTTGTCTATACCACCGTATTCGGATTTCTGTCTTTTCTACCGTTCAGAATAAACTGGAAAGATCGAATTTACCGGCCGGAATGAGTTGATGTTCAGGGCAGTTTAGAAGAGAAAAGCGAGATCCGAGCTACTATGGTGAACATCCTCAGGAAAAAGCCTGCCGCATTCCCTTAATTTTATTTCAGAGAATTTGTCTAAAGCTGCTATATTTTTTGGCGTTATGCCTATGTCCGCATAAGTGAATGAATAAGATATTTATATTTTTCCCTTGGAATTCCCGGATGATCGTTTTTCAAAAAAAAAGCCGGTTAGCACCGGCTTATCTGGTTAATGCACTGTTATCACACTTCCAGGATTTCCGCTTCTTTATGTTCAAGCAGTTTATCCAGGTCTTCGATATGTTTGTCGGTCATTTCCTGCGTCTCATCGAGCACCACGCTGAGTTCATCCTCCGATATCTCATGATCCTTCTGTAATTTTTTCAGGTGGTCATTAACATCGCGGCGTACATTACGGATTGCAATCCGGCCTTCTTCAGCAAATTTCCTGACCAGTTTGACCAGATCTTTCCGTCTTTCCTCACTGAGCTGGGGTATTGGAACCCGGATAAATGTACCGTCATTCGATGGGGTTAATCCCAGATCGGACTTCAGGATTGCTTTCTCAATCTCACCAATCATGTTTCGATCCCATGGCTGGATGGCAATCAATCTGGGTTCAGGAATGGTTACGGTAGCTGCCTGGTTTAAGGGAACGACGCTGCCATAGTAGGATACTTTTACCCCGTCCAGCAAAGCAGGTGTAGCTCTACCGGTACGGATCTTGGCAAATTCCTGTGCGACAGATTCCACTGCCCGCTGCATACGATGGTTCGCATCTTTCCTCAGTTCTTTTTCCGTCGACATAAGACTACTCCTGTACTTTGGTTCCGATGGCCTCACCGCGGAGAATTTTGCATAAATTATCTTCAGTATTGAAATTGAAAACGATGATCGGCAATTTATTATCCATAGACAGGGTAATCGCGGTGGTATCCATTACCTTCAACCCACGATTAACGACATCCATGTACGAGATTTTATCAAATTTGAGGGCGTCTTTCACCTTTTCCGGATCCTCGCTGTAGACCCCGTCAACTCTTGTACCTTTAAAAATAACATCTGCCTCAATCTCAATCGCCCGAAGGACAGCCGCAGTATCGGTGGTAAAATACGGATTCCCGGTACCCGCTGCAAATATCACCACCCGATTTTTTTCCAGGTGACGGATTGCACGTCTTCTTATAAAAGGTTCGGCGATTTTATTCATTTCGATTGCAGTCATTACGCGTGTCGGAATATTCCGCGATTCAAGTGCATCCTGCAGGGCAAGGCTGTTGATCACTGTAGCCAGCATGCCCATATAATCAGCCTGGACTCTGTCCATTTCACGGGCCTTATCGGAAAGGCCCCGGAATATATTTCCGCCACCGATCACGATCGCAATCTGAACGTTTTCGCGATATGCCTTTTCAACCTCAGTGGCAAAGCGGTTCAGAATATCTGCATCTATTCCGAAATTCTTCTCGCCGGTCAGGGATTCGCCACTCAGCTTGAGCAGAATTCGTTTATATTTTGTCTGCCCGGGCATTTATTTCTATTCCCCCACCTTAAATCTGGTAAACCGGCGGATAGAAATATTTTCACCAAGTTTGGCAATGATCTCGGTTACCAGTGTATTAATTGTTTTCTCAGGATCCTTTACAAATGGCTGTTCGAGTAAACATATTTCGGAATAAAATTTCTCCAGTTTACCGGTCGCAATTTTTTCCAGGATATTTTCCGGTTTACCCTGACCACGGGCCTGTTCTTTATATATCTCCATTTCACGATCAATGACAGTATGATCGACATCTTCACGCCGCACATAGAGTGGAGAGGATGCTGCGATCTGCATCGCAACGTCATGTGCAAAATTTCTAAAGTCATCTGTATTGGCAACGAAATCGGTCTCGCAATTAACTTCAAGCAGTACGCCGAGTTTGCTCCCCGGATGAATATAGGCTTCGATGCGGCCTTCATTAACTGTCCTGTCCGCCTTTTTGGCTGCCCGGGCGATACCTTTTTTGCGTAAAATCTCGATTGCCAGATCCATATCACCTTTGGCCTCAACCAGAGCATTTTTACAATCCATCATACCGGCGCCGGTCTTTTCTCGCAAGTCCTTGACCATTCCTGCAGTAATCTCTGCCATATCAGACTCCTATTGCTAGCTTAATTTTCTTCGTTCTCGGTTTCTTCGATTTTTGCGGCTTCTTCTGCTACGGCCTCCTCTTCAGCCTTGACCTTTGATACTTTTTGCTTGGCCTCGATGATTGCATCGGCTAATGTTCGACTGATGATACTGATGCTCTTTGCAGCATCGTCGTTGGCTGGAACCGGGTAATCGATAATCGTGGGATCTGAGTTGGTATCGACGATCGCAAAAATAGGAATATTCAATTTTCTGGCCTCATTGACAGCAATCTGTTCTTTTTTCGTATCAACAACAAACACTGCTCCCGGAAGTATTTTCATATCCTCAATACCTTCCAAAACCTTTTTCATTTTTTGCTTTTCCCGATCGATATGCAGCGTTTCTTTTTTTGTCAGCTTTTCATAGGTACCATCAGAAGACATTTTTTCCAGATTTTTCATATGTTTTATGGATTTTTTGATCGTACCAAAATTGGTCAGGGTTCCGCCAAGCCAGCGATCGGTCATGTAATACATTCCGCAACGCTGGGCTTCCGCTTTGATAATTTCCTTGGCTTGCTTCTTGGTACCGACAAATAAAATCTCTTCTCCCGACTCGACCACATTTTTAATCGCTGCACAGGCTTCATCTATTTTTACCTGGGTCTTTTTAAGATCAAGGATATGGATACCGTTCCGTTCCATAAAAATATAATCTTTCATTTTTGGATTCCAACGACGGGTGAGATGGCCGAAGTGTGAGCCTGCGGCCAGGAGGGTCTCTAACGTGACTCTGGGCATGGGTGACTCCTTATTTTGGTTAATCCGCCACCGGAATCAATTCTAACCGGGCCTGAATGACACCAGGACCACCGGTTAAATCATCCGGTGTGTGTGTTTTACTAATAAATACAGTTATCTCTTAATGAATCTGGCATAAGGTAAAAGGTTAAAGAGAATAGCAGCAGCAATGTTTCCTGTATCGTTACTCTGTTGCCTGGCTTCTTTGTCACACTTTTTCCTTCAGCCCCTGATCTGAATTTTATCCATAAAAAATGCCGTTCGGCAGAACAGCATTATAATAATTTTACCGTTTGGAGAACTGATAGCGTTTACGTGCTTTTGCCAGACCATACTTTTTGCGTTCTTTCTCCCTTGGATCACGGGTCAAAAAACCTGCTTGTCGCAGCATCGGACGATGATCTTCACTATATTGAACCAGAGCCCGGGCGATACCGAGTCTGACCGCTCCAGCCTGACCAGTGAGGCCGCCGCCTTCAACCGTGATCACAAAATCAAATTTATCCAGATTTTCCGTAACTTCGAGGGGCTGCTCGATATCCATTTTCAGGGTCTCCCGGCGAAAATGTTCGAGTAAATCCTTTCCATTGACTTCAATTTTACCATTCCCCGGGGTCATCCTTACACGGGCGATGGCATTTTTTCTTCTTCCGGTTGCAATATAGATTTCCATTAAAAATTCCTCTTTATATTAATTCCATCGTCTGCGGCTGCTGAGCATTATGGGGATGTTGGGATCCTGCATACACTTTCAGTTTTTTGAACATTTTTCGCCCCAGTGCGTTTTTCGGCAGCATACGCTTTACGGCCAGTTCAATCACACGCTCAGGATTTTTTTGCAGCAAGCTGTTCAGATTAACCGATTTCTGACCACCGGGATATCCGGAATGTGTTTTATAGACCTTCGACCGCATTTTCCCGCCGGTTACCCTGATTTTTTCGGCATTTATGACCACAACATAATCTCCCGTATCCTGATGGGGTGAAAAGTATGGTTTATTTTTCCCCCTGAGCATATAAGCGATCCGGCTCGCAAGCCGTCCCAGAATTTTATTTTCGGCATCGACCACATACCATTTCCGGTTAGCCTCGATATCGCTATCTTTGGCAATATAGGTTTTCAAACCAACCTCCGCATTTAAAAAATCGAGCATTAAATTTAATATTAATCAACACTTTGCGCAATAGCCCCTGATAAACAAATGATAAATATACTCGTCATACTAAAAACCCCGGAAAGCGGCATAAGGATAATGGTCACCTTCGAGGGTGCATTGCCTCTGCCGGTGTTTATTCAAAGTCATTTCCCCGCTGAACGTTAGAAGTCCGCTGGTTCGGGACGCTGCTGTTTTTGTACTCAAATTGCCCCTCACCGCTTTCCCTTGCAGTACACCGGTTTACACATTCCTGAAAATCATCCCCTTGTTAATCACAGCCAGTGGCCTCCCGGTCAGCACCCGTTCGCCGAACGGAGTATTTTTCGAGCGGGAATATCCAGGCAGATCACACAGCCGCCAGCTGATTTGTTTATCAAGTAGCGATAAGTCGGCCAGTTCACCCTCTTTGATTTTTGGTATCGGAATGTTCAGAATTTTTCTTGGATTGACGACACACAAGCGATACACATCTTTCAGGCCGATAATTTTTTTGTTCAGAAGTTCGGAAACAATTAATCCCCAGGCGGTTTCCAGACCGGTGATCCCGAATGGCGCGTATATGTATTCCGCCTCTTTCTCCTCAATCGAATGAGGGGCATGATCGGATGCGATCGCATCTATCGTTCCATCGCGCAATCCATCCAGTATCGCTGCAAGATCATCGGCACTGCGCAGAGGCGGGTTCATTTTAGTGTTGGTATCGAATGATTCGACCGCCTTATCGGTGAGTGTGAAATGGTGTGGCGTCACTTCGCAGCTAACCGGTATGCCTTTAATCTTGGCCTGCCTGACCAGATCGATGCTTTTTCTGGTGCTGATATGACAGACATGAAATCTACCGCCGGTATATTCGGTAAGCATGATATCGCGTGCGACCATAATCTCTTCCGAAACAGAGGGAATCCCGGGAATCCCCAATTTAGTTGAATAGAAACCTTCATGCATATGCCTGTTTCTGCTCAGATTGCTATCCTCTTCATGTCCCAGAACCGGAATATCGAACATCTTGGCGTATTCCAGAGCCCGGCGCATAACTTCGGCGTTCATCAGCGGTGTCCCGTCATCAGAGATTCCCACTGCCCCGGCTTCAGCCATTTCTGCGATCGGGGCCAGCTCCTTGCCTTCCCGTCGTTTCGTTATTGCCGCAACCGGATACACATTGACCAGCAGCGGTTGCGCTTCCTCTTTGATAAAATTTACCACCTCCTGTGTTTCGATGGCCGGATCCGTATTGGGCATGCAGGCAACCGCCGTAAATCCACCGGCTGCTGCAGCCAGCGCGCCGCTTTCGATGGTTTCTTCATCTTCGCGACCGGGTTCACGCAGGTGCACATGCATATCGATTAAGCCTGGAAACAAAACCGCTTCCTTATGCGCAATGATTTCTCCATCGAAATTCTGCGGCATATCCTGTGCTATTTTTCCAATCTTTCCGTTCTCGATAATCACATTCAACCGGGCGTCGAGCTTTTGGGAAGGATCGATAACATGCACATCTTGAATGAGGATCTTTCCATTTGCTGTTTGATATTTGATCCCACCATGGCGTAATTTTTTAATTTGATTCATGTTCACCCCCTGCTAATAAATATAGGATGGCCATTCTGACGGCCACCCCGTTTGTCACCTGATTCAGGATAACCGAGTGTTCGCTGTCGGCAACATCCGAACTAATTTCAACACCTCGGTTGATCGGGCCGGGATGCATGATCGTTATGGGTTTTGTCGCCTTCTCCAGTCGTTCACGGGTGATTCCAAAGTATTGATGATATTCTCTGAGGCTCGGAAAGAATCCGCTGTCCTGCCTTTCCAGCTGGATGCGCAACACATTAAGTACATCCACATCCGCAATCAGATCGTCGATATTATAGCAAATATCCACACCAAGTCTTTCGACCTCACGAGGTATCAGCGTAGCCGGTCCGCAGAGCGTTATTTTTGCACCCATTTTTCGCAAACCATGAATATTTGACAATGCCACCCGGCTGTGGGCGATATCACCCACAATTCCAACCTTAAGACCTTTAAATGATTTATGGTGTTCAGCAATAGTGACCATATCAAGTAATGCCTGAGTAGGATGTTCATGGGCTCCGTCACCGGCATTGATGATATTGGCATCAAGATTGAGCGCTAAAAAATGGGCTGCCCCGGGTGACTGATGCCGGATGACCACCATATCGATTTTCATCGCTTCGATGTTCCGTGCGGTATCGAGCAGGGTTTCTCCCTTTTTTACACTGCTTGTGGAAGTGGAAAAGTTAACCGAATCGGCGGAGAGGCGTTTTTCCGCGAGTTCAAATGATATCCGGGTACGGGTTGAAGGCTCGAAAAAAAGATTGACCACCGTTTTACCCTGAAGCGTCGGTACTTTCTTTATCGGACGATCAAGGATTTCCCGGAACGATTTTGTTGACTTTAGAATCAGTTCGATATCATCGTTATCCACATACTCCAGCCCGAGCAAATGTCCAGACTTGAAATTCATATTATTTCTCCTCTTCTACTGCCTCGACCAGGTAGACACAATCTTCCTGATCAACCTCGGTCAATTTTACGCGCACCTCCTCTCCAATGGAGGTAGGGATATTCTTGCCCACAAAATCCGCTTTAATAGGTAATTCCCTGTGCCCCCGATCGACCAGCACCGCCAGATGGATTCTGTTCGGCCGTCCAAAGTCCATCAACGCGTCCAGAGCCGCCCGGACTGTTCTTCCCGTAAAAAGAACATCATCCACCAGCATCACATTCTTTTCATCGATCTGAAATTTGATATTTGTCACCTGCACATCCGGCTGCTTCAAGCGGGTCCGAAAATCATCGCGGTACAAGGTTACGTCCAGGTCACCGGTGGGAACCGGTTTACCTTCGATCTCCTCGATTTTTTTGGCAATACGGTGTGCCAGATAAGCGCCACGGGTAAGGAGACCGACAATTACCAGATCGTTAATCCCCCGGTTTCGTTCGATGATCTCATGCGCCAGACGGGTAACAATGCGCCTGAGATCCTCACTCGTCACCAGTTTTGCTTTTACACGAAATTCCATGCATAACTCCATCGTTTATAGTCTGGACAAAAAAAAACCACCAGCATTTCAGCCGATGGTTATGAAACAGATTTATTTTCTGAAGCTGTCTTATTCTCATCCAACCGCCTTCGCTATTTCTCCGAATAGCTTTAAAGGATAAATTATATTAATTTAAATATTCCTTGCACCCATCACAACCCGATTTCAATACTTTTTTGAATAATTTTGATAAGTTTGCTACCGGATCGTTTCAGGGATCACTGCAGGACAGATTACATACGACTAATTTCACGGATTACAAATCATTAATATTTTAATTTTCCTGCCGATGATATACTTAACGGAAGTGCAATTGCAATTCCTGAAAGGAACAGATTTTGAAGATTCAAATCATCGCCGATGACGGTGAAGTAATGGAAACCATCGATGACGTTCATGTACATCTGAAGTCACAGTACGGCATGGGCGTTTTGCTCGATAAAATGCTCGAGATCTATAAACAGAAATACATGAAATACATGTATGAGCGTTATCAGCAGGAGCGGCGCAGTGGTGAGGATCGCCGTCATGAGGATGACCGGCGGCAGGAATAATTCCACTTCTGTTTTCTCAATTTCAATCAGCAATTCAATCCGTTATCTCATTCCCAAATCTGAACAGAAAGAAATGGTTTTTCACTGTTTCATATCATACAGAACTACCCTCAGATCTTTTCACCCTGTGATAGAACGAATCCACGCTGCAGCGGCATGCGAAAATGCTGTGATCAGTGCATGATTCTCTCCAGTGCCTGCTTAAACTTATGATCTTTATAGAATCTGTTCTTTCCCGATGGTAAAGTCCCACAATACCTGATATGAATTACAACACCTGGATTTAATTGACCAGTTTGATCCCAGGAATTCATGTATAATCAGATATATCCGCCAGACAGATTAAATAGGCACGATAACAGGAATCGCAAGATAATTTGCCTTAATATAATGCCATTTTCTGTTTTTCAAGGAAAATCTCACTTATCTCCCGGTAATAAATTAATATCTTGCCGATCCTGTTATCCTGTCAATTTTTAAATTTTATCAATGGTTACTATTTGGCCAGGATCATCTTTTTTACAAAATGATATCCCTTCGTTTGAAAAGAATAGAGATAAAACCCGCTGGCCAGATGACCGGCATCAAACTCCAGTTCGTGAAATCCCGGTTCTTTCTTAGCATCAAGCAGGACGGCTACACGTTGGCCAAGTAAATTGTACAATTCAATTCTGATATCCGCGGCTTTCGGCACCGAATATCGTATCCTGGTAACGGCATTGAAAGGGTTGGGATAGTTCTGAAATAATTCGAATTCATATGGAATCAGGGTCATAAGATCTTCGACACTAACCACATATCTCTGGATATACCAGAAACCGAAATTCATACGGTAGGATGTATTATCAGAAAGATCGATGAGTCTTTGGCCGACCGTACCTTTGATCTGGTATGCCGTGCTGTTCACCTGAACCGCCCCGTTTCCGAGGACGATCTTCTGTATGGTATCCTGCGCCGGCAGGTCCTGACACAACAGAAAAAAACAAGCGATTAAGACAATCCAGGCAGAAAATATATTTTGCATTATTCAACCTCATTTGTTTTATTCATGATGAATTTCTGTGTATCAGAAATCACTTTGCGATTACCTGGGACAGCTGCACCTGCAACTGATCTATGGTTTCCTGCTGCGTCTGGATCATTGCCTGCTGCTCCTGGATGGCTTTGATCAATACGTTTATCATTTCATCATATTTTAATCCCTTAATTATCTGCATTTCCTGTTCTGATTCCCTTCCCGGTTCGGCTGAGCCTGGATTTGCCATATCAACCACAAGTTCCGGGAAGCTGGCCTGGAGCTCATTAAGATTCAGCCCATAAGATTCGGAAGATTGACTGGTCGTTCCCATAGATTGAATGGGCAGATCAGACGTGTATTGAACCACTTTTAAATTCATGATCTTATCCAGCACATTTCCTGACATGAATGACTGATTTTGTGCTTCGGCTGCAGTTTTTTGAGGCGGGCCGATCAGTGATCCGGTATAAGCTAGATTTCCGCTTGCATAAACTGCATAGGCAGCAGCACCGCCTGTGGCGAACCCGTAAACACCATATCGGATACCTGTTCCAGCCCCACCTGCATTGCCATATACTCCCCAGCGATTTCCCGCGGAGCCGGATGCATAAGCATAAGATCCGTACGCATTACCGGCTGAACCACCTGTCGTGTATGCATAAGATCCAACATATCCCGCATAAAGCTGCGCACCCCAGCCATATCCATCGGCCGATCTTGAATCACCGTAGAAGGCTGTGGCATGGAAATTTCCGGATCCGGTTACTTCACTGCGCACTAGGTATGTTGGGAGAGTATTACTCCAGACAATGTGCAAAGGATATGAAGGGGAAGAGGTATTAATGCCGACATTTCCTCCCGACGGGGCGAGATAAATGTTGCCATTGCTGCCGTTAAATCTCAGATAATCCCTGGCCGGTGACTGATAATGCCACAGCGAGAAATCGGCACCACCATTCGGGATATACCAGCCCCATTTCTGAATATCGTTCGTGGCAAATGCAAATACACTCTGTGATCCGGTTGGTGACTCTAGTCTGAATAACGGGTCGGAGGCACCGTACAAATGCAATTTTGCCTTCAGGGTTGAGATTCCGATCCCGACGTCGCCGTTGACATGCCAGATATTGTCGCCCTTTATACCCCAGTCGGTATCGGCAGGTGGAGCTGCCCATACCACCGTTTGCCCGTCGTAAACCATCACATTGCCGGCAGCGGCGCCGGAACTGTTTATCTTTGCCGTAGTAACCG
>Ga0209536_100001805_pt1 | contig 35136 bp, 27 predicted proteins | sample DeeMarSeWOR28_12_FD_187461 | JGI IMG/M metagenome (GOLD analysis project Ga0209536, IMG submission 187461) | Marine sediment microbial communities from White Oak River estuary, North Carolina - WOR-2-8_12 (SPAdes) (version 2) | ecosystem: Environmental > Aquatic > Marine > Intertidal zone >...
AAAGTCTACTATGACTCACGGGAGCTATTTGGACATCTTGCAGGATTAAAGGATAAGAAATTCAAACAGACAATCTGGAGATGGGCTGAAAAATTGTTTGTTAAAAAAGCAGATTACGTAATCATCACCGGAAGAATGGATGAAGATTATCTGACAAAAAAATATGATCTTAAAAACACTCTGCTTGTGAAAAATTTACCGCGATATTACAAATCACCAATGCATTTTGATATTCATTCAAACCTGCGGATAGATAAAGAGAAAAAAATAATTCTTTACCAGGGCATAATTTTAAAAGGCAGAGGAATAGAACTGATCTACAATGTTTTAAAAGATTTGCCTGAATACGTTTTTGTAATTATTGGTGGAGGTGATTTTGAAAATTATTATAAAGAACTGGCTGCCAAAATGGATTTGGTTGATCAGGTTTACTTTCTGGGAAAGCTCACGCAGGAAGAGCTGCCTAAAGTTACTTCTGCTGCAACTGTTGGCACTGCACTGATTGAAAACTTATCACTTAGCTATTACTACGCTCTGCCAAACAAACTTTTCGAATATATAATGGCAGAAGTGCCTGTGCTGGTAAGTAATCTGCCTCAAATGAAAGAAATTGTTGATAATTACGAAGTTGGATTTGCAGTAAACACGGACAATAAAGACGAAATAATTTCAACACTTAAAAAACTTTCAACAGATTCTGAGCTTCAGGATAAATTCAGACAAAACTGCAAAAAAGCTTCCGAAGAATTAAATTGGGAAAAGGAAATTACGGCTCTTCTTAAAACATTAAATTAATTTTGTGAATTGGTCATTCTGAGTCCCGATGAAATCGGGAAGAAGAATCTCAATTTATATCTAAAGATTCCCTGCCTACCGGCAGGCAGGTTCAGTTATCCGGCAGTTGCCGGATTCCTCACAATGACTTACTGCTTCTTTTTATAAATACAGATAATATGTGCCGGCTTATTGATAATAAGGTTGAAGAACTTATCTTTCAATTTCCACAGCCAGAATGGAAAGAACTTCAAAATAACATAAGTCCTTAAATGCAGAAGGACTTTATTGCCAAAAGTCTCAAACTTAAAACTTTCCAGATCGCTTTCATTGCAAAGACTTTCCAGTTTCTTTTCATCAAAAGAATTAATATGCGAATTGGCAGGAGTTTTTTTATTGCAGTGAACACATAAATAGTAAATTAATTTTTCTTTATATGGAGTAGTGACAATAAAGCTTCCCCCTTTTTTTACAACTCTGAAAAGCTCTTTCACAAATTTCGAAGGTTCAGCTACATGCTCAATAATTTCAGAAGCGATAACGCAATCAAAAGAATTATTACTAAATGGGAGATGAAAAGAGTCTGCTGTAATTCCAAAATGTTTTTCAGATGGATAGAGTTTTTTTGCTATTGATGGATTAGTTGAAGAAATATCAAGAGATAAAACAAGTTTCCCTTTGCGAAGAAATTCTCTTGCTACCCAGGCATTTCCGCAGCCAACATCTAATATTGATTTGGTGTCCCCTGGAACTTTAGAAATAACATATTCTCTTACTCGCCGTTCATCGTGTGCAGTCGCGCCTTTCTTTTCTTCAAAGTAATCAAACTCGACTGCATCTTTTTGATAATGCGCTATATAGTTAAAGTCGCTCAAAAATTAAATCCTGTTAAAACTTATATTTAAAGATATTAAAAAAGACCAAGAATTTTATTTTAATTGATTTTACAGGCAATATTCCTTACGTTTGAATTACTAACAGAGGGAATGGTAGCATGAAAACCATAAAATATTTAACCTGTATTTTTTTCCTTTTATTCACTTCCCACATTTTGTCTCAAGAGAAAAAGATTTTAGTGTTCGATCCGAATAATGTATCAACAAATTTTCAATCTTCCTTTTCTCAATTATCACCTGATTCTATTTTTATCGCCGATACAATAGACGAAAACATAAATAATTTTGATGCACTGTTTTTATTTTTTAACTATTCTTATGTTCTCTCCGAAATTGAAGGGAATCATCTTGTTCAATATGCATCCAATAACAAACCGATTTACATTTACACAAGAATGGTGATAGATTCAAGCTCATTCTGGAATCATGTTGGAATAATTGATTTACAATACTTATTAATTTCATTGCCGGTTGATTCAGTTATTGGAATAGCGAATGCGTTTACTGTAGCAGTAGTTATAGATACAAGTTTTATGAGCGGTGGGGTACCTGTAATGGTTGGAAATGTTGATTCAGTCTTAGTTGGTGTTGTAAATGGATGGGGAAATATAAACACAACATTTATTTCAGGTTATGATTCACTTAATGTTATCGTTGATTTGTATAATTTAATTTATCATCAAGAATTTCTGGGAGAGGTAATAGAACAATTTGGATTAAATGCTTCTCCAAACATTACAGTAACTTCACCAAATGGCGGCGAACATTGGTTGATGGGATTTCAGCACGATATAACCTGGACAAGCAACAATGTTGATAGTGTAAAAATTGAATTGAGTCTTCACAACAGTCTGCTCTGGTACACAGTAATTGAATCTACTCCAAGCGATGGCATTTATGAGTGGACCGTTCAGGCACCACAAACTTCGTGGGATTGCAGAATAAAGATAACAGACATAAGCGACAGCACAATAACGGATGTGAGTGATACAACTTTTGTAATTGATACTTTTCCGTTGGTAGAGGATTCAACAAATTCATTTGGCCCTACTGAATTTTCATTGATACAAAACTATCCCAATCCCTTTAACCCAACTACAAAAATTAAATATTATATTCCTCCTGTAGAGACACGCGATCACGTGTCTGTACAATTGAAAGTTTTTGATGTTTTAGGAAACGAAATTGCCACACTTGTAGATGAAGAAAAGCCGGCCGGTACTTACGAAGTTGAATTCAATTCTGCAAATCTTCCAAGCCCTCAAGGCTCGGCTCTGACGAGCGGATTATATTTCTATCAACTAAAAACTGGTAGCTTTAATGAAACAAAAAAGATGCTACTTATTAAATAGAAATTGAGTCCCGATACATCGGAACGAAATCCCGCCTTAGCGGGATAAAAAAATGTTACTTTTAAAATAATTCAATCTAAGGTATTCAATGAAAAACTTATTCCTTTCCCCTATTCTGATTTCATTAAGTATTGCAATTGGATTTACTTATTTCTCCATTCAACCATTCAAACAATTAGAAGAGCATTTCCCTTCCGACTGGTTTTTTATGCAAAGGGCTTATCCTTTGGGTGAAGTTCCTATTGATAAATATTTTGACGCCGTACAGCAATCCAAACAATTACAGGAATTAAATAGATCTAATGAACTTAATCCCTGGGTTTTGGAAGGTCCAACAAATATAGGCGGAAGAATTTCAGATGTTGAACTGAGTCCCACGAGCTTTGATACAATCTATGCAGGAGTGGCATCAGGCGGAGTGTTCAAATCTGCAGATGGAGGAACAACCTGGTTTGCAATTTTTGATGAAACAATGACCATGTCGATAGGTGATATAATTGTAGACCCAACGGATCCAAACATAGTATATGTGGGAACGGGCGAAGTAAACGGCGGAGGCGGATCGGTTACTTATGGCGGTAATGGCGTTTACAAATCAACAGATGCAGGACAAAGCTGGAATCATCTTGGATTGGAAGCAACCGAATATATTTCACGGGTAATTGTTAATCCTCAGAATCCACAGGTAATCTATTTAGGTGCAATGGGTAAACTATGGGGGAAAAATTCTGAAAGAGGTTTATACCGCTCAACTAACGGCGGCGGAAGCTGGGAGAATAAATTATTCATTTCTGATTCGACCGGTTGTATTGATGTTGCAGTCAATCCAACAGATCCAAACATCCTTTATGCTGCAATGTGGGAAAGGATACGCAGACCGGACAGAAGATCTTACGGTGGTCCCACTTGCGGACTCTATCGCTCTTTCGATGCAGGAGAAACGTGGACAGAGCTGACAAACGGATTACCAAATAACTCACCAAATGTCGGAAGAATCGGAATTTCTGTTTCTGATTCTTCACCGAATATTGTTTATGCAATTTATGCTGATAACATTGGTTATTTTGATGGAGTTTACCGATCAACTAATGGCGGAGACACCTGGACTCGAACAAATGATGGCGCACTTGGCAGCCTGTTTTCTTCTTATGGATGGTGGTTTGGAAACATACGTGTGGACCCCGTAAACCCTGATAATGTATTCGTTCTAGGGCTGGATGTTTATAAGACTACAAATGCAGGTAGTTCGTGGTTTTACTCATCAGGCAGTATGCACGTAGATCAGCATGGATTGTATATTCATCCCCAAAATAACAGTTTTGTAGTTGCAGGCAACGACGGTGGAATTTATACATCTAGTAACGGAGGTTCGAGCTGGATAAAATTTTCAATTATGCCAATAACACAATTTTACACCTGCGAGGTCGATTATCAATTTCCTCAACGGCTTTACGGCGGAACACAGGATAACGGAACAAACCGAACTCTTGCAGGCGGATTGAATGACTGGACAAACATTTTGGGCGGGGACGGATTCTATGTGTTAGTCGATCCTGCGGATAACAACTTTGTTTACGCTGAATATCAATACGGTGGTTTTGCTAGATCTACCAACGGGGGAAACAGTTTTAATTATGGATTGAACGGGGTTTCCGGTTCAGACAGATTTAACTGGAGCACTCCCTACATAATTGATCCTACAAATCCCGCGAAGCTTTATTTAGGAACGCAAAGAGTCTATAAATCAACAAACAGGGCTGCATTGTGGACGGCTATTAGCCCCGATTTAACAAACGGACCGCCAAGTGGAAACCAGGTTTATGGTACAATCACAACACTAGCTGCAGCAGCTTCCGATACAAATGTAGTTTATATTGGAACAGATGACGGAAATGTTTGGGTGACGCTTAATGGCGGAACAAGCTGGACACATATTTCCACTACACTGCCTGTGCGGTGGGTTACACGTGTTGCAATTGATCCTTACGATGCAATGGTAGCCTATGTAACACTTTCAGGTTACAGGTATGACGAATATCTGCCGCACGTTTTCAGAACTACGGATGCTGGTACAAGCTGGCAGGATATCTCATCTAATTTACCGGAAGCACCGGTGAACGATTTAATTGTTGATCCTGATATTACAGGAAGATTATATGCGGGAACTGATGTGGGAGTTTTTTATACGGATAGTCTTGGAGTAAGCTGGAATTATCTAGGCGAAAATCTTCCCAATGCACCAATCACAGATCTGGTTTTGCACAATCCAACTCGTACACTCATAGCAGCAACTTATGGACGCTCTATGTACTCAATTGATTTAACACCAATTACAAATGCTGAAAGAGAAAATTCAATTGTGGAGGAATTCGTTTTATTTCAGAATTACCCAAATCCATTTAACCCCTCAACCAAAATTAAATTCACCATTCCATCTGTAGAGACACTCGATCGCGTGTCTGTACAACTGAAAGTTTATGATATTCTAGGGAATGAAATTGCAACACTTATAAACGAAGAGAAACCAGCCGGCACTTATGAAGTTGAGTTTGACACTCAGAGTAATTCCAGGGAAGTACGGAATCTTCCAAGCGGAATTTCCGCCAAAGGCGGATACACCTCTGGCATATATTTTTACAAGTTACAAGCAGGTACCTATGTCGGGACAAAAAAAATGTTACTTCTAAAATAGAAATTGAAGTTTAGATATGCTGAACTGAAATTCCGTCCTGGCGAATCGGAGAATAAATTCTCCTTAGTTAGTACTTAGGACTATAAAATTTGATGAAATAAAATTCATCTGATATCCTCAACATTCTTATTATACCTGTACTTTACCTCTAAAAAAAGTCTTGTTTATGAATTTCCCAATAGTTATAATTATTTGACAATAAACAACTATTAATAAATAACAAGGAGAAATATATGAAATACACCATAATGCTACTTTTAATTGGTGTTGTTCTTTTAATTGTTCCGCTAACTAACTCAAGACCTTCATTTAATGGAACGAATCCTGGATGTGCTGGTGGAGGATGTCATACTTTTCAGGATGGTAGTGTATCAGTATCGGTAAATGATTTAGATGTGCAGATAACCGTCTCCGGAACATCGAGTGCGGTTGCCGGAGAATTAGTGGATGATAGTGGTACTGTAGTTGACTTTATTAATGTTACCAATTCAAATCCGTTCACACTAACAGCTCCAGGACCTGGTACTTATATCGTGAACGCAGGTTACGCGGATGGGGGTCTATTTTGGGACTCATCTTCAGTTACAATCACCTTAACTGGTGTTGGGGAAAATCCTTCGAGTCCTGCCTTATATAAATTATATGATAATTATCCAAATCCGTTTAATCCTTCCACAACATTGAGATATACAATTCCGGAAGAAGCGTTTACAACACTTAAGATATATAATTCACTCGGACGGGAAGTAACAACTTTAGTTAACGAAACAAAACCGGCAGGAATTTATGATGTTGAATTTTCAGCCACCGATTTAGCAAGCGGAATTTATTACTACACATTACAAGCTGGTTCATTCACTGCAACCAAGAAAATGATCTTAATGAAATAAAATTATTTTTAACTAAGCGTCCCCGCCCAAACTCTTTTTCTGTGGGGACGCAGATTTAATTTTTGTCTAAGTAAACTCACTTCTTTAAATTTCTACAGTATATTTTTTCAAATGGAGAGAAAATGAAAACCATTCTTTCGTCTATATTTTTATTTTCAATTTTAGCAAGTGCCCAAAATCATTCAATAGTATTACGCAATAATGAAATTGAGCTCGGAATGAGCAAAGACAAAATATGGGAAACACTTGATACGGATCTAAATATAATTGAAGATGAAGCAGGAAGCTTTTTTATATCAGATAAAAATGATAATCCTATTGGTATAATTCAATTTAAAAATGAAAGAGTGAACAAAGTACTTAAAGATTGGGGAACAGGATTTAAAAGCAATGTAGGGCAGGTCTTTTTAACGTTGTGGAGAATATTCAGACAATACGGCGAGGAGGTTGAGCCCGTTAAGGTTTTACCGATACAAGTATTTACTCCTAAAGGTGAAAAGCACAGTATGCAGTTTGTTATCAGTGAATACAGGTACATAGACATTACTATTCAGCACAAGGTAACAATTTTTGAAGTACTTACAGAACCGGAAAGTTAAATGTTTCGTTGACTTAATTTGTGGGCTAATTTTTTGTTGCCTGAACAATATAACCGTTTTAATGGATTGTTAGAATTTAAATTGAATAGAAAACAGGTTGGCATTCCCCAGACCAAGTGAGAAAGGCATATACGCATAATCCAATCTTAATGCTCCCCAGCTGATTCCAACTCCACCTGTAAAACCGCGTGCTTCGTATCCTGATTGATAACCGACTCTGGCTGCAAAAACTTTATTGTATACTATCTCCCCTCCCCCGATTAAATGTATATCATCATTATCTATATATTTTTGAAATTCACCCACCAGGACGAAATCTAATTTTGTAGTTTCAAGTCCGAATTCATAAGCACCACCGAGTCTTAATTCAGTTGGAAGTTTTGTTTCTTCGTTTCGCAGAGCATTCATAGAACCGATATTTTTAATTACAGCTGATGCAGTTAATCCTTTAAAGGGGACTTTATAATTAAATCCAAAATCAAAACCAAAACCAGCAGCTTCATCGTTAAGCAGGTTTTCGTACAAATACTTAAAAGTTGCGCCGAAATCCAAATCCTGCACAACTGTAAATCCTGAAGATAGACTTCCAAAAAAGTAATTTGCATTGAACTTTGAAATTGGCTCACCTGGTCTATTTCTTACCTCGATATCACTAACGGTTGTAACATTAAATCCGACAGCAAACGGAAGATTGAACATATTCCATTTTATACCACCAACTTCACTACGCACATCCTGGATCCACTCATTATGCATAAACATTACCTCATTATGCTCAAATGATACAAGTCGGGATGGATTATAGAATAATGCTGAAAGATCATTCGAAGCAGCTGATCCGGCATCCCCCATTGCAATATTTCTCGCTCCAAATCCAAATTTTAAAAATGCAAGCCCGCTGTTGCCTGCGGATTGGGCAAAGGAAATTGAGGAGAGAACGAATGCTATGTAAAAAATTTTTTTCATTCTGTAATTTTTACTATGGATTTATTTAAAGTCATTAAGTTGTCATTTAATAGTCATTTAATAATCATTTATAGTATTGGTCACTATTGTTTTATTGTTACATTGTTGTATTGTTTCATTATTATATTGTTCCAATCATAATTCATTGAGCAACTATTTTTAGCAATATAGCAATGGAACAATTTAACAATTATCCTAATGGTTACTGCAGTAAAATCAAAAATTAAAATTTACACTAACTATATGTCTATCGGAGCTGGAATATGGTTCAATCTGGAATGCATAATCAATACCTACAACAAAAGTACCCAACGCCTTGAAAAAGGACAAACCTATTGCAGGTTTTATTGCCCAATCCATATTGCTGACATTAAATTGATCTATGCCACTACGTATGAAAAACTGATCGTAAATATTATATTCGATGCCTGCACGAATAATATTAGTTTCTGCACTGCTGTTTTCGAATTCAACTGCACCAAGAATTCCAATTTCTTTGTTCCTGTAACTTAAACCAAGTTTACGAAGGTTAGGGAATTTATCTTCGCTAATAACTCCATTCTGTTCATATACAGGAGAAGTGTCCCATTTGTATTTGCTGTTAATATCCGCAACTACAAGCGCAACATTAAAGTTTTCATTTATTCTGTAAAGAGCTCCGATATCGAATCCCAAACTTGTTGAATTTATCTCTTCGTATAGGCTGTAGTAATAAAACTTAACGGAAACACCCAATGAAATTTTATCAGATATTCTTGCTGCAAGTCCAAGGAAAAATTGATTTTCAGAAGTTGAAAGTTCGCCCGTTGGTAAACCGTTGTTATCCCTCCCGTCAATGCCTCCAACACCTGAATTAATCACTCCAATACTTATACCTGCTGTAGTTCGTGGTTTTCTGTTTTCTAGAATAGTATCCCTACTCGAATAAAAATCAAATTTGCGCGTTATGCTTAAAAAATTTAATGATCTATCCAGAGAAAGAAACGAGTAACCCGCTTGAACTGAATTATTTTCTTGAAAGGGTGTTATTGCCGGATTATAATATGAAATGAGTTCTCCCTCAATAATTGAAGACATAGCATTTCCCATTCCGATGCCACGCGCTCCAAATCCAATTCGGCTGAAAGCACCGGGCATTACTGCCATCTCACTAAACTTAGGCTGAGCAAATAACGATTCAAAAATTACTAAAACGGATAATGCAAATATTTTCTTCAATATAGTTTGATATAGTTTAGTTGTGTAAACAATTTGTCATTGGTTGTCATTCGCTTCACTTTCAATAATATTTTTAAAGCCTTTAACTGACATACAACAAATGACTATGAATGACCATAGAATGACAAATTCTATTGCATATAAATTATTTTCCCGAATAGAGGTTCTTCATCATCGATATCAACTCTATAGAAATATACTCCGTTGGGAAGCAGGTTCCCGTTATCATCTCTACCATCCCAGAATTCAGGCGCACCTTCAATAGTCCTGTTGCGTGGTGCATTTTGAATAACAGTACTTACATAATTAATTCCAAAATCATAAATGCGAATTGTTACTGATGCTTCTTTGCCTCCTGTGCTGAATTTAATTTTTAACTGTTCCTGTCTTGGAGAAAAAGGATTTGGGTAACAATAGGTTTCTCTGTCTGATTCAAGCGGCCGGGAGGCGAAATAGACTTTCCAACTGCCCTCCCAAAAATCTGTTTCTTTAAGTCTTGCTAATCCATCATCTGAACCAAGCCATACTTCATCTCCCTGTGAGCCTGCACTATAAAAAATACTTGTTGTTAATGCAACACCTGATTGGGAATCTACAATATTATTAGGCAAAATCCAGCTATTTCCCTGGTCGGACGACCTGAATGCACCGTTATCAGTTGGTACTATAACCTCATCATCTTTAAATCCGAAGTTATGAGGTCTTTCGTCATTTAAGAAGGTTTCCCATTCATTACCGCCATCTGTTGTTGAGCTTACGCCATAAAATTCTAATGGATCTTCAGCCTTCCAGGTTGATGCCCATACTGTGCCGGTGATGCCATTGTACCCAAGGGCGGTGATAAAATTTCCGCTTATCGGCTGGCTTTGGTTTTGATGATTAAATTTTTCCCAGCTGATTCCGTTATCGGTAGATTTATTAATTCCGTTTGCAGTTCCAACATAAAGAGTTGAGTCATCTGTTGCGATCACAGAAAAAGCACGATGATTAAGATTTCCCTCACCGCAAAAATTTCCTGCAACAGGCGTCAGACAAAAATCTAAAGTATCGTTCGGATGAATTGAATTTAAATTATCAGGCGGTAAAACAACTCTTCCCCAGGTTTGCCCCATATCGGTACTCTTCCGCGTACCACCTGCAAAAGAGGTAATCCAGACAGTTCCCGGTGTAAATGCTATATCATAGGTTATGTTTTGTTCAGGAACAGTAACAGGTAATGCCGGAATATTATTTGTTCCATAAACCTCAACTGAATCATTTGCATTATCCAGAGGCTGCGGAACTGAGTTCCAGTTCAAGCCATTATCTGTTGTATATTTTAATCCGGTTCCCTTGGGAACAGTTCCCCCTCCCGGTGCTTCAGCAGTAGTTGCAGTTGCAGCCCAAAATGTTCCTTGGTAATAACCGACAGCAGAAATATTATCTTCACCAAAAGGAGCAGCTCCAAAAAAGTTTGTCCAGCTTTCGCCTCTATTAAATGAGACACTAACACCTCTGCTGGTTCCAAGCCAGACTGTGTCTCCAATCGTAATTATGTCCAGAATGCTGTTACTAACAGGATTGGATGCTGAAATTTTGGAAGTGAAATTTTTATCACCTTCAAGTTTAAACGATTCAGGTTTAAGCTGAGCAAAATTGAGAGCAGTTATTAATATCGAAAAGAGAGTAATGTAAAATTTCATTAGTACACGATCATAAAATGTTCGATAATATTGCTAAGACTGTCACTTCGGTCCTCAGCTTGAAAAACAAATTTCCAGTTTCCATTTGGAGCAGTTACAGCAAATAAGTTTTTGAAAGAATAAATACCATCACCCGCAACACTGTCACCAAAAACCTCGAAATTTCCATCATCGTGCATCAGAAATTCGGTTAATCCAGAGCCAGGATCTATTTCAACTATTGAACCATCCGGACGATATAACTCAAAAAAGACTTTGTTGATATCATTAAGTCCGTTAGAGTCGAAAGCTTCAATATTAAATATGAAAGATTGTTCTCTTGGGATTGAATCAGGAATATTTAAGTTAGAAAGAAAAGGTGCAACATTATCCTGTCCATTGTTAAAATCAAATGAACTGGTTGCGACTAAATTTTTTAGACCGGTTGTTCCTACTGTAGTGAAATTAAGAATATACTTTCCATTTGGGAATTCTCTTTTCAGATTAAACTGGGCTGAAAAAAGATTATCACTTATATCGAACATTTCTATAGGTGCCGGATTTAATACTGAATTATCGGAGGCAATAACATCAAAAAACACTTGTCCTAACTGGCTTACTCGCGTGAATTTTATTCTTACTGACAAAACTGAGTCGCCGGGATTTTTCAAGTCATAAGATTCTTTGTGTGTTACTGAAGTAACCTGGAAATTTTCTGTAGAAACATCAATTACATTATCAAAAGATTTTTCGCATCCCCAGAGTATAATAATAGGAATCAATAGGAAAAGAGATTTTATCATAACAGAATTATATTTTGATGCAAGCTTTATCACAAGGTAAAAATTAGGACATAATAGAATTTAGCCTGGTAATGTAAGTATTATTGGCATAGGAGAAAAAGAAATTATAAAAATAATAAAACTAAAATATCCGATAAGCCTTCTCCCGGGACTAAGTTCATTTTGATCGGGTACGGGTGGATGCTTTAACTTTATTACAAAGTAAAGAATCAATGCCCAAAATAACCAGCCGGACCAACCAATTCCATAATTGAACTCCATCAATCCATCAATAAATCCTGCAATTCCAAAAATGAACATTGCTATAAATGCTATCACAGATATTTTATAATGATTCTGTTCTCCAAACATTGAATATGAAATATGTCCCCCATCAAGCTGTCCAACAGGGATCATGTTCATTGATGTGATAAATAATCCAAACCAGCCAACACACAAATAAGGATAATGATAGATTTCACTCATCGGAGGAAAGAACTGTCCCGGCTCAACAAATATCCATCTTAAAAATGAAAAAAGAAGTGAGTCTCCAAAAGTCAGTGCCAATCCTGTTTTACCATATTCCGGGCTTAAATAATCAGGATGAATATTTGTTAAATATTCAATTCCAGGTACATTCACAAATCCGTAAACAAGTATAGCAATACAAAAAATGAATCCTGCTATTGGTCCGGCTACACCTATGTCAAACAAGGCTTGCTTAGTAAAAATGCGAGAACGTGTTCGTATTACCGCACCCATGGTCCCGAAATTAATAAAATATGGAATGGGTGGAAATGGAATATAAAATGGTAAAGTTGCTTTTACTTTGTGAAACTTTGCGGCAAAATAATGTCCGAATTCGTGAAAAGAGATCATCATTAAAATAGAAATCGAGTAAGGAAGACCTATCAATAATTCTTCAAGCGTATATGGTCCGGGATTCGCACTAGTCCACTGCACACCTGCAATTGTAGTAGTGATAAATGTAATTACAAAAAGTGAAAGATGAAGCCATGGTCTTTCTTTAAAGACTTTTGCTCGGTTTGTGCTGTATGTTGATTGGTAAGAATCCCCGTAAGGTTCAGCCATAATTAAATATCCAGGTTTATTCCAATAGTTATATAACTCTCATTTAAATCGTAAAACTCTCCGTGTACACTTTTACCGGAAAAGTATGAGACTAAAATACTAATTCCTCTTGATGTTGGTTCCCCAAATTTTATTCCCGCGGAAACAATATTGTTGCCGGTGTATTTATCAATACCAAGTAATTTAAAATCATAAGCAAAGAAGGGTGTGAATGTTGAGGTTCCAAGTTGATCGGGGAAATAATCGAAACCTAATTGTATAATACCTTTTTTAATATTTTCCGGAATTATGTGAAAATTATATGTAACGCCCGCATAAATCCTAATACCATATGTTTTATAGTATCCAATTAATTCTGCAAACTCCTTGCTGTAGACAAATGGTTCCCTCTCATTCAGCCACTTTTTTGTTTTCGTATTATAATAACCATCAACCAGATGTGCACTAATGTGGCTGAATCTGATTCGCGATCCCAGCTCATCCTGCGCAGATGAAAACTTATATCCCCCGTTTATTCCAAACATGTAATCAATCGTTTCAACAGGAAATTTAAAATTGTCTTCAGACCTGGCTCTCGTATAAGTAAAAAAATCTGCTCCGAGAGAAAAACTATGTTTTTCAGTTTGCCATCCTACTAAATCGTGTGAAGTTCCAATATCGATTCTTACCTTTTCAATATCAAATAAATAGTGGAAACCAACTTTCGGTTCTAAAAAATTTGCCGTGAAAGGTTGAATATTTAACCCGGACGGAAACCATTCAATTTTTGTCTGAGCAATTGATAATATATTCAGAAGCAGAACTGAAAATGGAAGTAATAAAATTCGCATTAGTTAGTTCCCGCTTTGGGATTTAGTTTCTTTTTTATTTTCTGCTTGATGAGTTTGTTGTAACTGTATTTGAATTTAGATGTCAGACTTGAAATCGCATAAAGATTAGTGGGGAATGCAAATGAGGGTTCAAAATAACAATTAACTGTGCATCCCTGGCAGAAATGAAATTTCCCCTCATTCTCTATAAAATATTTTATTTTATTTGATTTCCTTATTTCAGCTAATGGTACATCAATCTTAATTTTATCATTTGCGAAATGATAACACGGCAATAGAATTTCATTTTCAGGTGAAATTACTATAACGCGGGAAACCGCTCTGCAGCTTGGATCATTGATGTCGTTTCCGCCATCTCTTCTTAATTTCATAAAACCCTTATTTAAATAAACATCAATTTTACCATCACAATATTCATCAACAAAATCAACGGCTTCCGGGGTTAATCCCGGATTTCCGAAATAAGAAAAAACAGGATTAACTAGCAATACAAGATCATGTTTTGCAGCTATTTCATGCATTTGCGGCAGTTTCTTATATGTTTCATTTGTAACCGTAAAAAGTATGTCCGGAAATTCACCAATGGATTTTGCAATTTCTATGCTTTCCAATAATGATTTGTAACAGTCCACTTTCCTGATTCTGTTGTGCTCCTCTTCATCAGGAGAATCGAGTGAAAAGTGAAGAAGATTAATTTTACCCGCCAATTTTTCGGCAAATTTCGGATACAATAAAGTGTTTGTAGTAATGCTAGTCTGCATATTCAGGTTATTCGCAAACTCAGCCATCAAATGAATTTCTTTGTGAAGCAGTGGTTCACCACCGGTAAGATCTATAAACTTCACTCCTAAATTTGAAAGTTGCTTAACATTAGATTTAAACTCCTCTAAATCTGCGTACGGTGAATCTTTAAAATTCGTGTGATCACCAAAATGGCAGAACTCACAATAAGCATTGCAGCGGTATGTTACGTAATAATTACAGAGTAGAAGCATTAATAGGTTCTATCTTTCCATTTGACTTTTTTATTCAATAAAATAACAAAAGGTAAAACGAAGGTATAAATGATAAAATAAAATTGAAACACCGGAAAATATTTTAAATTTTTTTGAAGCCCTAATTTTTGATGAATTGGAACTAATGCAAAAAAATCCGTTGCGATTTTAAATAAAACCATGTATAACCAAACCGAACTGAAAAAAACAGGGGTTAACAGTACAAAACAGTTAGTAAGAAAAGCCCAGAGCATTAAAAATATACCAACAACCGGAGCGTTAATTCCACCAAGTGCCCAACGTTTTTTTTGGTTGAATAGTTCTCCAATTGTTAATGAGGGTTTGGAAATAACTAAAGTACTTTTATCCAGAGGATAAATTAATTTATACTTGTTGAGTTTGTGAATTGAGTTGAGAAGTAAAAAATCTTCTGTGACACTGAACGGCAGGTTTTCAAAACCACCCGTTTCAATGTAAACTCTTTTTCTAAAAGACATATTATTCCCAATACAGCTTACAGGCTGTCCGAGATTTATTGTCCCGGCGGAAACGAATAATAAATAAATAAAATCGATTGCCTGCATTCCACTGAACGCATTTGAAGAAAGTATAGTTGTATATCCATTGACTATTGCAACATTTTCCTGATAGTAGGAACCAATTGTCATAGCCCACATCGGATTTACTTCACAATCCGCGTCCGTCGTTACGATGATGTCACCACCCGCTCTTCTGATTCCTTGAGCAACTGCACGGACTTTACCTTTCAGATTTTCTTCTTCCCGGGAAAGACCAACCAATCGAAATTTAGATTTATGAGCTATGAATTCTTTTACAATCGTTACGGTGCTGTCCGTTGATTCATCATCAACTATTATTATTTCTAATTTATTTTCCGGATAAATAATTTTATCTAATGATTCCAAACAGGAAAGTATATTTTTTTCTTCATTTCTTGCAGCAACAACAATTGAAATACTTTGCAATTCATTTTCACTTAAAACAGGAAATCTTCTCTTGGCGCCAATAACCAGCAAAACGGAAATAATAAAATACACAGATACAGTTATTAGAAATATTATCTCAAGCAATCTTCAGGCTCCCCGAAATCAAATGCTTTTTTTGCTGCAACTTTAATGGTATAATTTAATGACTCCTCAATTATAGAATTCGATTTAATATTATCGTGAAAAACAACGATTGAATTCTCCCTTAAATGATTATCTATCCCATGCTTTACCTTTTCAAAATCATTCTCATAATCATACGAAAGCAAACTCCACATAACATTTTTTAAATCCAAGGTTTTCAATAATCCTTTTGTTCTGAGATTAAATCCGCCGTGAGGTGGTCTGAAATATTTTATATCGTAGTTAAACTTTTCTTTCATTAATTCATTAAATGACCTTATTTCCTCCTGGGCTTCAGAGATATTCATTTTATTAATGAGCTTGTGCTCCATGGTATGATTTGCAATTAAGTGTCCCTCTTTAATAACCTGTTTCGTTAGTTCAGGATCCTTGCGAATGTTTTTCCCGACACAAAAAAAGGCCGCTCTTATTTCATTTTTAGCAAGAAAATCAAGAATTCTAGGTGTTGTGGTTGCTGATGGTCCATCATCGAATGTTATAAGAATTTTATTATTGGACGTTTGCCAGATGAAATCATTGAACAGCTTTTTCACTATAAATGGCGGGCTGTAACCTGTAATCAACCTTTTATTACTCCTACTGGTCTTAACTTGGCAACTTTTTTCGTTATTCCTTCTTTGTGCATTACTTCTACTACATCCGAAACATCCTTATAAGCACCGGGCATCTCTTCAGCAATTGTTCGATGACCTTTTGCCTGAATTACAATTCCTTTTTGCCTTAACTCTTCCACTAAATTTCTTCCTTTTGAGTTTTTCAATGCCTTTTTACGACTTAGATTCCTCCCCGCACCGTGGCATGAACTTCCGAAAGTTTCTTCCATTGCTTTCTCTGTTCCTACTGCTACAAATGAGTACCTGCCCATATCTCCGGGGATTAAAACAGGTTGTCCCACTGATTGATACTTTAAAGGGATCATTTTATTGCCGGGTGGAAATGCACGTGTTGCTCCTTTACGGTGTACACATACTTCTTTTTCATTTCCGTTGATTTTATGTTTTTCAATCTTAGCTATATTGTGGCAAACATCGTAAACTAAATTAAAACCTAATTCAGAATCACTTTGGTTAAACGTTTCCTTAAAGACCTTTTTGGCAAGATGCATGATAACCTGACGGTTATTCCAGGCAAAATTTGCCGCAGCTTGCATTGCTGCTAAATAATCTTGACCTTCTTTCGATTTTATTGGGGCACAAGCAAGTTGTCTGTCGGGAAGATCAAAAGCATACTTGTTGCTTGCCTGAAGAAGAATTTTTAGATAATCATCACAAACCTGGTAACCCAGTCCGCGGGAGCCGGTATGAATTTGAATGACTATCTGTCCATGAAACATTCCAAAAACATTAGCAGCATCGTCATCATAAATTTCTTCGACAACATCTATTTCTAAAAAATGATTTCCCGAACCAAGAGTCCCGACCTGATCAGCACCTCGTTCGATAGCCCGGTCACTTACAAGGCTTGGATCAGCGTTTTTTAATGTTCCGCTCTCTTCGGTATAACTAACATCTTCGGATGAGCCTAAATTATTTTCAAGGGCCCATGCTGAGCCTTTGCTTAAAACTTTTCTAAGATCTGCAGTTGAAAGTTTTTTTATAGCCCCGCTTGCACCTACTCCCGTGGGAACTGCATTAAATAGTTTTGTAACAAGTTTATCGATTCTTTTTTTTACTGAATTTAATTCGAGATTTGTTGTTGCCAATCTTACGCCACAATTTATATCATAACCAACGCCTCCTGGAGAAATCACGCCATCGTCTAAGCCCGTTGCAGCAACTCCCCCAATCGGGAAACCATAACCCCAATGAATATCCGGCATAGCAAGCGAATATTTCTGGATGCCCGGTAAATGTGAAACATTCACAACTTGTTTAAGCGCTTCATCATCCCTCAGATTTTTCTCTATCATTTTTTGGGAAATGTAGATTCTGCCGGGAACATTCATTTTTCCGGTCGCAGGTATTTCCCACAGATTTTCCCGTACTTTTAATAATTCAATTCCGCTGATATGCATCGTTATTTTCCGTTTCAGATGGACTAAATATCAAACACAACACGAGTACTGTAAAAATTATTTCTCTGTTCAATTTTCATCTGGTGATATGTAACCGATTTTATTTCCTGCTTTAATTCTATTTCTGAATTCAATTTTATTCCGCTTAATTCTGCGGATAGTTCCAAATAATTTTCATCAACAAAAATTTTTATTGAATCAATACTGCAGCAAAGCCACTTTTTTGTAGTCAGATAAAAATTGATTTCATTTAAAAAATTAACCAGTAATTCTTCTTTTGAATTTCCCGTTAATTCAATTTCAATTGCATCGGATGTATCCCCACAATCAAAATCTGTCACTGATTCCTTAAATGCTTCTGCTGAAGCTATAAACAGCTCTTCCAGCGAATTTGCTTCCAAATCGAAAGCAACATCCGCAGTATGATCTATGAATCTAAAACTTCTTGTCATTTGGTCAAGTTAAACTATTTTTAACAGATAATTTACAGATGAATTATCAAAAATAAACCTCCATCTTCTCTGAAATCAATTGTTATATTTACCCGTTAAATATGAAAAACTTAAATGAACATCAAAAAGGATTACTATTTGTCTTTATTGCTGCATTTTTATGGAGCAGCGGTGGACTGTTTATAAAGCTGATCACCTTATCACCAATGCAAATTTCCTTTTTTAGAGGCATAATAGCAGCAATTACATTTGCTATAATTTTTCGTAAAAAAATTTTACAATTTAACAGGCTTACATTTTTAAATTCCCTGTTTTATGCTTGCGTTCTGATCTCGTTTGTCATTTCAACTAAATTGACCACTGCTGCAAATGCAATTTTTCTTCAGGCAACTGCACCTATTTACGTTTTAATTTTTGAACCATTAATTAGCAAAACTCATTACAAGAGAATTAATGTCGTAACAATTGCAATTTGTTTTCTTGGGATGATTTTGTTTTTTGTGGGTGAAATTGAACCAGGGCATTTAGAGGGAAATCTGGTAGCATTATTTTCCGGGATATCTTTTGCAGCATTCTTTTTAGGGATGAAAAAAAATGATCATAAGTTCCAGCAAAGCAGCATATTTTTGGGAAATATTTTAGTCGCAATTGTTTGCATACCTTTTCTTTTTTCATTGCAAGTTTTAACCCTAAGCAATTTATGGATGGTTGTATTTTTAGGCGTTTTTCAAATAGCAATCGCCTATGCATTCTTTGCTTCAGGTTTAAAACGGATAATTGCAGTAGAAGCATCAATTATTTCTATGATTGAGCCGGTGTTCAATCCGGTCTGGGTATTTTTGGGGTATGGGGAGGAGCCTGCAATAACAGCAATTATAGGAGGATTAATAATTATAGGAGCAATCGTTGCAAGAACATTAATCGCGGGAGCACCATTCGTAAAAGGAAAATTTAATAATTCATTCAAGGAGCCAGCCTGAAAATCTTCCAATTCCTTCGCAACCGCTGATAAACAATCCTATCGTGTAGTCTGTTCTCTCTTCCCTGCCAAAACTCAAAATATTTTGGTATTAACTTATATCCACCCCAATAATCCGGTAATGGTACCTTTCCATCTGCATATTTTACTTTTAATTGCTTAAACTTTTTTTCAAGAATATTCCTGCCAGAAATTTTTTTACTTTGTACTGAAATAAGTGCACTAATCCTGCTCTCAAAAGGACGGGTGTTAAAATAAAGTTCCGATTCCGCTTTTTTTAGTTTTTTAACCCGGCCTTCTATTCTGACCTGCCGTTCCAACTCAGCCCAATAAAAGAGGAGTGCCGCAAAAGGATTTTCTGCTAATACTTTTCCTTTTTTACTTCTGTAATTTGTGAAGAAAGTAAAGCCGGTTTCATCAAAATTCTTCATTAAGACAAATCTTGAAGATGGTTTGTTTTTCTTATCTGATGTTGTGAGCACCATCGCGTTTGGCTCAATCACACCTGCCTTCATTGCATTTGAAAACCAAATGGAAAACTGTTCGAATGGATTATCACGAACGTTTTTTTCAAATAGTTTGTTTAACTTATATTCACGACGTGAGCTAATAAATTTTTTTTTATTATTATTCAAAACAACCTTAAATTAATTTGAATCCTATCTGTATATCATATTAAGAATTTGTTTCTTAAATTACTAAAAAGAATGAAAATTAAAGCAATTGAAAATGAAGAATAAAAATATAACCCAAAAACAAAAAGAAGAATTGGAAAAGTTTGGCGCAAATACCTGGTTTGTTGAGTATTTGTACAAGCAGTACTCAAACAATCCTAAAGGAGTACCGGATCAGTGGAGAAAATTTTTTGGCGAGGTAATTTCAAGTGATGGAGATAATAAAAAGAATAAATCTTATTCCTTTCTTGATGATAAAATTCCCTATCCAAGTCCTTCAAATGAAGATGATGTTATTATACTAACCGGGAGTGCAGAACGTGTCCTGGATAATATGAATCTAAGTCTTTCAATACCTGTTGCGACCTCGCAAAGAACTGTTCCCGTAAAGCTGTTGGAAGAAAATAGGATCCTGATTAATAATCATCTTAAGAAAAAAAACGCAGGTAAAATATCTTTTACTCATATAATAAGCTGGGCAATTTTAAAGGCAATTAAATCTTTTCCGGTGATGAATAGTGCATATACAGTTGTTGAAGGAAAATCTTCAGTATTAAAAAGAAAGAACGTAAATCTTGGCTTAGCAATTGATATAGAAAAAAAGGATGGTTCACGATCTTTAATTGTCCCGAATATTAAAAAAGCAAATGATTTAGACTTTAATGAATTTTGGAAGGCTTACGAAGATTTAATATTCCGCTCGCGTAAAGGCAACATTAATCCTGATGAATTCCTTGGAACAACAATTACACTTACAAATCCCGGCACAATTGGTACAGTAGCTTCAATTCCAAGATTAATGATTGGACAAGGCGCAATTATCGCCACAGGCGCAATTCAATACAACGCAGAATATCAGGCAATGTCACTATCAACAATTTCTGCCCTTGGTGTAAGTAAAGTAATGAATATAACAAGCACTTATGATCACAGGATTATTCAGGGTGCAGAATCTGGTTTATTTTTAAAGGAGATAAATGAACTACTTCTTGGTAAAGATGGATTTTATGAGGAAATATTCGAAGTTCTTAAACTTCCGTTCAAATCACTACGTTGGCAAACCGATTACCAGCCAGGAATATTTGATACAAGCGGAAATACAGAGGAAATTGTTAAACAGGCAAAAGTTCTTCAATTAATAAATCTTTATAGAGTAAGGGGACATTTAGTTGCTGATTTAGACCCTTTAAGTTCTAAAGCACAATACCATCCTGAGCTTGACCCGGTAAGTTTTAATTTGACTTTATGGGACCTGGACAGACATTTTATAGCTGGTGGATTTGCCGGGCTGCAAACCGCTACTTTAAGAGAAATAATGGATATTTTGCAAAAAACTTATTGCGAAAAGATTGGTGTTGAATACATGCATATTCAAAATCCTGCAGAAAAGATGTGGCTGCAGGAAAAGATGGAACCGATAAGAAACAGACCTGAAGTGGATAGTGAAACTAAAAAGGATATCCTTCAAAAATTAATTAATGCTGAATCTTTCGAACATTTTATTCATAGTAAATTTATAGGACATAAAAGATTTTCAATTGAAGGTTCCGAGACTTTAATACCGGTACTCGGCATAATATTGAACAAAGCAAGTGAGAAAAATTTTGAAGAAGTTGTCTTTGGAATGGCACACCGCGGAAGGTTAAATGTTCTCGCTAATATAATTGGCAAATCTTACGATTCCATATTAAGTGAATTTGAAGAAATACTTGATCCAAATTCGATAGCAGGTTCCGGGGATGTGAAATACCATCTCGGTGCAAGCGGAAATTTTAAGACCGATCGTAATAAGAATATTTCAGTATCCGTAGCAGCAAATCCCAGTCACCTCGAATGGGTAAATCCTGTCGTTGAAGGAATTGTCAGGGCGAAACAAACGAGATTAGGTGATAATAAAAGTCACGGAAAAGTCATGTCTGTTTTAATTCACGGAGATGCAGCCTTCGCAGGACAGGGCGTTGTTGCAGAGACACTAAATCTTTCACAACTCAGCGGATACAGGACTGGCGGTACAATTCATATAATTGTAAACAATCAAATAGGATTTACAACAACACCAGATGAAGCTCGTTCCTCTCAGTATGCTACCGATGTCGCAAAAATGGTGCAGGCACCTATTTTCCACGTCAACGGCGATGATCCGGAAGCAGCAATTTGGGTTGCTAATTTGGCATTCGAATATAAGCACATCTTTAAGAAAGATGTTGTAATTGATCTTTTCGGCTACAGGAGACATGGACACAATGAAGGAGATGAGCCCGGATTTACGCAGCCAATTCTATATGCGAAGATTAAAAATCACCCTTCGGTAAAAGAAATTTACAAGAAAAAATTGCTTGAAGAAGGAACAATTAACGCATCAGAAATTAATTACATGAATGAGGAGTTTAATAAAGTATTAACAAAATCGTTCGAGCGAATAAAGAAAAAAAGTGAGAAGTTTGAAGGTGAACCACCACTCGCTCTGCCTAAAAAAGTTATTGAAGATTTTCTACCCGAAAAAAGCACAAGTATCTCGGAAGATATGCTTAAAAAAATTATAAACGGATTAACTTCTGTCCCCGACGATTTTAACGGTCACCCCAAACTTGGGAAATTTTTGGAGGCGAGAAAAAAATTAATTACCGGTTCCGTACAGGCAGATTGGGCGTTGGCAGAATCAATTGCTTTCGGTAGTTTACTTCTTGAAGGAACTCCTGTTCGATTGAGCGGACAAGACAGTGTTCGTGGTACTTTCAGCCAGAGACATCTTGCATTTACGGATATTAAAACAGGTCATGAGTTTGTTCCATTGAATTCTTTAGATAGTGATCAGGCACAATTGGAGGCGCTCGACAGCTTTCTTTCGGAAGCAGCTGTACTCGGATTTGAATTCGGTTACAGCATAGCAGATCCACTCGCGCTTGTAATTTGGGAAGCACAATTTGGAGATTTTGCAAATGTGGCACAGGTTATAATCGATAACTTTATCGTAGCGTCCTATGAAAAATGGCAGATACCGAATAATCTGGTTTTGCTGCTGCCGCATGGATACGAAGGACAGGGACCTGAGCATTCGAGTGCACGATTAGAGAGATTTTTGATTCTCTGCGCTGAAAATAATATGCAGGTATGTAATGTAACAACTCCTGCACAATATTTTCATTTAATCAGGAGACAGATAAAATCAGTAATGAAAATTCCACTAGTACTAATGACTCCCAAGAGTCTCTTAAGACATCCGGGAGCAAAATCAAACAAGGAAGAATTTCTCAACGGTAAATTTTATGAAGTGCTGGATGATCCTGACATCTACGATAAAAAGGATATAACCAGAATCGTTTTAGTGAGTGGTAAACTTTACTACGAACTAAGTTCATACAAAAAAAGTAATAATATTACTGATACTGCAATTATCAGAATAGAACAATTTTATCCATACCCTGCTAAACAATTAAAACGAATTTTTGAATTATACACAGGAACAAAAGAAATTCTATGGGTTCAGGAAGAACCAAAAAATATGGGCGCATGGAATTTCTTATCGCAAAGATTAAGTAATGATATTCCGGATGGATGGAAGTTGGACTACATTGGTAGACCTGAAAGTGCCAGCCCTGCTGCTGGATCTTCAAAAATTAGCAGTCAGCAGCAAAAGCAATTAATTAGAGATGCGTTCCATTCGGGATAGAACAAGTATTTAAAACCAGATTAAAAATTATTAGTTAAATGCTCTGAATTTTGTTTACTATAAACTTGTTTGTTACTTCCCCCCTTGCAAATCGTGTTATTGAATTTAGCAAGCCGCGCTCACTAAAAGATTTCCACTCCCCTTCCTGGTTTCCGTTTATATAGTACCCTTCACTTTTTAAAGTACCATCTTTATAAAACCATTGCCATTTGCCATGGGGTAAATCGTTTTTAAAATTTCCTCTGGATTCCAGTTGTCCGCTTTCGTAAAAGTAACTCCAGGTACCAACATTTTGATTGTTTTCAATTGCACCGGAGACTGTAAAAATTCCATTTAAATCCGAAACACAAAATTCACCGTTTTTCAATCCCCCAACAACATCATATTCAACAATTTTATTCTCAAGTGTATCTAAAACCCTGCCGGTAAATGGATTCAACTCGCCCTGCTTATAGATTAAACCATTTTTAATATAAATGTTCTGTGTACTGTAATAATTGTTACAGCCACTCAATACTAATAGAATAAAGCTTATCGAAGCATATTTGATAAGTTTAGATGCTCTTTTGCCCTCGCAAGCATCCTCCATAAACCACTCCTACTTATGACACAATGGATTTAAGGGATTCAGACCCTGTTCATTGATTTGATAACTTGACTCAGTTGAATGGATTTTGACACACGTTCAACTAAAGAATATAAGCATAGGTATAAAATTGTTACTCAACAATTATTCCGCTCAAATTTGCTTAATTTAGATGAGTTTTGCAAGCTTTTAAGTTACTGGTGTTTAGATATGAAACTAAATTTATTCGATTTTTTATTGTAATGATACATTTATGCGGATCTTTCCAAAGTGAGGAATCCCAAAAACTCAAACTTAAAGAGCAGAAAAAAGTTGGACATTGATAATAAATTTATGACGACTTAACAAGGACTAATTTAAATTCAATTTGCGTCTTAATAGTATTAAGCCTGTATAAATGTTTTATTATTAAGAATGTGTAACGTATCGGTACAAAACACTTTCAAGTCTGATCGCAAATTATAATCTATTACGTATTGGCACATTTGTTGGCAAAAATAAACCGGATGCTTTACTAAAATTTGTGAGGGTACAATGAAAGAACTTGAAAAAAGTTACCATTGCGGTTTTCTAATCGCAAATATCCACCTTAAAAAAGCGACAATTTTAGAAGCGCTTGATTTTAAGAGTGAAATAGACGAGGAAATACAGCAAGGACAGCATAATATTATCATTGATCTTAGTGAATGTGAATTACTGGATTCAACTTTTGTAGGTGTACTTGTAGTAACCTGGAAAAAACTGAAAGCAAAGGGAGGAAAACTTAAATTGGTTAAACCGGGATACTTTACAAAATCTGTATTTCATCTAACCGGCACTATAGAAATTTTTGAGACTTACGAATCTGTGCAAGAGGCTTTGAGCAGTTTTAGAACACCAATTGAAGATTATGAAGTAAGCTCGAATTTAAAACACAAATTTAATTAAAGTTCCTTATAAACCGTAAATGAAATAGAGGATATATGGGTCAGCAACAAATTCTTTTTATTGTGTTGGGGCTAATAATTGTAGGGGTAGCAGTTGGTATTGCAAATCAATTATTTGATACCAGCGCTGAAGATTCAAATAAGGATAGCATCGCTTCCGAACTTTTACATCTTGGTATGATTGCTCAGCAATATTTTAATAAACCACTGGAAATGGGAGGCGGGAACCAAAGTTACATCGGATGGACAATTCCGGCAGAACTGGATTCTACTACAAGTGGAACCTTTATAATTGAAAACAGCAACAATTCAGAGTTGATTCTAAAAGGAACGCCATTTACCGAAAAAGGATATACCTGGTATTTAAAGAGCACAATAACAAAAGACGATATCATTACAGAGATTATACCTTGAGCTAACATATATTGGTAATAAAAAATCCGATTAGTCAATTAAGACTGATCGGATTTTTTTGTTTAAATGATTTTTAATTCGAAAGAGAATAAAAATAATTTTTGTTAAGATTCCCAGATTCCGAACATTAAATAGATTGTCATCAATGTAACAATCCCGAATATAATTAACCCGGTAACCATAGCATTCCTTTAGAAGTTATTTAATAGTTTAAGCAATTGTTAATATAACCCGTTTTAAAGATTAAATGCCCTCACTTTAAAACCAGGTTTTTAGTAAAATAGTTCCTTACACAGACCAATATAAATGCCAATATAAATATTTACAATAGGAACTAATATGTAACGGTTGATTTGTGATGTGTTTCACTTATAAACTATTTTAATCTAAAAATGCCTTGATTTGGGAAAAAAATTGTGTTTACATTGATTTTCATCAACAAAAGTTGAATATAAATACCAATTATTCTTGTGATTTTCATCAAATATATGCGGGTGCAACCTGGCATATTTGTGGAAGTCGAGTGTCAGCTTCCCAAGCTGGCTGATATGGATTTTAATCCCCTCACCTTCTCCCTTCCTCTAGTTTTTTCCCATCTCTACTAACTAAAATATTTTTATTACTTGCCTATCATCAACCAATCATTGCTAATATAAATTAATTTCCTCATTTTTATTGATGAAGTAAGTTAGTTCTTAATTTTTATAGAATAATCCTATGAAAAAAGACTGCTACTCATATGTAAAGATAAAAATCCTTCTTTTGTGCATTCTCCTTTCCACTCCTTCATCTGCACAATTTGTTGAGTTGAAATTTGACAAGATAACCCCGGTTCTAATTGCCAATTGTATATTACAGGATTCATATGGTTTTATTTGGATTGGTGACCAAGGTGGTCTTATCAAATATGATGGTTATGAATTAAAACGGTATACTCAAATTCCGTTCGATTCAACATCTCTTTCAAGTAACTGGGTAATGGCAATAAAGGAAGATGAAAAAGGAAATCTTTGGATAGGGACTTGGGGTGGTGGTTTAAATTACTTTGATCAGAGGACTGAAACATTTACCCGATTTATCAACGATAAGAATAATCCAAACACCATAAGCAGTAATACTATTTTAAGAATACTTATTAACGATGATGGTTCACTATGGCTGGGCACTCAGGATCAAGGTTTAATTCATATGAAAATTGACAGTAGTGGAATACCTAGTTATAATAATTATGATTTAAATATTATTCCCGATCCGCCGGTAAGAACAGGTGATAATTACATCTTAGATTTATATAAAGATAGGCAGAACAAGTTATGGATAGGAACAATTGAAGGAGGATTAAAATTACTTGATCCTTCAACTGGTGAGATAACACACTTCAAACACGATCTTAATAATCCAACAAGCATAAGCAGTAATATAGTAAGCTCTATTTGTGAAGATGATTCTGGAAATTTATGGATTGGTACGGGAAGCTATGCACTTACTGAAGGAAACGGATTAAACAAATTCGATCCAAATACCGGACAGTTTATTCATTATAACCACGACTCAGATGATCCATCTTCTCTATGTTCAAATAATATATCGTCGCTGTTAATAGATCAAAAAGGTATTTTATGGATAGGTACTGTTACTAACAAATTAAATTCAATCCTGATTTCTGAACTATTATTAGACAGGAAACCACATTTTACTCATTATTCTGATTTCGATAGGAATACAGTCACTTCGATTTATGAAGACAGGTCAGATAATATATGGATTTTATTATTTGGCAGAACAGTTTACAAATTCAATCAGCAGCAAAATTCCTTTTTTTGGTTTCGCTCCATTGAAATTAATCCAAACAGTTTAAGCGGTAGAACAGTATCGATGGTGCAGGAAGACGAATCCGGAAATATCTGGTTTGGAACCGATGGTTTGGATCGATATGATGCGATTACAGGTAATTTTACTTACTTTCCTTACGATCCTAGTAATCCTCAAGGTTTGAGTTCACCTTATGTTACAAGCATCAGTGAAGATAAATACGGTCACTATTGGATCGGGACAGAAAATGGTATAAACAGATTAAATCCTAAAACGGGAATTTTTACACATATATTTGAAAATTCAGTTGATACCTATGGATTAAGGTCAAACGATATTAGGGAAGTATTAATTAGCCAGACAGGTGATCTCTGGGTAGCTTCATATAAATCGGGTTTGCAGCTATATGATATTGAAGAGAATCGATTTCATTACTTTGATCTTGATACAAACAGCATTGAAGATGAAACCATCAATGGAATTTATGAAGATAAAACCGGCACACTTTGGATTCATACATATAATTATGGCTTCTTTGCACTAAGGATAATAGATCACACGATAGAAAGTGTTAATCATTATCTACACGATCCCAAAAATGTTAACAGTCTGAGTTATAATTTAGTAAGTGATATAGTCAGACCAAGCATTAAAGATACTGATGCTGTATGGATTGGGAGTAGTAATGGTTTAAATCGTCTTGATCTGACCACAGAAACATTTACTCATTTCTTTGTTGAAGATGGTTTGCCATCAAATATGATATTGAAAGTACTTGAGGATAATGAAGGAAATATCTGGTGCACTTGTGCTAACGACATAGCAGTTTATGACATAAGAACAGGTGAAATTAGAAGCTATAGTAATGGTGATGGTATGCCGACTACTGAATTTAGTAGTAGACCTCAGAATGCCTGCAAAACTTCAGATGGCCAACTGATTTTTGGTGCCGCGATAGGTGCTTTAGGTTTTTATCCGGATAGATTAAAGGGAAATTTGCACATACCAGAAATACATCTTACCGATTTTAAAATTTTTCACGAAAGCGTTAAGCTTGACACAACAATTCAATTTATAAAAAAGATTGAACTAACTTACGATCAGAACATTTTTTCATTTGAGTTTGCTGCTCTGAGCTTTACAAATTCAAAGAAAAATCAATATGCTTATAAACTTGAAGGACTTTATGATGACTGGATTTATATCGGTAATGAAAGAGTTGCAAGTTTTACCGGCATCGACCCTGGTGAATATATTTTTCGTGTGAAGGGATCCAATAATCACGGTATCTGGAATAAGACTGGTGCATCGTTACTGCTGGTCATCACACCACCCTGGTGGGCAACATGGTGGTTTAAAACAATAATAATTATTACAATTCTTGGAGTTGGTTACAGTATCTATCGTTACCGAATTAACAAAGTCCGGGAAATGGAGCGGCTCAGAGTACAGATAGCCAGTGACCTGCACGACGATATCGGATCTACTCTTACTAAGATAGCTGTTCATTCAGAGCTCATCCAAACAACTACTGAAAAAGAGAAGGTTTCCACTGCTTCTAAAAAAATAGGAACTATGAGCAGGGAAATAATCTCGACTTTAAGCGATATAGTCTGGTCAATAGATTCACGTAACGATACTGTCGGAGATTTGATAGACAGAATGCGTGATTTCTTAGAAACAGTATTCCCGCTTGGAAGTATTCACATAGATTTTCTAACAAAAGGACTTCATTTTGATCAGAAGATAGAACAGGCACTAAGACAAAACATCTATTTGATATTTAAAGAAGCAGTGAACAACGCAGCAAAACATTCAGGTGCAGATGAGATCCGGATATCAATGATAAATGGGGATGGGAAGTTTAAGATGGAGATTTCGGATAACGGTACTGGAATAAAAGAAGAAGTAAAACATAAAGGGCATCACGGAATAGAGAATATGGAGATGCGTGCCAAGCGTATAGGAGGTGATTTAAGAATTGACAAACTGGAACGGGGAACGAGCGTAACATTGATGGCCAAAAACATTTAACTTAGTTCTAAAATATCACATCAATATGGGATAGAACTGAAGTTTAAAAAGAAAGATATTTAGGTATGATATACGTAGGTATAGTCGAAGATGATATAGAGATTCGTGAAGCAATCTGCTCATATCTGAACGACCAGGAAAATATGCGGTGTGAACTGGCCGAAGAATCAGTAGAGAAATTTATGCGAATTCTTTATCCGGATAAACTCCCGAATGTAATATTGATGGATATAGGCTTGCCTGGAATGTCTGGTATCAGTGGTATTAAACTTATAAAGGAAAAATATTCTGAAATTGATATCCTTATGCTGACCATTCATAATGATCCCCACAAAATATTTCAGTCCCTTTGTGCCGGAGCAACCGGGTATCTTTTGAAAGCCACACCACTTAAAGAAATAAAAAAGTTCATCGAGGAATTATCGATGGGCGGTGCACCTATGTCACCGCAAATTGCCAGAAGAGTTATAGAGTATTTTCAAAAGGGTAAAGAAGAGAAGAAAGAATCTCTACTTACCGATAAGGAAAGAGAAATAGTATTAGATTTGGTTGATGGATTGAGTTACAAGATGATAGCGGATAGACAAAACATAACAATTGAAACAGTCCGCACCCACATAAAACACATCTACACTAAGCTTCACGTTCACTGTAAAGCGGATGTTATTCGTAAATCTCTTCAAGGTGAGATTTAATACTTCTTAATTCTTTGCACAGTTCACCTAACTCTAAAAACCAGATCTCAAATATCACATCAAGATGGGATTGATACCACCCGCCTGCAATTCATATTTTCAAGCGTAATTATCAATTAAATAAGGAGGATTTATAATGAGACGCGCTATTACAATGTTAGTCTTACTTGAGCTTGTTTCAATGGCTTTGTCAAATGATATCTATGCTCAATTGCCATTTGAACCTTTTGTTGCATATAGTGATAATCCTGTTCTACCATCCGATTCTGGTTCTTGGGATGAATACGCTATTTGGTGGGCTAATGTTATTTCAGTGGATGATACTTTTTATATGACATATATGGGTACTAATGATTTCCCCGATACTCCATTAGCAATAGGTTTAGCAACTTCTTCTGCTTCAGATGGTTTTAATTACGTAAAGTCTCTCTCCAATCCAATAATCGCTGGGGATGGAACGGGATTCGATGCTTACAATGTTACTACTAGTGTATTGTTTTGTGAAAGTTCAACGTGGTATATATATTATGCTGGCAGATCATCTGCTCCAAACCAACAAGGAAATATAATTGGTAGAGCAATCTCTAACATCAGTCCCCACGGACCCTGGACAAGATCCGATGACACTCTCCTTGCAGTAGGAAATGTTGGAGAGTGGGACTCAGGATACATTGGACCCTTGTCAATTATTATTAGTGGTTCCGTCCTGTTTATGTATTATTGGGCGGGAATGACTTTTCCTATTAATCCCCAGATTGGTTTGGCTTTCTCCACTGATGATGGATTAACCTGGGAGAAATATGATGATCCAACAACCACATCGCCTCCATATGCAGAGAGTGATCCGGTGCTAAAGTCAGATGAGGATTATGATATTCTAGGAATTTTTGGCTGCACTGTGTCATTACACGATGAGAAGTGGGAGATGTTTTATGGGGGAAAAAAAGATGATGCTCAAAAAACTATTTCTATTTGTTACGCAAAAAGTGAGGATGGTGTAATTTGGAATAAAGATGATCTTAATAATCCTATCTTTACTCCATTACAAGATCCATTGGCAATAACAGTTATAGAACAACCAGCAGTTGTAAGAACTGACAGCCTTTATTTTATGTATTACGATTATTTTATAACACCTGATGGCATTGGATTGGCAACAGCTGAAGTTATTGATACGATGACTTCTGGTGAAGTGTTAGCTGGTAATATCCCTTTAACTTTTTCTCTAAGACAAAACTACCCGAATCCCTTTAATCCGAAAACAAGAATAAAATACTCAATTCCACAGACATCAAAAGTTGTTATGAAAGTCTTTGACATACTCGGAAATGAAATAGAGACCTTAGTTAACGAAGAACAACAAGTAGGCACTTATGAAATAGCTTGGTATACAGAAGAATTACCGAGTGGAGTTTATTTCTATCAATTAAGAGCATTTGATCCTTCGACAGGCTCAGGACAAGATTTTTGTGAGACTAAGAAGATGGTGCTTATTAAGTAAAAGGAGAATTAATGAAAAACAAAACCAGACTTTTAATTGGTTTAATGATTTTGATTTCTTATTCAGTCTTCCCTCAATGGATTCAACAATCATTGCCCGGGTATAATAATGTAGTACTTGGAATCGATTTTATCAATCAAAATCATGGAATATTGGGTGGATGGTATGGTGGCATACCCTATATAAGTGGAAATGCATTTTATACAAATAATGGGGGTATAAATTGGGTAGCAGCTTTAATTCCAGATTCAATGCGTGTAATTGTGGAAGTCCAGATGATAAATGACAGCCTGGTTTATGGTGCTGGTGCTTATAATTTAATTCCCGGTGAGTTATCCACAGAAAGTAAGATTAACGGTAAATATTTAAACCACGAGCAAAGAAATTATTCAGAATTTATAGGCATGGACTTTTCTGGTCAACAAGATTATCGAGGTTTTTTTGTCGAAACAACCAACGGAGGATTAAGCTGGCATCCTAAAGGTTCGTTTGGAGATTCAGTTTATTATCTGATTGGATTATATTTTGTTGATCCTCAAACTGGATATGTTATTGCTTCAGGTCCGGGATCATCAAGTAATGCTTTACTAAACACAACTGATGGTGGAAACAGTTGGCATTATGTGTTGCCATTTCAAGAAGGAATTTTTATTAGGGCAATTAGATGGTTTTCGGGTATTGGATATATGATTTACGAGAATTCTATTCTCGAAAGAGTGTTTTTTATATCGACTACAGATGGAGGAGCGACTTGGACTTCCCCTATCCAGCCGGGATTATTATCAGCATCTAAAGTAGCCTTTGCAAATGAACATACAATTCTTATCAGCGGAATTAATAATCAATTCAAAGGTACTCTGGTTATGTCAACTGATTATGGAATCAGTTGGCAGTTATTAAGAAGTTATGACAACAAACACAATGTTGCAGGAGTTGATGCTGTTTGGAACTCAAATACTCTTTTAGTTTACGGGTTGTATCAATCAACAAGTTTTGCATATCTGTATATTGATATTTCGATAGATTTAGGAAACAATTGGAATTATTCAGGACTTCCACAATTTCGGAATTATATGGCATATAACTCAAAAATGGTTGATGAGCAAAATTGGTATCTTATTGGAACAATAGATCTTCAACAAGGATTTGTTTTATATACTGATAATACCACTATTAAAGAAGGTGAAAAATCAGTAGCAGTAAGTTTCCAACTTTATCAAAACTATCCCAATCCCTTTAACCCGGTGACAACAATAAAATATTCGATTCCAATAGCAAGTAATGCTAAACTTGAGATACTAAATATACTTGGAGAGCAAGTAGAATTACTTGTCAATGAAACAAAACCAGTCGGTTCCTATGAAGCTATTTGGGACGCAAGTAATATGTCCTCTGGGATTTACTTTTATCGAATTCAGGCTGGTGATTTCCTCCAGACAAGGAAGATGGTTTTGATGAAATAGAGATTAGCATTTCTTATTTCCCTATCCCCTGCTTTCTCAAAAAATCAGGGGTATTTTATATATTTTTAATTGCGTTTTGTTGCGCAGAAAATAAAAGTTCAATAAAAATAATTTCTAAACTCCCCTTTTTAGCTTTGCAAGATTTATTTTTGGTATAATTCTAATTTTCCACTGCAATTTTGATTCTCTTCTCTATCTAGTATACTTATAAGTGAATGATCCATCCTATATTATTATCTAGCTTTTCAATTTTAAATTGGGATTATTTAAGTTTTGCTATAAGCAATAATAATGAGTAACATAAAAACCAATAATGTAATTTCATTTTAAGAAAATTAATAGCATAGATTTTTGGGGAGTAATATGAAAAAGACACTTATTCCATTAATAGCATTTTGGTTTTTCAGCACCCTAACTTATCCACAAGTAAACCCTCTTGTTCAAAGTGTAATAAATCAAGTAAGTCTGGATAGCCTCTCAAATTTTGTTAGAGAGTTGTCAGGGGAAATTCCTGTAAATGTTAATGGTGTTGTTGACACTATAAGATCTCGTCATAGTAATCAACCAGGGAATAATCTTGCAGCGGATTATATTGAACAAAAATTGGAAAGTTTTGGATTAACTGTTTATAATCAGAATTATAGCACAAATGGAAGAAATGTCTACGCAGAACAGATAGGGAGTGATTATCCTGAACAAAGATACATCATCTGTGCCCATTACGATGATATGCCTCCAGGACCAATAGCACCGGGTGCGGATGATAATGCAAGTGGCACAGCTGCTGTTCTGGAAGCAGCCAGGCTTCTCTCTAATTATACTAGCAAATATAGTATTGTTTATGCCCTTTGGGATGAAGAAGAGCAGGGTCTGTTGGGAAGTCAAAATTATGTTTATCAGGCGTTAGCTACCAATGAAGATATACAGGGTGTCATAAATATAGATATGATAGGATGGGACAGCGATGATGATATGAAACTTTGGGTAAATACTAGAGATACTGCAAATTCTGTTTACATTTCTGATATGACACTACAGGTCAATACATCTTATCAAATAGGCTTGGATCCGCAAGTATTAAATCCCGGATCTGGTTCTGATAATTTGGTATTCTGGTATTTTGGTTTTAGTGCCATAGGGGTGGAAGAGCTTTACGGTATTGACTGGAACGATTACTATCATACTACCGAAGACAAAATCGATAAGTTTAACCTTACGTACTTTCACAGATGTGCAAAAATGGTCATTGGCACACTAGCTATTCTCGCAGAACTAAGTCCTTCATCAGCAATAAATGATGAAAAAAATATAGTGCATCACTATCTCTTATCACAGAACTATCCTAATCCGTTTAACCCTTCAACGAAGATTACATATTCCCTTCCGCAATTATCTAATGTGATTATAAAAGTATTCAACCTAGTCGGAAATGAAATTGAAACATTGATTAACGAAGAAAAATCAAGTGGCACACATTATGTAATTTGGGATGCTGAAGATTTACCAAGCGGAGTATATTTTTACAAGTTACAAGCAGGTAGCTATGTTGAAACGAAAAAAATGTTACTTCTAAGATAGAGATTGAAGTTCAGTTTAATCGGAATGAAATCCCGCCTTAGCAGGACTGAGAAAATACTGCTTATGAAATAAGGATTGATTATTAGCTCATCCTTACCTTCCTACCTCCGTAAAAGAAGAGTTTTTTATATGCATTTTTTGAGCAATCTAGTAAAGGATTATTATAATACTCCCTGAGCCCAACCAATTCTTTCTCCAAGCTTCAACGATTAATTCAGCTCCAATAACCTCCTCTGAAAATTCATATAAATTTGGTTTTCTTCATTAAAAAATTGATATTTGTGCCCTGAAATAATGGGAGCTTAGCTCAGCTGGTTCAGAGCACCTGCCTTACAAGCAGGGGGTCATAGGTTCGAATCCTATAGCTCCCACTCGGTTTTTTGATTTATCCTCACTTTGTTCTCTTACTTTGATTATGGACTACTTTGTCTATATTATTT
>Ga0209536_100001807_pt1 | contig 35131 bp, 27 predicted proteins | sample DeeMarSeWOR28_12_FD_187461 | JGI IMG/M metagenome (GOLD analysis project Ga0209536, IMG submission 187461) | Marine sediment microbial communities from White Oak River estuary, North Carolina - WOR-2-8_12 (SPAdes) (version 2) | ecosystem: Environmental > Aquatic > Marine > Intertidal zone >...
AAAGCTAGGGGGTCGGGATGAGAACGGCGTCCACGACGTGGATCAGGCCGTTGGATGCGGGAACGTCGGTTACGGTAACAGCCACCGTGTTCCCCGACTCGTCCTCGATCAGGACAGCGTCGAGAACAATGCTGATCGTGAAGTCGTGGCCGGCGTACGCGGTGTTCACGACCTGACCGTCGGAGAGGTCACCGGACGCGACCGTCGCGGCGACCACGTGGTAGAGGAGCACGTCCGTCAGGTTGGACGGAACGCTGGGCAGCTCCGCGAACGCGTCATTCGTCGGGGCGAACACCGTGTAGCCGGCACCGCCGTTGTCGCCGCGAAGCGTCGCCGTGAGCCCCTGGAGCTCCACGAGGCTCACGAGCGTCGAGAAGCCTTCGACGGTGGCCACGTCGACGATGTCGAGATTCTCCGTCAGCACGGCGTCGACGAGGTGGATGACGCCGTTCTCGGTGACGATGTCCGTCGCCACGATGTTGGCGCCGTTGACCTTCGGCATCGTCGGGTCCGAGAGATCGAAGGTCACGTTCGTGCCCTCGAGCGTGGCGACCTCGAGACCATCGGTGAGGTCACCGGCCAGCACCGCGCCGTCGACCACGTGGTACGTGAGGATCTTCTGGAGAAGCGCCTGGTTGGCCGGATCGAGGATCACGTCGAGGCGATCCGTGCCCAGAGCTTCGAAAGCCGCGTTCACCGGAGCGAACACCGTGTACGGGCCGTTCGGCGACGAGAGGGCGTCGACCAGATCGCCGGCGACGACGGCCGAGACGAGCGTGCTCGTCTCCTCGGTGATGATCGCGCGCTCGACGATGTCCAGGCTCTCGAGCATCACGTCGTCGATGAGGTGGATGATCCCGTTCGACGCGCCGACGTCCGTCGTGTTGATCGAGACCCCGTTGACCGTACCGAGGGCCGTGTTGATCTCGATGTCGCCGCCCTCGAGCGTGGTCAGCGGCCCGTTGGTGAGGTCCGCGAGCGCGAGCTCGTCCGCGACGACGTGGTACGTCAGCACGTCGGCGAGGAGCGCCTGGTTCGCCGGATCGAGCAGCACGTCGAGCGAATAGCTGCCGAGCGCGCCGAACCCGTCGTTGACCGGAGCGAAGACCGTGAACGGTCCGGCGGTCTGCAAATCGTCGTCCAGGCCGGCCGCCAGGATGGCTGCAGCCAGCGTGGTGGTGCCCGGGGTCAGGAGCGCCGTCTCGTAGACGTTGAGCTCCGCGGGCACGAGCACGTCGTCGATGATGTGGATGACGCCGTTCGTGGCTTCCACGTCCGCGGTCGAGACATTGGCTCCGTTGACCGTCACCGCACCACCGCTCACGCCGATCGTGAGGACTTCGCCCTCGATCGTCGTGACGGTCTGTCCGTCCGTCAGGTCACCGGAGAACACCGCGGCGCCCTCGATCACGTGGATCGTGAGAATCCGGGTGAGGATGTCGACGTTGCCTTCCTCGAGCAGGCCGGCCACGACGTCGGCGCCGAGATCCAGGAACGCCTGGTTACGCGGCGCGAAGACCGTGAAGGGGCCGTCTCCCTGGAGCGTGCCGACGAGATCGGCGGCGGTGAGAGCGGCAACGAGCGTGGTGAGGTCCTGATTGTCTGCCGCGACGTCGACGATGGTGCCGGACGGCAGGTTGGTGGGCGTGTCGCCGTCGTCGTCATCACATGCGACGAGGGCCAGCGCCGCGATCATCGGGATCGCGAAGCGCATGCGCTTGAACTTGAACTTGAACATGAAAGCCTCCACAGCGGGCTGTATTGATGATGTGCAACAAAAACATTAACAAATGTGCGCATGACGTCAAGAGTTTTATTGTACGAAAAATGAACAGACTACCTGGATGCTCCGGCACCCCGCGAACGACCCCTGAAACCCGAGTTTTCATTACATCGTAGGGAAAACCCATCGCGCACTCCGAGCCCGTGAGGATCATCCATGGCCCCAGGCATCCCGAGCGACTTCGAGCAGCAGGTTCTTCTCGCAGTGTGGCGCCGCGCCGGTGACGCGTACGGCGCCTCCGTGAGGGACGAGATCGAGAGCCGGACCGGCCGATCCGTGGCGCAGGGCGCGGTCTACGTCACGCTGATGCGGCTCGAGAAGAAGGGGTTCGTCCGCTCGCGGCTCTCGGATCCGACGCCGGTGCGCGGAGGCAAGGCCAAGAGGCTGTTCGAGATCCTCCCGGCAGGCATGGAGGGGCTCCGCGTGGCCCGGACCGCGATGGACCGACTGTGGGACGGGCTTCCGTCCGGCGACGCACACCCGGTCGAAGGCGGGAGCTGACGCATGCCCCCAAGGCCCCCGATCCTCGCGCGCGCCCTGCTGCGCGCGCTGCTACCGGACGACCTGCACGAGGCCGTTGCCGGAGACCTCGAGGAGCGCTTCCGCGACGACGCCCGTGTCGACGAGCGAGCGGCCCGCCGGTCCTACTGGCGAGACGTGCTGTCACCGAGCCTGCTCGAGCTCAGACGAGAATCCCGTGGAATGCCCCTGCCCCCCGGCGCCTCACCGCGCGCGGGACGAGGAGACGGAACGATGAGATCACTCATGTCGGACCTGAAGTTCGCCGCGCGCACCCTGATGAAATCACCGGGCTTCACGGCCGTCGCGGTGCTCTCCCTCGCGCTCGGCATCGGCCCGAACACGGCGATCTTCTCGCTCGTGAACGCCGTGCTCTTCCAGGAGTGGGGCGTGGAGGAACCGGAGCGGCTCGTCGACATCTACACCCTAACGGACGACGGGCAGTACTTCTACAACGCGTACCGCAACTTCGAGCTGATCGAGGAAGGCACCGCCGACGTCTTCGAGCAGGTGACGAATCACAGCGTCTTCTCGGCGCGTCTCGAGGCATCGACCGGCGAGACCGAAATGGTGCTGGGCGAGATCGTCTCGGGAACGTACTTCGACGTGATGGGCGTGGGCGCGGCGCTCGGTCGGACGCTGCTGCCGGAGGACGACGCGGAGGATGATCCGCAGGCGGTGGTGGTGCTCGGTCATCATTACTGGGAGAGTCGCTACGGTGCCGATCCGTCCATCCTGGGTAGCGAGATCCGGATGAACGGTAGGCCCTACACCGTCGTCGGAGTCGCCCCGGAGACATTCAAGGGGCGGCTCGCGCCCGGGATCGGGAGCGACTTCTGGGTCCCGCTCCAGATGTACCACCACCTCGACCCGTACAAGCTCAACCGGGGTGACTTCACGATTTCGGCCCGCGTGCGAGCCGGCGTGCCCCCCGGTCAGGCTCTGGCCGCGGTGCAGACGGTCGCCGCCCGCGAAGACGCGGAGCGTCAGGCGCGCAACCCCGACCGCAGGAGCCGTTTCCGACTCGTCGGGGTGCAGCTGTCCGAGGTCCGACTCCACCCCGGAGCGGACGGCGTCCTCACGCGGATGGCGATTCTCCTCTTCGTCGCGGTCGGACTGGTCCTGCTCGTGGCGTGCGTGAACCTCGCCGGCTTCCTGCTCAGCCGCGCCTCCGACCGACGCAAGGAGATGGCGGTCCGCGTGGCCATGGGAGCCGGGCGGGGGGCCATCGTACGCCAGCTCGTGGTCGAGTCGCTGGTGCTCGCCGGGCTCGGTGCCGGCGCCGGCCTCGCCCTGGGGCAGCTGGCCGTTCGCGCTCTGGTCTCGGTGGAGCCACCGCTCCCGATTCCGGTCGAGCTCGAGGTCGGGCTGAACATGCCGCTCATGCTCTTCACGGCCGGTGCCGCGGTCGTGGCCGCGGTCGTCTTCGGGCTGACACCGGCACTGGAGGCGACACGCGCACCCACGGCGGCAACACTGCGCGACGAGGCAGGCTCCAGTGGAGGGCGCAGGAAGGTAGGGGCCCGAGGCGTCCTGGTGGCGAGTCAGATGGCGCTGTCGACAGTGCTCCTTTTCGGCTCGCTCCTCTTCGTCCGCTCGCTGCAGTCGGCGATGTCGATGGACCTGGGCTTCGCGACCCGGGAGGCCGCTGTGGTCTCCATCCAGACCGCACCTGCGGAGTTCTCTCCGGAAGAGCAGGCCACGTTCAACGAAGAGCTCATGCGCCGCATTCGGGCGCAGCCGGCGGTTCAGAGCGCAGCCATCACCAACCGGATGCCACTCGACCTGGGGGTCAACAACATCGCCTTCGACATCCCGGGAGTCGAACCGCCTCCGAACCAGAACCGCCACGTCCTCGAAACCGCCCGGGTGGGCTCCGCCTACTTCGATGCGATGGGCATCGAGCTGCTGGACGGTCGCGCGTTCTCCGACGCCGATCGGGAGGGCGCTCCGCCCGTGGCCGTGCTCAGCAGGGCGGCGGCGGACCGCTACTGGCCCGGCGAGAGCGCGGTCGGCAAGACGCTCCTTCCGAGCACGGACGGCTCCGACGCGATCACCATCGTCGGCGTCGTCGGGAACGCGAAGATCTGGTCGCTGGGCGAGGCACCCTTCCCCTACCTGTACCGCCCCCTCGCGCAGGGCACCGCTCCGCAGACGTACACGGTCGTCGCGACGGGCAACGTTCCGGCCGGCGAGCTCGCGGGCCTCGTGCGCTCCGAGGCCCTGGCCGTCGACACCCGGGTCTTCATGACCGAAGTGGGGACGATGGACGACCACCTGGGCTACGCCTATTTCCTGCCACGGATGGCTGCGATCGTGCTCTCGCTGATCGGGCTCCTCGCGCTCGCGCTCGCGTGCATGGGTCTGTACGGCATGGTCAGCTACAACGTCTCGCGACGAACCCGTGAGATGGGAATCCGCCTGGCGCTCGGGGCGGATCGGCAGCGAGTGGTGACGATGGTGCTGCAGAGGGGCGTGGTGCTCGTCGGAGCAGGGGCAGCCGTGGGGGTCGCCGGCTCGATCGCACTCGGATCCGTCGTCGGCTCCGGCTCGTTCCTGCTCGGCGTGGGGGCGCTGGATACGCCCTCACTGCTCGCGGCGCCGGTCGTGCTCTCGCTGGTCGCCGGCCTCGCCACGTATCTGCCGGCTCGTCGCGCCTCGCGGGTCGACCCCGTGCGCGCACTCCGATCCGAGTAGCCTCGCACCCCTCGGGAGGGCCGCGACTGTAAAAGCCGACGGAGCCCGGATACCTTTTCGGTCCGTACACGCCGGCGGCCTGCCTCCCCCGGGCTGCCGGCGTGTTTTCGCTCCCGGCGGCGCGGCGGCATGGCACAAGACGCAGCTCGAACCGAACCCCCCTCGACTTCACGCGCGCGCGCGTTCTACGAGCTGACCAAGCCCGGTATCGCCGGATACGTGATGATCACCGCCGGCGTGAGCGCTTTCGTATCCGCCCGCGGGCAGCTTCCCCTCGACGTCGCGATCCACACGATGATCGGCGTGGGCCTCGCCACGGCCGGCGCCCTGAGCCTGAATCAGTACGTCGAGCGCGAGGCCGACGCCGTGATGCTCCGGACGCGCGGGCGACCCATCCCGACCGGGCGGATCGAGCCCGTGGAGGCTCTCGGCTTCGGCTTCGTCCTCCTGATGGGCGGCCTCCTTTATTTGTCGCTCACCCTGGGCACGTTGCCCACGTTGCTCACGGCGGCGAGCGGTCTCATGTACCACGGCGTGTACACCCCGCTGAAGACGCGATCACACGTCGCCACGCTCGCCGGCGCCGTTCCCGGAGCCCTTCCCATGCTGATCGGGTGGACGGCCGCCAGCGGCACGATCGACCGAGGCGGAGCCGCGATGTTCCTGATCGGATACCTGTGGCAGCTACCGCACGTGCTCGGGCTCGCGTGGATGCTGAGGGAGGACTACGCACGGGTCGGCTTCACACTGATCCCGCCCGGAGGCGCTCGTTCGATCGGCCTGCACATGGTCGGCTCGACCCTCCTGCTCGTCCCGGTCAGCTGGGCTCCGACGCTGCTCGGCTACACGGGCACGCCGTATCTCGTGGGCGCGACGGTCATCGGGCTGGCGTTCCTGGGAACCGCGCTGGCCGCTGCGCGGGCAATGAGCGACGAGAGGGCGAGGCGGGTCTTCTTCGCGTCCCTCCTCTACCAGCCCCTGCTGCTCTGCCTCATGCTGTTCGATACGATGCGCCTGTGACCCGGAGCCGGCACCTTCGCCGAGGAGACCCATCGTGACACGACCCGCCCTGCTGAGCGGTGCCGCAGCACTGCTCATCGCTACGGCGCCCCTTCCGCTCTTCGCCCAGGACGACGCGCCGACCCCGCCGGCGACCGAGCGCCCTCGAGCGCGCGAAGCGGGGGTGGTAGTCGGCGTGTTCCAGCCCGGCGAGAACAACGCCATCACCGACGTGCGAGGGGTCCTCGTCGGGCACACGACGATCATCGATCCGCCCGACGTCCGCACGGGGATCACGGCCATCCTGCCGCACGGGGGCAACCCCTACCTCTCGCGCGTCCCGGCGGCGATCCACGTCGGAAACGGGTTCGGCAAGCTCCTCGGGGTCACCCAGGTCCGCGAGCTCGGCGAGATCGAGACCCCGATCCTCCTCACCTGCACGCTCTGCGTGTGGAAGGCGGCCGATGCCATGGTCGAGTGGATGCTCGCCCGGGACGGAATGGCGAACGTCCGATCACTCAATGCGCTCGTGGGTGAGACGAACGACGGCGGGCTCAACGACATCCGCTCCCGCCCCATCACGCCGGAGCAGGTGGTCGCCGCTCTCGAAGGCGCCACTGACGGGCCGGTGGAGGAGGGGGCGGTGGGCGCCGGGGCGGGGACGGTGGCCTTCGGGTGGAAGGGCGGGATCGGAACCAGCAGCCGCGTGCTGCCCGAAAGCCTGGGCGGATATACGGTCGGCGCGCTCGTGCAGTCCAACTTCGGAGGGATCCTCCAGATCGCGGGCGCCCCGGTCGGGATCGAGCTCGGTCAGTACGCGTTCGCGGACCAGGTCGGGCAGGAGGCCGAATACGATCCGGCCGACGATCCGCAGGAGTGGGGCTCGATCATGATGGTGGTGGCGACGGACGCGCCGCTCTCCGATCGCAACCTCGAGCGCCTGGCACGTCGCGCGATCATGGGCCTCGCGCGCACCGGATCGTACGCGAGCAACGGCTCGGGCGACTACGTGATCGCCTTCTCGACCGCGAACGCCGTCCGTCGCGGACCGTCGGACGATGTGCGCGTGGTGGACGACCTCGACAACGGCAGCATGAGCGCCCTCTTCGAGGGCGCGGTCGAGGCGACCGAAGAGGCCATCTACAACTCGCTGTTCAAGGCCGAGACCGTGACGAGCAACGGCAGGACGGTGAGGGCCCTTCCGCTCGACCAGGCCATGGAGGTCCTGCGCCGCTACGGAGTTGTCCGCTGAGCACGGTATCCGGCTTCGACTGGGACGTGCGCACGCGAATCTACGGGAGCTTCGCGTCCACCGGTCAGGCTCCGGCGATCGCACAGCTGGCCGCCGAGCTCGGTGTGACGGAGCACCGCGTCTCGAGCTCGCTCGCAACGCTGTTCGAGGCGCACGAAGTCGCCCTCTCGGAGGATGGGCGCATCTGGATGGCGAACCCCTTCTCGGCGGTGCCCACGCCCTATCCCGTCGAGACGCCCGACATGACGTGCTGGGCGAACTGTGCCTGGGACGCCCTCGGAGTGCCGGCGCTTCTCGACACCGACGGATGGATCCGGACGGAGTGCGCGGAAAGCCGCGAGCCGCTCGAGTTCGGCATCCGCGGCGGCGCGCTGGCGGGAGACGCCGGCGTCATCCACCTCGTCACACCGATTCGTGACGCGTGGGTGGATATCGGCTTCACCTGAGCCCACTACCTCGCCTTCCGGTCGGAAGCACATGTCCAGGCGTGGCTCGCCCGAACCGGTCATCCACGTGGCGCGGTCCTCGACTTCGAGCAGATGTGGACGCTCGTGCAACCCTGGTACCACGGGCGACTCGACCCCGGGTGGAGGGGGCGCAGCCCGGAGGATGCGGAGCGCATCCTCCGCTCCGTCGGCCTGACCGGGGACTTCTGGCGCCTGACCTGACTCAGCGCGCCTCGAGCGCGATCCCGTCCGCGAGCAGCAGCTCGACCTCACTGGGCTCGAGGCCGTAGCCCTCGAGCACTTCGCGTGTGTGCTCGCCGAAGAGCGGTGCGCCGCGACCCCTGGCTCCGGCCGGTCGATCCGACGCAGCCTCCGGGTGCGGCCCGGCGGTCTCGCTGCGCGCACGATGGAGCTTCACCGGTCGACCCAGCGACCGCACCGGACCCAGCGCGGAGTGCTCCACCTCGATCACCATCTCACGTGCGAGCGTCTGCGGATGCTCCAGCATCTCTCCGACCGATGCGATCGGTCCTGCCGGAACGCCCTCCGCCACGAGACGGACGAGCCACTCGTCCGTCGAGCGCCTCTGGAAGTAGGGCTCGAGGACCTCGACGAGGTCGTCGAGATGGGCCATGCGACCCGCGTTCTCTGCGAAGCGTGGATCCTCGGCCAGGGAAGGCTTGCCGATCACGCGCGTGAGTCCCTTCCAGGTTCGCGGATTGGAGGCTCCCACGTTGATCCACCCGTCGGCGGTACGGAACGCCTGGTACGGCGCCGCGAGCGGATGCGCCGACCCGAGGGGCCCCGGCGATACCCCGGAGGCGAGCGCGATCGCACTCTGCCAGTAGGTCTGGGTGATGCCCGCCTCGAAGAGCGACGTGTCGACCAGACGTCCTTCTCCCGTACGCTCCCGCTCGAAGAGCGCGGAGACCACGCCGAAGGCGGCGAGGATACCGGCGGTGATGTCGGTGACGGGAGCACCCACCTTCACGGGCGCACGCCCCGGACCCTCGCCCGTGATGCTCATCAGACCCGAGTGTCCCTGGGCGATCAGGTCGAAGCCCCCGCGCTCGGACATCGGGCCGGTACGACCGAAGCCGGTGATCTGGCAATAGACCAGCCGGGGATTCACCTGGGCGAGGGCCTCCCAGCCCAGACCCATGCGCTCCATGGTGCCCACGCGGAAGTTCTCGATCACCACGTCCGCCTGTGCGAGAAGCCGCCGAACGACGTCGACGCCTTCGGGCGACCTGAGATCGAGCGCGACGCCCCGCTTCCCACGATTGAGCATCATGAACGCGGCCGACTCGCCGTCCACGCTCGGAGGAAGGAAGCCACGAGTCGCATCGCCTCGCGGTAGCCGCTCCACCTTCACCACGTCCGCGCCCATGTCGGCGAGCAGCAGACCGCAGACCGGGCCGGCCATGATGTGGGCGAGCTCGACGACTCGAACGCCCTCGAGAGGTGATCCGTTGCTCATGAGCCCTCGAAGTCGGGGTCACGCTTTTCGAGAAAGGCCGTGCGCCCCTCCCGATAGTCTGCGGTCTCGAACGCCTCGTGCGCCTCGTTCCGCTCCTCCTCGGTCAGAGGATGACGCTCGAGCAGGCGACGTACGAACTTCTTGTGCCAGCGGTTCACGAGCGGGGCTCCGGCAGCGATGCGGGCCACGAGCCCGTACCCGTTCTCGACCACCGTGCCGTCGGGGTGCACACGATTGACCAGGCCCACGGCACTCGCCCGCTCGGCGTTGATCAGCTCGCCGCTGAGCAGCAGCTCCAGCACGGGCCCGGGTCCGAGGAGCTGTACGAGCGGCTCCAGCTCGTCGTGCGACATCGTGAGCCCGAGGCGGTTGATGGGCGCGCCGAAGCGGCTCGACTCCTCGCAGACGCGAAGATCGCAGCATGCCGCGATCTCGAGCCCCCCGCCCACGCAGAGTCCTTCTACGATCGCCACCGTCGGGTGAGGACACGAGCGTACGGCGTGCATGGCCCGGGCGATGGCGAGGGAATACGTGCGCACGTCCTCCGGCGTCGAGCGCTGCTCGTCGAAAGCACGGATGTCGGAGCCGGCCGAGAAGGCGCGTCCCCCGGTGCCCCGTACCGCGACGCACCGCACGTCTTCGCGCTCCGCGAGACCCTGAAACGCCTCGCCGACAGCGTGCCAGCCCTCGAGGTCGAGCACGTTGTGACGCTCCGGGGCGTCCAGGCGCACCGTCGCGATCGGCGCGTCGACTTCCACGTGGACTCGGCCGCTCATCGGTAGAACAGCTCCACGAGGGCCATCGGAACGACCGGGACATAGGTGACGAGGAGCAGCATCGCGACCAGCACGGCGATGAACCAGAGGTTCACCTTGCTGACCTCCCAGATGTCCGCCTTGGCGACGGAGCACGCCGTCACGAGTACGGAGGCGACGGGTGGAGTCTGTTGGCCGATACCGAGATTGAGCGTCACGACGAGTCCGAAGTGCACGGGATCGATCCCCGCCGCCTGTACGAGCGGCATCACGATCGGTACTACCAGAATGATGGCTGCAGCCGAGTGGAGAAAGAGTCCTATCACGAGGAAGAAGCCGTTGAGCAGGAGAAGGATCGCCCAGCGGTCCTGCGTGAGGCCCATGATCCCCTCCGCAACGCGCTGTGGGACCCGAACCTCGGTGAGGTAATCTCCCAGCAGCGCGGACGCCGCGACGAGGAGCATGACGACGGCGGTCTGCTGGCCACCCTCGAGCATCGCCGTGCGCAGTTGCGGCCAATCGAGCTCGCGATACACGAGGCCACCGACGACGATGCTCGCCACCACCGCCAGACCGGCGCCCTCCGTGGCCGTGACCCACCCCGAGAAGATCCCGCCGAGGATGATGACGGGGAGCAGGAGCGCCCAGCCCGCCTCGCGGAACGTCTCCCACACCCGGCGGAGCTGGAACGCCTGCTCGCGGGGGAAGTCGTGCCTGCGCGCGAGCATGTAGGCCACCAGCATCATCAGGAGTCCGCCGACCACGCCGGGCACGATGCCAGCCACGAACAGCTCGACGATCGACGAACCCGACATCACGCCGTAGATGATCATCGGGATCGAGGGAGGGATGATCACGGCGAGCGTGGCCGAAGACGACGTCACCGCCGCGGCAAACGCCCTCGAGTATCCCTTTCGGCGCATCGCCGGAATCAGGATCGATCCGAGCGCGGCCACGTCGGCCACCGCCGATCCGCTGATCTCCGCGAAGAAGAGCGACGCGCTGATCGTCACCATCGACAACCCGCCCCGGATGAATCCGACCACCGACGACGCGAACGCGATGAGTCTCCGGCTGATCCCGGACGCGTTCATGATCGCGCCCGCGAGGATGAAGAGCGGGATCGCGATCAACGGGAAGGACGTCGCTCCGTCGAACATGACGAGCGCCGCATTCGGCAGACTCCCGGCACCTTCCGGGCCGGAGAGCATCGCGACCACCGCCACGAGGCCCAGCGAGATCGCGATCGGCACGCCGATGAGGACCAGTCCGAAGAGGAGCAGGCCGATTCCCAGCAGACTCACGTGCCCGCCTCCCCTTCCTCCCCGACCTCGTCGGTGCGGTCGGCCGGCGGCGCCAGGGCATCCGGAACCGTGAGGATCTGGGCGATGATGAAGAGCACCGCCCCGATCGGGATCACCGACTGGGCCACGGACATCGGCACCGACGGCAGGGATACGAGTGTCGTGCCGCCGAGCACCGCGAGGACGCGCAGCCCGGCCCATGCGAGCACACCGAAGAACGCCAGGGTGCACGCCTCCCCGACGAGGACGACCGACGTGCGGACGCGGTCCGGGAGCCGCTCGACCAGGGTCGGCATGCCGATGTGGGCTCGGTGCAGCGCGGCGAGCGCGGCACCGTAGTACGTGAGCCAGGCGAGCAGGATCGACGCGACCTCGTCGTACCAGATGAGGGACGAGCCCGCCTTGCGGAAGACGACCCCGACCACGACCACCCCCGCCAGGGCAGCCATGAGCACGAGCACGACCACCTCGAGGAGTCGCCGAAGGCCGTCCCTCGCGCGGATCCGGGGCGACCGGGCGCCCGTCGCGGCGGGAGCGGTCAGCGCGACCCCGCCGCCTCGGCCCGCTCCAGCAGGCTCGCCCCGCCTTCCACCGCGGTCGCGTACTCCTCGTACATGGAGCGGCTCGCCCGCAGGAAGGCTTCGCGCTCCGGCGCATTCACCTGCACGCCTTCCGCCCGGATCCGCTCGAGAAGCTCCTCGTCGAGTCGGGCCGCGGTTTCGTGCACGAATGCCTGCGCGGCGCGCGCCTCCTCCTCGAGGATCGCGCGAACGTCCTCCGGCAGCCCATCCCAGCGAGCGGGGGACACAACGACGAAGGCGGGCGTGTAGACGTGCCCCGTCAGCGAGAGGTAGTCCTGCACCTCGTACAGCTTCGAGCCCCAAATCTGCGCGAGCGGGTTCTCCTGCCCGTCGATCACGCCCGTCTGCAGGCCGATGAAGACTTCCGACAGCGCCATGGGGGTCGGATTGGCGCCGAGCGCCTGAAACAGCTTCAGCCGCCACACGCCGCTCGGCGTCCGCAGCTTGATGCCCTGCAGGTCGGCCGGGGTCTCTACCGGCCGCCGGCTGTTCGTCACGTGGCGGAATCCGTTCTCCCACACCGCGAGGATGCGGTACCCGCCGTCCTCGGCGAGCGGAGCCAGCTCAGGCCACACCACCGCCTCCTCGATCGCCCGCATGTGGGCACGATCACGAACCAGATACGGCATCTCGAACAGTCCGAACTCATCGATCTGCGACGACATGATCGTCGAGGGAAGCGCGAAGTCGACGGTGCCGAGCTTGATCTTCTGGAGCAGCAGCTCGTCTCCTCCGAGCTGGCTGGATCCGTACGTCACCACCTCCCAGCCCTCCGGGAGCCGCTCGTTCGCGCGGCGGGCGAACTCGTCGGCGGAAAGGGCGAAGAGTGAGCCCGGCTCCCCGACGTGCCCGAACTTCAGCTCGCGGGGTCCCTGAGGACCCCCTTCACAGGCGGCCAGCGCGAGCAGCGCGGCCAGCGCGCCCGATCGAAGCGTCGTCGCCCTTCTCATGAAGCCAATACCTCCATCGCCGCGTCTACCCCGCCAGGCTCGTACGGAACGCCGGCCAGCCGAAGTCCCATCTCCACCCCGCCCAGCGTTCCCACGAGCGACAGGTCGTTGAAATCGCCCAGGTGCCCGATCCGGAAGAGCCGGCCCTTGTAGGGCCCCAGCCCTGTTCCGAGCGACATGTCGAACCGCTCGAGGATGAGGGCCCGCAGCCGATCGGCATCGTGGCCGTCCGGCGTGAGGACGGCGGTCACGGCGCGACTCGACTCCGCAGCGTCCCGCGCGAACACTTCCAGTCCCCACGCCTGCACCGCGGCTCGCGCGGCTCTGGAGTATCGGTCGTGCCGGGCGAAGACCGCCTCCAGCCCCTCCTCCTCCAGCATCGCGAGCGCCTCCTCGAGGCCGAACAGGAGGTTCGTGGCCGGCGTGTACGGAAACGCGCCGCGGGCGTTGAACTCCCGTTGCCGCGTCCAGTCCCAGTACGAGCGGGGAAGCGTGGCCGTCTCCTGCGCGTCCATTGCCCTGGGTCCCGCAGCGACCAGCGAAAGCCCCGGTGGAAGCATGAGGCCCTTCTGCGAGCCGGTCACCGTGACGTCGATGTCCCACGCATCGTGCTGGAGATCGGTCACGGCCAGCGACGAGACGGCGTCAACGAAGAGCAGAGCCGGATGGCCCGACGCACGCATCGCCCGCCCGATGGCCTCGACGTCGGTCGTGACGCCCGTGGACGTCTCGTTGTGCACGACGATCACGGCCCTGATTCGACGGGCCTCATCGGCCGCGAGCACGGTCGCGACGGCCTCGGCAGTGAGCCCGCGGCGCGCATCCCACGGCTCCACCCGGACGTCGATCCCGAATCCGAGGGCGACCTTGACCCACCCCTGGGCGAAGAAGCCCTGCTCGAAGGCCAGCACCGTGTCACCCGGGGAGAGCGTGTTCACGATCGCCGCCTCCCACGCGCCGCTTCCGGAGGCCGGATACACGAACACGTCGTGCCTGGTCCTGAACACGCGCCGGACGCCGTCCAGGAGGCGATGCGTGAGCTCGGCGAACTCGGGGCCCCGGTGATCGATGGTGGGCCTGGACATCGCTCGCAGCACTCGGTCCGGCGTGTTCGTGGGACCGGGCAGCTGCAGGAAGTGACGACCGCTTCGATAGGGCACGAGCGAGGGAATTCGAGTGCGATGAGGGGCGGGAACCCCTAGGTTGCCGCCGACCGGAGGGGGCCAACATACAAGCTCCGACTTCCCTCGACACCATGGCCATGAACGACACTCGCATCGCGCCGGGGGACGCCGGGCTGGAGCGTGCGCTCCGCAGGGCGCTCGCGGGCGAGGTGCGATTCGATGCGGTCACGCGCGGCATCTACTCGACCGACGCGTCTCACTACCAGATCGAGCCCCTCGGAGTCGTCTTCCCGCGCTCGACCGAAGACGTGCAGGCCGTCCTCGAGATCGCTCGCGAGCGCGGCGTGCCGGTACTCCCAAGGGGCGGCGGCACCTCTCAGTGCGGGCAGACGATCGGCCGCGCCATCGTGCTCGATTGCTCGCGGCACCTGACCGAGATCACGCTCGGTGACGTCGAGGGCCGCCGCAGCGAAGACCGGTCGCAGGACGCTTCGTCGGACGGCCTGGGGGGCCCGGGTCCCCACATCGAGGTCCAGCCCGGTGTGGTCCTCGATCGCCTGAACGCCCTCTTGAAGTCCGAGGGGCTCTGGTTCCCCGTCGATCCGTCGACGGGCAGCCGCGCGACCCTCGGTGGAATGGCGGGCAACAACAGCGCCGGGGCCCGCTCCATCCGGTACGGCATGATGGCCGACAACGTCGACGCCATGGAGCTCGTGCTGCCCGACGGGCGGCGGCTCTGGGTCGGCTCCGGGGGCGAGGAGGAAACCCTCATGCCGCGCGAGCTCGCCACGCTGCGCGCCGTGTACGCCCGGGAGGCCGAAGAGATCGAGGCACGCGCCCCGCGGACGATGCGGAACGTCGCCGGATACGGCCTCGATCGCCTCCGACCCGACCGGGAGAACCTCGCGCGGCTTCTCGTCGGCTCCGAGGGCACGCTCGCGTTCTTTTCCCGGTTGCGCCTTCGGCTGAGTCCCCTCCCGCGCACCCGCGTCCTCGGCGTCTGTCACTTCGAGGATCTCTTCGGTGCGCTGGACGCCGTCCAGCACCTCGTCGACCTCGGGCCGACGGCGGTCGAGCTCGTCGACGCGCACGTTCTCCGTCTCGCCGCCGAGCGACCGGACTTCCGGGATGCGATGCGGAGCTTCGTGCGGGGCTCCCCCGGCGCTCTCCTCCTGGTCGAGTTCGCGTCGCCCCGGGAGGATGCGGACCTCCGAGGCCACCTGGATGAGCTCCGGGACCGCCTCGCCGACCTGGGCTATCCCGGCGGGGTCGTCTTCGCCGAGACACCTGCGGCTCAGGCGGCCGTGTGGAGCGTCCGCAAGGCAGGCCTCAACATCGTCATGTCGATGGCCGGGCCGCGAAAGCCCATCTCCTTCATCGAGGACTGCGCGGTTCCGCTCGAGCACCTCGCCGAGTATGCGCGCCGGGTCGACGAGGTCTTCGCCCGACACGGCACCGAGGGAACGTGGTATGCGCATGCCTCGGTAGGCTGTCTGCACGTGCGCCCGGCGCTGAACCTGAAGGACCCCGACGATGTCGGTCTCGTCCGGGCGATCGCCGAGGAGACGCACGAGGTCGTGCGCGAGTACCGTGGAACCCACTCCGGGGAGCACGGAGACGGGATTCTCCGCTCCGAGTTCCTCGAGACGATGCTCGGACGGCGCCTGACCGCTGCCTTCGGGGAGGTCAAGCGGACCTTCGACCCCTTGGGCGTCATGAATCCGGGCAAGATCGTCGATCCTCCGAGAATGGACGACCGCACGCTGTTTCGATATCACCCGGGATACGCAGACGCCGGGGCCCTTCCGGTGGTGCTCGACTGGTCCGGCACCGGTGATCTTCTCGGTGCTACGGAGCGCTGCAACAACAACGGCGCCTGCCGGAAGCACGGCCCCGACGTCATGTGTCCCTCGTTCCGGGTCACCCACGACGAGCGGCACTCCACGAGAGGTCGGGCGAACGCGCTTCGGCTCGCCCTCACGGGTCAGCTGGGTGAGCAGGGCCTCGACGGGCCCGGACTTGCCGAGGCGATGTCACTGTGCATCTCGTGCAAGGCCTGCCGACGCGAGTGCCCCACCGGCGTCGACATGGCGCGCATGAAGCTCGAGTGGCAGCATCGCCGAAACGCCCGACGCGGCGTCCCGCTGCGCGAGCGGCTGCTGGCCGCCGTGCCGCGCCTGGCCCCCCGCGTCGCGCGCGCCGCTCCCCTGCTCAACGCGACCGCCCGCCTGCCCGGCCAGGCGCTTCTCGGCCTGACACCCCGCCGATCGCTGCCAAGATGGGCCGAGCGACCCTGGCGCGACGACGAGGTGGCTGCCGCGGCGGGCGAGTCCATCGAGAGACGAAGCGCACCCGGTGAGGGCGGATCAGGCACCGGAGCACCTGTCGCGCTCTTCGTCGACACGTTCAGCCGCTGGTTCGACCCGGATGCGCCCCGGGCCGCGCTTCGGATCCTTCGACGCGGAGGCTGGTCGGTGGAGGCCGTCCACGCCCCGGCGGGGCAGCGTCCCTTGTGCTGCGGTCGAACCTACCTGAGCGCGGGCATGCTGGACCACGCCAGAGCCGAGGCCCGGCGCCTGCTCGACGCCCTCGCTCCGATCGCCCGGCGGGGCACACGTATCGTGGGGCTCGAGCCCTCGTGCCTGTACACGCTGAAGGACGAGCTCACCGCCCTTCTGCCGGGCCGGGAGGCCGAGCAGGTCGCCGCCCAGGCGCGCATGCTCGAGGAGTTCCTCGACGAGGAGTGGGTGGCGGGTCGCACGCTCCCGTTCGACCCGACGCGCCCCGACGAGCGACTGCTCGTGCACGGACACTGCCATCAGAAGGCGTTCGGTGGGACCGGCGCGAAACTCGCGATGTTGCGACGGATTCCGGGCGCGGACGTGGAGCTCGTCGATTCGAGCTGCTGCGGCATGGCGGGCGCCTTCGGGTACCATCTCGAGCACTACGACGTCTCGATGGCCATGGGCGAGCTGTCACTCTTTCCCGCCCTTCGTACCGTGGACGACGCGACGCGCATCGTGGCCGACGGGACGAGTTGCAGAGCACAGATCGCGGACGGCGTCGGCCGCCGAGCGGTGCACGCCGCCATCGTGCTGTCCGAAGCGATATCGGGGTGACCGGAGCCGGCTAGAGCTCGAAGCTCTCTCCCCGCAGGGGTCCGTACGCTCCGGGGTAGCCGGCTGCTTCCAGCGCATCCCGGAGCGCGAGCTGCCGCTCGGCGTCACCGTGAACCAGGAAGATCCGCTGGAGACGATCGGGATCGAGGTGACCCACGAACTCCACGAGCTCCGCCTCGTCCGCGTGCGCCGAATAGGAGTTCATGACTTCGACATGCGCGCGAAGGCGATACGGCTCGCCGAAGATCTTCACCTCCGGCCTTCGCTCCACGATGCGTCGCCCGAGCGTGTGCGGTGCGCAGAAGCCCACGATCATCACCGTGTTCTTGGGGTCCTCCACGTTGTTGCGCAGATGGTGCAGGATGCGCCCCGCCTCGCACATTCCCGAGGCCGAGACGATCACCATCGGAAGCCGCGACGCGTTGAGTCGCTTCGAGTCCTGGACGTCCCGCACGTAGGTGAGTCTGGCGAAGCCGAACGGCTGGTTGTCGTTCTCCATGTACGCCAGCAGCTCTTCGTCGTAGCACTCCGGGTGCCGCTGGAAGACCTCGGTGACGTTGACCGCCAGAGGACTGTCGACGTAGACGGGAATGGGCGGCAGCCGCCCTTCGTTCGTCAGCTCGTCCAGCCGGTACACGATCTCCTGGGTACGGCCCACGGCGAACGCCGGGATGATGACCTTGCCACCGCGTGCGGCCGTCTCGGAGACGACCTCGGCGAGACGATCCTTGGCCAGATCGGGCGGATCGTGCTTCATCCCACCGTACGTCGATTCGCAGATCAGATAGTCGCAGTCCGGCATCGGCTGCGGGTCGCGAAGAATCGGGCGGTCTTCCCGACCCACGTCACCCGTGAACCCGACCGTGACGGTCCGCCCCCGCTCTTCGACGGTCAGCGCCATGGTGGCCGACCCCAGGATGTGGCCCGCGTCCCGGTACTCGACCGTGAGGCCGGGCAGAGGACGGAACGTCTCGCCGTACGCCACCTCCTCGAAGCACTCCATCACCCCCTCGACGTCGAGCATCCCGTACAGCGGCTGGACGGCGTCGCCTCCCCGGCGCCGCTCGCGCTTGTTGACCCAGGCGGCATCCTTCTCCTGGATGAACGCACTGTCGGCCAGCATTGAATCGCACAGGTCCCGTGTCGCGGCAGTGGCATACACGCGACCCCGGAATCCCTCCCGGTAGAGCCGGGGCAGGAGGCCCGAGTGGTCGATGTGCGCGTGCGAAAGCAGCACCACGTCGATCGAGGACGGCGGCGCCGGAAACTCCCGGTTCAGACGATTGGCCTCCGCCCGCCGCCCCTGGAAGAGCCCGCAGTCCATCAGGACCCGCCCTCCCTCGAAGTCGAGGAGATGCATGGAGCCCGTCACCGTCTGCGCGGCACCCCAGAAGGTCAGCCTCATCGAGCTCAGGCTCCGTACGGGCCGAAGAGCAGGTTCCCGGGCGCCTCCGCGTCGTCTCCCCGGAAGAACTGACGGCTGATGGTGAGGAGCTCCACCCGCGTGATTCGGCCGTCGGCATCCAGGTCCAGCGTCTCGAACACCGAATCCGCCAGACTCACCGCAAGTCCGAAGATTCCGTAGAAGTCCCGGAACTCGGGAGGTCCGATGGTGCCGTCCTCGTCCAGGTCGAACACCGAGAGGAGCCGACCGGTGATCCCCTCGACCTCCGCCTCGTACCGGCTGTCGTCCTCGAGCACGATCTGCCAGTACGCGAGCCACTCGTCGAGATCGACGCCCCGATCCCGGTCGTAGTCGGCCGAGGCACGCAGCTGCTCCCACAACGTCATGTACGCGTCCCGGAGCGCATCGGCATCCCGGCCGTCGGCTCCGTGGAGCAGGCGCACGTTCTCGACGATCCTCTCGAAGTCGGATGCTTCGATCTTCCCGTCGTCGTCGATGTCGTACACCTGGAAATACCGGGTGAGCTTCCGGGCCTGGAGATCGGTCAGCATGCCTGCCTCATGAGTGGATCGGACACTTCAGCCGAGGCGGACGACGACCGCCCTCGAGACTTCGGGGAGCTCGAGGAGCGCGTCTCTCACCTGCGTATCGACTTCTCCGTCGACGACCACCGCCGCGAGCGCGTCTCCTCCCTTGGACAGCCGCGCCTGGTGATATCCGGCGATGTTGATTCCGTGGCTGCCCAGCAGCGAGCCCACACGTCCGATCACGCCGGGGACGTCGTCGTTCTTGAGGACGATCAGGGTGCCCGACGGCACCACGTCCACGCGATATTCCGAGATGCGGACGATCCTCGGATGCGTATCCCCGAGCAGGGCACCGGCGAGGCAGAGGTTCCCCCGCTCCGCATCGAGCACGACCTCGACGTACTCGGTGTAGTCGGCCCGCCGGGACAGCCGGGTGCGCGCGACGCCGATGTCCCGAACGCGCGCGAGATGCGGGGCGCTGACGAAGTTCACCTGGTCGGCACCCAGCACATCGTGCAGAAGCCCGACCAGAACGAACGAGGCCAACGGCTCGAGAGCCTCGTCGAAATCGCCCGCGTACCGGATCTCGATCTCCCGGACCGCGCCGGGTGTCAGCGCGCAGGCCAGCCTGCCCAACGCCTCACCCAGCTCGAAGAGTGGGCCGAGGGCCTGCATCACATCACCACCGATGGCGGGCGCGTTCAGCGCGCGGGAAAGATCCCCTTCGGCGAGCGCGGCACGAACCGTCTCCGAGATCTCGGACGCCACCAGCTCCTGCGCCTCCGAGGTCGATGCACCGAGATGCGGTGTGAGCACGAGATTGGGGGCCTTCCGTAGTCGCGATTCGGCCTCGAGCGGCTCGCGTGCGAACACGTCCAGAGCGGCTCCGGCGAGATGACCGGATTCCAGCGCGTCGGCAAGTGCGTCCTCGTCGACCACGCCGCCCCTCGCCACGTTGACCAGGAAGGAGCCTCGCTTCATCCGGGCCAGGGCATCGGCATCGATCATCCCCCGCGTCGCGTCGGTCAGCGGGACGTGGAGCGAAAGGACATCGGCCCTCGCGAGTACCTCGTCGAGCTCGGCCGGCTCGACCCGAAGCTCGGCGGCCCGCTCCGTGGTGAGGTACGGATCGAACACCACGACGTTCATCCCGAAGGCCCGGCACCTCGTCGCGACCTCTCCGCCGATGCGGCCCGCGCCAACGAGCCCGAGCGTTCGCCCGCGAAGCTCGGCTCCCTTGAAGCGCGACCGTGCCCACTCACCGGCGCGTACGGAGGCGTCCGCCTCGGACACCCGCCGCACGATCGACAGGATCAGCGCGAGCGTGAGCTCCGCGGCGGAGACCGTATTCCCGGCCGGGGCGTTCATTACGGCGATGCCGCGCCCCGTGGCGGCCGACAGGTCGATGTTGTCGATCCCCACGCCGGCGCGTCCGATCACACGAAGGGAGGACGCGCGGTCGAGAAGGTCCTGCCTCACCTTGGTCGCGCTCCGCACGATGAGTCCCTGAGCGCGCGGAAGTGCCTCGGCGAAGGCAGGATCGGACGAGTCGTCGATCTTCACGATCTCGAAGCGCTCGTCCTTCCGCAGCGGGGCCAGTCCGGACTCCGAGACCTTGTCGGTCACGAGGACCGTCCAGGGCCCGCTCTTCCCTCCGTTCGCCCCGCTCATGCCAGGACCTCCTCGAGCACGGTGAGGAGTCCGTTCAGCTGCTCCAGCGTGTGCTCTCCCATGTGCCCGATCCGGATGGTGGACTCCTTCAGCTTCCCGTATCCGCCTCCGACAAGCCAATCGCGCTCGATGACGCCCTTCGTGACGTCGGGGCCTCGGACCCCTTCCGGAAGCACGATCGTGGTCACCGACGGAGATCGACGTCCCTCGGGAGCGAGGACCGAGAGGCCGACGCCTCGCTCGCGCATGTCGTCGACCCAGGTCCACGTGCGTTCCGCCATCGCCGTATGACGCGCCCAACGCGCCTCCATTCCTTCGTGCCGCATGCGTTGCAGCTGGACCTCCAGCGCGTAGAGGACCGAGATCGCCGGCGTCGTCGTCGCCTGGTCCTTCGCATGGTTCTTGGCGAAGAACTCGAGATCGAAGTAGTAGCCGCGCTTCGGTGCCGTCGCCGCACGCGCCATCATCCGCTCCGATGCCACGCCGAACGACAGGCCGGGAGGGAGGGCAAAGGCCTTCTGCGACCCGGTGAGCACGAAGTCGAGGCCCCAGTCGTCTGGCCGGAGCTCGGCGGCCCCGAAGCCCGTCACCGAGTCGACGAGGACCATGGTGTCGCCGTGCCGGTGCACGACTTCGGAGAGTGCGGCGACGTCGTTGAGCACACCGGTCGACGTCTCGGAGTGGACCATCGTGACCGCGTCGTACGCAGACGCCGAAAGTCGGGCCTCGAGCTCGCCGGGATCGTGAGCCTCACCCCACGGCACCGAGAGCTCGTCGACTTCGAAGCCGCACGCCCGGCCGATGTCCGCGAAGCGCTGGCTGAACGCCCCGTTGACGAGCGAGAGGATGCGCGTGCGGGCAGCGTTGCGAACGGCGGCCTCCATGAGGCCTGTCGCGGACGAGGTGGAGATGAAGACTGGCCGCTCCGTGAGGAACACCTCCTTCAACCCGTCGTGGAGGGGCTTCATGAACGCCTGAGCGTCGGCCCCTCGATGGCCCATCATGGGGCGTGTCTGGGCCTGCAGGACGTCGGGGTGGACCTCGGTGGGACCGGGAAGGAAGAAACGGCCATAGGGGCGCGCAGGCGCCGCGGCTGTCTGATTCACGTTGATCGTCCGGGCGGGAGGGCTCCGGATCCGGGTTCAGGGTGATTCGTATTCCTTCTCGAAAGTGTACTCAATCGGCGGGTGTTTCCCAGTGTCCGCGTCGGGCCGCCTCTCCGTCCCGCCACGCATCGCGCCACTTCGTATAGTGCACGGCCTGCACGCCGGCCTGCTCGAGGATCCTGAGACCCGAGCGGTCGCGATACTCCTCGCGGTAGAAGAGGTGCGAAATGTTGGCCTGCACCATGAGCTTGGCGCACATGACGCAGGGACTCGCGGTGACGAAGGCCACCTTGTCGCGCATCTGGCCCGGCGACTTCACGAGAGCGTTCATCTCCGAGTGGATGCACCCGCACCGCCCCGCCTCGCGAGAGTCGCACCGGTTCGGAAATCCTCGCGCGTTGCCGTTGTATCCGATGGCCACCACGTGCTCGAGCCGTGCGTCCGTGATGACGGTACCGACCTGCAGCCGCGAACAGGTCGACCGCTTGGCCAGCTCCTCGGCCATGCGCATGTAGACCTCGAACAGCGGCGGCCGCCCCGGCTCGCCGGGCCTCGGCCCGTCGACGATCGCGCCTTCCTCGTCCGGAGCCCCCTCGGTGTCCGCCGCCCCGGTGTCGAGGAGATTGAGGGGATGACTGTTCTCGATGACGCCGTCTTTGTGGATGATGGCCATAGGTCACCGCCAGCGAAGACCCTGCATGAACACCTTCCCCTGAAGATACTCGACCGGCGCCCACATGTCCGTGAGAGGTGGCCCCACCCCCGCCACCGGGGCGTCCTGCCACGGCAGCGCGGGAAGCGCCCCCGCCTCGCGGGTGGCGACGACGATCAGGCTCTGCGTGGCCCCGGGATCGGTGGAGGGATCAGTCACGTAGATGCGCACGTCGTCGAACACCGATTCGAGTGTCGCTCGGAAACGCGCCAGGAACGCGGTGCCCGGGCCATCGAGCGGGGAGAGCACGTTGGCCATGAACACGCCGCCGGGATCCAGCCGCCCGGCCATGTCCGCCAGCGCCTCGCGCGTGACCATCGTCCACGGGACGGTGAGCAGGTGATCGAAGACGTCCAGGTAGACCAGGCCGTACGTGTTCTGCGACCCACGGAGGAAGACCCGCCCGTCCTCGTGGAAGACCCGGATTCCCGGTCGCTCCACCCGACCGAACTCGAAGTAGGTCCGAGCCAGCTCGGTGACTTCCGGATCGATCTCGACCACGTCCGTGCGCGCGGCTCCGTCACGGGCCTCGAAGGCCACGGGAAGCGTGAGCGCCGCTCCACCGAGGACGAGGATTCGATCGGGGTACGCTTCGAGAGAATCCAGCATGGCGAGGCTCGCGGTCGCATACACGTGCGCAGGCGCGCCCGTCTCGACGTACTCCGCCGACGACGAGCCCCCGTTCTGCCAGAGCTCCCTCACCACGCGACCGTCCGCCCATGGCCGCTCCGTGACGGAAACCGCCGTGTACAGGGTCTGCGTGGAGTGCAGCGTATCTGCCGACGTGCCGGAGAAGAGCAGACCCAGTGCCGGAAGCGCCACCGCCGCCAGCCCGAGTCGTGTCTCGTCCTCGCCCGGCGGCTCGAGCAGTCGATTCGACAGAGCGGCCAGGGCGATCAACGCACCCGCCGTGGCGCCGAGCAGCACCGTCAGCGGCATGGCCGGGAGCAGGACGAAGCCGGTCGTGAACGACCCGAGGATCGATCCGGCGGTCGCGGCGGCACTGATGTCACCGGCTCGCCGGCCGACCGTTCCCAGGCTGTCCGTGTCGGCCTGCACGAGGTACGGGACCACGGCACCCAGGCAGAGCACCGGCGGGGCGAACAGGACGAGCGCGCTGACCACCGCTCCGGGGATGAAGCCGAACAGCTGCCGGGCGACCCACGGGAAGCCCGCCCCGACGACCGGAAGGGCGCCGGTCAGGCCCGCGGCGACGAGAATGCGTGAGAGCGGCACGGAGCCGGCGTCTGCGAGGCGGCCTCCGAGGTGGCTTCCGAGCGCCAGCGCCGCGAGGATGACACCGATCACCGCGGTCCAGGGGACCACCGAAAGACCGAATACCGGAGCGATCAGGCGCGCGCCCGCGATCTCGATGGTCAGAACCGCGAAGCCCGACCCGAAGGCGAGGAGGAAGTACCCGGCGCGCCTCGGCGATTCAACCATGCCGGGGAAGATCAGGCCGCCTTCGCGAAGATGTCCAGCAGCTCGGACAGTGTGCTCCTGCCGCGGTCGCGGGCATACCAGCGCCGGACCACCTTGTAGCGCTCGGGCGAAGGCATGGAGAGGCCCTCGCTCATCACCCACGACTGGATCTCCCCCGGTCGCGGGCCCCACCATCCGATCTCGTTGAACGCCTCGTCATACACGATCACCACGGGGATCGAGCGGCTTCGACCGTTGGTGAGATGCGCGTCCATCAGGTCGGGGTTCTCGTCCCGGCCCATGACACGCATGTCCCACCCCGCCTCCTCGGCGAGGCGCGCGATGACGGGAAGCGTGTTCACCGCGTCGCCGCACCAGTCCTCGGACAGCGCGAGCAGATGCCATCCGCCCGGCATCCGCCGGGCTTCATCGAGCACCTCGTCCGGGATCCGCACCCGATCGTGCACCGCGTGCCACAGCTCGCGGTTCTTCTCCACGAGATCCAGGTATTCCGGGAAGGTCGCGGCGGCTTCGAAGCGTTCTCTGTTCACGGGGTTCATCGTTGTAGCCTCGGTCGATCAGCCGGGCCGTGCGGCTCTGCCGTCTCACGATCCGGCACCTTCATCGCTCTACTCACTCCCCCAACCCCGCAGGGTTCCCGAGCACGGGCCTTCGGGGGCGTCGCGGCAGCGCCCCTAAACCGCTGCGGGCTGGTTCGCCTTCTTCGCGGCCTTCTTGCGCTGGTTCGGATCGAGGATCCGCTTGCGGAGGCGAATCGCGTCCGGAGTCACCTCGATCAGCTCGTCGTCCTGAATGAACTCGAGCGCGAGCTCCAGGGTGATCTGCCTGGGCGGCTCGAGCTTGATGTTCTCGTCGGACGCGGTGGTTCGCATGTTCGTGAGCTTCTTCTCCTTGCTCACGTTCACGTCCATGTCGTCCGTCCGCACGTTCTCGCCGACGATCATGCCTCCGTACGCCTCGTCACCGGGCTTCACGAAGAGCGTCGCCCGCTCCTGGAGACCGAACAGGGCAAAGCCCACGGCCTTGCCCTGGCGATCCGCGACGAGCACCCCGCGGGTGCGCCCTCGGAGCGGGCCCGCCCAGGAATCCCACTCCAGGAAGTTGTGGTGGAGGACCCCCTCTCCCCGGGTGTCCGTGAGGAACTCCGAACGATATCCGAAGAGTCCCCGCGCCGGGATCTTGAAGCGGAGCCGCGTGGTCCCGGAGTCGCCCATCGGCTTCATCTCCGTCATCTCGCCCTTACGGGGCCCGAGCTTCTCGATCACGGTCCCGACCATGTCGGACGGCACCTCGATCACGGCCAGCTCATAGGGCTCCTGGAGCTCTCCGGCATCGGACTTTCTCGTGATCACGCGCGGGCGCGAGACCTGGAACTCGTACCCCTCGCGACGCATGGTCTCCATGAGGATGGTGAGGTGGAGCTCACCGCGGCCACTCACGGTGAAGGTGTCCGGAAGCTCCGTGTCCTCGACGCGCAGCGCTACGTTGCGCTCCAGCTCCCGGTACAGGCGCTCCCGGAGCTGACGCGTCGTGACGAACTTGCCCGCCTGCCCCGCGAAGGGAGAGTTGTTGACCGTGAAGTCGACCGAAAGCGTGGGCTCCTCGACGGCGATGCCCGTCAGCCGGTCCCGGTGCTCGGGATCGGTGACGGTCTTCCCGATCTCCACGCCCTCGAGCCCGGCAAGCGCGACGATGTCGCCCGCCTTGGCCTCCTCGACCTCGATGCGATCGAGCCCCTGGAAGGTGTACAGCTTCGACACGCGCGACTGCTCCGCCTGGGCCGGATCCTCGACCGGCCCCGCTTCACCCAGATCCAGCAGCGTGACCTGATCGCCGACGCGCACCGTTCCCCGCTCGATCCGCCCGATCGCGATCCGGCCCACATACGACGAGTGGTCGAGCGTGGAGATCAGCAGCTGGAACGGCCCCTCCACATCGACGTCCGGCGCGGGAAAGTGCGAGACGATGGTGTCGAAGAGCGGGGTCAGGTCTCCGCCCGTCGCGTCGGCATCCGTCGACGCCCACCCGTCACGGCCCACGGCGTAGAGGAACGGGGCGTCGAGCTGCTCGTCGCTGGCCTCGAGGTCCATGAACAGCTCGAGGACTTCGTCGTGGACCTCGTGCGGCCGCGCGTCACTCCGGTCGACCTTGTTGACGACCACGAGGGGCAGGATTCCCAGATCGAGCGCCTTCCTGGTCACGAAGCGGGTCTGGGGCATCGGGCCTTCCGCGGCGTCCACCAGAAGCACCACGCCGTCCACCATCCGAAGGATGCGCTCGACCTCCCCTCCGAAGTCGGCGTGGCCGGGCGTGTCGACGATGTTGATCTTCACGTCCTTCCAGTTCACCGCGGTGTTCTTGGCGAGGATCGTGATCCCCCGCTCCTTTTCGAGCGGGTTCGAGTCCATCACGCGCTCCTCGACGGCCTGGTTCTCGCGGAACACACCCGCCTGGCGGAACATCTGGTCGACCAGCGTCGTCTTTCCGTGGTCGACGTGCGCAATGATGGCAATGTTGCGAATGGGCATGGATCTATGAGGCCGCGTCCCGTTTCGGGACGGAATCAGGGGGTCAGCCCTGAAAGTTAACGCAGAACGGCCTCAGGCCCGACTCCTGCCGAAGAACGGGATCGAGCGGGCCGTCGCGCTCCACGCTCGGTCGAAGTCCTCCCTGGCGGGATCTCCGGAGCTGGGGCGGGCGAACGCCTCGACCAGGAAGGCCAGCACGACCCCGAGCATGCCGCCGAGCACGATTCCGAGCAGGCCGAACAGGACGCGCCGACGGGGGTCGTATCGCGGAGGGAAGTACGGCTCCTGGAGCACGGTGATCACCGGTGTGTCACGCACCTCGGAGATCCGCGCCTCGATGTAGGACTGGATGAGCGTGGTGAGCACGGAGCTCCTCAGCGTCACCTCTCGCATCATCGCCTCCTGCCGGAAGCGCAGGAGCGGGGAGTTTTCCCACTGGCGATTGGACTCCAGGAAGAGGCGCAGTGAATCCTCGGCGGTCTTCAGGTCCGCACGCGCCTGCTCCACGCGGGACTCGATGAACTCGCGCTCCGACGCGGCCTGCGACTGGCGCGTGTCGAGGTTGAACCGCGAGAGCTCGCTGAGCAGCTGCTGCGCGATCGCGAGCGAGAGGTCCGGCCATTCCGTCTGGACCGTGAGCGTCACCGTGCCGGTTTCACGCCCCGTGGAGACCGAGACGGCTTCGTCACGAAGCCACTCGAAGACCTCCTCCTCGCGCTCCGGCTCCGTGTCCTTCTCGATCTCGAGGAGGTCCTTCAGAAGCACGGTTCCGTGGCCCTCGACCTCGTACGAGCGCGTCCCCGCCCGATGGAGCAACTCTCTCGAGGTGAGGAGCTCCGCGTAGAAGGCTGGACTCGCCTCCTCCGCCGCCCCCCCCGGGATGCTCACCCCGAACTGACTGGCGAGCGCCATCAGCTGCCCGCCGGACTGCTGCGAGCCCTGCGGTCGGAAGGAGGCCGCCGTGGAATACGTCACGGCGCGGAACTGGGCATAAGCCGCAGCCGCTCCCGCGACCAGGAGCGTGGTGACCACGATCGTTCCACGCCTCCGGAGCAGGACGGCGAGAACCTCCCATAGGGAGATCTCGTCGTCCACCGGAGGGCGGGCAGACGAAGCGGCGGGGCCACCGCCTGCCGGCGTGGTCCGGGGCGAAGGCGGATTGGCGTCAGTCATGGGCGTCGCGCGGGTCCGGCTGGAGCCCTTCCTTGGAACGCCCGAGTATCGCCGTCACAAGTCGTTGCAGCAACCCGATCTAGCTGTGCCCTCCCCGTCGGAGAGCGTGAGCATCGACAGGACCCGGATCGCGAACCCTCGATCTTCGGTATTTTAGGCATCGAGTCGAATCCCGAACGGAGCCCTGACACGTGCCGACCGAGCCGACCCCCCGCCACGACATCCCGAGCCGCAGGCCTGCCACGCTGTCGATCGCGGTCCTCGCGGCATCGGCGGCTACCTTCCTCGCCACGTCGGTCACGGCTCAGACCGTGGCACCGGCGTACACGGAGCAAGCTGGCGAGCTCCTGGCCAACGCGTCGATCGCCCAGGCACTGCGCCTTGCCGAAGAGCACGACGCCTGGGCGCTCGAGCGCCTGGTCGAGCTCACCGAGATCCCCGCGCCACCCTTCATGGAGCACGAGCGCGGCGAGCGCTTCGGAGAGCTCCTGGAAGAGCTCGGGGCGGACTCGGTGTGGACCGACGAGGAGGGCAACGTGATCGGGCTGCGGCGGGGCCGCACCGGAGCCCGGACCATCGGCTTCGGGGGGCATCTCGACACGGTCTTCCCGGAAGGTACCGACGTCACCGTGCGACAGGTCGGAGACACCCTCTTCGCTCCGGGCGTGGGAGACGATACCCGCGGGCTCGTCGTGGTCCTGTCCGTCCTTCGCGCCATGGAGGAGGCCGGCATCGAGACCGACGACGACGTGCTCTTCGTCGGTGTGGTCGGTGAGGAAGGACTCGGGGATCTCCGCGGCATGAAGTACCTCTACCGTGACGGAGGCATCCGCCCCGACGCCTGGATCGACGTCGATGGCGGTGGCCTCTCCCGCATCGTCTCGATGGGCCTCGGGTCGGTGCGATACCGGATCACCTTCGAGGGCCCGGGCGGGCACTCCTGGGGAGCCTTCGGAACGGCGAACCCGGCGCACGCGATGAGCCGGGGCGTACGCTACTTCCAGGACGTCGCCGACACGCTCACGCGATCGGGCCCGCGCACGAGCTACAACGTCGGAAGAATCGGCGGGGGCACGTCGGTGAATTCGGTGCCCTTCGAGGCGTGGATGGAGGTCGACATGCGCTCGGAGAGTCCCGAGAGCCTGTCGCGTATCGAGGAGGCGTTTCTCGCCGCGATGGACCGCGCCCTCGTCGAGGAAAACCGCCTCCGGCGGGAGGGAGAAGCGCTGACCGTTCGAAAGGACAAGATCGGCGATCGTCCCTCGGGCGAGCTGGACCCCGCGACGCCGCTCGTTCAGCGCGCACTGGCCACGACCGTCGCCCTCGGGGTCGAGGGGGACCTCGCACGCTCGTCCACGGATTCCAACGTGCCGATCGCCATGGGCGTCCCGGCCGTGACCATCGGGCGAGGGGGCATCGGCGCCAATGGACACGCGCCGGACGAGTACTGGGTCAACCGTGACGCCCACCTGGCGGTGCAGCGAGCCCTTCTTCTCGTCGTGGCCGAGGCCGGCTTCGCCGGCCCGATCTCGCAGTAGCGTCTCGAGACCGCAGGCCCGTCAGTCCCCAAGCACCCAGGCGCAGACCAGCGGCGCCACGATCGCTGCATCCGAGTTGATCTCGAAGCGGGGCGTGGCGGGCTCCAGCTTTCCCCAGGTGATCTTCTCGTTGGCGGGCGCTCCCGAGTACCCGCCGTACGAAGGCTGCGCGTCCGTGATCTGACAGAAGTACCCCCAGAACGGTACGTCCCGCTTCAGATCCTGCGTGATACTGGGGACGGCACAGATCGCGAAGTCCCCGGCGATCCCGCCGCCCATCTGGAAGAACCCGACGGACGGATGTGTGCCGGAGCCGTGGTTCGCCTCGTACCACTCGATCAGGATCTGGAACTGCTCGGTGCCGGATTTCACGCATCCGTGCGCGGGAACGTTCCCCATCATCACGTTCGCGGCGAACATGTTCCCCGTGGTGGAATCCTCCCAGCCGGGCGTGAAGACCGGAATCCCGGCCTCCTTGGCCGCGAGCATCCACGAGTTCTCCGGGTCGATCTGGAAATGCTCGGCCAGGTCGGGCTCGTCGAGCACCTCGAAGAGGAACTCCGACGGGAGCTTGGAGCGACCTTCCTCGGCCGTGGCCCGCCAGCGTCTGATCAGGCGGCGCTCGATATGCCGCATCACCGTGTCCGGAATGCACGTATCCGTCACCCGATTCATGCCGCGCTCGAAGAGGCTCTGTTCGTCTTCCGTCGACAGCTCCCGCCACGACTGGATGATCTGGTACTCGTCGTGGGCGAGGAGATTGAACACGTCCTCCTCCAGATTCGCACCCGTGCAGGAAATCGCGTGGACCTTGCCCGCTCGAATCATGCGCGACAGCGAGATCCCGAACTCACCGGTGGACATTGCCCCGGCCATGGCGACGAGCATCTTCCCACCGGCGTCGATGTGCGCCTCGTACGCCTTGGCCGCATCGACCACTTCCCGTGCGTTGAAGTGCCGATAGTGCGTCGACATGAAGTCGCGGATCGCTCCCAATTCATCCCTCCTGAAGTCGCGTCGAATGGCTCAAGTCTACGCCACCGCCATCCCCGGCGGCACCCTGCCCACCGAGCGAGCCTCGAGGTAAGATCATTCGCGTGAAACCTGCCCCAATATCGCCGGTCCGATTCGAGGTGGACGGAGCCGTCGCCCGCATCACGCTCGATCGGAGCGAGCAGCACAACGCGCTCCGCGCGGAGGACGTCACTCGGCTTCACACCCTCTTCGACCGGGTCGAGGCCGACTCGTTCGTTCGCGTGCTGGTGGTCACGGGCTCCGGAGACCGGACATTCTGCTCCGGGGCGTCCCTCGAACAGATGGAGAGCGGCGAGATGAGCGGCCGGATCTTCGACTCGCTCACCGACCGCCTCGCCCGTCTCACCACGCCGACGATCTGCATGCTGAACGGAAGCGTGTACGGTGGTGGAGCCGAGCTCGCCCTCTGCTGCGACTTCCGTCTCGGCACGCCCGAGGTACGGCTCTCGGTTCCGGCGGCCCTTCTCGGGGTCTGCTACCCGGTCGGAGGCCTGGGCCGATACGTGCGTCGGGTCGGCCTGCCGGCGGCCACGAGAATTCTCCTGGCGGCCGAAGAGCTTGAGGGTGTAGAGCTCCACCGCATCGGGTACCTGACGCACCTCGTCGAACGCGACCTCCTCGACTCGACCACCAGCAGCCTTGCGGCACGACTCTCCGCGCTCGCTCCTCTGGCGATCCGGAACATGAAGGCCCTGATGCTCGACATCGCGGAAGGGTCGATCGATGCGGCGGAAGCGGATCGGAGGATCGACGAATGCATGGCGTCCGAGGATCTCCGAGAGGGGCTCGCAGCGCGGCGGGAGAAGCGTGAGCCGGACTTCAGGGGTCGGTAGCGAGGAGACCATGCGACGAGATGCAGCGATACGATCCGTCCTGGGCGCCCTCCTCGTCCTCGCGGCCTGCGCCGCCCCGGGGGAGGAGAGCGCGACCGACAGGCGACCCCCGAACATCCTCCTGATCGTCGCCGACGACCTCGGATATGCGGACCTGGGGGTCCACGGGAGCTCGATCCGGACGCCGAACATCGATCGCCTCGCATCGGAAGGGGTCCTCTTCACCCAGTTCCACGCGGGGCCCTCGTGCGCACCGGCCCGGGCGATGCTCCTCACGGGCAACAACAATCACGTCGCCGGCATGGGTCGCCAGAACACCTTCATCGAAGGCCTGCCGGGTTACGAGAACCGAATCACGGAGCGGGTCGCTCCGCTGCCGCGGCTCCTGTCCGAGGTCGGCTACCACACGTCGATCGCCGGGAAGTGGCACCTCGGCAACAACCTGGACGAGGCGCCGCCCTCGGTGGGCTTCGAGCGCTCCTGGATCATGGTCCACGGGGCCGGAAGCCACTACGACGCGACCGGCTTTTTCGACGGAGGTTCGACGTACCTCGCCGACGGCGTCGAAGTGGCGTGGCCGGACGGAGCGTACAGCACGGAGCTCTACACGGACCGGATCCTGTCCTTCATGGACGAAGCCTTCGCGCAGGACCGGCCCTTCTTCGCCTTCGCATCGTACACGTCGCCGCATTGGCCGCTCCAGGTGCCGGAAGCGTACCTCGACCGGTACGCCGGCATGTACGACGAAGGCTACGACGTATGGCGAGCGCGCAACTTCGAGCGGCTGCAGTCGGCCGGCATCGTGCCCGAATCGTGGGAGCTGCCACCGCGAAACCCCGCGATCACTCCCTGGGACGAGCTCGACCCCGATCTCGCCGCGTACTACACGAGAGGGATGGAGCTCTATGCCGCGATGGTCGAGAACCTCGACCACCACGTCGGGCGCATCGTGGAATGGCTGAAAGAGCGGGGCGAGTACGAGCACACCCTCGTCGTCTTCCTCTCGGACAACGGGGCACCGATCCGAGACTGGTGGAATGGCGGTGAGGCGCACGAATACGTCCGCGCACACTACGACAACGCGCCCGAGCGGATGGGCCGCCCGGGGTCGTGGGTGTCGTATGGAGCGGGGTGGGGCGAAGCGGGTTCGGCGCCCTTCTCACGGCTGAAGACCTACACGCGCGAAGGGGGTCTCGTGGCCCCGCTCGTAATTCGCGGACCCGGAGTCGAGTCGCCGCGCCGCATCGAGGGAGCCTACGTCACGGCCATGGACGTCGCCCCGACACTCCTGGAGGTCGCCGGCGCACGATACCCCGACGACGGCACGGTCCGGCCGATGCTCGGAGAGAGCATGAACGCACTCCTCTCCGGAGCCTCGGATCGCGTCCACGACGACACGTACGTGACCACGGTCTACCACGCCGGACGGGCGTACGTCCGGATGGGTCGCTGGAAGCTCGTCAGCCTCGACCCTCCGTTCGACGAGTCGAAGATGGAGCTCTTCGACGTCATCGCGGATCCGGGGGAGACGCGTGACCTGCGCGGGTCCGAGCCGGAGCGATACGCCGAGATGCTCGCACTCTGGCGAAGCGAGCGCGCACGCCTCGGCATCCGACTCGAATCCGAGCGGCCGGAGCGCTGAGCGTCAGCGGCTGTCGCCGCCTTTCTTCAGCACGCGGCCCGGCCGCTCTCCGGTGAATGCGCCGTCGCGGATCGCCGGCACCCCGTTGACGAGGACGTGAGCCATACCTTCGGAGTAGTGGTGGGGATCGGTGAACTCGGCCCGGTCGCGAACCGCATCGAGGTCGAAGACCACGATGTCGGCAGCCGCACCCGGGCGGAGGACGCCACGCTCCGGCATCCCGAAGACGAGCGCGGGCAGAGACGTCATGCTCCGGATCGCGTCTTCCAGGCGCACGACGCCCCGCTCGTTGACGTACAACCGGATCTTGCGCGCGAACGCCCCGTAGGTCCGCGGGTGCGGCACGCCCTCGCCCATCGGCACGAGATCGCCGTCGGAGGAGGTCATCGTCCACGGCTGCACCATCAGCGTCTCGACGTCGTCGTCGTGCATGTTGTACGACACGATGCTGACGCTCCCGGCACGAATGAGGTCGATCGCCGTGTCGATCGGGTCCTCGCCGCGCTCCACCGATAGCTGACTCAGGAGGCGCCCTTCGATCGAAGGGTCGGGCACGTACCGTCGAAACTGGATGCGGTCCGCCCCGCCGCGACGAGCGAGGCCCTCCACCATGCCCTCGCGGATGCGCGCCATCGTCGCCGGATCATCCATGCGGGCAAGAAGCGAGTCGCGCCCACCCGCCTGGGACCAGCGCGGCAACAGGGCGGACTCGAGCCCGGTCGCCGACGCCGTGTACGGGTACTGGTCCGCGAAGACCTGGACCCCCTCCGCTCTGGCCCGCTCCACGCGCTTAACGATGGCCGCTCCGTAGCCCCACACGAAGGGACCGAGCGCCTTCACGTGCGTGAGCACTGCGGGTATGCCTGCGACCCGCCCGACGTCGATCACCTCGTCGACCGCGGCGATCAGCCCTACGCTGTAGGTGGACTCGTCCCGGTAGTGACTGGTATACGCTCCGCCGAAGGGCGCAACCTCGCCGGCGAGCTCCTGGATCTCCTCGGGCGGCGCGTAGCTGCCCGGAACGTAGAACGTTCCCGAGGAGAGCCCCCAGCCCCCCTCCTCCATGCCCCGGCGCACGAGAGCGCGCATCCGCTCCAGCTCCTCGGCGGTCGCACGCCGGTCGGCGGTGCCGACGACTTCGCGCCGCACGGAGCCGTGCGGCACGAGCTGGGCCACGTTCACGCCGATCCCGTGCTCGAGAAGCTCGGCCCGCTGGTCTGCGAGGTCGGTCGGCCCCCCGCCGTCAGGATTCACGAACACCGTAGTGAGGCCCATGGCGAGGAGCGGCTCTGCATGGCTGAGCCCCTCGGATGCCAGGCCAGGCCCCGAGTGGGAGTGCACGTCGATGAAGCCGGGCGTCACGTACAGGCCACTCGCGTCGATCACTTCGTCGGCCTCGACGCCCTCGCCGAGAAGCCCGACCGCCGCGATCCGATCCCCACGGACGAGCACGTCCGCACGGATCCACGGGTTGCCGCTACCATCCATCACCCGTCCGTTGCGGATCAGCACGCTTCGCTCCTGGCCGAGCGCTGGTGTGGCGAAGAGGGCTACCCAGAGGACGGCCAGCGCGAGACGACGGTGCATGCGGATACCTTTCTGTCGAGCGAGCGGAGCGGCGGCCGAACATACCGACCCGGATGAGACATCACCACGACCTGACCCGGCTTCTCGGGGAGATCGACGGACGGGGATACCGATCCTACAGGTCGCTCGCCGGCCCGTGGGATTTCGGGGACTTCGTCCTGCATGTCGACCACGTCCAGGGCGATCCCTACGCCGCCCCCACGCGTCTTCGCGTCCACCTCCTACCCGACGTCGCCGGGCTTCCGTCGACGTCGTGCGCCTCCCCCGAGCGTGCGACGGGAACCGCGGCCTTTCTCGCCCGCGCCTTCGCCCGCGCCGCCCACGCCGCGTCACGGAACCGGGGGTCCGGCAGGAGCGGCGCCATCCGGATGATGCACCCCGGCCAGCTCGTCCTCCCCACGACCGCGATCCGGGTCTCGCCCGGAGGCGAGATCGAAGGGCGATTCACCGTGGGGCTTCCCGCTCGGGGTCGCCGAATCGACGGCGCCGAGGCGCGCCACCTGTTCCAGCGTAACGTGCCCCACCTCGTCCGCGAGTCGTTCATGGCCGGTGCGCACGCACCCGAGGAGATCGAGCGGCATGCCGCGACCAACGAGGACGCGACAGCCCTTCGGTACGCTCTGGACCGGCTCGGCCTCGTGGCCTTCGTCGGAGACGGCGCACGCCTTCCGAGGCGAAGCGGGGTCGACGACCGACCGCTGGAGGGTCCGGATGTCGTGCCGTTCCGGTCGCCCGAGCCCCGGCGCGTGACGATCGAGCTCCCGAACCGCGGATCCGTCTCGGGGATGGGCGTGCCCGAGGGGATCACGCTCATCGTGGGCGGCGGGTTCCACGGAAAGTCGACACTCCTGCGCGCACTCCAGAGCGGCGTCTACAATCATCGCCCGGGAGACGGGCGCGAGTACGTCGTCACGCGCGGCGA
>Ga0209536_100001808_pt1 | contig 35119 bp, 25 predicted proteins | sample DeeMarSeWOR28_12_FD_187461 | JGI IMG/M metagenome (GOLD analysis project Ga0209536, IMG submission 187461) | Marine sediment microbial communities from White Oak River estuary, North Carolina - WOR-2-8_12 (SPAdes) (version 2) | ecosystem: Environmental > Aquatic > Marine > Intertidal zone >...
TGTTTCCAGAATAAAAAAATTGGTTCAGGCGGGAAATTTCTTGGCAGCAGACGATGTCGACCAGGCGCTGGTGGGGAATTTGCTGGCGAAAAACCTGCGCGTGTCGATCGGCGACGAACTGACACTGCTCGGTCAGGGACGCGACGGGTCAATTGGCGCTACCGTGGTTCAGGTGAAAGGGATATTTCGCTCGGGCATCGATGAGTTTGACCGCTCGGCAATGCAAATCCCGCTGTCCACCTTTCAGGATACCTTCAGCATGGAAGAGGCCGTGCATGAAGTGGTGGTCATCGCAAAATCATTATCGGATGTATCCAAAATAAAGGCTCAATTAAAGGCCGCTCTTGCAGTTCTCAACAATGGCAGACCTTTAAAAACGCTGGACTGGCAGGAACTGATGCCGGGTTTGCGGCAGGCCATTGAAATGGATCTGGTCAGCGGGCTGATTTTCTATGGCCTTTTGATCATCGTGGTGGCCTTCAGCATTTTAAATACCTTTTTAATGGCGATCTTTGAGCGCACCAGAGAATTCGGGGTGATGATGGCCGTGGGAACAACTCCCCGGCGTTTAACCAAAATACTGCTAATCGAATCCATGAGCATGACCCTTTTCGGCATCATCACCGGCATTTGTATCGGAATCGGGGTTACTTACTATTTTCAGATTCACGGCATTGATTTTTCCGGAGGATCGGAGCTTTTGAGTCAATTCGGCATCACCGGCCGAATGTATCCGAAACTGTCGTTGCTTTCAGTCTCCATCGGCCCGTTTATGGTGTTGTTTTTCACCTTTTTTGCCGCCTTATATCCGGCCCTGAAGGTTCGCCGGCTGCGGCCGGTGGAGGCGATGACGGCCATATAGAATGCGGAAGTCGGAATACGGAATGGGGATATTTTTTACCACAGAGATCACAGAGCACACAGAGATAGATAATAAATTAAATAAAATACTCCATGATCTCTGTGCGCTCTGTGGTGAAAACTTTTTTAATTTTAGGCATTTTAGATCATTTTAGTTCACTTTAGGCATTTCTCATGTATCTACAACTCGCATGGCGTAATATCTGGCGAAATCCCCGGCGCACAACCGTCATACTGGCGGCGGTGATCATCGGGGTATGGAGCATGATTTTTCTGGGTGCCCTGATGCGCGGGATTGCGGTGGGGATGGTGAGAAACGGAATTGCAACGCTCACCGGCCATATCCAGATCCATCACAAAGGCTATCGCGATGATCCAGCCATTGAAAACAGCATGTTCGATCGCCGGCTTATTGAAAACGCATTGAACCAAAGCTTACCCCCCCGGGCACACTGGACCAGCCGCGTGCGCGTAAATGCCATTGCCAACAACGCCAGACATTCAAGCGGCGTCACGCTGGTGGGCATTGATCCCCTGACGGAGGCAAAAATTTCATTTATCGGCTCAGCCGTATCCAAAGGAGACTACCTGGCTCAAGACGATTTAAACGGCATCCTTGTCGGGCAAGCCCTGCTGGAGAAGTTTGAGACCAAAGTCGGGCGCAAACTGGTGTTGATGTCCCAGGATAAGCAGCAGGAAATTGCATCCCGGGCTTTTCGAATTGTAGGGGTGTTCAGAGCGGAAATGGAATCCACCGAGAAGCAATTTGTATTTGTTTCCCGCTCAGCCGGTCAGAAAATGCTCAAACTGGGCCATGGCATCTCGGAAATCGCCATTCTTTTAGCAGGTGGTTACGAAAACAGCGATGTCTACCATAAATTAAAAGCCGCCCTGCCCGCGGACCAATTCGAGGTCCACAGCTGGCGGGAACTGCTGCCTTTCCAGACCGCATATTTAAGGATACTCGATGGATTTATGTGGTTCTGGTTTTTGGTGGTTTTTGTGGCGATGGGATTCGGCATCGTCAATACCACTTTGATGGCTGTGTTCGAGCGCATGCGAGAGTTTGGATTGATGAAGGCCCTGGGAATGAAACCCTGGTGGATTCTGCGGGAGGTCCTGGTGGAATCCTTTTTACTTTTAATCTGCGGCCTGATGGTCGGAAATTTTTTGGGATTCTTAAGTATTTACGCCTTATCCGGCAGCGGCATTGACCTTTCTGCCCTGGCTGCTGGCGCCGAATATGCCGGCATGGCGCGCATCATCTATCCGGCCATTGCGCTCAAGGACGTGCTGGTGGCGAATTTAACGGTGTTATTGCTGGGTCTTCTGGTGAGCCTCTATCCGGCCATAAAGGCTTCCCGTTTTACACCGGTGCAGGCCCTGGCACATACATAGCGGAAAAACTCGAAGCACGAAATCCGAAACAACTTCAAAATCATAAATTCGAATGTTCAAAACGGTTTAGAATTTTGGTCATTTTAAAATTCAAGTTTGTTTCGTTTTTCGAGATTCGAATTTCGAATTTACAGCAGACATAATTGAGGAGATGAACAGTGGAAATCGTTCAGTGTATTAACATAAACAAAACTTACCGGCAGGGTCAGGTAACGGTTGAGGCCTTAAAGGATATCAGCCTGCAAATCGACAGAGGCGAATTTTTAGCCGTGGCCGGGCCCTCCGGATCCGGTAAAACGACCCTGTTGAATATGATCGGCGGCCTGGATCTGCTGGATTCGGGCAGTATTTTTGTGGACGGCCAGGCCTTTGAAAGCATGTCCCAATCCCAGCTGGCCAATTTAAGGCTTCATAAAATCGGATTTGTCTTCCAGGCCTATAACCTGATCCCGGTGCTCTCGGCCATCGAAAACGTTGAGTATGTGATGCTGCTGCAAGGGTTGCCTGCAAGTGAACGCCGATCGAAAGCGATAGCCATATTAGACGAGGTGGGGCTCGAAGGAAAACATCATCGGCGGCCGGCAGAATTATCCGGGGGACAGCAACAGCGTGTCGCTGTTGCCAGGGCGATTGTATCCAACCCATCGATTGTGCTGGCCGATGAACCTACCGCCAACCTGGATTCAAAAACCGGTCAGGGATTGCTGGAAATGATGAAACAGATGAATGCCGAAAAACAGATTACCTTTATTTTTTCAACCCATGACCGCATGGTCATGGAATACGCGCGTCGGTTGGTAAAATTGAGGGACGGTCGCCTGGTCGACGATCGGGCTAAATGATAATTTTACCGCAGACTCACCCAGACAGTTGCAAATATTTTAGCCGATCGACCACGCCCGCCTCGCCTGTGCGGCTCGCGATGGCAGGCAGGCCTGCTCGGCCCAAAATAGTAGAACGCTCCAACTCTTCGTGGCTGAAAGCCACTCCCACAACGCATTGTAAACAGTGTGTGCGGCATTTTGCCGCGACAGGCATGTAATTATATGAAGCCACCCTGTTTAATAAGAACGGTTGTCTCTATCTGTATCGCTTTATTCGTAATTTTTGAATTCGATGGCTTGAATAGCAATGCTTCCCCTGCCGAAAAGCCGACCTCGCATGATCCGGCATCTTCTGCGGGATCATGGATAGATCAAATCGATATGCATTGGGGCGGCCGTTTAAAAACGATCGGATCCGCCGCCTTTGCCAGGGATGACACCATTTTTGAACCCGTCGGTAATGGAACCTATTTGGATTTAGATACCGATCTGAGAATCAATAATGACACCTTTTTGGGTAATTGGGGCCACCTCGAGACCCAGTATGAAGCTATCTTTAATGGCGGTGAGGCATACAAGAAGGGGCAGGAACTGAGAAAGATTTTCCCCAATTTTGAAGGCGGCACCCTGTTTTTCGGCGCCCCTCTAAACGATGATACCCGTTTCATGGATTTAACGCATACCATCAAAGAAGAAGACAGCTATATTTTGCTTCAACGCCTGGACCGCTTGAATTTTACGTTCAAGCCCGGCTGGGGGTTCGTCCGCATCGGCCGCCAGGCCGTCACCTGGGGCAATGGCCTGGTTTTTAATCCCATGGATTTATTTAATCCCTTTCCGCCGGCCGACATTCAGCGCGATTACAAAGTCGGCGATGACATGGCGCTGGCGCAAGTTGCGCTTCCCTATTCCGCCGATCTCCAGCTATTGTATGTGGTCAGACGAAATCCAGATACCCATCATCTGGAAGAAGACCAAAATTCACTGGCCGGTCTGCTTCATTTTGCGGTTGGAACCACCGGGTTTGATATGTTGGCCACCCGTCATTATGATGACTATGTGGCGGGTGTAGGCAGCTCCGGACTATGGGGAGGAGCCGCCTGGCGACTGGATACTACGGTCACCTTTTTAAACGACGGCAAAGGCAAAAACACAAAAAACTACTTATCGGGAGTGGCCAACCTGGACTATTCCTGGATCTGGTGGGATAAAAATTTTTACGGACTCCTGGAGTATTATTATAACGGCCTGGGTGAAAGTGATTATCCGGGTGCCTTATCCAATCCCGATATTACCAATCGATTGGCCCGCGGAGAATTATTCGTCCTGGGCAAACACTACTTGAGCGCTGAAATCCAGGTGGAATTGCATCCACTGTTCAAGATATTTTTTAGCGGCATCAACAATGTCCAGGACCCTTCTGGAATTATGCAGCCCCGTGCGGTCTGGAATATCACCCAGGACCTGGAGATGATAATCGGCGCCAATATTTTTTATGGAGACAATGGTGATCCGGGCTCAGAATTCGGCGGTTTTATCATTCCGGGCACCACTATTCGCAGTCGCAGTCCAAACAATGCTTACCTGTGGTTTAACTACTACTTCTAGTATTGGCCTCACCTCAACCATTGCTTGCCCGATATTTTTGTGGCCACTCGTTTCAAAATGTTGCTTACCACCTTGGTTTGGATGGGGTTAATCGTCAAATCGTCGCGCCGAATAAAGCGATAAAAATTCGCTGCTGGAATATTGTTTCTTGAGATATCGTGCCTTCATTTCAGCTTTGAGTTCTGATAAAAGTGCTGACGGTGGTTGCTGCTTCTGAATTCTCTTTCAGTGATGAGTCGATTTTATTCCAGTCACGATAAACCAAGGTGCCAATAAGCCAGAAACGCCATCGAGCCTTGAATTAGCCACCGTGTCGTAAACATGCTTGTTAAATCGAGCAAACCAACTTGACTTTTCGTTAGCGAGGGCTACATAATGAATTCGTAGGTTTATAAAACCGATTCTTTTCAATTTATTCGCAAAGGATTGTGGAGAAATAGCATGGTCGCCGGTTCGATAAAATATATGTCGCAGCGGATTTGTCATCAATAGAAATCGATGGGGATGAAACTTGTTCGGCTCATAGGCGAAAAAGTAGCCACCCGGGCGCAGGCATCGAAATGGCTCAGAAATGGCCTTGTTAAAATCCGGGAAATGGTGGTAAGCGGCGGCAGCAATGATAACATCTAATGATTCGTCTTTGAAGGGAAGACAGGAAGCATCGCTCTGACAGCAGGCTATAGAACATTTGCGTAAAAGTGGCAAACTAATATCAACGCCGAATACTGATGATTCTGGCTGAAAACTTCTTACATGCTCTCCCAGTGCGCCAGATCCACAGCCCAAATCTAAAATGCGGGCCCTTTTATTAATCTTCGGCAAATACTTTCTTAGCAATTCAAATTCTTCATCAGAAATTGATTCATATTTACCATTGAATTCGTCAAAATAATCTTCTTTATAGAAGAGCTTCACTCTGCCATCCTTTAAATCGGACTTGCCTGAATTTACCGCTTAATATTGCTATTTTTCAGCTTTTGAGTTGCCATAACAAGCCGGTCCGTCAAACAAACTGGAAGTTTTATTTGCGGTTGTTGATTCCCCGTCCAAGAAACAGCAAATATTTCGTTAACAATTAAAAGTTTGAGAGGTGTTTTCGCAAGAAGTTTATATATCGTCCCAACGAATGGATTGCTTAACCAGTTATAGATTTTTCCTCGCCGATCAATTAAGGGTTGTTTTTGATGCCATCTGGCCTGTTCAACAATTAAATCTTTAAGCCATACCCTCGACTTAAATCCAGCCGCATTTAATAAATGACTTAAATGGATAATCGTCATTTCATTGACATGAATGGACTTCTCTTTTTCATGCCTCGGATCAGAGGGCAGCCAGGGCATAAAAAAACGAATTATTCTTTTGTAGGTTATTTCATAAAGCCATTTATTCGGCAATGTATGTATAATTAAGAATCCTGTCGGTTTAAGCAAATTTCTGCAAACATTAAGAACGTCCGCTAATTCCCAATCGTATAAATGTTCGACGATATCAAGTAAAAAAATTCGATCAAATAATTCATTGAATTTTAAATTTTTAACATCATCAAATATAAAAAACATTCGTTTTTGTTCTTCGAGCGAATGGGTTAACTTGGCTTTTTCTGCTACTTCAAGTGCTTGTTTGCTGTAATCCACGCCATAGGCATCGATTCCCAGTCGACCACAGTGGAGAACAATTTCACCGCGCCCGCATCCAATATCAAGTATCCGCATCCCGGGCTTTAACTGTGCCAGATCGAGACTGGCCGAAATCCGTGGGCGAAGATTTTTCCCCTGGGTCTGAATGAAGTGTTCGGGCTTATCCCATCCCCAGGCGTCTTTGATCCAATCGCTATCATATTCCTCACGTGAGACAGCAGTATTTTTCCGCGAAGCATTCATAATAAGTTAAAATGTCCATTTTATTTTGTAGTTTTAAAAAATTTTAATGAAGCTATCAGAATTAGCGCCATTATGAATTGAAGTGTTCTCATAAAAAGATAAACACTCAAAACCACTGATGGTGTGACGCCTATTTTTGAGAAAAGGAAGGTGGCAGTGAGTTCTACGGTTCCTATTCCGGAGATAGAAACAGGTATATAGCCCACTAAAGATGCTAATATAGGGATTATACCGATTTCGGGCCATTTGACAAATACATTAAAAGCATAAAATGCTGTGAAATAACATAGACTCAAGACTCCCCATTTTACAGCAGTGAGCATTGTATTGATCAACAGAATATACCATTGATTTTTGAATATCTGCAGCTCTAAAACAAGGTCATCTATCCAATTGCGGATTTTTGTTGCAAAACTGAAGTGATGCGGCAAAACCCAAAACAGCATAAATCCAACAACGATCAAAGCAATAGCTGTCATAATTAAAGGCAGCCAAATACCTTTTAGAATTCCGAGAAACAGGTAGGAGCCCAACCAGGAAACAAGAAAAAAAAATGTGAAGGTAATAATTTTATCGATTATATAGGCGATACCGGTCTGTCGAATTGGGATACCGCATTTTTTAAGAAAAAGAATAAGAGAAGCGTCCCCTACCTGACCTGGAGTAACTAAGCTGAGAGACCAGCTATAAGAATAAATATTTAAAAAAGCAGAAAATGAAATTGTATGCATGGTTCTCAGCAGTATCCAGACATTAAAGCCTCCCAGCAAAAAGAAGGCTATCAAACCGCAACCACTAATGCCTCCCCATAACGGATTTATGTTTCTAAAAGTATTGAGTATGGACTCAACACTGGTTGATGCAATTAGAAAAATCAATATCGATAGAGCAACTCCAATTCGAAAAATATGAAGCCATGATTTTTTAAAATTAGAAAAGTTGATAAACAGTTTCATAATTAAAGGATAGTGCCCTACCTTTAAATGCTTGACTATATTTTGCAATTTGTCACTCGACCGGTTTGGGCAATAATATACGATTAGCGGCTCGAATAGCAGCCAAGGATGCATCAATTTGAGAAGAAAGCCAATTAATTTCTGTCGTTCCTGCTTTTATTGCTTCGAAAAATACATTGAGTTCGTCCGAGTAACCTTTCTGTGTGAAAAATCGGATACGGGAAGTTTTTGGAAAGCCTAAATCTTTTGCAAGTCTAAGATATTCGAAATCTTTCCAGACTGCTGACCGAGTTTCGGCATGTACTTCACAGCGCTCCCGGCCAAAACCTCTAGCGCCGTTTGATAAATAAAAAATATTGGCAATAGATCCATCTTCAAAACGCAACAGGATTTCAGCATTATCCTCTGGAATAATGGATGTCTTACTTGGCCCCACGCATCTGGCGTCCACTGCAACAATGGGAGAATCGATCAACCAGCGGCAAAAATCGATGTAATGGCTGGCCTCACCAAGAATAACGCCGCCGCCTTCAATGGTATCGTGCAACCAGTGCTCCGGGGGACGGTATCCGACATTTCCACGGAAATCGATTACCATCGGCTGGCAGCGCTTACTAAAAAAACGCTTGAGTTTTTGCGACAGCGGAGCAAAGCGGCGATTAAAGCCCACCATTAATACTTTTTCGGAATGTTTTTGGGCGGAGACGACAGCGTTGAGATCATCTTCTGTCAAGGCCAGTGGTTTTTCCACAAAAACATGTTTATTGGCCCTTAAACCGCTTTCAGCAAAGGATGCATGGGTTCCATGGCGGGTCAGAATAAATATGCAGTCGATGCCATTGTCGTTGATTATTTCGCCGGCATCGGAGGTGGCCGTCGGAATCTTGTATTTTTTGCTTAAGGCTGCGGCTCTTAAGCCGCTGGCCGATGCGATGGATTTAATGACGATGTCATCTCTTTTTGCCAGCAGGGGAATCATGATGTTGGTGGCAAAGCTGCCGGCGCCAATGATACCGATACGGGGTCGGGATGATGACAATTTTTGACTAGCCTTTTCAGGTTCAATCTTTGGGGGTAAAAAATCTGCGTCTTTTTCATCATCTCCGAATTCGAGTACCACACCAATACTTTGCTCAACATCGCTGGTTATAATGTCATAAGCTTCTGGCGCTTTTTCAACCGGAAAGGAGTGCGTCACTAGTGGATCTAGATTGATTTTTTGGTCAGATAGCAAATCAAGAAAACATTTCATATTCCGATTTTCGGTCCACCGAACGTATCCGATGGGGTAATCATAGCCATCCTTTTCGTAACTCGGATCCTCAGTACCCGGCCCATAGGCATAAGAAGTCATTAACTCCAGTTCTTTAAAAAGATACGTTTCTCTTGGAGCTTCCATAAGGGTCCGCCCGACGACAACCACGCGCCCTTTATAACGAGACAGTTTGCCCGCCAATTGAACAGGGTCGTTATTCGGCACGCCGGCGGTAATAATAACTGCATCAGCACCATATCCGTCTGTAAATTCCAGAATTCGATCGGATAAATTTTCGCAGGACCGGACGGCAGCCTGGCAAATACTGAATTTTTCTGCCCAGGCCACCTGTTGCGGATTAATATCAATACCAAACACACGAATGCCGCCTGCCTTTAGAATGTTCGCAACCAGTGCTCCCACCAGACCCAGACCAATGACAACCACATTTTCTCCCAGACGAACATCAGCGATGCGAGTACTCTGCATCGCAATCGCTCCGACCGTCGTAAACGCTGCATGCCGCAATGTCACTCCTTCGGGAACCGGCACGCAAAGGTTTCTCGGCACAACAATATAATCGGCATGTAAGGCCATTCCGGCCCCGCCGCAAGCCACAGGTGTCCCAGTGGAAATATCACAACTATCATCCCATGTTTTTTCCACAATACCGGCACACGAGTAACCCAGCGGTATCGGAACATCTAAAGTTCGTGTGACTGCACTGAAGGTCGCCAGGAGACCTTCTGTTCTTAGGGTCTGCAAAACCTTTTTGACCTGCTCAGGTCTGGCTCTTGCTTTACCCAGGTACCCCAGCTTGCCTAGTTTGACGGTTCCGCCTTCAGTTCCCGCACTGATCAAAGAGGCCTTGTTTCTGACAAGCAAACATCCTGTTTTCAAAATCGGGACTGGAACCTCTTCCACACGAATAACACCACTTTTGAAATCCTGTACGACTTGTTTCATTTCTTTAACTCTGTGTTTGTTGATGCCATTGAGTATCAATCATGTTTTTATGCAATATCCACCCTCTCCTTCTCTGCAACTATAAAAACGCCGGCACCCAGTTTTTTCGGCCGTGCCCGCAAACCGAAGAGCGAGATAGCGCTCAGAACTGGATATGCCAGGGAATAAAGGATTTTGTTCTTCATCTCAGCTCCGGTAATCATATAACTGAGGTTATTCGCAACCGTTTCCCAAAAGCCATAGGTAAAACCGCTTTCAAGAATAATAAAACCCGCATCTTCGACCTTTTGTTGAATGTCTTGCGGTTCATACCCGGTTCTGACATGAGTGGGGACATCAAAGTTTAGCCGTTTTTTCCAAATGGGATAACGGCGATACAACGCAGGTACATGCAGCACAAGCATTGCTCCCGGTGCAGCTGCATGGAAAAGGCCTTTTAAGGCGGCTAAATCGTCGTGGATATGCTCTAAAATATCTACGCATAAGATGAGATCAAAAAAATTGTGTTGAGGTAAATCCTCAATGGTTGATTGCAGAAATTGAACATTTGGGATTTCAAGTTTTCGTAAAATATGTTCGCATGCCTGAATCGATTCCTTCAACATATCCACTCCGATAACCCTAGTCTCAGGATATCGCCGACCCAGTTCAAAAGCAAAAACACCGGGGCCTGATCCTGCATCTAAAATATTGTGATAGGATTGACGCTTTGGGATAAGGGAAAAGACATTACGAGCTCGAATACGAAGACCGACTATTGGAATACCGAATACCGCAATATACGCTTTCTCGACTATTGAATAATCGGGATGATGGATCTGTTCGTACCCTAATAACATATCAGCTTTTCTAACTCTTATTCAGCAAGGCACAGTTCAGATAGAGCTCTCGCCATCCAAGCATTGCACCAGCGCATTAGCGAATAATTCCATTTTACCCAGCGCCCCTGGCGATAGGCAAAATCATGATCCTTTTGACGATACAAATTCTTTATAGCCCATTTAGCAATTGATGCGGCCTGAGGCAACAAGCTCGAATTATGTCTCGCGGCTTTGGTAAAGGTTATGATACCTTGGGCAGATCCATGAATATCAAAGGGATGCTTTTTATCATTCATCCATTTAGGAGCGCCATTGGCTTCAAACAAATTCTGGCGGTAATATTCCAAACCGTTCCAATAAGACTGAATATATCTATTATCCCCTGTTTCCTCAAAATATTCAATAATTCCATCCAAAATTCCACCGGTATGATAATTATCATGACGGATCAGGGATTTTCCGGGCGGATCGGTATAATACCAGGCATTATAATCAGTACGCCGGTTGACGGTGTAATTCAATTGGCGTCTGGCGATATCCAGCAATTCGGCTTCGCGGGTATGCTTCCAGATTTTCACCAAAAGTGCAGCGGTGAGCACTTGATTATTTAATACCACCGCTCCGACTTTTCTCAGCACATAGGCAATCGCCCGTTCATCCTGGGAATCATAAAGAACGGGAAGATCATGGACAATAAATTTGCCCACAGAACGAGCGGCATTCAAATATTTTTCATTTTGTGTCGTCCGGTAGGCATGGATCAACGCCTCTCCGACAAAGACAGTGACCACCGCGTTGGGTTCAAAACGGTCCTGCAAAAATAACGTGCTCTGCCAAATAAAATTATAACCCCAACAAAGATGAGGTTGTCCCGGACTGGGGTGGCTGAGCAGCCATTGAATGAGCGCTTCGGCCTTTTCTAAAAATGCCGAATCATTCGTTTGCTGGTAGAGGAATAGATAGGCTCTTGCAAATAAGGCAATACCTTTGGGATTCCGCGAGGGTTTAACGCCAAATAGCGGTCGAAGATTAAAAGGCGATTCTTTAATGATCTGGGTATAAATAAAGCGCAGCCATTTGTTGTTGAATGAAAGTGCGTTTAAAAAGGGACTGTTGAGCGCATCAAATTTGCTGTAACCCCGGTAGTCCTTTTTAGCGGCAGCGTTCAAGACATCCAGTAATATGTTGAGGGTATCTTCCATGAGCCGTTAAGGTTAAGTTTTGTATGGCAACACATCAGTTGCGAAAGATATTGTTCCAGGTCCTCAATTGATTCACTTTCCAGCGATCAAATCCTTTGGTTGGCAGGCCGGCATTGTTTTTAAAAATCATAGGAAACGCCTGGGTTAAATCGCGATAGCTTTCAGCGGTTAATTTTCGCCAACAATCGGTTTGCATCCATTCGTCCCCCGGGGTGCCAAATCCGATCTTATCCGTGCGATTTAGAATTTCAGAGACGGTATAGGCACCCAACGCCGCTTTTTGTAAGTACTTTGTCTCTCCACCTTTGATTTTTAGTTTTTCAGGAATGCCCAGAAGATATTCGATCAGGCGATAGTCCAGATACGGCACTCTAGCTTCAAGTGAAAACGCCATGGAATTGCGATCTTCCATACGAAGCAGATGTTCCAGCTTGTATTGAAAGTGCCTGACAATACTGTGATTGAGGCCTTCAACATTGAAAAATTCATTGTAAATACGGCTGGTATCGATGAAGTCATAGAAAAATTCAGCGTGCACGTAAGGTATCGTTTTCAAAAGCAACTGCTTTTTGAGACGATCCGGTAAAAGCTGGAACACCAGGGTTTGATATGCTGATCGGTCCTGTTTTCGGAAAACGTTCTTGAAAAGCTCAAAGCAAAATGCCGGTACCTTTCGCTGCTTCAGCAGGCCGTACATATTAAAACCGTGAAAATACTGATAACCGGCAAAATTTTCATCTCCGCCCTGTCCGTCCAGCAGGACGGTAACTTGCCTCTCTTTGGCAATCCGCATGACTTCATATTGTGAAAAAAAAGAGGGACTGGTGGTAGGCTCATCGTTGGCGTAGACAAATTCTGTTAGTCTGCCGTATACGCTTTCGGCTGTTGGATAGGTTCGAAAATTTTTGAAACGGTATTTTTTGTTCAACACATCGATGTAGCGGGTTTCATCCAGCGGATGACCTTTAAAGGCCGCGGTGAATGTCGGATATCCCGCATCAACCGGCTCATCTTCGAAGAGAATGCCGATAAGAATAGTCGAATCAAGGCCGCCGCTCAGGCAGGATCCTACAGGCACATCACTGCGCATTCTCAGCTTCACGGCCGATCTGAGGATATCGCTTATTTTATTTGTGATTCCGCTGAGACCTAAACCTTCTTCCGGTTTTTTTAGGAAGTCTTCAGCATTCCACCACATACGAATATGCAATCCATCACGACTCATATGCGCATAGCACCCTTTGGGGATTCTTTTAATTTCACTGAAAAATGTCTCATCATAGATATCTGTGCGATTAAATACGAGGTAGTCAAAAAGACTCTGGTGGTTCACCGAAGGCTTGAGAATCGGCAGAGATAGAAGCGCTTTGATTTCCGAAGCGAAGTATAAAATAGAATCGACGATGACATAATATAGCGGTTTGATGCCTACGCGATCCCGTGCTAAAAACACCCGCTGGGTAGCAGTGTCATAGATGGCAAAGGCGAACATTCCATTGAATTTTGACAGGCATTTTTCGCCATACTGCAAATACGCTTTCAAAAGCACTTCAGTGTCTGTTTTGGTTCTAAATTGCCAGCCCAGCAGTTTCAATTCATCACGCAGTTCAATATAGTTGTATATTTCGCCGTTATAGACAAGTTGAAATCGACCGTCATCCGATTGAAACGGCTGGTGGCCGTCGGCTGAAAGATCAATTATAGAAAGTCTGCGATGCCCTAAAATACAAAAATTATCTTGATAAACCCCCACATCATCCGGCCCGCGGTGCTCCTGAATCTTATTCATGCGGTTGACCCAGTCAATACAGTTTGCCGCAACACCTTCACTGCTGAATATGCCCGCTAGGCCGCACATGTGATCGCATACCTTTCAAATACAGCCGATCGCGCATCGCTGATGCTGTGGGGATAATTTTCAATAAGATCCACCAGCCAATCCGTTACTTCAATTTTATCGTTCAACATGTGCCGGCGCCGTTTTTGCCATTCCTCCCGCAGATCTGAGGCCGCCCACTTATGCAAGCATCGCACGATCTGTTCCCACTGATCCAATCGATAGTGTTTAATCAAACCATAAGTTTGATCCTGTTCGGTTGTGTAACCACGCCCTGTATTTGAAATAAAAACAGCAGGGATCCCCAGGCAGGCAGATTCCGAAGCCATCGTTGCCGATTCTCCCACAATCATTTTGCATGACTTCATAAAATCATGAATTTTGGCCGGGTGAATTCGGCAGGCGAATTTTGAAATTTCATCTGGCAGGGGCATCTCCGATGATATATGTACCCTGCCGTATCGTTGAAGGATTTTTACAACTTCAATTTTTTGCAGATCTGACAACCAGTTTTCTCCCAGATCATGTCCGGCACCCCAGCCCACAAATCTGACCAGAAATTTATCCTGCGGCTGGATTGTTTCGGGCACATATTTGGGGGAAAGATAAGCAAGTTCATGGTAGCCGGGAAAATGAATTTGGTTCTTCCATGTTCCGCCAGTCTGATGATCAAAACAGGTGGGGGATAATACAAACTTGCTGAGGCCAAAAGACAATTTGTTTCCCCATTTGTCATTTTCGGTGTCAGAAAATGCCAGCGTTGGTATTTTGTAATATTTGCCGATGGGAGCGTTAAATATACCGCCGATTTGCAACATCACATCGATTCGTTGTTGCCGCAATATTTTTGCAATTTTAATTTGCTGTTCCACTAGTTCTTTAATCAGACCGAATAAACCGCTGCCTTTATTTGACAGTACCACATGCTGAATTTGATACGCATTCAACAGTTCCAGGGTAAACTCTTTTTTCCTGGCGACTGCAATGATCGTATGCCCCCTATCAGAAAGGATTCGAACCGCATTTCTAAAAAAATGCACATGGGCCGGATGACTGAAATTGATAAAAATATTCATGTTTTCAAAGCTTAAATTTCACTAGAAGTGGTTTCAAAATTCCAGATCGGGTTCAAGGGCAAGGCGTCAGGCCGATCGGGAAAGCGCAGCATACATGGGTATGTGAGCATTCACCGGAGGCCTGCAACGCAGCCATTGGGCCCAAAATGGGGTTTTGAAACCACTTCTAAAAAGACGGTCAGATAAACACAGCAGCAATTCACCCATTCCTACCCCTTTAGATTTTTATTGTATTCCATATCAAACCACATACCAAAAAATAGCGTCTGCAAACCGCTAATCAACGTGAAAATGAGCGCCATGGTATTAATAGCGGGAATATTTCCGTAAGTAGCCCACATATAGAAAAGTCTGAAGGCCAAAGGAACGCTTACGATTAGGAGCAGAAAGGAAAGTAGATAAAAAAAGACAAGGGGATGAAAATCTTTGATGACGTATTTAAATATCAAACGGCGCCAGAATCCTTTAAACAAAAGCCAGGAAATCCGGGGAATAACCCGCATCAATTTAATGCCGGACTTTTCGCCAACGTTGTATACCGGTCTAATATGAACGTCGCAGACGCGAAAATCATACTGATTCAATTTGATGAGCAAATCATTGGGCATTCCATAGTCATTATATATTTTATCCAGATTGATTCGTTTCAGGGCGATCAGAGAAATGGCGGTGTAACCGCTCTGGGAATCGGCGATATGCCAGTAGCCCGAGGCTATCTTGGTCATCAGGGAAAGAAACGAGTTGCCCAGGTATCGATAATGGGGAATCATGTTCCAGGCATCCCCATAAAACAAACGGTTGCCCTTGACATAATCAGCGGAACCGTCCACAACCGGGTCAATGACCTTGCCCAATTCGAGCGGATCCATCTGACCGTCTCCGGCCATGACGGCGGTGACATCATATGCTTTATCGCGGGCCCAGATGTATCCGGTTGAAATGGCGGCGCCTACCCCTTGATTGGTTTCATGCTGAATGACTTCTATCTTCCCTATTTTGTCCTGATACTGCCGGGCGACATCAACCGTGTCGTCTTTGCTGGCATCATCAACAACCACGATTTTATCCACAAAATCAGGCATTGTTGAAAGCACCTTGCCAATTTGAGATGATTCGTTATAGGCCGGAACAACCACACAGACCGATTTGTCTTTATACATTTTTCAATCCACCGATTGCTTCAGTTTTATGCGAACAGGTTTTGGCTTATCCGCCGACAAACGATTTTCAAATAACACGCAGCTTAAAAACACCATGGCCCCCTTTTGAAAAAACCAGATCCATGTGCGTATTAAAAAGCAGCGCCAGCTTTCCTTTTTGGTGATCATCAAAATTATTATCCACCCATTGATTGAAGAGATCATATCTAACAATCAGGTGGGTGATACCGGCATCGTTGAGATTTGCCGTCACTTCCTTTGTTGTAAGATTTTGCTGATACGTATCCAGCAAGAATTTTTTAAAATTAAAAACCATCTGTCGATTACAGTAATAGCTGCGGTCACCTAAAAATACACCAAGAATGATTCCATTATCGGGCACTTCTGTATTGGCAAACCGAATCGCCGCATAGTCGGGTCGAAATTGCTCAATATACGCATCACGCCCTATCCGGCCGCTAATAAATTTCAGCGGGGAAACATAACGAAACTGATCAAAGATGTATAGCGCATTTAAACATAAAAGGATCGATACGCTAAAATATATGCCTGCCAGACCGATCTTTCGTGAAGTTCCGGAAAAGCGATTTCTTAGGATATCGATTAAATCGTTGAGCCCGAACATCGACAGTACCACCAGAGGCGGTATGACCGGACTGATATATCGAATGCGCATATCCGTCTGAACGAACGCATATAAGATAAATAAGGCCGAAAATGAGATCAGAATCTTTTTTTCAAATCCAACTTTTGTCGAATCCTTTTTGATACGCAAAAAAGCAACGATCGGCAAGAAGAACAACAATGGATTCAGTCTGCCATCAAAATATTTCGGATGGTCATCCTTTCCCTGAAAAAATATTCGAATGGGAATGAGGACAATCTCCCACCATGTTTCTTTAAAAACCATTTTTCTGATCGTAAAGTGCCCGACGTCGGCATTGGTGGGATTTACAGCGGCTTTTGGGTTTTCAAATCGTACCACGGCTGGCTTTGCGCTTTCGGGATCAACTTTTTCGGCCGGCTTGCCATTGAACCAGCTGTCATATAAGGGGTATACAGGATTGCGGGTCCAAATGAAGTTTTTAATCGCCCAGGGTGAAAAGACAATTACGGCAACCAGCATAAAAACGATACCGAATCCGAGGGCTTTGGGCTGCTTATTTACGCTCTCTGAAGAGGACTTTGCAAAGATAAAAATGACAAAAATTGTTAGGAGAAAAAATACGATGAGACCATTGTACTTCGTTCCCAGACCCATCCCGCAGCATACAGCAGCTATCAAAAGATGTTTCAATTTGAAGTTATTATTCATCCACTTAAATAGAGAAAACAGGGCGGCAGTAGAGAAAAAGATGAGGCCCAGATCAACGTAAACCGTTATGGACAGTTTAACGATGATAGGAAGTGAAAGGAACAGGACCACACCCAACAGGGCATAGACATCATCGAGTCGCCTCCTTAGATACCGAAATATGAATATGGCAGTCAACAGGGCAAAGACGAAATGGATGTACTTGGGAATGATATCATTTCCGAAGTAAAGCGGGATCATATATAACAGATCCAAATTCATCGGGTAGTAGGAAAACGGGGCGGCGGGTATTTCATAAATGCCGCCGTGCTTCAAATAAAGCTTCGGTAAGGCTAAATGATGGATAAGCGCATCCCGGCTCACCGGCGGAACATAAGCCAGAATCAGAATGGAAATGATGATGACCGCTAAAAGAACGGCGAAAAGCGCTTTCATACCGGGTATTATTAGCGGGACCTTATAAGTTTTGGAATCATGCAACACGTTTATCATTATACCATTTAATGCTTTTGAGGCAAACTGAAGCGCCTGCCGCTAGAATTTCTGCTGAGTTATATTTGACATAATTACCTAATTTTTCTATAATTTTTTAATAAAATGATATTTACATCAACTCATTCCAACCAGCCGTTCATGATCCGCTCTGATCGCCCAGCACTCGTTATCAGCCTGTTATTAACCCTGGCTACCCTTGCCGTTTTCTGGCAGTTGGCAAGCCATGATTTCGTGAGCATAGATGACAACATCTATGTAACGGCCAATCCATACGTCCAATCAGGACTCACGCCAAATGGCTTCATTTGGGCGTTTAAAACTTATGAAGCTGAATTCTGGCATCCCTTGACCTGGTTATCACTAATGGCCGACAGCCAGATTTTCGGCAGGAACCCCGCAGGTTTCCACCTTACAAATTTATTGCTTCACATCATCAATACCCTCCTGCTGTTTTTTTTTCTGAGAAAAGCCACCGGCAACTTATGGCAAAGCGGGTTTGCGGCTGCCCTGTTTGCGTTACACCCGCTGCATGTCGAGTCTGTTGCCTGGATTGCCCAGCGTAAAGACGTATTAAGCACGTTTTTCTGGCTGCTGACGCTGTGGCATTATGCCCACTTTGTCGAAAAACCCAGTCGATCCCGTTACGGATGGGTTCTGATATTTTTCTTTTTAGGGCTATTGTCAAAACCCATGCTGATTACATTACCCTTTACCTTGTTATTGCTGGACTACTGGCCTTTTTACCGTTTCCAATATGAGGGGTCTCTGCGCCGATTATTGCGCGCTCTTTGGCCTTATATCTACGAAAAACTGCCTTTTTTCTGTATGGCAGCGGCAGCAGCGATCGTCACGTATATGGCACAAAAAACGGGCGGCGGGCTGGACTCCCTCAACCCTTATCCGATATCCGATAGAATTGCCAACGCACTGATTTCTTACGGGATCTACACCTGGAAAATGATCTGGCCGCAAAAACTGGCCTTTTTCTATCCGTTTCCCGAAAAGCTGCCCAGCTGGCACCTAATCATTGCAATACTCACTTTAGGACTCTTCACGGTACTGGCAATCAGATCCATAAAAGACCGGCCTTATATTATCGTTGGCTGGCTGTGGTATCTGGGAACCCTGGTGCCCGTCATCGGATTGTTAAAAATTGGCGATTTTGCGATGGCCGACCGCTATACCTATGTGTCTTTGGTCGGCCTTTTTATCCTCATTTCCTGGGGGGTGCCTGATTTATTGAAAAAATGGCGCAGCAGAACCCGGGGGCTCACGTTTGCGGCACTTGTGGTCCTTTCGAGTCTTGCCGCAGTTACTTGGCTGCAGGTCCGATGCTGGTCCGACAGCATCACGCTCTATGAGCATGCCATTCAGGTGACCCGCCATAATTTTTTAGCGCATTATGCATTGGGAGACATTCTGGCCGATAAAGGCAAATTTGAAGAAGCCATATCTCATTTTACAGAAGCCGCCAGAATAAGACCCGAAAAGGCAACTCTGCAAAATGGGCTCGGACGAATTCTGGCCAGCCAGGGAAAATTTGAAGAAGCGATTCCCCATCTGAAAACGGCGCTGCAGATCAAGCCGTATTTTGCTGAAGCCCACTTCAATATCGGCATCACGCTGGTCGCCAAAGAGCGCTATGCAGAAGCCCTTGAACACTTTTCTGCAGCATTAAGGCCACATTTAAAGTTAAATCAAGTTCAGGGCAACCCTAACAAAAATGGGTTATCCAAATATTTTAAGCAGGCAACTGCCTATGAAAACGCGCAGAAAATCGATGAAGCCATCGAACAATATACCCGCTCATTATCGGTTCCTTCCGAATATCTCCCGGCTTTGATGAGGCTGGCAGCGCTTTATTCAGCTAAAAATGACTACCCTGCTGCACTCTCTTTATATCAGATTGATCCCTCCCCCGCTGGACTCAGACAGGCGCTACTCCGTGGCTATCAAAACTGGGGCCTGGTGCAAAGCACCGTCAATCAGCTAAAGCGGTTCTGATAATTTCAGGTGGTATCTGCGCCAGATAAACGTTTCCATTGATGACGAAAGCCGGTGTTCCACTGATTTTTAGTTTTAGTGCGCTTAAAATATCATGCTGCAACAACCGTCTTGCGGCGGGATCATTGACCGAACGCGCCAGTGTTTTTGAATCCATTTCCAGCCGGGCAGCCAATTCTCTGATGTCAATGACGTCGCCTTCCCTGGCCATTTCAAACAAGATGTCATTGATTTGCCAAAATTTATTTTGAGAAGCGGCTTGGATGGCCATCAGCGCCATTTTGCCCGAACCCACATGAAAAGGTTCTTTAACGATCGGATTAACCGCATGATCCATCGGAAAGTGGCGATGGACTAACCGGATTTTGTCAGGATGTTTGGCAATCAATTGGCGCAGGAAAAAATGCATTTTCTTGCACTGGAAACATTTGTAATCCGTATATTCGGTGATAATCAGCTTTGGGTTTTGAGCACCGATCCACGGATGTCCTTCTGCGGTGATCCCTGAATCTGTTTTCGAAAGCAAAACCGGCGGAGTAAACTGCCAGTAAGTGGGAAAAAATAGCAACAGCAGGATAACCACGAAAAAAAATGAAGCGAATATGCCGATTACAGACGATCGCTTGGTTTTAAGAAACTGAATATCTTTTTTAAACCCGTCAATAAGGCCACCGCTCTTAAAGCGGCTGCGAATCATGTGAGTGTAAAACAAAAGCAGCAAATTCACTGCGTAGAGCACCAGACACATAATGCAGTAACTGTGAATATAAAAAGTCGAGATGACAGCCAGAATGATGCTATACAGGGTGAACCCCGCTGCGACCAGAAAAAGCAGGGTCCAGACACGATTGTTTCCTGCGTTCTTATTTTTGGCTATCAGCAAAAAAAGCAAAAGAAACATATAGCCGATGATGCCCCACACAGGAACCGGCAGGCCCCAGAAAATGGAGTAGGCGCTTTGCGATACGGTATCGCAATTAATGGCCTTGGAAATCGCACAGAAACTTTTATACCCGACGTCGGTATATACCCGATAGTGGGAGTAGGAAAGATATGTGGATACAAAAAGACCGATAAGGCCAATAGACAAAACGGTATAGTAATATACCGCAAATGGCAGTGGCTGAATGGGTCTTTTTCTTTTAAAAAACTTCCGCATAGATGAATTGTTATATTTTTAGATTGATAGGGAAAATGCTACCGCAATTTTGAAAAATCGCCAGCCGTTTCCGATTACCCTGCTCTACTGCTTCCGTTGATAGGTGGCAGACCCTCAATAAGCTTAATGATTTTCGCTTTGGACTCGGCCGGCAAAAAATTTTTTCCCGGATCATCCCTGAGCAAAGCAAATAACTCCTCTGGTGGAACGATTTTAAGTAATTTTGTTAAATATTGATCAACGTCTTGGCGATCGTCAACGCTTAGATTGGTTTCTACCAGCCACAACAAGGTAAGGTCATCATCCGGTGCGAATTTTAGCACCCGGCTAAAAATGGCTTCAGCGCGTTCGTAATGCCCCATTAGATTGTTGCTTATGCCCGCACCGAGCAGCGCCTGCTGGTTTTCGGAAACGAGATTTAAACATTGTTCAAAATATTGAAGTGCGGCTTCATATTGGCTCTGATTCAATAAAACGTAACCTTTTAGATAATTGTAATCAAAATGGGCGGGATGCCTTGTCATCAGCTGATTGAGGTTATCCAATGCCGTTTCCCAATTTTTCATTTCGATTAAGCCAATGACATATCGATGTCGGATGACCTCATCATCGGGTAATTGTTCTAACGCAGTTTGCCATAGTTCAGTCGCTGTCTGATATTTTTTTTTCTCAACATAAAGCAATGCCAGATTACTTAAAGCGATGGGATTGGCAAAATTATTATTGGTTCTAAGATTTAATGATTTTTTATATAGCTCGATCGCCTTATCGTACTGTCCGATTTTGGTATAATATGCCCAGGCCAGATTATGAAGCGGGCGTTGAGAATTAGGGGCTTTGTTTACGGCATCTTCCCACAATGATCTTTCTGTTGCCCATGCCATGTTCCGGATGTAGGTACCTGCGCCGACGATAATGATAAGTAAAACTGAAGCATAAAGCAAAACAGATCTAAAAACCGGATTTTTCGCCTGATAGTGGTCGAGTAGCTTTTTGAATCCCGCAGCAACCGGCAGGAATAAAAATAGAGACGGAAGGTAATTTCGATGTTCGAAAATCAATTCTAACGGAATGATCGTCGACTCGATGACATGATTTAAGTAGAAAAACAAAATGGCCAACGCCAGCAACGGCCGTTTTTTGATTTGAGACAATCCGAAACCGATCAAAATGAGATGAATTAGTATGGCCGGAAGTGTCGACCAGGGTTCAAATAAAGAAGTGGAAAGGGTAATATCATGCTCGATTGAGAGCCGAGCGGGTAAAGGGTAAAAAATCAGGCTCAAGTAAAAAAGCACAATACGAGGTTCGGTTAACAGGCGTTCAGAAAGACTGAAGGGGCGGTCCTGAAAACCGTCTATAACTGAAAACGAGTTGCCCGGTATGAACAACCACCCACCAAAAACGACGATACTTATTCCGATAACAATCGATCCGCCCCATATTACAATTCGTTTTCCAGGCAAACTTAAATCTTGAAAACAAAGCATTTCAATTAGAATTATCACCAGCGGTAAGGTTGCCGTATTTTGTTTGGAACCTAAGGCCAGTAAAAAGCTGGCCGCACAACCCAACAGCAAAAATATGCGTCCGAGCGGATTTTCGTTTTGCCGGGTTTTCAAATAAAAATAAATACTTAAAATGTAGAACAGGGCCGCCATAGAAGCCATGCGTTGAACGATGTAGGTAACGGCTTGAACTTGAACCGGATTAATGGCCCACAGCACTGCCGCCAGGAAGGCAACAAAATGTTCTTTTCCTTGATAATGCTTTCTTAGATTAGGGGATTTGAGTATATTGAAAATCGTCAGAAACAGGAAGTAAGCTGTTAGGATATGAACCAGAATGTTTGCAACATGGTAACCGAATACCCGATCTTTGCCGAGATACCAGTTGATCGCAAAGGTCAGGCATGGAATGGGACGGTATAGTCGGTCGGTAATCGTCCCACCGGAAACAGGAGAAGTGAAAAAAGTCCGGATCAGAGAGCCGGGCTGCAGATTGGTAATGTGCAGTCCCCTGTTATTGAGGATATTCGGCCGATCATCCAAATGCCAGGAAGCCTGAAATGAATTTGAATAGGCCAGAACAATTATAAAAGCCAAAAAAAATAAGGCCAGCAGGCGCCTTATTCGCCATCTTTGATTGTTAGTTTCTGGCATTGACGGAGCTTTTCTCTTTTAAAATATTAGACTTTATCAAAATTACCGAAGAAAGAGACAACGGCATAATTTTGGCATCAAGCCATACAAAGCCTTCATAAAATACGTTTACCCACTTAAAAAATGAAACAAATAAATCCATAAAACGGCGATTGCTGATCGCCCGGGGCATACCGCCTGACAGCTTGCGTCTTTGCGTTAACGAATAAAAATAAACCGTCAGGCTCATGGTAACCTTCTCCAACGGGCCGAGTATTTTTGTCAGGCAAATCGATTTGAAACCGGCCGTTTTGAGCCGGTCTTTTATTTCAGAGATCTCATAGCGCCGATGGTGCCTGACGAAAAGATCATCATTGGTAAAATAACGCTTGCGGTGCGGAACGGTAATAATAAGACATCCGCGGTCCTTGTTCAGGACCCGGGCTATTTCTTCGAGCGCCTGCAAATCATGCTCGATATGCTCCAAAACTTCCGAACAGATGGAATGTGAAAATGCATCTGATTTAAAGGGCAAGTGAATGCCATCGGCTACAACATAATACCCGTGCCTTTGACTGCGTTTAAGTAAATGGACGGCATCAAAAGACATATCAGAATAAACCGTGATTGCGGAGTTTGTTGCTAAAGGCGATATTCCGCTTCCGACTTCCAATATCAGCTGGGGTATTTCTCTGAATAAACTCTTTTGAACAGCTCGTTTGCGCAAATTGTAGTTATAAAGATAATTCTTCAAAGCGAGGTATTTTTCTTCTTTGAAAAGATCCTGAAAAATTCTGGTTTCTTTGGAATTCATAAAAACCCTTGAATTTTGGCAGCGCATGGCACAAAAAATTAAGAACTTTGGTGATCCTCAAATAAGGCCGATTTGATGAGCCCGAATTTTGCCAGACGATAAACCAGTGCGGTTTGCAGGCATCCAAACCCATATTTAACACTTCTGAAAAAATTGATCGAAGATGCCTCAGCAAAATACCGGGTTGGGCAGCTTACCTCCGATATCGTATATCCGCACCACAGAACTTGGGCCAGCATCTGGTTATCAAAAACAAAATCATCTGAATTGTGTTCAATCGGCAACTGCTCCAGCAATTGTCGGGAAAATGCCCGGTAACCTGTATGATACTCAGACAGCTTCGCCCCCAACAAGATGTTTTCCATCAGCGTAAGCCCGCGGTTTGCAATGTATTTCCATTTCGGCATTCCGCCTTTAAGGGCATAACCGCCTAATATTCTGGACCCCAATATGCAGTGATACAGTCCGTTTCCAATCATCGAAGCCATAGCGGGAATGAGTTTTGGCGTATACTGGTAATCCGGATGCACCATAACAATAATATCCCCTCCGGCCTCCAGGGCCAAGCGATAGCATGATTTCTGATTACCGCCGTAACCCTTGTTTTGCTTGTGCTCATGAACGATTGTATTCGGCAGTTTTCTGGCAATTGCAACGGTTTCATCACTGCTTCCATCATCCACAAGGATAACCAGATCGACAATTTTCTGGTCCATCACTTCATCGTAAGTTTTACGCAGCGTTTGAGCTGCATTGTAGGCCGGCATGACAACGATAATTTTTTGGTCTCGGTACATGGTAAAGGTCGTTTACATTTCGGTTTCAATAATTTTAATTTTTCAAATGGATTGGCCAGGATATTACCAAGCGTTCCACATCTATCCCCGCACAAATATCATACCACAATTTCAAAATTTTTCCTGAAGCATGGCCTTTAAATAATAAATGAAAAATAAAACCATTCACCTGAGTGATTCCGGCGGGATGGCAATAACATCGGTGGTTGCTCTCAAAGGAATTTGATGGGTAACATTTTGAACGCTTATTTTTTTTCCATTTTTGGAATTACACAAGCTGTATCTGAGATTTGCGAAGTAATCATGAAACTGTTTAAATTTAAGATGCTGCTCTTTCAAAACATAACCGCCTATTTCAAAAACGACATACGGAAGGTATTTTTTTATTGTTTTGTGGGCTCCTGTAAGCACCTTGTATTCGTGACCGTCAGTGTCAATTTTAATTAGATCGACTCTTTGAATCCCGGTTTCCAGGCAAAAATGATCCAGAGTGATCGCGGGGACCGAATTCGCAGGCTTTATCGATCCGCCATGCAAGGGATGCGCGCTGGTGGTGCTCCCATCTACTTTCCAACTGGCGTAAGCTTTCATTTCATGTTTGCGCCGGTTTTTATCTGCTAAAAAACGCTGGACGGGCGTTATGCGAGAAGCGAATTGGGGATTTAAGGATAGATTTTTTATGAGTTTGGCATAGGCATAATCGGTCGGTTCAAATGCGTACACATGACCTTTTGGCGCTATTTCGGCAAACCTGAAAGCCATGGTGCCGATATTTGCGCCGACATCAATTATGACAGCGTCGGCGGGTATACAAAAATTTTTATTGCGGGTAACATAATCCTGGAAATTCCCAAATACATATAAGGAAAGATCGATGCCTTCGGTCAAATCCACCTCATAGAATACGCCTTTTCTCCGAATAATTTGCTTATCTTGGCGCAAGATTGTGTGAATTAGAAAATAGAGCAGCCGTGCCAGACCTAATCTCACCCGGGTCATCGGAATTTTCATTAAAAACGGTATATTTAACTGAGTATTCATTGTTCAATTTAATTTGATTACAGATTTTTTATCAACCGAATTGAATCCCTTGGGCCGTGCGTAAAAATCCTGAAGGTGCCCATCAGATGAATTTAATGCGGCGGGCAGCGTAAAAGACCATCTTGAGCAGCAACCAACCATGTCGCCAGCGCGCAATATTGGTATCGCCGTAAGATCGCGACCGATATCGAATCGGCATTTCCGCAATTTTCAGGTTGAGTTTGGTCGCTCCAAATAAAAGATCGAAATCTCCAAAAGGGTCGAAATCTCCAAAATAGGCGCGATTCTCGGCAATTTTTTCGTAATCCCGCTTCCATAGTACTTTGGTCCCGCAAAGTGTGTCATTGATCGGCTGGCCCAGCAGCCATGAAAACGCCAGACTGAAAAATTTATTCCCCACCATATTTAAAAATCGCATCGATTGGTTTTCCATCGGATAAATTAAACGAACGCCGTTAACAAATTCACCTTTTCCGGAAACCAGCGCATCGACAAACCGGCTCAGGTCTTCGGGAGGAACGGTCATATCCGCATCCAATATTAAAAGAATATCGCCGTTGGCTTCATCAAATCCCAATCGAACCGCATCGCCTTTACCCCGACCGGATTGTTGCAGCAATCTGCACTTTCGATCGCTGAATCGCTCAATCGCCCTTTCGATGGTCGCATGGGTTTGATCCGTGGAATGGCCTTCAATAAAAAGGATTTCGGTTTCCTTACCGAGTTGGGGAACCCGTTTCAATATGGCTTCGATATTACCGGCTTCATTTCTAGCTGGCACAATAACGGAAACCGTAACGGCGTCGGTAGCTAAAGATTGCGCCTCACTCGGAGTTGGTCGGGCAACGGCAACGTTGGTCAAGGCAAACCAGCTCATCGGGATAAAATTCACAAGGTAGCGATTTGCCAGGCTTGATAGAAAACGAATTGGCAGTGGAAAAAGAATCAGCGGTCTGGAATTAATTACCTCGAAGCCGGCAAGCTCCAGCAAGTTATCAATATCATGGGGTGAAAACCAATTTTGCGCCAATGTATCAAAACCCAGATTCCACCATTTGGCGATAGCAAGCGGCATGCGCCAAAGGTTGTTGAAGAAATTTAATATCAACCGCGTTCTGGGATGGGTAAGACGGTGCAATTCCTGTAACATGCTTTGCACGTCCCAAAGATCATTCACAAGGTCTGAAAAAATAATAACATCAAATTTTCCTTCAAGCGGCAGATCATGCGCATCGGCCTGAATAAAAGACAGGTTTCCGTGTTTAGCGGCCGCAGACCGGGTCATCTCCCTCGAAAAATCAATACCCACTCCCAAAGCGGGTTCAAGGGCGGCAAGCAAATCGCCATGACCGCAGCCAACTTCCAGGATTTTCATTCCCGGTGGGATAAGAAACCGGTAATAATATCGCAGCAGCTTATGGTAAAAAGCGCTCGGTCGATTCGCGTTTGCTTTTTTTGCAGATACGCGGTCCCAGTGAGCCATGCGTTCTTTTTGGTAACGCGGCCTCCAGGGGTCCGTGGATTTTTTGCGTGAGATGCTAACGGCTGTCTCGGTTGGCACCAGTTTTACCCCTTAACCCTTGGTTGAAAATTGTCATCATCTCTTATGAGATCCAGATCCGAATCGGTTTCAATCAATTCCCAGCGGTCAAAGCCTTTCGCGATTGCCTGATTCAGCCAGCGGATGCCTTGTCGAATCTGTCCTTTTCTTGAGTAGATACAGGCAATATGATAATCGGCTTCAGCGCTCTGCGGCTCAATCTCGCTGATGCGCTGGAATAAATCGAGCTTCTGCTCATATTTTCGCTTTACCTCAAGAACATTGGCAATCTTGTTTTGATCAAACTCAGTAAATCCGGCCTGCAAGGATAATGTCTTCTGAAACTGTTTAAGCGTTTCCTCTAAATTTTTCTTCTTTTCAAGCAGTTCGATCACTTTAACCTCCAGATCTTGCGTCTGAAGATTAAACTTCAGGGCATCCCGCATATCGCTGACCGCTTGATCAATCCGTTCAAAGAGGGACTCCGCTAATTTTAAATTTTTCAGACCATCTCTAAACGATGGTCTGATACTCGTGGCTTTACGAAAACAAAGGATAGCTTCCTCGAGCTTTCCTGTTTGCATTAATGCCAGGCCCAGGCCATTATATGACTCGACAAAAAGCGGATTAATGTGCACCGCTTTTGAATAACGGCTGATCGCCGCGTCGGCTTCGCCTTGCGCCAGCATTAAATTTCCCAGATTATAATTCGCCTGCGCGAAATTGGGGTTCACTCGTAATGCCTCAAAATAATGACGGCTTGCCTCAGCAGTTCTGCCCAGTCTGGCAAGTGCCGCACCCAAATTGACGTGAGCGTCGCCATAATCAGGATTGATGCGAATGGCCTCATGATAGTGCTCAATCGCTTCTTGAAGGTTTCCCATGGAAGTCAGGGCAATTGCCAGATTGTAGTAGACGCCTTCAGGTTCCGGCGGATCGAGAGCCAGGGCATGTTGATAGTGCTGAATCGCCTGGCTGCTCTTGCCCTGTGCGTTCAGCGCGTTTGCCAGGTTGTTATGCATGTTCCAGGTCCCTCCCGTCGCCTGGATGCCGTGTTCAAAAAGCGATACACTATCACGCCAGTGGCTTGTTTGAAAAAAACTGAGAATCAACAGCACCGTCAAAGCGCTGCCGGACAGGCAAGCCAGCGCAACACGTTGGTATCGCCAGCGGTTGGCAATTTCGGCGACGCCCCAGGCTAGCATGATAAACAGCCCGATCGCGGGCACATAAGCCCAGCGATCGGCCATCGCCGGCCACAGCCCCGCCTGAACGATGCCAATCACCGGAATTAGCGTGCCCAGATACCACAGCCATCCAACTGCCAGATAGGGTTTCTGCTTCAGGCTGCCAAATGCATAAACAGAAACGATAAACAGCAGAGCGAACGCAGTCAGAGGCTGCCACAGTGGAATTTGCTCCGGAAAGGGATAATACACCGCCAGATGAGAAGGCCAAATGAGTTTGCCGATATATTTCACGTAGGCAACCAGGCCATTGGCCAGCCGAAGTTTCATTGGCAGATCGTCCAGTGATATTATATTTCCCATACCCTGAACCGATGCAGAAGACAGAAACACGGAAAGTGCAGATAATATGAACAATGGAAGTTTTTCAAAAATTAAGCGCAAGACAGCCGCCAGAGGGAACGCATCCGGTTTCTGGAAACCGATACGCTTTAGCGGCCAGTAATCCAACAACAGGAGAGCAAACGGCAGCGTTACCAGCATGGGCTTGGCCAAAAGACCCAATCCAAAAGCGAATAGGACCGCCAGATATCGCAAAATTCCGGGCCGCTGATGATAGACCGCATAAAACAGAAGTGTCAGCATCCAAAAAAAGGTGCTGAGCACATTTTTGCGCTCTGCAACCCAGGCAACCGATTCTACATTGATGGGATGCAAAGCGAACAGCGCTGCCACAATCGCGCTGCGCCAATATGCTCCGGTCATTCGATTCAACGCCACAAACAACAATAGCGTCGACGCAATGTGAAAAAAAACATTGATCAGATGATGGCGGCCCGCGTCCATCCCATAAAGCGAAACATCCAGCGTATGAGACAGCCAGGTGAGCGGATGCCAATAGTTTCCATCTTTGAGCGCATAACTGAAAGACCAGCGCAAGCTTGTTGGATTTACTCCGGAGCGCACAAATGCGTTTGCGGTAACATAGTTATCATCATCGAAATTGATAAATTCATAATGGCGCACCTTCCCATAAACGGCCAATATCGATAAGACAAGGATAAGACAAATGATGATTTTGCGATCGATCGTAAAAATTGAAGATCGAAGTGTTTTTATTTTAGCCATAGCCAATTATATAATTCTCAAACCACGCAAGATCTCGTTTGAAGGTTTTGAAAAAAATCAGCCCCGGAGTGAACGGCACCGGAATTTTTAAAAAGATCAGAATCACTTTTTTGAATCCCGACCAGATCCGGATCTGTTTGAAAGAAATGCCATCGATCGCGATCCCTCGTCATCGCTTGATCGAGCCATTTATTCGATTCATGGAAGCGGCCCTTTCTTGCGTAGATACAGGCAACATGGTAATACGCCTCGGCACCTGTTGACTGAAATTTGATTTTTTCCAGCAATAAGGGAAGCAAATCCTCATATTGTTGCATTACGGCTGCTACAGCTGCCGGGTTTGAACCGCCCCATCCGCTGAAGCCCGGCTGCTTTGAGAGCGCCGTGCGATATTTTCCGACAGCATTAAGGACATCCCGTTTACGATTGGATAATTCAATCATATTCAATTCGAAATCTGCCCTGAACGCGTCAATCTGCAGAGACTCTCGCATGCGCCGGACGGTGCGATTGATATTATCGTTAATTGACGTTGCTAATTTCAAATTTATCATCGCGTTTGTAAATTTGGGATTGGTTTTCAAAGCCAGACGGAAATGATGAATCGAATCTTCAATGTTGCCAATCCGCACCATAGCAAGTCCCAGGTTATTGTGAGCTTCTGCAAAATCAGGGTTTATCTGTAATGCCCGGTAAAAGTGATCCATGGCTTCACCTATCTTTCCCCGGGCCAGCAATGCGCTTCCGAAATTGACATGCACATGGGCTGAATTCGGATTAATACGCACGGCCGCTGAATAATGTTGAAACGCTTCGGAAGCTCTGCCCGCATCGTTCAGGGTTTTTCCCAAATTAAGATGCGCCAAATAATTGCTCTGGTTGACCTTCAGTGCATGAGAAAATAAGGTGATGCTGTTTGCCCAATGGGTAACCTGTACATACGATACGGCGCCTAGTGCCAGCATCAAAACGACGGCGATCGGCACGGCCAAAAAGCGTTTAACCCGCCCGCTGTCAAAGATTTCGCCTGCGCTCCAGACAAGCATTATAAACAGCCCGATCAACGGCACATAGGCCCAGCGATCGGCCATGGCCGGCCACAGACCGGCCTGAACCAATCCGCTCACCGGAATTAGTGTGCCGATAAACCAAAACCAGCCGACAGCGAGATAAGCATACGGTTTCAGCATGCGTATAACAAAAATAGATACACAAATAATAGAGATCAGCGCAACCACAACCTGCCATATCGGCAAGCTATTCGGATAGGGATAAAATACCGCCAAATGCGCCGGCCAGATCATCTTGCCTATATATTTGACATAGCAAACCAGGGCATTTCCGATCCTTACGGTCATCGGTATAGATTCCAGCGGCATATAATTGCTTATACCGCGTAGCGAGGACGATGATAGATAAACCGATAAACCGGAAAGCACAAATAGAGGAATTTTTTCAATAATCAGCTGACTTACAGTTTTCCCATAAATGCCCCTAGCCGCTGTACTTCTTTTTTGACCCAGCGGCCAATAATCCAGCAAAAGGAGAACAAACGGCAGGGTCACCAGCATGGGCTTGGCTAAAAGACCCAGGGCAAAAACAAACAATACCATGAGATACCGGACCATCGAGGGCCGTTCGTGATAAAACCCATATGCGAGCAAGGTGAGCATCCAAAAAAAGGTGCTGAGCACATTTTTGCGCTCAGCGATCCAGGCAACCGATTCCACATTGATGGGGTGCAGTGCGAACAACGCAGCCACAAAAGCGCTGCGCCACAGTGCGCCGGTCATCCGATGAAGCGCCAGAAACAACAATAGCGTACCGGCCACATGAAAAAGGACATTGTTTAGGTGATGCCGACCAGGATTCATCCCATAAAGCTCAACATCCAGCATATGAGAAATCCAGGTCAGCGGATGCCAGTAGGTTTTCTGCTTGTCCTGAAAGCTAAAAGACCAGAAAATGTTTTCTGCCGTCAGCCCGGATCGAATATGTCGATTTCCGGTGACATAGGTGCTATCATCAAAGTTGATAAAATCAAAGCGACCCACCTGCCAGTAGACAGCGAGAGAAACAAGGAGGAGAAAAAGGCATGCGGTCAATACCCACCGTCGCTTGTCCCGGGTTTCTTCTGAATTGAATCTAAAGTCCATAAGCAACCGAATTTAAATGGGCCCACTCGTATTTTCAAAACGGTAATAGCGCGATAGATTACCCGCTATTACGACGTTCATTGTCGGACAGCAATGGTTTGGCCGGGCCAGGCCTGCTTATCGGCGCAGCGCCTTTTGCAAGTTTTGCCGGGCCCCAATGTAATTCGGCCTGATTCTCAGCGCTGTCTTAAAATGATCGATCGCCTGTTCGATCTTGCCGGAGTGCAGTAAAGCCACACCTAAATTATTGTGAATTTCAGGGTCATCCGGAACGCGATTTAACGCGTTCGTGTAATACTGGACGGCCTCGCTGAATTTGCCTTCGATCACCAGCGCGTTTGCGAGATTATTATTCGCGTTTGTGTGCCCCGGTTTTATATCGATGGCCTTGCGATAATGTCTCATGGCTTCGCCGATCTGATCATTATTTGCCATATAGACACCCAGATTATAGTGGGCCATATAATTATTGTCGTTCACTTGAATCATGTGTTCGTAAAACTGAATGTTGTTCGACCAATGTCGAACCTGCAACCAGGTGGTGACCATGAGCACCGGTAATAAAACGAAAGCCCCGATGGCAAGGCCCATCTTTCCATACCGCCATTTTTTTAATAAATCGGGCAGTCCCCACGCCAAAATGATAAAGATTCCAATCAGCGGAACATAGGTATAACGGTCCGCCATGGCCTGTTCTCCAACCTGAATCAGACCAATAACCGGAAAAAGTGTTCCCAGATAGAACAGCCAGCCAACCAGCAGATAGGGCCGCTGTTTGATGGTCAGGATGCACATCCAACAGATTAACACCAGTACCAGACCCGCCCCGGCAACCTGCCACATCGGCAACGAATACGGATGCGGATAAAATGCGCTCAGATGTACAGGCCATAGCATCTTGGTGATATAACCGACATAGGCAACCACTGCGTTGGCAACCCGCACCCCCAGCGGAAATATTTGCAGAGATGCCACTGAACCACCGCTTTGTTGAGCATAAAAGGTCACGGCACATGATGCCGCCGTCATCATAAAAAATGGTATTTTTTCAATGACTAGATCAAAAAATGAAATGTTTTTATGCCGATATGGATCAGCGTACTGACCTTTTATAAATTTCAGACGACGAAGCGGCCAGTAATCAAACAACAGCAATACAAATGGTAGGGTCACCAGCATGGGCTTGGCCATGAGGCCCAGGATAAAAAACAGCAGTGCTGTCAAGTAAAACCCTTTGTTGCCCCCTTTTGCATACCGTCCATAACTCAACAAGGTCAGCATTGCGAAAAACGTACTTAAAACGTCTTTTCTTTCCGATATCCATACAACCGATTCCACGTGCAAGGGGTGAATTGCGAACAGTGCAGCCACCAAAGCACTTTGCCATATCTTCCCGGTCATTTGCCGAAACACAAAAAATAACAGTAAAGAATTTGCCAGGTGAAAAAACACGTTCACCAGATGATGGCTTCCAGGATTCAAACCAAACAGAGAAACGTCCAGCATGTGCGACATCCAGGTCAGCGGATGCCAGTTGCTGCAATGCGTGGTGGTAAATGACCAGCCAATATTCTCCCAATTGATCCCGTTTTTGACCCGGGGATTTTCAGTGACATACAGCCCGTCATCGAAGGTAACAAATTCATGACTGCCCACCTGCTGAAAGGCACAATACGTCATCACCATCAGAAACAGACAGACAAACAGTTCCCGACGGATTTTGGACGATCTTGGGCTGATCGTTTTAAATCTATACATTGAGAAGGGATCAGAAAATGATTATGAAAAACATCGGCACGGAAAAATCAGGGTTCCAAGCCTAACATATTGTTATTATATCATGAAATAACAAATGGATTCAAACTTATTATCGGGATTGTCAACGAAAGGCGATTTGCGGGATCATTCAGGATAAATGCGGCCGCAGCTGCCATTCAATTTTTTAAAAAACAACAGGGGGGATTTGCATCCCCCCTGTTGTTTTGTGTTTTGATGGCTGGATTGTGTCAAAAAAAATTTCTTCTTTGATTCAGCTCTATCCAGGGATTAATCCATAACCTTGGTATAGACGTGACCGCCCGGAGTCCATCTGTCCTGTCCACCGGCATTAAAACTGGCGGTTGTGTAATCTGCCGGACATCTGCCGGCTGCTTCGGTAACCTGAATGTTAATACTGAATTGGGGGTCACCGGTGACTGAAACCGAATTCTGTCCACCTTTGTTGGTTAACGTAAAGCCCAAATACTGTGACTGGTTGGCGGCGGTGTCCAGCACCGTATGTTCAGGAATTGCAAAATAATCGGAAATCGCTGCCGCAACGTTGTTGGCGTCCGATTCGGCCGAATTACAATAGGACTTGTTACGATAGGAGATAAAGTTCGGAATGGCAATTGCCGCCAGGACACCGATGATGGCGATAACAATCATCAGCTCGATAAGTGTAAAACCTTTTGAATTGTTTCCTCTGAGTTTCTGTAACATGTAAAACCTCCCTTGTGTTTAATGTTTATTTTATTGTTGTTTAAGGTTAATGAATTTGCTGAATTATTTTAACTGTCCGCGTTTGGTTACTTTGCCCCCCCCTCTTTTTAATTCATCAAGATGTTGGGAGTATATCAAAGCAAAAGCTGTGCCATGATAAATTATTCTTCAAAAAATTTATATATCATTGGAATCATTGTAAATAAAATAATTGTGCATCAATGCTTGAAACGAATTGATCTGTCAAAAATTGCTGGTTTAGCAATAATGGGCGGCCGATTGACAAAATTTGTCAGCCAAAGCCGGTATCGGTCTTTCTTCCGTACCTGCCCCGCATTACCCAGTATCGGTCAATTTCAGGATTTCAAAAGGAAAATTTTGCTGGGAGTTTCTGAGGGCGGGCTGTATTGAGCGGCCAGCCGGCGACGGGCAAATCACAACATACCGATTTACTTGTCTATCCCGAGTTTATCGAGACGGTACCGCAGGGAACGAAAGCTGATTCCGAGTAGTTCGGAAGCTTTATTTTTATTGCCGTTGCTGCAGTCCAGGGCTTTTTTCAGGTATCCACGCTCGATTTCTTCCAGAATTGAATCCAGGGAAACACCCCGGGCAACTTCATCCAGATCAAAGCGGCGATCTTTAAAGCCCTCGATCCAGCGGCGTTTGTGAAGCGAAAGTGCCAGGCTGTCCGGCAAAATGATGTTGGTAGTGGAAAGCGCCACACTGCGTTCGAGTAAGTTTTCAAGTTCTCGAATATTGCCCGGAAAGTCATAATTTTTAAGTAGTTCAATTGCATAAGAAGAAAACTTGGTAATTTCCTTGTCCATTTCTGTTGAGTATTTTTCGAGAAAATGCTGGGCCAATGGCCGCAGGTCGGCCTTGCGCTCTCTAAGGGGCGGCACCTTGATTTCAATAACATTGAGGCGGTAGAAAAGATCTTCCCGAAAATTGCCGGCAATCACCTCTTCTTCCAGACTTTTATTGGTCGCTGATATAATCCGTATATCAACAGAA
>Ga0209536_100001809_pt1 | contig 35119 bp, 27 predicted proteins | sample DeeMarSeWOR28_12_FD_187461 | JGI IMG/M metagenome (GOLD analysis project Ga0209536, IMG submission 187461) | Marine sediment microbial communities from White Oak River estuary, North Carolina - WOR-2-8_12 (SPAdes) (version 2) | ecosystem: Environmental > Aquatic > Marine > Intertidal zone >...
CTATTTGAATAAGTAATCCTTTTCTGTTCTGTGTGAATGTCCCCAAATAATTAAAGGGAGTATATGGAGAGGTGTTTTCTAACCAGACGGTATCTTTTTCCAAAGGAACACAAAGAACTACATGATTAAACTGCTGACTTGGAAAGGATTCATCGATTCTCTTTGGAATTTCATTACCATATATCAATGTATAATAAGAGTCAATCCCGGTATATTTCAACATCGCTAACATGTAGTTTGTTAATGCCTTGCAATCACCGTATTTGTTGTTACAAACATACTCCGCCGAATAAGGCACTAATCCCCCCTCTTCAATTGAAATATTGATATACCGGGTATTATCCTGCAAATAATTGTACAGAACTTTAATAATTTCCTTTTTATCTGAAATACCAGTAATAAGATTATCTACAGCCCTTTTCTCTGAATCTGTTAACTGACCCAAGGGTTCAAGAATGTTGAATTGCCAGTTACCAAAGCTCTCCCATGATTCAAAGGAACCATCATTATAATACATAAAATCTTTTGGAACGACTGATACCCTTGGAATACGATTCATTATATGTGGAGCGAAGGTTTCTCTGTGATATATTTCATTGTAACTGGCTTGCCATTGATATATTTTCATACCATCCTTTTCAAATTCTTTATAATCAATAGAATCAGAATAGCTCATGTTTATCCTAAATAATTCGGGAGTTTCTATTGATAGAACTGCTGACTTCACCGGAACTTTTTCATATACCATCGGGGTCCAATCAGTTATGTGTAAAAATTCATTATAGATTACCTCATAACTATACCTAATACGATATGGATACTGATGCCATTTTAAAGTGAACTCTTTTACCTTTCGGTCTTCAAAGAAAGAACCAGAAGAAATATCACTCTTTGTAACTATTTCACTCTTTTTTAATTTTCTCTTGGGATTATCCTGTGTGTCCAATATTATTGCCTCTATAATATCAACCCTATTACCATCTGAATATGGTATTTCAATCTCAGATATCCAGTCGCCACCTCTGTTATTGACCTGTATCAAATAGGATATTTTCTTGAAAAGCCTCCCCTTCTCAAGCCTAATATTAGTTGAATAATTAATGATTTGGCAATTACTTTGACTAAAGGAAAGCTTGTTATCTAAAAAAGTTAATATGAAAAAAAATCCTATTAAAAAATACTTCACCACTAAAAAAGTTATCTTACTCAATTCTGACTGAGCATAAGTTGTGGCTGTAAAATTGTCTTAAAACTATTGATTTATTCGAAAAAAACACAATAAGTAAGTGAGGATATCTTTTTTCAACATATTACTCCACTTTATTTTCTAATACCCCAATTCCATCAATAGTTATGGAGATAATATCCTTGCTTTTCAGGGTAAAATCTGATCCGGGAACAATGCCTGTGCCTGTCATTAAAAAACTACCGTGAGGAAAGGAGCACTCCCGATATAAAAATCCAGCCAGTTCCTCAAAGCTACGCTTGATTTGATCAATGCCTACAACGCCTGCAAATACCTCCTTGCCAGCCCTCGTAATCTGGAGATTAATTTTAGTGTCTCTTGAAAGTGGTTTATCTGTAACCAGGATGCATGGCCCTAATGCCGTACTTCCATCATAGGACTTCGCCTGAGGCAGATACAATGGATTTTCTCCTTCAATACTGCGTGAACTCATATCATTTCCAACCGTATACCCAATAATTTTTCCTGATGAAGATATCAGCAAAGTGAGCTCAGGTTCAGGTACATCCCACGAGGAATCTTTCCGGATTCTCACTTTTTGCCCTGGACCTACGACACGATGGGGTGTAGATTTAAAAAAGATCTCCGGCCGTTCAGCTTCATACACATGGGCATAAAATGAACCTCCTCCGGCATCCTTGGATTCTTCCTGACGACCCAGCTTGCTGCTGTAATAGGTGACGCCGCTCGCCCATACCTCCTGACCCTGTATTGGCGCTTCAATTTCCTTTGCAATTAATTCTTGCGCTTTATTTGGTTCGATAGGCTCACCAATGTCTTTTTTTATTTTTTCATATAAATGATCATCATTGATGAAATGATCCCAATCTTCGACTTTTACAATCCTGTAATCCGTGGTCCTTTCGATGAGTATTCCACTGTTAATTTTATATATTTTCATAATTATCAGACAAATAATAAATTAAAGATAAATAAAAATATGGCAGCAGATATACCAAGAACAGCAGATCCCAGACTGTGTAGCCTGTACCCGGTTTTCACATCCATTCCCGACATCTGTGTTACTACCCAAAAAAAGCTGTCATTGGCATGAGAAAATACTGCCGAGCCTGCCCCAATAGCAATCACGGCAATTGCTTTCTGCATTTCAGTCGTAAAACCCAGTGACTCCATCATGGGCATCAAAATCGAAGCCGTAGTGATCAGGGCGACTGTAGATGATCCCTGTGCAGTTTTAATTGCCGCAGACAACAAAAAAGGCAACCAAATCCCGATCTGAATTCCTCCGAGGGTTTCCCCCATGACATCTGCTATTCCTGAATCCTGAAGCACTTTCCCAAAAATCCCACCTGCTCCGGTGATCAAGATTATCGTTGCAGCATCGGTAAGTGCTTTACCGACCCAGCCCGAAGTGGAAAGCATGGATTTTTCCAGCTTCTTTGGTAAGGTCAGCGAGAGAATCACGCCAATCAAAAGTGCAATCACTGGCTCACCTAAAAACAAAATAAACCTTACTAATTCATTCGGCTCTTCTACATAGGCACTAATTAATGATCTGGATACAATCAAAAGAATCGGCACAATAACCGGCAAAGATGATTTCACCATTCCCGGGGCTGTTTTCATCCTTGCTACTATCTGTTCTTCGGTAATATCAGGGGCTGGATCAATATATTTTTTTGAAGCATATTTCGTGGCGAAAATAATGACAACCACCAGGGAAAGTGCACTGATTGGTAAACTCAAAAGCATTACCAATCCCAGATCTGCTCCTAAAATACCTGCTGCTGCGATTGGTCCGGGAGTGGGAGGCACCATCGTGTGTGAGCACATGAGCCCCAACGATAGCGCAATAGTCGATCCTGCCAGGGTAATTCCAGCTTTCTTGGCCAGGCTTTTGTTTAGCGACGAGAGTAAAATAAACCCACTATCCGCAAAAACCGGAATTGAAATAATATAGCCGATGATGCCCATGGCTGCGGGTACCCGCTTTTTCCCTACTATCTTAAGAACGGTTTGAGCCAGGGTAAATGCCCCTCCTGAATTTTCCAGGAAGGCGCCAATGATGATCCCGAATATGATGATCAATCCAATCTTGCCGATAGTATCACCGAATCCATTATTAATGGATGCCACAATTTGTTCTGGTGGCATCCCGGATAAAAATCCATATAGCAACGCGACACCAAAAAGAGCCAGGAAAGGGTGTACTTTCAGCTTTGTGGTCAATAAAATGATGAGTATGACACTCAAAAGTAAATACAATACTGCCATAGTAGTTGGTTATAGTATTACCTATATAAAGCCGTCATTCCGAGGGAACACCTTGACCGAAGAATCTGTTTGCTGTCTTCAAAATCATTTCATATATCAGACAGATTCTTCATCCCGATAAATCGGGATTCTGAATGGCGTCTCTTATTGAGTTTTGTTTGATTCTTAATGCAAATCCCTTTCCACCTTCGATCCTGATTTCCCAACCAGCACATCGAGATCTGCGCCCTTTTCAGCCTGCTCTACATGATCGAGGTAAATACGCACATAGCCCCGAGTAGCCAAGGGATCAGGGGCTTTCCAGTTTGCTCGTCTCATGGCCAATTCTTCATCAGAAACATCGAGTTGAAGCAGTCGTCTCTCGACATCCAACTCGATCATATCCCCATCCTGTACCAGCGCCAGATTACCACCAATGGAAGATTCCGGCGAAATATGGAGCACTACAGTGCCATAGGCTGTTCCGCTCATTCTCCCATCAGAAATACGCACCATATCCTTCACTCCTTTTTTAATGAGCTTCTCTGGCAAATCCACATTCCCGACCTCAGGCATGCCCGGATATCCTTTGGGTCCTACTCCTTTCAACACAATCACGCAATTCTCGTCAATGTCAAGATCAGGAAGATCAATCCGCTCATGATAATCTTCCATGCTTTCAAAAACAACAGCGCGTCCACGGTGTTTCATAAGTTTTGGTGTAGCTGCTGATGGTTTGATCACCGCACCATTTTCACACAAATTGCCTTTCAAAACTGCAATCCCTGCTTCCGGTTGCAACGGATCTTTCAAGGTTTTAATAATATTATCGTCATAACACCTGGCTTTGGCGTAATTTTCCTGAAAGGTTTTTCCATTTGCCGTAATAATATCATTATGGAGCAGGTTGTCAAGCTCCTTCATGACTACCTGCAATCCACCGGCATAGAAAAAGTCCTCCATCAAATGTTTTCCCGAAGGCATGAGGTTGACTAACAATGGAATTTTTGAACCTAACCGATCAAAATCCTCCAGGTTGACCTCCACGCCTATTCTCCGTGCAATGGCGATCAAATGAATGATCAAATTAGTAGATCCGCCAACTGCTGCATTTACCACGATGGAGTTTTCGAATGCTTTTCTTGTCAGGATGTCGGAAAGTTTCAGGTCTTCTTTTACCATTTCTACTATACGTCTACCTGAAAGCTGGGCCATCACTTTTTTTCGTGCATCCACAGCTGGAATTGAAGATGCTCCAGGAAGTGTTAATCCAAGGGCCTCTACCATCGTAGCCATGGTAGACGCTGTACCCATGGTGTTGCAATGCCCCTGGCTCCTGGCTGCACAGATCTCTGCTTCGAGTAAATCCTCATCCGTAAAATCCTCCGATTTCTGTTTCACTTTGATCATCCAATTGAACGAACCTGCACCTATTTCCCCACCCCTGAATTTACCATTAAGCATGGGTCCACCTGGAACTATAATAGTGGGTAGATCCACGCTGCAAGCTCCCATTAAGGTGGAGGGTGTCGTCTTATCACAACCTGTTAATAGCACCACCCCATCCAACGGATTTGCCCGGATGGATTCTTCCACATCCATGCTGGCAAGATTCCGGAAAAGCATGGTCGTTGGCCGCATGATGGTCTCACCCAGTGACATCACGGGAAATTCCAGTGGAAATCCACCGGCCTCCAACACGCCTTTTTTTACGATTTCGGCAAAGTCGCGAAGGTGGCCGTTACAAGGAGTCAGTTCGGACCAGGTATTGCAAATGCCAATCACAGGCTTACCTCTGAAGTGATCATCGGGATATCCCTGGTTGCGGAGCCATGACCGGTGGACAAATCCCATTTTATCATTGCCGCCGAACCATTCCTGGCTACGTAGTTTTTTCTTTGTGCTCATTTTATTCTGGGTTGAAGACAAAAATTTTGTGCTTATGGAAATTATTAAAAAGCGATTTTAAATATAGGATTTTGATCAGGATTTAAATAACCAGAGCATAACAATATGTTTATGAGATTATTTACAAGTCAATTATCTATGCGATTAATCCGATTAAATAATCCACCAGCAACCAGGCTAGATAGATCAACATGGCAACAATAATTATGGTAACTAAGAAAATTGAAATGACAACCCCTGTGGCAGAACCACGATATTTACCATCTTCATAATATCCTTTTAGCAAGCGGACATTCCTAATGTTGGCTTTGTAATACACATCAAAAAACATCCCCACAATCGGGATGGATCCCAACACTGCATCAACGAGAACATTGAGGATCATTTTAGCTGCCAACTTACCACTGGCTCCATGTTTATACATCGTATAAATCAAGATCAATGAAATCAACATCGTACTCAAATCTCCGGCCACTGGCAGCAATCCAAAAATCGGATCCAATCCAAATCTGATATGTGTACCGGGTATACTGAACTTTGAATCCAGTAATCGGGAAACCCGCTCAACCCATACCAATTCAGGGACATCCATGCTTGACTGATTGTTCACCTTTGCCATTAAAATATTTCTTAAAGCAAGATATAATTTCCCTATGATGAAATTGTGTTTATTCTTGGTTTTTTAAAACAAATGCTCATTGTTTCTGAATCATATAATTCGTAATTTATAAGATAAATACGCCAAGCGTCAGTTCCGAACAACCTTATGGAAAAACCTGAAAAAAGCCTGCCTTATGTTGGGAATTATACCCGAAAATTCCTGGAACTTTTAATAACGGCCATTGCTTTTAATAGAACTGGCAGCCTGGATTTTTGCTTGAGAATTAAATCAATTCAACATTCTATAATCCTAAACAAATTAATCCTATGAAAATACTTGTCACAGGAGGCACCGGATTTATTGGGAAACATGTGCTATATAAACTGGTTAACCACGGGCATAAAGTTCGCTGCCTGGTGCGGAAATCAAGCGATGTAAAATCAATAAAAGATTTAAATGTAGAACTCGTTTATGGTGATGTCCGCGATAAAAATTCGTTAAGCAGAAGTTTGACTGGTGTGGATGCGGTTATTCACCTGGCCAATATTTATGACTTCTGGATAAATAACAATAATGACTACACCCTCACGAATATTTCCGGATCTAAATATCTTTTCGAGGCATGTCTTGACGCGCATATTCAAAAGATTGTGCATGTAAGTAGCCTTGTGGTGTATGGAAACTCAAAAGACAAAATACTCACTGAGCAGTCGGAACCAGGTGTTAATAGGTATAGTAAGTATGCTACATCGAAAGCCGAAGGAGATAAAATTGCCTGGTCCCTGTACAAAAGAAAAGGCTTGCCTTTAGTGGTGGTATATCCAGGGGCAGTAACAGGTCCTGGAGATAATAAAACCAGTGGCAGATATATATATGATATAGTGAAAAATAGAATGCCCGCCCAAGTGCTTACCGACTCCACAATTACATGGGTGGATGTCAGGGATGTAGCGGAAATAATTGTAAAAGCACTCGAGACTCCTCATAATCTTGGGGAGAAATACTTTGCGGCAGCTGAAATTGTCACAATGGGAGAGTTGAATGATATAATTGCAGAAAAGGCTGGTATCAGTTTGCCAAAATTTTCAATGCCTTACTTCCTCGCATTTTTAACCGCACAACTTTTAACATTTTTTGGTGACATATTCAAAATTAGCCCCATGTTGGGCATGTCAGTGGATCAGATAAAAACGATGAAACACGGATTTAGTGCTGATGGATCTAAGTCGATAAGAGAATTAGGAATTACCTATATACCCATCAGAAAATCCGTTGAGGATGCAATTCAATCATTTTCAGAGTTGAACAGACAATCCTATTCAGGAACTGAACATGCCCGGAGTGATGCTTAAAGTCTTATTTATATTCAAGGATCCAGATTTGAAATATTGATTTAGCTCCAAATTTGAGAGTAGTGAGAAAACTGAATATTTAATCCAAATATTTATACGCATGCTGTGTCCACATTAGATTGTATATACTTTTAACTTTTGTGGTAGGCACTTTTAGTATTAATAAAATTAGATATTTATATTTTTACGTATATATCACTTTTTAATCATTCTTATATCCATGAAAATATCTTTGCTGATTTTATCTTTTTCGTTGTTTTTTGTTTCTTCTTGCCACAATCCTTCTATTGAAAAACCAAACATCCTGCTGATCCTGGTCGATGATATGGGATGGTCAGACATTGGGTGCTATGGTGGAGAAGTGGCAACTCCCAACCTGGACCGATTAGCTGCAAACGGAATTAGATTCACTCAAATGCATAACACGTCCAAATGTTTTCCATCCAGGGCATGTTTACTCACCGGTGTGTATGCCCAACAGAGTGGTTATGATCAATCCTACAAACAACCGATCAATCATGCAGTAACACTGGGTGAAGTACTGAAAACAGCCGGATACCGAACTCTTTGGTCAGGCAAACATCATGGTATTGAAACGCCGGTGGACCGTGGATTTGACAGGTACTATGGCCTGCGGGAAGGTGCCAGCAATCACTTCAATCCAGGTCCACAGCGTGAAGGAGAAGCAAAACCTGCACAAAAACGACCTGACCGGCCGTATTTCATCGACCATGAAAAATTCCAGCCGTATTCTCCCCCAAAGGATTTTTATACGACAGATTACTTTACAAAGTATGCACTTGGTTGGCTGGAAGAATACAAAGAGGAAGATAAACCGTTCTTTTTGTATATGGCCTATACGGCTCCGCATGATCCCTTAATGGCCTGGCCGGAAGATATTGCTAAATACAAAGGGAAATACCTGGAGGGATATGATGGGATCAGGGCCAAAAGATATGCAAAGCAGAAAGAAATGGGCCTGGTCAATCAAAGCTTCTTGCTATCAGAAGAAACCTATGATCCGTGGGAATCACTGAGTGATTCGATGAAACAGGTGGAAGACCTGAAAATGGCTGTCTATTCTGCTATGATTGACCATGTAGACCAGAAGATTGGCGAGATCCTGAATAAAATTGAAGAATTGGGCAAACTGGATAATACGCTTGTACTTTTCATGTCTGATAATGGAAGTTCAGCTGAGGTAGTAAATATTCCCGGTGATGGTAACATCGGAACTGTCGGTCAGTGGACCTCGCTAGGAAAAAACTGGGCCAATGTAAGCAACACCCCATTCCGGTATTATAAAAATTATTCATTCGAAGGCGGTATCAATACTCCTTTGATTGCCTGCTGGCCAAAGGGCATTGAAGCAAAAAATGCTATTAGCCGGTTCCCTGGACATTTTATTGACATTATGCCTACGCTGGTGGAAATCACTGGCGCCAAATATCCTGATCAATTCAATGACCAGGAGATTATCCCAATGCAGGGTGTGAGCTTGTGGCCCGTATTGCAGGGGAAATTGGTTGAGCGTGGCAAACCGCTTTTCTGGCAATGGCAGAGAGGGAAAGCAGTACGCGAGGGGAAATGGAAAATTGTAGCACACGGTGAAAACGCTCCCTGGGAATTATACAATATGGACGAAGATCCTACGGAAACAAATAACCTGGCCAGGATGCATCCTGAAATCGTTGAGAAAATGGACGGTCTTTTCCTGACCTGGCTGAATGATAGCGAAAAATGGAAATAGTCGAAGGAAACGTCAGGCTTCGACCATTACGTTATGCGGACCGTGAAATATTAGGCGGGCTGGCCAACAATATTAAGATCTGGAATAACCTGCGTGATATGTTCCCGCATCCGTATACACTTGACGATGCCGAAAAATTCATCGATATGGTAAAGCAACAGGATCCGCAGTTGACCTTTGCTATTGAATTTGAGCATAAACTTGTTGGTGTAATCGGAATGGTGCTTCAGCCCGATGTTTATCGAAAAGGAGCAGAGATTGGTTATTGGATTGGAGAAGCTTTCTGGAAAAAGGGAATTGCTTCCACTGCAATTAGGCTTACCTCTGATTACGCTTTTGAAACATTAAAACTAGAACGGTTATTTGCTGGAGTCTTCGAAGGAAATGAGGGTTCTAAACGGGTACTGGAAAAGTGTGGATATACCCTGGAAGGAATCTCAAGAAAAGCTGTATATAAAAACAATAAACTGATGGACGAGTACAGGTTTGCCAAATTGAGGTCAGAACATCAAAAAGATAAGTTTCATGCGGGTTGATTTGAGCGGCACGTCCTTTACTTATAATTCAAGCCTGAACCAATTGCTGTTTTGACCGGAATAGGTAAAATATACTCTCATACTCAACCATGGGATCATGGGTATATTGAAGTAAAAACCTGTTCCAACTCCGTATAATGGTTTTGTGAAATAAAGATCCATATACCTGTCATTTCCATTCCCCCAGTTCAGATAAACAGATTGTTCCATGGCAAACCAGTCCCGGTTGATATAGGTAAAATGCCATCCCAGATACATCGTATAATAGGATTGACCTGAAATCTCTCCGGTCAATATCCCTTTAACAGCATTTGCTCCCTGGTAAAATAAAAGTGAGGGTATGGTAGTTGATGTATACCCGGTGGAATACTCTGCACTAAACTGTACAACCTTATTGAACAGCTTGTGATAGTCAATCCCAGAGCCTATTGAATAATAAAACGGACTATGCTTATCCAAACCGATTCCGGCACCAATACCCAGGCTGGCACGCCAGCCATCCTTTTGATGACGCATCCTGCGAATATATCCGATCGACTCTCCCACTGATATACTCAGATAATTAATCGAATAATTTCCCGCAAAAGGAATGTCTGTTTCGACAAGGGATGTGTCTGTAACATGCTGAAAAACGCTCCATCCGAAATTCGGCGAAAACCTGTATTTAAAGTCTTTATGCCATGGATTTGAAATGCCCCCCGAAATCTGCTTTTTTGTATAGGCAATCACAGAAACCTGTTTGCGATTTTCATACCTGAAATTTTTCCCCTGACCATACATTATTCCTCCATTTACTGACATATTCTTGTATAACAGTTGACGGGGGATATTAATACCCAGGTTAAAACTTTTAGCATTTGTGCCAATAGTTCCCGAGATATCGAATTTTATATTTCGACCTAAAAAATTATTATCTGACATGCCCGCAGAAAGGCTCCAATCCTCACGATTGCCGCTAAATGATAAGATGGGTAAAACCGTAAGTGCATCCTTGGCCATCACTTCAAGCACATAATTGCCGTTGAATAACGTGTCAAGCTCATAACCGACCTTGGCAAAATTGCCAATATTCCAAATCCTGATCACCATCGTATCCAGCATTCCCTGGTTGACTGAATCACCTGCTTTAAATCCAAGCTCTTCCCGCACTATGGCTTCTCTCGTTCGCCAGTTTTTTTTAATGTCTATAGAATCAATCCTGATCTTCTGACGATCAGATAGAACATGCTGGCCCAATGCAAACAATGAATTGCAACATATATAAAAAAAGACAATCAGGTACCTGGCCATATCCGATTTCGGTTAATTAAAGTTATTCATGACCCGGCTAAAGATGAAAAAATTGAATCGAAATGGGGTAAAACCAGTTCATCATCCGTGAATGAAAAGTCTCAATTACTTATATGAGGTGAAAATGCAAATAATGGGATGAATGGATCCTGTTAATGGAAATTCGATGATTAAAAAATAAAAAAGTACCTGCCGATGGAGTTTTTATAACGAACATATTGCTCACCCTGTACTTGCTGGAGATATGACTCCTCTTCCAAAATCATTTGATGAAATGTAATAACCAAAACAAAGTACAGGATCAGCAAGGTTAATGAGGGATAAATTAGAAAAAATCCAAGAAACAACAGATCATAAGAAAGAAAATATGGATTCCTGCTGAAAGCATATATCCCGGAGGTAATAAGTTTGGTCTTCTGATCATATTTAATACCAACCCTCCATGAATTTTTCATTTCAATGAGGGCTGCCAAGCCAATGAACAGAGCTACAATTATGAGTAGGTAACCAAAATATTTAATCGAAGTGTGTTGCAGAAATCCCAATCTTCCCAAAAAATTAGTAATCGATGGATTAAATATATTGGCTAACACGATAACATAAATGATTGTTGAAAGTATTAGCGAAAATGTCAGTTTGAGTGATTTTCCACGGATAGAAACTTTTACCTGGAAAGAGGTTTTCAGGTTACGATAGAAGAAAGCCAACAAATAAATTATGACAACTACAAGTACATAAATTTCTTCAAGGCTCATTGCGATTTTAAAGCTCCTTATTCAAAATCGAAAAAACTTCGCTCAGTGGTCTATTTTGCTGTTGTGCAATTTTTTTACATGATTCGAATTCCAGCGTCAGACGCTTTTTCCCGGATGGTAGTTCTACCTCTTTTACCTCTACATCCCCTAAAGATGTTTTTATAGTTTTGGCACTTCTTTTCAGTATCTGTCTTGAAGTCTTGTAGCTGCGTACGCCAATTGTTGTCGTGTTCTCCAGCAAATAATTAATGACTTCCTGGAGTTTATCTGAGGCAACAAATACGGATATCAACAATCCGGGGCGACCCTTTTTCATGATCACCTGGGTAAAATAAAAATCCAATGCCCCTGCTTTCAACAAATTCTCCTGGAAATCACTACCCAGTAGTTCCATTGACATATCATCAATATTGGTTTCTACCATGTAGATTTCGCCTTTCTTTTCAGCAGTTTTTTCACACAAGGTGAGTCGTAAAACGTTAGGATGGTTAAAATTTTTTTCCCCGGGGCCATGTCCCGTCTTTTTCTCAATTAACACAGGGATATCAAAGGATGGATCCAAGTATTTCAAAATAGCTGCACCAGTCGGTGTGGTCATTTCTCCTTTTTCCTCTCCGGAATATGTCGGTATCCCCAACAATAATTCCTTGGTAGCTGGTGCAGGCACAGGCATACGGCCATGTTCAGCCATTACAAATCCATGTCCTGTACATATCGGAGTAGACACGGTTCTATCAATATGTAGCTTATCGAGAAGATACGCTGATCCAACGATATCCATAATTGAATCAATTGCTCCTACTTCATGAAAATGAATTTTGTTGATATCCACACCATGGACTTTTGATTCGGCCGTACCTAACAAATGGAAAATTTCTTTGGCAATTCTTTTTGCATTTTCAGTCAAATCACCCTGATCAATGATCTTTTCAATGTCTTTTAAATGTCGATGGTGCTCATGGGAATGAACATGGCTATGTGCATGATGGTGATCATGCTGATGACTATGAGTGTGAGAATGTTCATTTTCGTGGTGATGATCATGATGGTGATGGTGTTCAGATTTTGACTCTCGAACAGAATAATGATTATGACCCAGTATCTTAATATGATTGCATGCAATCCCTGCCTTTTCTACAGACGTAATCTTCACCTCCACATGTTCGAGTTTGAGCTTTAAGGGGAGCTCCTTCAATTCATCATAAGCCCCTGTAAGTTCTGCCAGGGCACCCAGAAACATGTCACCGCTCAAACCTGAGAAGGCCTCGATTTTTAATATACTCATGTCTTCAAATTGAACATATCACAAAATCCAAATATCAAATAAAATCCAATAGATCAATAATAGAATGTATATATTTCTATCCCAATCAAAACTTTTTTAATTAAGCCGGGAGAACAAATTCTCTATGAATTGAATTTTGAATCGTTATTTATTATTAATAATCCGATAGGCGGCCATTGCAGCACCATAACCATTATCTATATTGACAACGGTAATGCCATTAGCACAGCTCGAAAGCATGGAGTGCAGGGCTACTTTTCCGCCTTCTCCAATGCCATAACCTATACTGGCTGGAACGGCGATAATAGGTTGAGGTAGTAATCCTCCGACTACAGTTGGCAGAGCTCCTTCGAAACCTGCGACTACAATTAATACCTTAAATTTTTTCAATTCCTCAACATTATCAAGTAATCGATGAACACCAGCTACACCTATATCCTGGAATCGTTTAGCTTTCCTCCCAACATATAACAATGCATAGTAAATCTCATTCACCAAAAACTGGTCTGAAGTTCCCCCAGAAAGTATGGCTACTTCATTTTCAATAGGCTCAGCAGGGAATTCACCAATCAACAGGATCTCAGAAACCGGATCGTAGAAATTTGGTTGAAAATCCTTGCAAAGCACGTCTGCTTTTTCCCCTTGTACCCTGGTAATAAGTGCGCTTTTATTATTCTTTTGAAAATCCCTGATGATTGCATCCAACTGATCAATGGATTTGGATGCACCAAATACTACCTCCTGAAAACCAATGCGCTCTTCACGCTGGTAATCTATCCTGAAATTTTTGCTCACGCTATTGCCCTGTTTAATTTGCCTGAAACCAAACCTTCCTCATCGATCTCGCAGCATTCAAATCCTAAATCCAACATATTTTTCCGTATGGTTTCTTCATGTATTTTTAGCCGCTTCACCTGGCTTCCAGGTACTTCTATTTTAGCTTTTTCCCCAAAGTGTCGCACACGCACATCCTCAAATCCCAATGAATTCAACATATTTTCGGCTTCTTCTATTTGTCGCAATTTTTCGACTGTGACCTCCTGGCCATATGGGATTCTGCTGCTCAAGCAAGGACTGGCTGGTTTATCCCAGGTTGGCAGGTTGAAATATAGTGCCACTTCACGAATATCAATTTTAGTGAAATTGCAGTCAGCCAACGGTTTGAGTACCTTGAATTCCTTGGCAGCTTTGATCCCCGGCCGGTAATCTCCGAGATCATCAAAATTCTGCCCATTCATGATATCTGTTCCAGGGTATTTTTCTGCTATTGCATACAGCTCATCATATAACGTAAATTTGCAGAAATAACAACGATCAATGGGATTGGATGCATAATTGGGATTTTCCAGTTCTTTGGTCTGAATAATTTCCAGGTTTATATCAAAATCCAAGCAAAAGGATTTGGCCACTTCAAGATCCTTCCGCTTCAGGCTTGGACTATCGGCAATAACTGCCAGCACATTCTCCTTGCCTAAAAACTTCCTGGACAAATAAGCAACCAGGCATGAATCTACCCCCCCGGAAAAAGCCACGATCACTTTCGAGCAGTTGATACTGAACCAACTTTCTATTTCTGCTATTTTATTTTTAATATTTTGAGATTTCACTTTTTCAACAATTACTCCACTAGTGTCAAAATAGATATAAAATTGTTATTTCAAAGATTAAATATATTGATAATCTTTACATCTCGCCAGAACTTAAAATTAAAAAACGTCAATTATCTAAATTTTTGCTCTCTATCCGAACCTTATTCTACATTCCAGGTGTAAAGCAGATTATTCTTCTGAAATAATGAATAGAAGAAATAATTTGGTAAGTATCAATTTATATGTTTTTTTTGATGCTATCTCACTAAAATTACAACCACAAAGCATTATATGGCCGCAAGTAGAAGCACATTTACAAACAAATTCGGATTTATAGCTGCCGCAGCCGGAAGTGCGGTTGGTTTGGGGAACATCTGGAAATTTCCATTTGAAGTTGGTAAAGGTGGTGGTTCTGCATTTTTGATCATTTACCTCATATTTTGTTTCGTATTGTGCTACCCGATACTGGTCACCGAAATTGCCATCGGCCGCAGGTCGCAAAAAAGTGCCGCCATGGCATTCAGGCCTCTTGGTCATCCCAGGTGGTCTATTGTAGGAATTTTGGGAGTTTTCTGTGGAGTTGTCATACTATCTTTTTATAACATCGTTGCCGGCTGGGTATTGGGCTACTTTGTTGAAATGCTACTTGGCAATTTTGCCATCGGTCAGCAATTCGGAGAATATGTAAACGATATCGCTGAAGTAGGGGGGTATACGCTTGCATTCCTTATCGCAACGGCATATATCGTTTCCCAGGGAGTGACAAAAGGCATTGAGAAAGCCAGCAAAATCCTGATGCCTGTCCTGATTGCGATCATCCTTGTCCTGACTGTTTACGCCATGACTCTTGACGGAGCTCTTGACGGAATCACTTTTTACCTGGTGCCAGATTTTACGAAACTAAATTTGAATGTGATCTATCGCGCATTAGGGCAATCTTTCTTTTCTCTTTCACTTGGATTGGGGGCACTTATGACCTATGGCAGCTATTTGAGCCGGAAAGAGAACATAATTTCTGCCGGAGCTATGATTACGTTTGCTGATGTTGGCATTGCTTTCCTGGCCGGATTGATGATCTTCCCGTTTGTTTTTTCACAGGGTATTGAGCCCGAAGGTGGCGCCGGATTGATCTTTATGACCATGCCAGGAATATTCGAGTCTATGGGGCCAACACTTGGTATTGCAGTCGGCTCACTATTCTTTTTACTTCTAGCTTTTGCTGCCCTAACTTCAACAATTTCACTTTTGGAACTACCGGTGGCCTACCTGGTCGACAAGCACAAGGTAAAACGGAAATATGCTGTATGGTATGCAGCTGCGGTCATATTCTTATTAGGTATACCATCCATGCTTGGCAATGGATATTCGGAATATTTCACCAAGTTCATTACTTATGTAGGTGCTGAGCAACCCGTAAATTTCATGGATTTTGTGACCGATGTAGCTTCAAATACCTTACTGCCTTTTGGAGGTTTAATGGTAAGCATCTTTTCAATTTACATCTGGAAAAGAAGGAAACTATTCCGCGAGCTTTCACATGGATATCCTGAATTCCCTAGAACATTTATTGCCAGGTACATTGGATTTACTTTGCAATATATTTGCCCTCCGGTACTTGGCGCTATATTTATCATTACAATCCTTGAGATATTCTTTGGCGTGAAAATAATTTAAATCAACAGCGTGCTTCAAAACTTGATTATGTATTTACCAACTTTATTATTAACCCTGAATTCGAACACATCCAAAAGTCTGGTGATTTAAGCTGGCCATATGCGGTAACTCTTTGTTTTTGTAATTTTTGAATACTTTTTTAGTACCTTTAGTCAGACTAAAATAGTACAGACGATGAACTTTTCACGACGCACATTTATCCAGAACTCTGCATTGACTGCTGCTGGAATTTCACTGGCTCAAAAATCACTTTTGGCAAATATTTTTTCACAGGATGCACCTTATAAAATGCTTCCGCTGAGAAACAACGTTGGATATTTTACTGAACGGGGCGGTACCATCGGCTGGATGATCTCAAAAAATGGAATTGTAATCGTCGACACAGAATTTCCTGATCAATCAAAACATCTTATAGAAGAAATTAAAAAACAATCGGATCGCGAAATAGATCTTTTGATAAATACCCATCACCATGGAGATCACACTGCCGGAAATATTGCCTTCAAAGGAATTGTCAAAATGGTATTGGCACACGAAAATTCTAAGAAAAACCAAATGCGTGTGGCAAAAGAACGAGGACAGGAAGAATCCCAACTCTACCCTGACACTACATTTGAAAAGGAATGGTCAAAAAAGATCGGAGAAGAAACGATTAGTCTGAAATATTTTGGCCCGGCACATACCGATGGCGATGCACTCATTCATTTTGAAGAAGCAAATATTGTTCACATGGGAGACCTGGTATTTAATCGTCGATTCCCATATATCGACAAATCAGCTGGTGCCTCCATAAAAAACTGGATACAGGTGCTGGAGAAGGCTCAAAAAGCCTATGATAAAAATACAATATTTATTTTTGGACATTCCGGGGATGGATATGATGTAGTTGGTAATATGTCGGATCTCAAGGCCAAGCAGCACTATTTATCCAGATTACTCGAAGTAGTAGATGCCGATATAAAATCAGGTAAAAGCGAGGAAGATATCATGAAATTACAAACAATTTCCGGTGCGGGTGAATGGAAGGGAGAAGGTATTGAACGGAATCTTACGGCTGCATACCAGGAATTAACAGAAGATTAAACGTTCTTTTTAGGGTTTTTAATACAAAACTCTTTTTACCTGTTGATTTGCTTAACGTTTGTTTTGTAAATTTACTCCTGTTTTCAGGTCATTTTTTTAGGCGTCAAAATTTTTTAAACAATGAAAGAGAATGTCGAACAATTCCTCAAATTTAAAAACAAAGAGATCAGAATGCCGGCCCATTTGAAACCACAAAAAGAGATCTCCGGCAGGCTTTATGAAAATCCTTTTATGGACCGCATTACCCGAACTCCCATTTGGGTACCTCAAATTATGTGGTTGACGATATCTGCTGTATTTTTCTGGATCTCCATCACAAAAACCGACATCTTCCCTTTTCAGATTATTATACTGGGAATGGCTGGTTTTATCACCTGGACGTTGACGGAATATGTAGTGCATCGATTCTTATATCATACAGAGACTGAATCTGACCTGTTGTATGACATTCAATATAAAGGTCATGGATTTCACCATCTTTATCCTAAAGATCCTGAGCGACTGGCAATGCCTCCTCTCCCGGGTTTAGTGCTTTCATCATTTTTTTTAGGACTGTTTTATTTGATGATGGACACTTACGCTTTGGCATTTTTCCCTGGATTTATGCTGGGATATAACTGTTATATCACGATGCATTACTTCCAACATGTGGTAAAGAGTCCAAAATACAAACCCTGGAAAGCATTATGGAGGCATCATAAGGCGCATCATTATTCTGATCCTTATGCAGCTTTTGGCGTTTCTACCAGGTTGTGGGATTGGGTATTTGGCACAATGCCAAATAAAAGCAGTAAAGCCAGTACAGGTTAAAGTTGAAAATAATCCTTATAACAATGTATGTTGGGGATGTCATCATAAAGAACCTTTTCGGGCGTTTCTGGTATACATTTTACTTTTCTCCATGAACAGGATTATTCTGGCTTTAACATTCTTTTCCCTCATTACCCTTGTCCCTGCAAAGGCGCAGGATTATAATATCCGTCTTGGCGGTGGATTGATTTACGGAACAAGTCAAAACAATATTGGAGTAAATCTCAGAGGAGATATTTCCTTTTTTAGTCAGTGGTCCATCACGCCGGGCTTCAATATGTTTTTTAATAAAAAGAATAATCTGATAACAAAAAAATGGAATGCCTTCAATGTGGACGGACATTACTATTTTGAGCTGGATAGATTATGGACGATTTATCCAACTTTCGGAATTAATTTTGCCACAGTCTCGGAAAAAGTAAATGACATTACGTTTTCAAATGCTGAGATCGGTATTAATATTGGGTTCGGCTCAGAATATCGGTTCGATTCGCGATTATCAGGATTTGCTGAAATAAAATATGTAATTAGTGATGCTGATCAGGCTGTAATAGTGTTTGGTATGCTTTACCAAATTAATAAATAATCAATCTTCTGGATTCATAGATAAAAATTTCCCAACAAGGATTGCCATAATTATAGCCAGGTAAAATTGTCCTGTCAGACCTTCCAGAATTGCGACTTTTTGTCCTAAAGTGGATGTTGGCGAAAAATCACCGTAACCGATAGTGGTAAGCGTCACAAAACTAAAATAGAACATATCTTCAATCCCTGCAGTAGTTTTTAGGTCCACACTTATGGTATCCGGGTAGGCATTATCCAGTGAGGCATAAATAAAAAAATACATTACTCCGATCATAAAATATCCGGCAAAAGCCCCAATAATAACGGAGACCGTCACGTTCCTTGACCTCAGTAAATCCTGAAATAAATAAAAAGTAATGAATGAAAAGTAAATGAACAAAAGGATGTAAGCTACCCTTCCCAGATCAACAGATTCCCGGTAGTTGTTCCAAATGAAAATAAATGCTATGAGCATCCCAACCAATCCAAAAGGAAAATACCTTTTCCTTCGTGAAACGTGAATAAGAAGGATACTTGATAATATTAAAATGGTAATAAGTATTGGGAATGGAATAGAAAAATGAAATATTTTTTCAAATAACTCCGGGAGAATAAAAAAAATGATAAGTCCAACTAAAAATATTGGATGCCGATGCGCTACCAACCATTCATACTTTTTTGTATCGTTCATTTGAATTGCGTCTTTTCAATTAATTTTTTTCCCGATGAATTTAGTAAAAAAGAATTTATGGGGATATTCATTCTTTTCAGTAATCAGGTTTAAATGCATGAATTTATTTAATAACTTAAGGTTAAATAATTTTCATTTAATATTAAACCTGTCTTCAAAAATGACTTACTCGATTTTTCTCAATTCTAAGTCACGAATAATTATTTTTACACTTACTTTCCAATTTTTCAGCAATCAAATTATAGCTCAAGATAATGCAATTTTTAAAAGAAAGCGGGAAAAAGTTGATGTATCAAACCTAGAGCTGAGATTAAGACTAACTGATTTTTTTATTCGATATGCAGAATCAGTTGAAGTATCCGCTGATAGAATTTTCTATGATACATCCGATCCCGATATAAAAAAGGCTGCTTTGATGTGGAAAATTTATGGCATTTCAGCTATGAATAAAGCTATTCATATGCCAGATCCCATTGCAAGTTTTTTTAACGCATGGCCGCTTTCTAAACAATTAATTCATTTTTTTGAAACTGGGAAAGGGATGGAGGAATTAGGGCCTTATCATGAAGATGTGGCAAAATTATGTTATCAACTGGAAACAAATTTGGATTCGATTATTATCAATATCGGGGATGAGGAAAGATTTATTAAGTTTGAACCTGACGTTCAAGAATGGGCTGATCAACACCCTATCGAAAATTTTTATTTTTCCAGAGAGTCAACGATGCCTTTATTTGCAAAATGGATCGGTGAAGGAAATTATGGCATTGGGAAAAATGTTGCTACTATAACAGAGGAGGTTATCGAATTATCAAATAAGCTTAATCTTTATGTTGACCTAATCCCTAGACAAGCGCGTTGGCAGGTAGATTATGCAATTTTAAATTATCTTCAGGATTCAACCCTTTCAATGGACTTATCAACGCTTATTTCATCAATGGATCGAATAACTAAGGTTTTCGAAATGACTCCAGAAATAATTGAATATAATCGGGAAGCCACTATGAGAGATTTTGACGAACAACGTGAGAAAAGTCTCCAATTGTTGATTAATGAGCGAAAAGCAGTTATAGAGGAGATTCGTAAAGAGCGCATAGAAGTGATTTCTAAAATTATCACCGAACGCATGACCGTCCTGGAAGAACTGAAAAATGAGCGCGCAATTGTACTGGAAGAAATCAGGGACATATCAAATAATGTGGTAAGGCAAACCGGGAATGAGGTAGAACGGATTGCGAATCTGGTTTTTTGGAGGCTTACAATTATTTCAATTATTTTGGGTATCACTATAATAATTGCCGTTGTTTTGTACAAAAAACTTTAAATGCCTCATAATATCATCTATACCAGAAACCGACATTAATATTGGCTTGCGTCTTGCTCAGTTTTGTATCCCTGGCCAAAGAAACTGAAATAGGCCCAATAGGGCTATTATATCCCAACGAAATCCCATATCCAAATCGTCTTTTTTCTCCCCCCAGGTAATTATCAAGGGTTATATCATACAAAATTTCCATGGGATACTGGACATCAATATAATTGGCGATGCCACTTATGAAAAAATTATTAAATAACTCAAATTGTAAAATCAGCTTACTGTAGAAATAGTTTGGCGATACGAATTCTTTATCACTAGCTCCCCAATATTCTGTGACATTTTTGAATATTGGATTAAAGCCCCCGATAAAATAATAATCTGTAATATTATAATCAGGTTCCTTCAATGTGGTGAGAATCATAGCGTTTTTTGTTATGATCGAAAACATCTCATTGATTTTAAATATATGCGTAAAATAGGTTTCCAGGGCTATAAAAGGATCAAGTTTTTGCTCAATGGTGGTCCTTGTTGAAGAAATGGAATCTTCTGAAATTTCAGTCAGGGTGTTTTTTACATCAAGCACATTCTTGAATGAAACGGAAAAAAACGTCCCTCTTTTCGGAAAAAATTGCCGGTCAAAGCTATTATATTTTGCATAAAAAACCAGGCTGATATCCCTATTCCTAATCCGTTCGATCACTCTGGCTAATTCTCCAACTATTGGTGTCAACTCCGAATATTCCAGTTGGAATCTTCCACCAAATGTAAAATTTTGAAAACTCGTGGACTGCAATTGGAAGTAATAGTCAGTATAATCTGCGTCAAACCTGGATATTTCTATATTTTCCTCATAAAATGGTAAGTCAGTATCCCGGTAATCTAAACCTATTTGTATTCCGGCATTTTGTTTTTTTCCAATATATTTCAGGTAATTTATATTAAAACGAAGGTTTTTTGAAAAATCTAATTCGAGCAAAGCTCTCGATCGGGGAAGTAATAGATTTCTGTACGTGAGGTTTGCATTAATTCCAATATCATTTTCTGAATCATATTGTACTGCTAATTTCAGGAAACCGTCCGGCGCCTCACGTACGGTTATTTTGAGCTCATATTTAGGTCCAGTCCTTATAATTTCATATTCAACCTTATCAAAATATCGCGTTCCATAAATCAGGGATATTTGTTTTTCGATTTCATCGATTGATAGGATGGATCCTTCCGTAATTCTTAAATTGCCTTCAATCAGCCTGGAGGCAATTTTTTCATTTCCGACTATCCTGATACTGGTGATCAAATATTCATCCTTCTTCCGCAATTTTTCTACTTTCCTTAAAGGACCCATCCGCTTGAGTGAATCCGCCAGATTTTTAAATATTTCGTAATATTGATCTCCTGTATCATCTCCAATCTCAATAATATTTTTCCATTGATTAAAGCTGCCTGTTGAATAATCCTTCAGATCGGGATTTATATAAATATCCACCATTTCCTTTTGTCTCCTTGAATCAATTGCACTTGTCACAAATGCTGATTGCGTCAAAACATTTATCAGATTATCCAATTCTTCCTTGGTATGAAGAGCACTACTGACAAAAACACCAATAACAATGTCTGCCCCCATTGCTTTCACTTCTTCCACAGGGAAGTTGCGAACCAGGCCTCCATCAACCAATAATCTTCCGTCTATTTCTACCGGAGTAAAAATCGTCGGAATTGCCATACTTGCGCGAATCGATTCTGCCAGCGACCCTGTATTTAGCAAAACCGGTTCGCCAGTGGCTATATCAGCTGCCACACATGCAAAAGGGATAGGAAGATTACTAAAATCTTCAATATCATGCACAGATCTGGTCAACCGGGACAACATTTCTGAAAGTTGTTGTCCTTCGATCAAACCTCGTGGTAAACCAACTTTAATTCCGTCTACGGGTAATTCCACAATGTAGCGGCCATAATACGGTTTCTCTTCAAAGGTTATTTCATTCAATGGATTTTTGTTGCTTAAGATGACATCCCAATCGACATTAGAAGCAATCTGCTCAATTTCATCTGCAGAATAGCCAATTGAATACAATCCCCCAACAATACTCCCCGCACTGGTCCCTGTTACGTAATCGGGAGTCAATCCTGCTTTTTCCATAGCACGTAAAATACCAATATGGGCCAATCCTTTTGCTCCACCGCCACTTAATACCAGGCCGATTTTAGGTCTTTCTTTGTTCGCTTGTGAAAAACAAGTCAAAAAATTAATCAGAAGAAAAACTAAAAAAAGGAAAGTTTTTTGCATATACTTTGATTGATGGTCCTACAAAGATATAGTATGGAGGTTGAGAACAAAGTAACATATAAACTAATAGTCTAGCTTTATAAATTATACGGTCGACAATGATCAAATCATGGAAGTCAATATCTAGCCGCTATGCCTATATAAAGATTTTTACATCGAAAATTAAACACAAACCATCCATCGCTGCCAAAAAACTAAATGAATAAAACGAACGATACGTAAGGAAGCTTAAATATTTGATTAAACCACTGAAAGGCCAAAAGATTGGTGCCTCCTTAAATTTTCTATATATTGTAATTTGCTTTAAACCTAGTTTATAACCATTGACCCGATGAAGTTCATATTAACCTTTATCTTCTGCACAACTTTTACCATAATCTCATCCGGTCAACCAACATCTGTATCAAGCAAAAACAACAACACAATGGAAAATACGATAAAAGTGGCAGCAGCTCAAATCTCGCCTGTTTTTCTAAACAAACAACAAACAGTCGAAAAAGCGTGTAAAACAATAGAAGAAGCAGCCCTGAAGGGGACCAAATTAATCGTATTCCCGGAAGCATTTATCTCTGGCTATCCGGATTGGGTCTGGTTAATTCCAAACAGCAAAAGTGCTGAACTAAATCAACTTTATACGGAATTGGTTACTAATGCAGTTTCTATTCCTGACAACAGTACTGACAAATTGTGTAAAGCGGCAAAAAACAATAATATAAATGTGGTCATCGGAATCAATGAACGAAATACTGAAACAAGCAACAGCAGCTTATATAACAGTATTTTATTTATTGACGACCATGGTAAAATTATAGGGAAACATCGAAAACTTATTCCAACTGGCGGTGAACGCCTGGTCTGGGGACGAGGTGACGGATCAGATCTTAGAACATATCAGACTTCAGCGGGCATTCTGGGTGGATTGATATGCTGGGAAAACTATATGCCTCTTGCTCGAAATGCAATCTATGAAGGAGGCGCCCAGATTCTCACATCTCCCACCTGGGATAAAAGCCCAAATTGGTTGACTAGCATTCAGCATATCGCTCGTGAAGGTGGCCTTTTCGTAATCAGTGCTTGCATGGCATTCTCCATGAATGATCTGCCTGATAAATTAGAATTTAAGAAATTGTATCCCGAAGGAAGAGAATGGGTAAACACGGGTAATAGTTGCATCATTGGCCCGAACGGAAAAATTCTCGCCGGGCCGCTTGATTCCCAGGAAGGTATATTATATGCGGATATTGATCTGAATGATATCCTTGCAGCAAAAAGAATGTTTGATGTTGTCGGACATTATTCCAGGCCAGATGTATTTCATTTTGAAGTTATGAAAAAGTAATTCTACAAGTTTTTCAATACTCCAAAACCTTAAGTCAGATCATTTTAATACGCCAAGCTCTTTCCCTACTTCCACGAAAGCGTTTACAGCTTTATCCAAATGTTCTCTTTCGTGTACGGCAGATACCTGAACCCTGATCCTGGCTTGCCCTTTCGGTACCACCGGATAATAGAATCCTATAACATAGATTCCCTTTTTAAGCAATCTTTCGGCAAATTGTTGAGATAATGCCGCATCATATAACATGATTGGCACAATGGGATGTTCACCAGGTCTTATATCAAAACCAGCCTCAGTCATTTTCTTTCGGAAATACTGGGTATTCCACTCAAGCTTATCCCTCAATTCAGTAGTGGCACTCAACAAATCTAGCACTGCGATAGATGCGCCCACTATTGCCGGGGCCAGTGTATTGGAGAATAAATAGGGTCGGGATCGTTGACGCAACAATTCAATAATCTCCTTCCTTCCACTGGTGAATCCTCCTGAAGCGCCACCCAGGGCTTTTCCAAGTGTGCTGGTAATAATATCGATCCGGCCCATGACATTGCGATACTCAACGGCTCCACGACCTGTTTTACCGAGAAATCCGGTAGCGTGGCATTCATCCGTCATAACAAGTGCCTTATATTTGTCAGCAAGGTCACAAATCTTATCAAGTTGTGCGATTGTTCCATCCATGGAAAAGACCCCATCAGTTACAATGATCCTGTGCTTCAAATCAGACGCTTCTTTTAACTTTTCTTCCAGATCGGCCATGTCGTTATTTTTATAACGGAACCGCTGGGCTTTGCACAAACGAACTCCATCAATTATTGATGCATGATTCAGTTCATCGGAAATAATAGCACTCTCAGGCCCTAATAAAGGTTCGAAAACACCTCCGTTAGCATCAAAAGCAGCCGCATAGAGGATTGTGTCTTCTGTACGAAGAAATTCCGATATTTTTCTTTCCAATTGTTTATGAATATCCTGGGTACCGCAAATGAACCGAACTGAAGACATACCAAATCCATGACTGTCAATCGCTTTTTTCGCGGCCTCAATTACTTTAGGATGAGAGGAAAGTCCCAGGTAATTGTTGGCGCAGAAATTAATCACCTCTTTTCCATCGCTGGTTTTTATTTCAGCCCCTTGTGGAGTTGTAATGATTCGTTCATTTTTATATAAACCGGCGTTTTTTATATTTTCAAGTTCGTTTTGAAGTTCAGATTTTAAGGTATCGTACATAATTCTTTCACTTTAAATTGAGAAATGGATATTTTGGTATATTTCTCATTGGCAAAAATATCTTTTATAAAATTTTGGTTTTTACACATTTCTAATCCTTCTCTCCAGCTTCCACCAATGAAAATTTGCACTCGTCATTAACATATATTTTAAAATTATATGTTTTTATTGAATAAATTTCAATTGAACGTCTAATTATTAAACAATATTTATAATTTCATAAAATATATATAGTTTTGCACAATAATCGAAAATGAAACTTTCACTGAGGATTTTGAGTCTTAAATAGTATAAAAAGAAAGTTATGGAAAAAATTTTGGTCACCGGCGCATTGGGACAATTAGGAACGGAGTTAGTAACTGAATTGCAGCATAAATTTGGAACGAAAAATGTAATCGCCACTGATATTCACCCCCCGCGTAATAATGATCTAAATGGCATTTTCACCATTCTTGATATTCTCGATAAAAAATCTCTTGACGAAATAACCGGTAAATATAAAATAACCCAAATTTATCACCTTGCTGCTATCCTGTCAGCCAATGCAGAGAAAACTCCGGATCTCGCCTGGAAGGTTAATATGGATGGGCTAATACACATATTGGAGCTGGCAAAAGAGCAAAATATCAAAAAGGTATTCTGGCCAAGCTCCATTGCTGTTTTTGGTCCGGATTCCCCTAAAGATAATACGCCCCAGAATACCGTTATGAATCCAAACACCATGTATGGGATCACCAAAGTTGCCGGAGAGAAACTGTGTGCTTATTACAATAATAAATTTGGATTGGATGTACGAAGCCTTAGATATCCGGGATTGATCGGTTATAAATCCCTTCCGGGAGGAGGGACAACTGATTATGCCGTTGAAATCTATTATGACGCCCTGAAAAAAGGCACATTCACTTGTCCATTGGAAGAAAATACGATGTTACCCATGATGTTTATGGCAGATGCTGTTCGGGCCACGATCGAGCTCATGGATGCCGATAGAGAAAACCTATCTGTAAATACAAGTTACAATTTAGCTGGTTTTAGTTTTTCACCAGTTGAAATTGCCAGAAGCATCAAGAAAATACTACCGGAATTCCAAATAAATTATAAACCCGATTTTAGGCAGCGAATTGCAGAATCATGGCCAAATACGATTGATGATTCCTGTGCCAGAAATGACTGGAAATGGAAAGTGGCATACAATCTAGATGGAATGTCCAGGGAGATGATAAGCCACTTAAAGATACAACAGCCAGTTGAAGTCTGTTAATTTATCTGTGCGTCCAGTTTTTTGGCCAACACAGCTTTTGGTACAGCTCCTATTTGTTTATCGACAATTTCGCTATTTTTAAATATTAATAAAGTCGGAATGCTTCGTATTCCAAATTTGGCTGAGACCTCAGGATTAGAATCAACATCTACTTTGCCGATCACTGCTTTTCCATCGTATTCACCAGCCAACTGCTCCACAACAGGCCCGATCATTTTACAGGGACCACACCATTCAGCCCAAAAATCAACAAGTACCGGCCGGTCAGAGGCCAGGATTTCAGTATAATTCGAATCCGTAATTTCTATTGGTTTTGCCATTATCTTATATATTAAAATTCTATGAGTTTCAAAATTTTTACAAATATAGTACTAAAACAAATTTCAGGTCGAATTGTCATAAAAGTTATCTTATAATGTTTTCAATCCGACAATATCACGGTATTTAATATGACAAATCTTCACAAGCTGACATCAAGAAGTCAAAAAAACTGTAATAAAAATATTTCAAATTACGAAAGGATATTGCATTCCACTTCCGGAATATCTTTTAATGACCTTAGTAATTCATTATCAGGACTTACCAAATACTTCCGGGACAATAAATCCACATTTATATTTTCGCTTTCTTCCATCAGGTTTACTTTCAACGCACATTTTCCAGGATGATTGGCAACTATTTCTTCGATCTGATCAATGATTCCAGCGCTAATTGCAGCCGGTTTTAAATTTACTTGCACGGATTTGCTCAGCTTTTCCCTGATTTCACTCAACAATTGAATGTTATTGATCTTGAATTCCGGCCTTTGATCACCCCATTGCTTAGTAATTACCACTCCTTTGATATATAAAAACCATCCATTTACCATGAATTCTTTAAACCGTATATAATCATCGGAAAAAAGATAAAATGTATGATTGTCTTCGTATCCTTCCATCGTTAGTATCCCAAAAGGCTTCCCGTTTTTCGTCACTTTATGTGCGATGTCGGTGACAATACCAGCAACAGTTAATTCTGTTCCGATTCGATTTTCCAGATCCTGAAGATCGGAAAATTTATTCCTGGCAAAGGTTTCAATTTCAAACTTGAATTGATCCAACGGATGCCCGGAAATATAAAATCCTACGACTTCCTTTTCGATCTTCAGTTTTTCCAATTCTCCATAAGGTTCACAATCAGGGACTTTTGGAACCGGTATCTCCATGCCATTTTCACCTCCAAACAAGCTCTGTTGTGCAGCATTTTTCTCTGATTGTTCCTTATTGCCATACTTGATTACCTTTTCAATGAGGTTGATATCATTTTCAGGCTCGAATAAAAACTGTCGTCTGTGATACTCATTGAAACAATCAAATGCCCCTGACATGGCCATACATTCAAAGGTTTTTTTATTAACAGCACGTAAATTCACTCTTCGGGCAAAATCAAAAACATCTTTGTACAGACCGTGCTCTCTTTCCGTAATAATGGCCTGAACTGCTGCCTCACCAGCACCTTTGATTGCGCCCAAACCAAATCTGATCTCCCCATCCTTATTTACCTCAAAGTTCAACCCTGATTCATTGATATCCGGCCCCAATACTTTGATGCCCTGGTGGCTGCATTCCTCCATAAAAAATGTGACCTTATCAATCTGATTTTGATTGTGCGTCAATACAGATGCCATATATTCAGCGGGGTAATGTGCTTTAAGATATGCGGTCTGATAAGCAACGATGGAATAACATGTCGAATGCGATTTATTGAAAGCATAGGCAGCAAAAGCCTCCCAATCCTTCCATACTTTTTCAGCAACGGTGACTTCATGTCCATTTGCCTTACATCCTTCCAGGAATTTAGGCTTTAATTTTTCCAGCAGGGCAAAAATCTTTTTCCCCATCGCTTTGCGAAGTACATCAGCGTCACCTTTCGAAAAATTGGCTAATTTTTGTGACAACAGCATTACCTGCTCCTGATATACGGTAATTCCATAGGTCTCAGCCAGGAATTCCTCCATCTCCGGAATGTCGTAGGTAATCTCCTCCTCACCATGTTTTCGTTTGATGAAATTTGGTATATATTCCATTGGTCCTGGCCGGTAGAGGGCATTCATGGCAATCAAATCCTCAAACTTGTCAGGTTTTAATGCCCTGAGATGCTTCTGCATACCTGCGCTTTCAAACTGGAAGGTGCCATTGGTGTGCCCTTTTTGATACAGTTCGAAAGTCTTCATATCGTCGAGAGGTATGGAATCGATATCAATTTTTACGTTATGTCTTTTTTCAATATTCTCTAGGGCTGTTTTTATGATGGACAGTGTCTTCAATCCCAGAAAATCCATTTTGAGCATACCCGCACTTTCTACCACACTGTTATCGAATTGTGTGACAAAAAGGTCGGAATCTTTTGTGGTACAGATAGGAATTAAATTGGTGATATCGTCAGGGGTGATAATTACGCCACAAGCATGAAGCCCAGTATTTCTGACTGAACCTTCAAGTACCCTGGCCTGCTTTAGCACCTCCGCCTCTTTTGTTTGTGTCTTACTTATTTCTTCAAGTTCCGGAACTTCCCTGAATGCCTTTTCAAGTGTTGTGCCTGGACGTTCAGGCACAAGTTTGGCCAGGTTGTTTGCATCTGATAATGGTAACTCCATAACCCTTGCAGCATCCCGTATCGAGGACTTGGCAGCCATCGTGCCATAAGTAATAATTTGTGCCACCTGGTTTCTGCCATATTTTTTTACTACGTAATCGATAATCTTTCCACGACCTTCATCATCAAAATCGATATCTATATCGGGTAGCGATACTCTATCAGGATTTAAAAACCGCTCAAACAGCAGGTCATATTTTATCGGGTCTACATTTGTAATACCAATACAATATGCTACAGCTGATCCGGCAGCTGATCCCCTGCCGGGACCTACGGAAACACCAAGCTTCCGGGCTTCTGAAGTAAAATCCTGAACGATAAGAAAATAACCAGGATAGCCCGTATTTTTAATGGTTTCCAATTCAAAATCCAGCCTTTCCCGAATTTCAGGTGTAATCTCCCTGTACCGTTTTTTAGCTCCTTCGTAGGTCAGATATTGTAAATATTCATCCTCAGATTCAAACCCTTCAGGAATCCGGAATGCAGGTAATAGTACATCCCGGTCCAACTCGAATGATTCAATTTTATTTACAATTTCATTGATGTTTTCAATTGCCTGAGGTAAATCCCTGAACAATTCCTTCATTTGCTCCTGGGATTTGAAATAATACTCCTGGTTTGGAAATCCATACCTGAATCCACGCCCTATACCAATTGGAGTTGACTGCAATTCATTTTCTTTTACGCATAATAAGATATCATGCGCATTGGCATTATTTTCTTCCAGGTAATATACATCGTTTGAAGCAATTACTTTTACATCATACTTATCAGCTAATCGTAGTAACACTTCGTTGACATGATCATTTTCCTCCAACCCATGTCGAATTAATTCAATATAGAAATCTTCACCAAATACGCGAATCCACCATTTCAATGCATCTTCTGCCTGATGTTCGCCAACATTAAGGATCAAATTGGGGATTTCTCCATTTATTCCACCTGAAAGTGCGATAACATTTTTTGCATATTTTTCTATAAGTTTTTTATCTATCCGTGGATATAATCCATACAAACCTTCTGTGTATCCCAGTGAACTTAGCTTGGCAAGATTGAAGTAGCCCTGTTTGTTTTTAGCAAGCAATACCTGGTTGTATCTTTTATCCGGATTATCCTTAGTAAACTTCAATTTCAACCGTTCTTCTGCTACGTAAAACTCACATCCAACAATTGGCTTAACATCACTGGCCAAAGCTTCCCTGACGAACTTGAAGGCACCAAACATATTCCCAAGATCTGTTAATGCCACAGCAGGCATTTCATATTCCTTGGCTTTCTGAATGATATTTTTTATATCAGGTGTTGCCTGAAGCACAGAAAACTGTGAATGCACATGAAGGTGGCTGAAAGGAGTGGTTACCTCACGATGTATTACAGCTTGGTCAACAAACTTTACATTCGACTTTTCTTTTGCCAAAAAATTTGCGGCCTCCAATTCCGGAGTTTCATACTCGATTTCGATAATTGCTGTATCATCGAGCGGCCTTATTACTTTATGTGTTAATAATCCAAAAAAGCATTTTGCATTGGCAGCTACATCATATGCCGCATCATGGGCATCATCAAAGTCTTCTCCAAATAATTTATTATGTAATTCCTGCAATGAGGGCCATTTAAACTGGCCACTACGCCCACCGGGAATTGCACAAAATTCAGTAGATGTCAATTGCGTATCCAGAGCTTCCTTTTTATCTATGAGGTTGTCTTTCCCTTGTCGTAGATATTCTGCGCCAACTACCTTAACATCGAAATCGAGGATATTATGGCCGATGATCAAATCGGCTTTATTCAGGTCTTCAGTAAATCGATCAAGTACTTTATCCAATGGTTGCCCCTCATCCAATGCTCTCTGAGTGGAAATTCCATGGACTTTCTCAGCATTGTATGGGATGGTAAATCCTTCTGGTTTTACAATTATGTTCTCATTGGAAAGTAGTTTTCCTTTATGATCATGTAGTTGCCAGGCAATCTGGACAATGCGTGGCCAGTTATCAAAATCAGTAAGTGGGGCTTGTCTATTCTTTGGCAAACCAGTAGTTTCCGTATCAAAAATCAGGTACATAATTGTAGATCAGATTATTATCAATGATCGGTTTAAGTATTGCTGGAATTAAACCGAAATGGATTTTTTAAATTATAAAACTGGTGGATTATTGGCGAATAAAATGTGTAATAATTTTTTCTGAACCTGAAGAGAACTTAAGGTTTGATCAAATACACTACTTTTTTGGTTTCAAAAAAACTTTCAGGGAAGAACGCAGAAACATCATACACCTTTGTGCTCCACATGATTTCTTTTAGTTCCGCTTCAAGATCTCCTCCTTTGAGATAAATTATTCCATTACCAACTCCTGAAGAATTTCCCTTTTTGATATTACCGGAAACCCATGAAATTAAAACCGGTAATTGCGTGACAGCCCGGCTGACCACCATATCAAATGATTGTTCTAGATTTTCAATTCTCACTTGAATTCCTCTTGCATTTTGGAGATCCAATGCACTTATTACCTCGTTGACAACTTTTATTTTTTTCCCAATAGAATCAACCAGGGTAAATTTTACCGAATCAAAATAAATGCTCAAAGGAATGCCCGGGAATCCCCCTCCTGTGCCAACATCCAGGATCTCTGTTCCTTCTTTAAACTTAAATATCTTTGCTAGAGCCAACGAATGCAGGACGTGCCTGAGGTATAGCTCATCAATATCTTTTCTGGAGATTACATTGATTTTTGCATTCCAATCATGGTAAATTTCCCATAATTTCTCAAACTGGCTTAGTTGTTTTTCAGATAAATCCGGAAAGTATTTTGGTATCAGATCAAAATAAGGATGCATATCAAATATGCTGCTCTTTACCCTTCACCAGGTCATACATCAATTCACGCGCTCGGTGTAGTTGAGCTTTTACCGTACCCAAAGGAGCTTCGAGTTCCTTGGCTATTTCTTCGTAGGAGAGTTCATCGAAATACCTCAATTTCACCAACCGTTGATATTTTGGAGGAAGTTTATCGACAAATATCCGGATAAGTGCTATTTTCTGACTTTTGATTGTTTCCTCCATGGGATTGAGCTCGTTATCCTCGACGTCAATAGTAACTGCCTCGCCACTATCATCTTTAAATGAAGAATCCAGACTCATGGTTTCCAGCTTCTTTTTACGGATAAAATCAATGGAGTTATTAGTCGCAATCCTAAAAAGCCAGGTGGAGAAGGTATAGTCCTTTTTAAATCTGCTAAGATTTCGGAATGCCTTTGCGAAAGCTTCAATGGTCAGATCTTCAGCATCGTCAACGTTGCGTACCATCTTCAATATCATATGATAAACAGGCTTTTTATATCGCTTCATCAATTCAGCAAAAGCCTGCTCATCATTTTCAATGGTTGCTTTATCAATAAGCCTGAAATCTTCTAATGCCTTCTGAGAAAAATTCTTATCTATTTCCATCTAACCTTTTTTGTGAATAGAACTTTGAGGCCGGTCGAAATATAGTAAAATATGAATATAAAATCTAAGAAAGGTAACATCCAAATACTCGATTTGTCGCCGGTCTTTTTCTTCAATACCAACAATACTGTCAATAATGATACCATTACCAATACAAAACCGCCAGCGACAAAATAAGTTTGATATCCTGACATTATTGCAGCAATAAAACTTATCCAAAAGATAATTTTGGAAAATGAAAGCAATCCCAGCAGCAATTTGTCAGTACCGCGATAATGTTTTCCGACTGAAAGATGTCGTGTTTTTTGCAGAATAAATTCGCTCAATTTTTCCTTTGGATTTGAGTAAACGATTGAATTAGATGATAGTACAAACTTCGTATTTTTCCGTTTGGCATATTGATTGACCAGAAGATCATCATCTCCGCCTACAACATCCTGATACTTTCCGAAACCATTGTTTTCTAAGAAGAACGATTTTCTATAGGCAATATTTCTTCCAACACCCATATAAGGATTCCCAAGCAAACCAATCCCGATATAATGTAAAGCGGTAAGCATGGTTTCATACTTAATAAAATAATTTAACAGTCCTCTTGATTTGAAATATTGCGAGTATCCAAGAACAAACTTTATTTTATCCGAACTAAATCCATTGCTCATGTCTTCCAGCCAAAATTCACTATCAGGCAGACAATCCGCATCCGTAAATACAAGATGATCATATTTTGCTGCCCGAATACCCAGTGTTAGCGCATATTTTTTATTATTGATGTGGTCAGGAGTACTATCGATCCGCACAAGTTTAAACTTTTCTTCTTTGTGATCCAGTTCGATGGCATAATCATACGTTTCATCTGTTGATTTATCATCTAATAAAATGATTTCATACGCTTTGAATTGTTGATTCAATAATAGCGGAATTAGCTTTTTCAGGTTATCTGCCTCATTCTTAGCACTGATTATAACCGAAATTCCGGGAATTTCCACAGAAGCAATCGCAGGTTTTTTATATAATGAAATAGCAACTAATACTAAAAAAAGGAAAAAAAATTGAATACCGGTGCTTGCAATAAACACCCAAAACAGGATCTCTAACATCAAATATATAGTTTACACCTTAAAATGAAGGCAAATGTAAAACGATAATAGCATCTTATTGTAAAGATTATCGCTTATTTTTGTGGCCTTTATTACAAAATGATTTTTGAATGAGATTTGATGTCGTAGCCAATGACCCTGGCTCAAAGGCCCGCGCTGGAATACTTGAAACATCACATGGGGAAATAGAAACTCCCATATTTATGCCAGTGGGCACTGCGGGCACCGTAAAGGCAGTACATCAAAGAGAACTTATTCATGATATTAAAGCACAAATTATTCTTGGTAATACCTACCATTTATATCTAAGACCTGGTCTTAACCTCATTGTAAAAGCTGGTGGATTACATAAATTGAATGGGTGGGATCGCCCAATCCTTACAGATAGTGGCGGATATCAGGTGTACTCATTAGCAGATTCTCGAAAAATAACAGAAGATGGGGTAAAGTTTCAATCTCACATTGACGGCTCCAAGCATTTTTTTACCCCAGAAAGCGTCATGGATATCCAGCGAACCATTGGTGCTGACATCGTGATGGCATTTGATGAATGCACTCCTTATCCATGTGAATATCAATATGCTGAAAAATCAATGGAAATGACGCATCGCTGGCTTCAACGATGTTGTAAACATTTCGATAGTACTCCACCAAATTACAATTATGAACAATATCTTTTCCCAATAGTACAGGGGAGTACATATAAAGATCTGAGAACAGCCTCTGCAGAAAAAATCTCATCCTTTAGCAGAGACGGAAACGCAATCGGTGGACTTTCAGTTGGAGAACCTGCTGAAGCCATGTATGAAATGACAGAACTTGTTTGCAATATACTCCCAGAAGATAAACCACGTTACCTTATGGGTGTTGGGACGCCTGAAAATATTCTTGAAGGAATCGCGTTGGGTGTCGATATGTTTGACTGTGTTATGCCAACCAGAAATGCAAGAAATGGTATGCTGTTTACCACTGAGGGAATCATTAACATTCGAAATGAGAAATGGAAAGATGACCTGAGTTGTATTGATAGCGGACTGCAAAATGAAATCAGTACTTTTTATTCAAAAGCCTATCTGCGGCATCTTGTGTTAAGTAAAGAAATTTTAGGGGCTCAGATTGCCAGTATTCATAATTTGGCTTTTTATTTGTGGCTGGTT